>Ga0116219_10003800_pt1 | contig 11704 bp, 13 predicted proteins | sample Sb_taG_4_FD_91019 | JGI IMG/M metagenome (GOLD analysis project Ga0116219, IMG submission 91019) | Peat soil microbial communities from Weissenstadt, Germany - Sb_50d_6_BS metaG | ecosystem: Environmental > Terrestrial > Soil > Wetlands > Peat | place: Germany: Weissenstadt | collected 2010-09-21
CCCGGCACCGTCCACATCCCCGGCGGGCAAGACCACCCGGGCCCCCGCCTCGGCCGCGATCAGCGCGCCCGCCGCGGAATCCCACTGCTGCAAACCGTGCTCGTAGTAGGCATCCAGCCGGCCCGCCGCGACCATGCACAAGTCCAGCGCCGCAGAACCGATGCGGCGCACGTCGCGGACCACCGGGAGCATCCGCGCCAACAGCTCCGCCTGGACTTTGCGCCGCCCCGGTGAATATGCAAAGCCCGTGCCCAGCAAGCACATTGACAAATCGCCGATGTCGGCGCACCGCAGCGGGTCCCTCCCCCCCTCGTGAATCACCTGCGCGCCAAGGCCGGTCGCCGCCGAGTACACCCATCCGGCGACGACGTCCGCAACGGCGCCGGCCACCGACACCCCCTTGACCTTCGCGCCTACCGACACCGCGTACACCGGGATGCCGTAGACGAAGTTCACCGTGCCGTCGATGGGATCGAGCACCCAGGTGACCGCGTCGTCGGACGTGGCCCCCGAATCCCCAGCGCCGACGGGCCCGCCGCCCTCCTCCCCGAGAACCGCGTCACCCGGCCGCATTTGGGCCAGCCGATCCCGCAACAGCCGTTCCGTCTCGGTGTCGACCACGGTCACCGGGTCGGTCGGGGTGCTCTTCGACCGCACGGCGCCACCGCCGGCGGCACCGGAGCCGGCCCCGAACACTTCGGCGCGGCGGCGCCGCACAAAGTCGGCGGCCTCGGCGGCCAGGGCTTCGGCCACGGAGCGCAGCCCCGCGGGCTCGTCATCGGGTCGCGTCACCCGTCCATCGCATCACAGTCGTCGCCGGCCGCCCGGACACGCCCGACGGCCACCGTCCGAGGGCCCCGGCGGGATAAGGTGGGCGGACAGCCCATGTCTGCCGAGGGGGTTCGATGACCAGCACCGACTCGACCACGGATGCACCCAACACAGGCACGACCGATGGCGCGCCGCAGCGTCGTGCGTTCGGCATCGACGTCGGCGGCAGCGGCATCAAGGGCGGCATCGTCGACCTGACAACCGGGCTGCTGATCGGCGAGCGGAAGAAGCTGCTGACCCCGCAGCCAGCCACCCCGTCGGCGGTCGCCAAGACCATCGCCGCGGTGGTCAACGAGTTCGGGTGGACCGGTCCGCTCGGGGTGACCTATCCCGGCGTGGTGACCCATGGCGTTGTCCAGACGGCGGCCAACGTGGACAAGTCGTGGATCGGGACCGACGCGCGCGACGTCATCAGCGCCGAGCTGCACGGCAGCCGGTCACGATTCTCAACGATGCCGACGCGGCCGGGCTCGCCGAGGAGCGCTACGGCGCGGGCAATAACCAGTCCGGTCTGGTTGTGCTGCTGACGTTCGGCACGGGAATCGGCTCCGCCGTCATCTACAACGGAAGGTTGATACCCAATACCGAGTTCGGCCACCTCGAGGTCGGCGGCGTGGAGGCCGAGCAACGAGCCGCGTCCTCGGTCAAGGAGAGCAACAACTGGAGCTACAAGGAGTGGGCCAAGCAGGTGACGCGGGTGCTGGTGGCCATCGAGAACGCGATCTGGCCGGACCTGTTCATCGCCGGCGGCGGCATCAGCCGCAAGGCCGAGAAGTGGGTGCCACTGCTGGAGAACCGGACCCCGGTGGTGGCCGCCGGTCTGCAGAACAACGCCGGAATAGTGGGCGCGGCCATGGCCGCCACGGTCGATGTGACGCACTGAATTCTGGCCGGTAAGCGGCTACGGGCGCGCGCGATCGTTACAATGGTCCTCGCCGGTCCTCGGCGCCTCGCCCAGACCGATAGCGTGCGACTATTCACGCTCACACCAAAGCCGACATCGACATAGCAGACACTTTCGGTTTTTCATGCCCATACCCACCGGAAGTGCGTCCAAACGAAGGGGTGTAAGTGGCAGCGACCAAGGCAAACCCGGCAACCGATGAGCCGGTGACACGCACCGCCACGAAGTCTCCGTCGTCCAAGCGGCCAGCGGCTCCATCCGCCAAGGCCGCCAATGGGTCCGCCCCCGCCAAACGGGCCACCAAGGCACCGGCGCCGCCGCGGGCCACCAAGACGCCGCCGTCGGCCGGCAAGTCAGCGCCGGTATCCGAGGCCCCCGGGACAACGAAGAAGGCGCGCTCCACAGCCAAGGCCGCCCCGGCAAAGGTTTCCGCGGCCTCCGCGGCCCCCCCGGCGAAGGGTGCCGCGGCAAAGGCTCGGTCGACCCGTGGCACCAAAGTCGCCGGCAAAGCCGCGCCGGCGGAGCCGGAAGTCGCACTGGACGTCCTGGAATCCGACGGCGCGGTCGAGGATCTCGATACCGAACCCGACCTCGACGGTGTGCCTGTCGAAGACCTCGACATCGACGCCGTCGACCTCGCCCTCGACGTCCTGGAAGAGGTCGTGGAGGCCGAAGGCGACGAGGTGGAAATCGACCCGGCCGAAGCCGGGGACGACGCAGTCGCATCGCCCGCCCCGGCCGCGGAAGCCCCCGCCGGCGACGAGGAGATCGCCGAGCCCACCGAGAAGGACAAGGCCTCCGGCGATTTCGTCTGGGACGAGGACGAATCCGAGGCGTTGCGTCAGGCCCGCAAGGACGCCGAACTCACCGCCTCCGCCGACTCGGTTCGCGCATACCTCAAGCAGATCGGCAAGGTCGCGCTGCTGAACGCGGAGGAAGAGGTCGAGCTGGCGAAGCGCATCGAGGCCGGCCTGTATGCCACGCAGCTGATGACCGAACACGCGGAAAAGGGCGAGAAGCTGCCCGCCGCGCAGCGCCGCGACATGGTGTGGATCTGCCGCGACGGCGACCGCGCGAAGAACCACCTGCTGGAAGCCAACCTGCGGCTGGTCGTCTCGCTGGCCAAGCGGTACACGGGCCGCGGCATGGCGTTCCTCGACCTCATCCAGGAAGGCAACCTCGGCCTGATCCGCGCGGTCGAGAAGTTCGACTACACCAAGGGCTACAAGTTCTCCACGTATGCGACGTGGTGGATCCGCCAGGCCATCACCCGCGCCATGGCCGACCAGGCCCGCACCATCCGTATCCCGGTGCACATGGTCGAGGTGATCAACAAGCTGGGCCGCATCCAGCGCGAGCTGCTGCAGGACCTGGGCCGCGAGCCCACGCCCGAGGAGCTGGCCAAGGAAATGGATATCACCCCCGAGAAGGTGCTGGAGATCCAGCAGTATGCCCGCGAACCGATCTCGCTGGACCAGACCATCGGCGACGAGGGCGACAGTCAGCTCGGTGACTTCATCGAAGACAGCGAGGCCGTGGTGGCCGTCGACGCGGTGTCGTTCACGTTGCTGCAAGACCAGCTGCAGTCGGTGCTTGAGACGCTCTCGGAGCGCGAGGCCGGCGTGGTCCGGCTGCGCTTCGGCCTCACCGACGGCCAGCCCCGCACCCTCGACGAGATCGGGCAGGTCTATGGCGTGACCCGGGAGCGCATCCGCCAGATCGAGTCCAAGACCATGTCCAAGCTGCGCCACCCGAGCCGCTCGCAGGTCTTGCGCGACTACCTCGACTGAGCAGCACCCCGCACGCTGCAGCGCGTTGCGCCGTGCCGGCCACCCCGCCGTCGTACCGTGGCCGCATGCCCGCCAGCCGCCACGTTGTCTCGTCCGGTTCTGACTTCGAGTCGGTGGTCGGTTACTTCCGCGCGATCCGGGTCGGGCCGCATGTCGCGGTGGCCGGGACAACCGGCGCCGGTCCGTCCGGCGACATCGGCACTCAGACAAAGCCGACGCCTACGTCGGCTCCTGAGCCTCCCCGGTGGGCGGGAAGGTGCCGTCGGGCGCGGGCCGGTAACCGTTCACCTTGATCACTGCGCGCACCGGCAGCGGACCGTACAGGTGCGGGAACAGCATCGACTCGGGATCCGTCGGTACCCCCGGCTCCCAGCGAACGGGTGAGTCCAGCAGCGCCGGGTCGATGTGCAACAGGACGAGGTCGGTGCGGCCCCGGTAGAGCCGGTTAGCCGGCAGGTGCACCTGATCGGGCGTCGACAGGTGGATGAATGGGGAGCCGGCCGGCGGCCCGGGGCCGATCGGGGGGTCGATCGCCCCGCGAGCGAGGGCGCGAGACCACTCGTCGGCGCCGCACATGTGCACCAGCACGTCCGGAGCCTCGGAAGCCAAAGCCACAGTTGAGCACCTTAAACGGCGTGCTGAGCGGGTGCCAAACGATCGGTGAGAAACGACACACCCGATAACGGTTAGGGAACAAGGCAAAAAGCCCATACGTCTGAGAGAGTGAAAGTACGCAAGAACGGAGAAGCCATGCACGCAACTCTGACCAGTCCCGAGCTGACCAGAGCGGACCGCTGTGACCGCTGCGGTGCCGCGGCTCGTGTCCGCGCCAAGCTGCCTTCCGGAGCCGAGCTTCTCTTCTGCCAACACCACGCCAACGAGCACGAGGCCAAGCTGGTCGAGCTGGCCGCGGTGCTGGAGGTCGGCGGAAACTAGCCGCACCGAACCGCCCGCCAGTCAATGTGGGGTGCGAGGCCAGACATCAGTAATCCTGGACGGGTATGAGCGATCGGGTCGCAAAGCCGTCCCGCCACCACGTGTGGCGGATCAGCCTGAGGGCGCTGGCTAAGAGCTGGGAAGATTCGATTTTCTCGGAGTCGGCGCAGGCCGGGTTCTGGTCCGCGCTGTCCCTGCCCCCACTGCTGCTGGGGGTGCTGGGCAGCCTGGCCTATGTGGCACCGCTGTTCGGCCCGGACACGCTGCCCGCCATCGAGCGCCAGCTGATTTCGACGGCCCACAGCGTGTTCTCCTCCAGCGTGGTCAACGAGATCATCGAGCCGTCCATCCGGGACATCGCCAACAACGCCCGCGGCGAGGTGGCGTCGTTGGGCTTCCTGATCTCGCTGTGGGCGGGCTCGTCGGCCATATCGGCGTTCGTCGACTCGGTGGTCGAGGCCCACGACCAGACGCCGCTGCGCCACCCCGTGCGCCAGCGGTTGTTCGCGCTGTTCCTGTACGTGGCGATGCTGGTGGTCGTGGTCACGACGGCGCCCCTGGTGGTGGTGGGCCCGCGCAAGGTGGGCGAGCACATCCCGGTCGGCCTGGCCAACGTGCTGGGCTACGGCTACTACCCGGCGCTGATTCTCGGCCTGATGGTGGGGATCATGGTCCTGTACCGGGTGTCGCTGCCACAGCCTCTGCCGTCGCACCGGCTGATCTTCGGCGCGATCCTGGCGACGGCGGTCTTCGTGGTCGCCACGCTGGGCCTGCGGTTCTATCTGAGGTGGATCACCAGCACCGGCTATACCTATGGCGCGCTGTCGACGCCGATAGCCTTCCTGCTGTTTGCCTTCTTCGGAGGATTCGCGATCATGATGGGCGCCGAACTCAACGCCGCCATCCAGGAGGAATTCCCGGCACCGAAGACGCACGCCCACCGGCTGCGTAAGTGGGTCGTGTCGCGCCTGCCAACCAGCAAGGCTTCGGTGGACTCGCCGCCCGAAGAGCCAGGTGCGCAGCAACGCAGCGTCGCCACGGCCGAGCGGCCCGGCTGATCAGCCCTTCTTCATCCGGTCGTAGATCTGCTTGCAATCCGGACATACCGGCGAGCCGGGTTTGGCCGCCTTGGTCACGGGAAAGACTTCACCGCACAACGCGACCACGTGATTGCCCATCACCGCGCTCTCGACGATCTTGTCCTTCTTGACGTAATGGAAGTACTTGGGGGTATCGCTGCTGGTCCCGTCATCGACGCGTTCGTCGGTATCGGTGCGCTCGATCGTCTGGGTCTGCATGCCTAATATTGTGCACCCCCAGCCTCCCGGAAAGCGGGCTGAGCCGGAATCGGTCGCGTGTGGAAGAGTGGGGTTATGAAGCGCGGCACCGACCAGGGGTCCGGTGACTTCGATGACTTCGACGACAAGGGCCGGCCGGTGCTTATCACGGCCGCCGAAACGTCGTATGAGGAACAGCACCGCGCCCGGGTGCGTAAGTACCTGACCCTGATGGCATTCCGGATTCCGGCGCTCATCCTGGCCGCCGTGGCGTACGGCACGTGGCACAACGGCCTGATCTCCTTGGCGATCGTGGGCCTGTCGATACCGCTGCCGTGGATGGCCGTGCTGATCGCCAACGACCGGCCACCGCGCCGATCCGACGAGCCCCGGCGGTTCGAGGATGTCCCGCGCCGCACCCCCCTTTTCCCGACGGCCGAGCGGCCGGCGCTCGAGCCTCCGCGCGACCGGGAGCCGCAGCCGGGCCCGCCGGGCTGGGACGACCAGGGCTAGCAAGGTTCCGGCTGGGCGGCCCCCCCTCGCACTTCTCAGGACATTCTCAGGTCGACGGCACATTTGTGCACGTCAAGGCGTGTGAGATCGGGAATCGGTGGGAACTCTCTGGCCGAATGTCTCGTTAAACCTGATGACAGTACAAGCCGATCGGGAGGTCGCTATGGCACAGCCCACTTCACGGGCCACAAGCAGGTTTGACGGCGATCTGGACGCTCAAAGCCCCGCAGCCGACCTCGTGCGCGTGTATCTCAACGGTATCGGTAAGACCGCGTTGCTCAACGCGGCAGGCGAAGTCGAACTGGCCAAGCGCATCGAAGCCGGGCTCTACGCCGAGCACCTGCTCGAGACTCGGAAGCGCCTGGGCGAGAACCGCAAACGCGAGCTGGAGGCCGTCGTGCGCGACGGCGTGGCGGCGCGCCGTCACCTGCTGGAAGCGAATCTGCGCCTGGTGGTGTCGCTGGCCAAGCGCTACACGGGTCGCGGGATGCCGCTGCTGGACCTGATCCAAGAGGGCAACCTCGGCCTGATCCGCGCGATGGAGAAGTTCGACTACACAAAGGGTTTCAAGTTCTCGACGTATGCCACGTGGTGGATCCGTCAGGCGATAACACGCGGCATGGCCGACCAGAGCCGCACCATCCGGCTGCCCGTTCATTTGGTCGAGCAGGTCAACAAGCTGGCGCGGATCAAGCGGGAGTTGCACCAGACCCTGGGCCGCGAAGCCACCGACGAGGAGCTCGCCGCCGAGTCCGGCATCCCGATCGAGAAGATCAACGACCTGCTGGAGCACAGCCGCGACCCGGTGAGCCTGGACATGCCGGTAGGGTCCGAGGAAGAAGCCCCGTTGGGCGACTTCATCGAGGACGCCGAAGCGATGTCCGCGGAGAACGCGGTGATCGCCGAGCTGCTGCACACCGACATCCGCAGCGTGCTGGCCACCCTCGACGAGCGTGAGCACCAGGTGATCCGGTTGCGCTTCGGTCTGGACGACGGGCAGCCGCGGACGCTGGACCAGATCGGCAAGCTGTTCGGTCTGTCCCGCGAGCGGGTCCGGCAGATCGAGCGGGACGTCATGTCCAAGCTGCGCAACGGCGAGCGCGCCGATCGGCTGCGCTCCTACGCGAGCTAGGGCCTCCTCCCCGTCAGGCCTGCTGGCCAACCCCGGCTAGCAAAAACCAGGTAGCAAGACGGTATGCCCGCCGCGTCGGCGGCGGGCATACCGCTCGCCGGGAACCCGTTACACCCATTTGCGCAGCTGGCCAAGTAGACTCGGCATCGATGGAGGATGAGGGATGAACGAGCTGGTCGATACCACCGAGATGTATCTGCGGACCATCTACGACCTCGAGGAAGAGGGCGTGACGCCGCTGCGTGCCCGCATCGCCGAACGCCTCGAACAGAGCGGGCCGACGGTCAGCCAGACCGTGTCCCGCATGGAGCGGGACGGGCTGCTCCACGTGGCCGGCGACCGTCACCTGGAGCTCACCGACAAGGGCCGGGCGCTGGCGACCTCCGTGATGCGCAAACACCGCCTCGCCGAAAGACTGCTCGTCGATGTCATCGGCGTGCCATGGGAAGAAGTGCACGCCGAGGCATGCCGGTGGGAGCACGTGATGAGCGAGGACGTTGAACGCCGCCTGGTGAAGGTGCTCAACAACCCGACCACGTCGCCGTTCGGCAACCCGATTCCGGGTCTGCTGGACCTGGGCGTGGGACCGGAGTCCGGCGCCAACGGCGCCAACCTCGTCCGGCTGACCGAGTTGCCGCCCGGCTCGCCGGTCGCCGTGGTCGTGCGTCAGCTCACCGAGCACGTCCAAGGCGACATCGATCTGATCACGCGGCTGAAGGACGCCGGCGTCGTTCCGAACGCGCGGGTGAGCGTGGAGACCAGCGCCGCCGGGGTGACCATCGTCATTCCGGGCCATGAGAACGTCACCCTGCCGCACGATATGGCGCACGCAGTCAAGGTCGAGAGAGTCTGATCCTCCCTTTTCGGGCCCTCTTCGGACCCGTTACCCCGCCCGGCGGCCGAAGGCGCGTCGCGGAGGTAGGCGCACGCCGAGCTGCTTCGCGAGTCGGTATCCGGTGACCGCCAGTTCCCGGATGCGCTCGGGTCCCATCCCCGACTGCAGTGCCGTGTCGAGCATGCCCGCCATCCGATGGTCGGGCTGACACCGCAGCGCGGCCTCGAGCGACACCCCGGCGAGCGGCCCGTCACCGCGGGCGTAGGCGCTGAACGCCAGCAGCACCAGCGCCTCGACCCGCCACGGCGGGGGCAGGGTGCGCGCCAGCAGCGCCCACAATGATTCGGCTTCACCGGCGGTTTCGCCGACTGCGAGCGCATAGAGGGTGTCGCGCACCTGCACGTCGCTCAGCGCGCACCCCAGTTCCGCCAGCTCCGCATCGGACAGCGCTTGCCCGCCCGCGACACGAGACGCGGCGGCCATCGCGTCCTCCACGTCGCGGCGGCTGCACCCGGCCGGGTCCGCGCGGTGTGCCAGCCGGCGCCTGACGGCCTGTTGTTCGACGCCGCGCGTCAATTCGGCGCTGCGGGCCGGGTCGTCGACCGCGATGACGGCCTGCAGGTCGGCGCGCCGCGGGTAGAGCCGCCTGCCGTCCAGCACCGCCGCGGCGGCCAGGGGCGACGCCGAGGGGTCGTCGACCGGCCCGCTGGAACCGCAGCCGTCCGCGCAATGCCAGCGCCCGCCGACGGCGACGCGATCCACCACATGTGCGGCCCACAATTCAATGTCGCTCTCCGCCAACGTTTCTGCGAGCACCGCGCACAGCTGCCGGTACTCCTCGTTGCAGCTGGGGCAGTGCGCGCCCTCCGCGTCGACGATCACTGCGATCGCGGCCTCGGGCCCGGCCGCCGCGGCAACCTCGGCGAGGTGGCCGAGCCGGTCAGTGAGGTCGTCGGAGAGGTCGGCCCGCAGCACCGCCCCGAGTTGGCCGTCGCTCAAAGACACCAACACCAATGAACTTTCCGGAACGAAGCCGAGAACGGCGGGTAGCGCGGCGATCAGCGCCCCGGGGCGGCTGAGTGTGAAATCGGTCCGATGCGTCATGGGCATCACGCTGACGGGCACCACCGTCAGCCGGTGCTCACCCGAGCCGGTGGGCTCGGCCCCCTGTGCATGAACTCAGCACTGTGAGTCAAGCTGCTTTACTGTTGTTCCTCATGGCGTCGACGCGTGAATACGACATGGTGGTCATCGGCTCGGGACCCGGCGGCCAGAAGGCCGCCATCGCCTCGGCCAAGCTGGGCAAGTCGGTCGCGATCATCGAACGCGGCCGGGTGCTCGGCGGCGTGTGCGTGAACACGGGCACGATCCCGTCAAAGACGTTGCGGGAAGCGGTGCTTTACCTCACCGGGATGAATCAGCGCGAGCTGTACGGGGCGAGCTACCGGGTCAAAGACCGGATCACCCCGGCCGACCTGCTGGCCCGGACCCAACACGTGATCGGCAAGGAAACCGATGTGGTGCGCGACCAGCTGATGCGCAACCGGGTCGACCTCCTCGTGGGTCACGGGCGCTTCCTCGACCCGCACACCGTCCTGGTCGAGGACCATGCCCGGGAGGAAAAGTCCACCGTCTCCGGTGATTACATCGTCATCGCCACCGGCACCAGGCCGGCACGGCCGTCCGGCGTCGAGTTCGACGAGGAACGGGTGCTCGACTCCGACGGGATCCTCGATCTCAAGTCGCTGCCGGCGTCGATGGTGGTGGTCGGCGCCGGGGTGATCGGCATCGAGTACGCCTCGATGTTCGCCGCACTGGGCACCAAGGTCACCGTGGTGGAAAAACGGGGAGACTTGTTGGACTTCTGCGACCCCGAGGTGGTCGAGGCGCTCAAATTCCACCTGCGCGACTTGGCGGTGACGTTCCGGTTCGGCGAGGAAGTGACCGCGGTCGACGTCGGCTCGTCGGGCACCGTCACCACCTTGGCCAGCGGCAAGCAGATTCCCGCCGAGACGGTGATGTATTCCGCTGGGCGGCAGGGGCAAACCGACCACCTGGACCTGGAGAACGCTGGGCTGGAGGTCGAGAGCCGCGGCCGGATCTTCGTCGACGACAGGTTACAGACCAAGGTGCCCCACATCTATGCCGTCGGCGACGTCATCGGCTTCCCCGCTCTGGCGTCGACCTCGATGGAGCAGGGACGGCTGGCCGCCTACCACGCGTTCGGAGAGCCTACGCACCGCGTTTCCGAGCTGCAGCCGATCGGGATCTATTCGATTCCCGAGATCTCATATGTCGGGGCCACGGAGGTGGAACTGACCAAGAACTCGATCCCCTACGAGGTCGGGTTGGCCCGCTACCGGGAACTGGCCCGCGGCCAGATAGCCGGCGACTCGTACGGCATGCTCAAGCTGCTGGTGTCCACGGAGGACCTCAGGTTGCTCGGCGTGCACATCTTCGGCACCAGCGCTACCGAGATGGTGCACATCGGGCAGGCCGTGATGGGCTGCGGGGGCACCGTGGAGTACCTGGTCGACGCGGTGTTCAACTACCCGACGTTCTCCGAGGCGTACAAGGTGGCCGCGCTCGACGTGATGAACAAGGTGCGCGCGCTCAAACAGTTCCGCCACTAACAGAGGTTTGGGACGTCCTTTGGCACGGTGTCGCCGGGACCGCCGGTGTTGGCGCGCTCAAGCAGCTCTGCGACGTGTTCGTCGAACGGCGCAGAAAACGAGACGTTTTCGGCGCAGCCACCGCCCTCGAGGCCGCCGATCAATCCGGTGACCGTCGTACCGCTGACCCACGGCGCGCCGCTGGTGCCGCCGACCAGCCCCTCGCACCTCAACGAGGGGTAACCGCTGTCGGTCAGCGAGGTCATGGCCTGGCAGCCGATCGGCGAGCCGCCCACGCCGGACGGATAGCCCATCACAGTGACGAAGCTGCCCGGTGGCGGCGCGGTGCCCAGCGTCAACGCTAAGCCGGTGCGCGATTCGACCGAACCGCCCGCCAGGCTGCTGACCCGGGCAATCGCGTAGTCGGCGTGCGGATCCTTGCCGGCGACCCATCGCGGGTCGAGGTAGACCGCGTCCGCCATCCACACGTCGGTGGGTTGGGCATTGCCGGTGAAACCGGGAACGAACGCGATTTTGGAGGCTCCGGCCAGGCAGTGGGCGGCGGTCAGCACCAGGTTCCCGCCGAACGAGTGCACCACAGCGCCCGTGCACACGTGATAGGTGGCGTCATCCAAGAAGATCGCGCCGACTCGCAGGTCCGGGTCCACCGGCCCCGCGACCGCCCCGTGCTGCGGCTGGCTGAGCTGCTGCACCGGTCCGCTCGTGCGCGGCGAGGTCACGCTCGGGACCGACGCATGATCCGCGGGCCGGACGCACGACGTCAGCAACGTCGCCAGGCCGACCACCGGGCACAGCACTACCATCGGTACGCGCATCGTGGTCCTATCATGCCTGACCGCATCGACTCGAGCGC
>Ga0116219_10003804_pt1 | contig 11702 bp, 8 predicted proteins | sample Sb_taG_4_FD_91019 | JGI IMG/M metagenome (GOLD analysis project Ga0116219, IMG submission 91019) | Peat soil microbial communities from Weissenstadt, Germany - Sb_50d_6_BS metaG | ecosystem: Environmental > Terrestrial > Soil > Wetlands > Peat | place: Germany: Weissenstadt | collected 2010-09-21
GCTGGCCACGATCACGTAGTACGACGCGGTGTCCATGTCCGACAACGGTTCGCCGTTGATCGTCGCGTTGGCGATCGCCGACGCCAGGTCCTCCGTCGGGTGCTCGCGGCGCGACGCGGTGAGCGCCGCGAAGTAGTTGAAGAAGTCCAGCAGCACGGCGAGCATGTCCTCGGTGGACTTTCCGCGCTGGAACTCCGTGTCGTCGCCGCCGAACATTTCCTGGGTGAGCTTGAGCATCCGCGGGAAGTCCGACTCCGGCAGGCCCAGCAGCGACAGGATCACATAGAGCGGGTAGTTGACCGCGACCTCCTGGACGAAGTCGCACTCCGGTCCTTTCTCGACCATCTTGTCGACGTAGATCTTGGCCAGCTCATCGACACGAACCTTCAGGTCGCGCAGCACCTTCGGACGAAACCAGTCGGCGCCGATCTTGCGCATGTCGCGGTGGTGCGGGTCGTCCATGTGGATCAGCGTGCGCAGGCCGATACCGGCCTCCATTTGTGCGCGCAGCACATCCTCGCCGTCGGCGACCATCAACAACGGGCGCGGATCGTTGGTGAACAAGTCGTTCTGGCGCTCGATGTCCATCACGTCGGCGTGCTTGGTGATGGCCCAGAACGGCCGGTAGCCCTGGACGTCGACCCAGGACACCGGAGCGTGCGCGCGCAGGTGAGCCAGCGCCTCGTGTAAGCGCTTCTCGTCGGTATAGGCCTGGGGGTCGGCCAGCAGCCGCGCGGCGTCGTCCATGATCCGGGTGCCCATACGGTCTCCTAGGGTGCGGGTGCGAGTTGAGGGGGGTGCGACCCGTCAAGCGATGTGGAACGATCGCGTTTGAGATTATGCTCGTTCCGACTGATGGGTCAAGGTGTCGTCATGACTGTCGGAGGCCGCACCTACGGCGGGCTGAGCGCCGAACAGCGTTCGCAAGACCGCCGCGTCCGCCTGCTGGGCGCCGCCCGTGCGCTCATCGCCGATGTCGGTGTGGCTCCGCTGACGGTCGACCTGGTGTGCCAGCGCGCAGCCCTGAGCAAGCGCTACTTCTACACCGAATTCGCCGACAAGGACGATTTGCTCGACGCGTGCGCCGAGGATTTGTTCGGCCGCTTGGTGGCCCAGATGGACGACGTGCTGACCACCGCTCCGCTCGCCAATCGCGTCGAGGGCACACTGCGCGCGGTGGTGCACACCCTGGCGTCGGAGCCCGCGGCTGCGCGGCTGTACATGGAGTGCCCGGGTTTTCCGCGGCTCCACGAACGTCAACAGCGCGCGGTTCGTGATTTCACCGAGCGCATGGTGGCCGACGCCATCCCCTTCGCCGGACGCCCGAAGCCGTCCGTCGACCGGACGTTGGCGACGCGCGCGCTGGTCGCCGGCACCACCGCCCTGATTATCGGCTGGCTGCACGGCGACATCGACACCGACGAGGACAGCCTTGTCGCCACTCTCACCGCCGCGGCCCGGGGAGCGGCAGCCGCGATCTAAGTAGTTGCGCTGCTGAGCTTTTCGCTAGGGACAGGGCCGCGGGCGGCCCCGAGGGGCGACAGCATCTGAAGGCTCGGATCCATCCTTCCAGCGCAGCGACACGACCACGAAGCGTGGTCGATAGATGCTCACCTGGCGGTACACGTCACCTCCCGGAGCGGTGTCGACGCTGTTGACGTCGTAGGAGATGACAAGGCTGGTGGATGTCGAGAACTCCGGGTGCACGTGGGCGTTGTAGGCGTAGACGTGGGCGTCGCGATACAGCCCCGAGCTGCCGATCTCGGGTGTCCGATAGAGGGTGACCGCGGGGCCGAACGGTCCCGTCGGTGACGGACCGAAACGTCCCACCAGCCGGTCGGTGTACAGCTTCCCGCCCTGCATCGTGGTCAGCATGTACACGCCGTCACGCAACCTGTGCACGGACAGCTCGGCGGAGATGCCGTCGGCCACCCGCATCGAATCCGACTCCGACGATGACCACGCCCGGCCGGTCCAGTAGGAGAACGCCTGGCGCAGATCATCTCCCGCAACGCGGGCCACGTGCAGGTATTTGCTGTCACCGGTGCTCTCGACGCCGTACACGTAGGTCCATCCCTTGTCGGGCTGGACCCACTGACCCCACTGGATCTCGCGCGACCGCGGAAGCGGGCTGATCGAGGACGGGGTCCGCAGATCGGGGCCGTCGAATCGCGCCAGCGCTGACCCCACGAAACCGAAGTCGAACGGACCCGGCCCGGTGCTTCTCCACTCGCTGAGTGGAACCTGCAGCGCACCACCGATTTGGGTGGCGGCCCCCAGCCAGAACCAGTGCGCGGGGTCGGCCGGTTCGATGAGTGCCGCGGGGTGGTCGGGCGTCCCGCCGACGACGGTCGACCAGTGTCCCCGGGCGTCGCGGACGACGAACGAATTGTGCACGAACGCCGCGTCGGGCGGCCGGCCCGGCGGGGTGATGGGGCCGAGAAAGCTGTCCGAGAACGCGAACAGCTGCCGGTCGTCGGGCAGCGGTGCCGACCAGGTGGAATCCCCACCCGTCCAACCCTCGCCGGAGTTGGCATAGTCCGTCAGGGCGGCTTCCAGGCAACTGAGCGGCGCGGACCCGATCACCGACGGTGCCGCGCGCCACATGGCGGGCAGGGGTGACCACGGGACGAATAGACCCAGCGCGGCCGCAGTCGTTATCAGGACGACGAGGAATCGGCCGGCCCGCCACACCACCACACGATAAGGCAGCTTTGCTCCTCCCAACCCAACATTGGGAAGGTAAGGCTCACTTTGCTAACGCGCTTTACTGAGCAGAAATGCAGCGAAATTTGGGACGTTCGGCCCTAGGGCAGCTAAAGAGTAGCCGCGAATGCTTGGACGGCTTATCATTTGCTGCGCCAGTTGCCGGGTTCCCTGGAGAGGTAGTTCATGACCGCTGAAGCGCCCCCCATCAGTGATCTGGAGGCCAGCCGGCCCTTCCCGGCGCGCACAGGCCCGAAGGGCAACCTGATCTACAAGGTGATCAGCACCACCGACCACAAGATGATCGGCATCATGTACATGGTCGCCTGCTTCATCTTCTTCTTCATCGGCGGCCTGATGGCGCTTCTCCTCCGCCTGGAGCTGGCACGACCCGGGCTGCAATTCCTGTCCAACGAGCAGTACAACCAGCTCTTCACCATGCACGGCACGGCCATGCTGCTGTTTTACGCGACGCCCGTCGTCTTCGGTTTCTCCAACCTGGTGCTGCCGCTGCAGATCGGCGCGCCCGACGTGGCCTTCCCCCGGCTCAACGCCCTGTCGTTCTGGCTCTTCATCTTCGGAGCGCTCATCGCATTGAGCGGCTTCATCATGCCGGGCGGTCCGGCCGATTTCGGGTGGACCGCCTACACGCCGCTGTCGAATGCGGTCCACAGTCCCGGCGCCGGCGGGGACCTATGGATTCTGGGCGTCGGCGTCGGTGGTCTGGGCACCATCCTGGGCGCGGTGAACATGATCACCACCGTGGTGTGCCTCCGGGCCCCCGGCATGACCATGTTCCGGATGCCGATCTTCACCTGGAACATCCTGGTCACCAGTGTGCTTGTGCTGATCGTCTTTCCGCTGCTGACCGCCGCGCTGTTCGGCCTTGAAGCCGACCGCCGCTTCGGTGCGCACATCTACGACGCGTCCAACGGCGGGGTCATCCTGTTCCAGCATCTGTTCTGGTTCTTCGGGCATCCCGAGGTGTACGTCATCGCGTTGCCGTTCTTCGGCATCGTCACCGAGATCATCCCGGTGTTTTCCCGCAAGCCGATCTTCGGCTACACCACGCTGGTCTACGCGACGCTGGCCATCGCCGCGCTGTCGGTGGCGGTGTGGGCGCACCACATGTATGCGACCGGCGCCGTGCTGCTGCCGTTCTTCTCGTTCATGACGTTCCTGATCGCGGTGCCAACCGGGATCAAGTTCTTCAACTGGATCGGCACGATGTGGCGGGGCCAGTTGACGTTCCAAACACCGATGCTGTTCGTGCTCGGCTTCCTGGTCACCTTCCTGCTCGGTGGCCTGACCGGCGTGCTGCTGGCCAGCCCGCCGCTTGACTTCCACATCAGCGACACCTATTTCGTCGTGGCGCATTTCCACTACACGCTGTTCGGCACGATCGTGTTCGCCACCTACGCGGGCGTCTACTTCTGGTTCCCGAAGATGACCGGACGCCTGCTCGACGAGCGGCTCGGCAAGTTGCACTTCTGGCTGACCTTCCTCGGCTTCCACATCACCTTCCTGGTGCAGCACTGGCTGGGCACTTCGGGGATGCCCCGCCGCTACGCCGACTACCTGCCCACCGACGGGTTCGCGACGCTCAACTTCATCTCCACCATTGGCGCCTTCATCCTCGGTGTCTCCGTCCTGCCGTTTGTGTGGAACGTTTTCAAGAGCTGGCGCTACGGTGAGCCGGTGTTGGTCGACGATCCCTGGGGCCACGGCAATTCGTTGGAGTGGGCCACCAGCTGCCCGCCGCCGCGGCATAACTTCACCGAACTGCCCCGGATCCGTTCGGAGCGGCCGGCCTTCGAGCTGCACTACCCGCACATGGTGGAACGGATGCGCGCCGAGGCCCACATAGGCCGCCGCCATGGGGAAGCCGAGCCTGCGGAGGCACTGACCGCGTCATCGCAGGGTTCGAAGTAATCCGGCAGTCGTAGCGACCTGCGACGGGTCAGCGCCGATGGCTCGGCCTCGGTTGAACTAGCAGCGCCGGCGCACCATCCGCTGCTCGATGGCGGCGAGTGCCGCGTCGGTGAGTTTGCCCAAACCGGCGAGCAGCACGATCGCGAGCAGCATCACATCGGTACGGCCGGTGTTCTGGCTGTCAATCAGCAGGAATCCCAACCCCTTCGAGGAGGCAATCAGCTCCGCTGCGACCAGAAACAGCCACGCGTTCGCCAGGCCCAGTCTGAGCCCGTTCACCAGTTCTGGGGCCGCGGCGGGGAGCATCACGGTCGCCAGCAACGAGGCACCACGTCGACCGTAGGCCCGTCCCACCTCCACGAGGTGTGCGTCGACGTGCGACAACGCCGATGCCGTCGTTGTGTAGACGGGAAAGAAAGCGCCGATGGCGACAAGTAACACCTTCGGCGTCTCGTCGATGCCGAACCACAAGAGCAACAGGGGCACCCACGCTAACGAGGGCACCGTACGCAATGCCGCGACCGTCGGCGCCAGCAGCCTGCGCGCGACAGCCGACAGCCCGACGAGCGAACCAAGCGCAAGCGCGGCAGTCGCGCCGGCTGAGTAGCCGAACAGCACCCGCACAAGGCTCGCCTGCAGGTTGGGCCGCAGTTGGCCATGCCTCAGCAGCTCGGCGAGCGCGGCCGCCACATCGCGCGGAGGCGGCAACTGGCTGGCGGAAAACACTCCGGTCGCGGTGACGAACTGCCAGGTCACCAGGAGCAGTACCGGGACGGCCAGTGCGACTGGGGCGTGCGGCAGTTTGGCCGAGGCGTGCGGCAGTTTCGCCAGCGCGGCGGCGCGCCCGGTCACTGAGTGTGTTGGGCGTACTTCGGCTCGAGTATGGCGCTCAGCGCGCCGCGACCGGCGTCGTCGGATTTGATGTCGGAGTCCGCCACCGCGATCGGCAAGATCTTGGTCAGGACGGCAAGCTGAGGTTGGCCCGGCGCCGGGTCGATGTCCAGCGTCGTTCGCTGCAGTTCCTCTTGGGCCACGCTCGGTGTCACCTTTGCCTGCGAGGCGAGCAATGCCGCCAACTCGTCCGGGTGCGCCTCCGCCCATTTTCGGGCCTCCTCGTAGCTGTCGACCACCGACTGGACGGTATCCGGATGGGCGCTGCTGAAGTCATCGCGGACGTTAAGCACGCCATAGGAGTTGAAATCCGGATTGCGGTACAGCAGTCGCGAGCCTTGCTGCTGGACGGTCTGCGCCATGAAGGGGTCCAATCCGGACCAAGCATCGACGTCACCGCGCTCCAGGGCGGTTTTGCCGTCGTCGTGCTGCAGATTGATGATTTCGACGTCGGCGGTCGAAAGGCCTGCTGTCGCAAGCGATTGCAACAGAAAGTAGTAGGGATCGGTTCCCTTGGTGACCGCGATCTTCTTGCCTTTCAGGTCGGCCACCGAGTTGATGGCCGAATTCTTCCCGACAACCAGAGCCGTCCATTCCGGCTTGCTGTACACGTCGATGATCTTGATCGGTGTGCCGTTGGCCCGCGCGACCAGCGCCGCTGAACCGGCGGTAGAGCCGAAGTCCAGCCCCTGGGACCGCAGACCCTCGTTGGCCTTGTTGCTTCCGGCGGAGAGAACCCAGGTGACGGTGTATCCCCGGCTTTCCAGTAGGCGCTGGTCGCGCACCACCAGGCTGAGCGGGTTGTAGTAAGCGTAATCCAACCGGATGTCCTTCGCAGCCGTCCTGCCGCCGCCCGAGCCGCAGGCAGACGTGACCGTGATTGCGATGAGCACCCAAAAGGCAGTCAGCTGAGGGCGTTTCATCGCGATTCCACTTTCTCCTCGATGGCAGCCCGCAGGGTGACGCCGCTGCGTTGCGGCACCCCGAGTTCGCGCAACAACTGATTGCGCAGCGCACTGACACGTGGGTCCCCGCGGTCGCGTGGCTTGGGAATTGCCACTTCAAAACTCGCAGCGACGCTGGCGGCGCCGGTTGCATCGGCGCGCAGGATCAGCACCCGGTCGGCGAGAATCACTGCTTCGTCCACGTCATGCGTCACCAAGATGGTGGTGGCGCCTGCCTCTTGCTGCACGGCGGCAAGCAGATCCTGCATCCGCAGCCGGGTCAGCGCGTCGAGGGCCGCCAGCGGTTCGTCGAGTAGCAGGACGCGCGGGTCCCGAACGAGCGCGCGCGCGAGGCCTGCCCGTTGCGCCATACCGCCGGACACTTGTCGGGGGTAGTGATTGGCGAATTCGCGCAGTCCGACGACCTCGAGCCAATGCCGGACAGCCGCAGCACCGTCCGCGCGGGCGGTGCCAGGCGGCAGCCCATATGCGACGTTGGCTGCCAGGGATCGCCACGGCAGCAGGCGAGGTTCCTGGAACACGATGGCGCAGCGTAGGTCGATCCCGCGCACGGCCTCGCCGTCGATCTCGATCGATCCGCCGGTAGGACTGTCGAGTCCGGCCACGAGCCGCAGGAGGGTAGATTTGCCGCTTCCCGAGGATCCGAGGAGCGCGACGACCTCGCCTGGTTTGATTTGCAGGTCGACCTCGTGCAGCACGGTGTGTGCCCCGAAGGTTCGGTCGATACGACGAAGGGACACGTGTGCCGGCGCCGGGTTCGTCGACATCACCAGCGGAGCCTAAGAGTTACGGCAAGGGTCCGCTAGGTTTGCCCTGCTCGTGAGTCGAATCCGCGCCGTGCATTGGGTGGCGGTGGCCGTCAGCCGTGCGGCGCCTCTGAGATCTTGCTGTCGGGCTTGCCCACCGTCTGGCAGTAGGTCGTCGCGGACAGCCGCGTCGCCGAGATCTCGATGTTGGTCGGGTCGGCGCCGCTCTTGTCCTTGAGCATTTTGCTGACCTCATCGTTCTGCTTCTTCTCGTCCTGCGTCGTGAAGTCCTTGCACTTCGTGTCACCGCCGGTGTTGATGACCTGAGAGGCCGAACACGCGCTGAACAGCAGCGCTGCCGCCGCAATCATGGCCAGTGACGTTTGCTTCATTGTTTGCCTTTCTGCATTAGAGGGGTCGCTACGTTTAGACAAAAACCTCTGGTCCTTAAACATCGGCCCCGGTCCGACTCGGGGAGCTCCGGCAGTTGCCGAGGTGACACGGCTATTTTGCTGAGTGTCTGGTCAGGCCCTCCCGATCCGGACCACCTTCGTGTTCGGCTGCGCGAAGACGCGGCAAGTGGGAATACCTCTTCGGGCGGGCCGGCCTTTTATCGGTCAGGGATCTTCGACCGACACGACGATAATCCTCCCGGCGATGGCGGTGCTGGCGTCCGCAGCTGCGGTCAGTCGAGCGGCGCGGCTGGGACGAGATAGTCACCAGGCCCAATGAATCGGGGTCCGGATCGACACGCTCGCGGCGCTGTCCGCGAGCAGCGGGTTGACGGGTTCTGCCGGCGTGGGACACGATGGCCGCAACGGGCAGCGGTCGTGGGATGCGGGAGTCGGAGTGGCTGACATCACCAGTTTGATCCTCGCGGACCACGAGTGGTTCCGCAAACAGTTCGCCAGGCTCGACGAACTGCAGGCGCAGACACCGGTCAACCGTGCCGCCCTCGCGCGGGTGTGGCACCCGCTCGCCGACAAGCTCGACGTACACGCCTACATCGAAGAGAAGATCTTCTACCCACAACTGCTCAAACGGGGCGCCGACGATCCCGAGGGCGAAACGCTCGATGCGATCAGTGATCACAATGACATTCGCGACGCCGTACGCGCCGCCAACGAGGCGCCGGTTGGCACCGCCCAGTGGTGGGAGGCGGTGGGCAGCGCCCGGCTGGCCAACGACGACCACATGGGTGAAGAAGAACGGGAAGGGCTGTCGGACTTCCGTCGCCACGCCCCGAACGGCCTTCGTGAAGCGCTGGGGCGCCAATACGGCGAGTTCATGGCCGAGCATCCCACCACCGAGGGATTGCCGATCGTCGACCGCGATCCCGCCCGCTACGTCGAGGACATCGAGAACGCCGCTCCGCCGAAACGCACCGACGGGTCGCTGGGCATCGGCGGCCTGAAGGGCCGGTGAGGTGACGCCGCTGCGCTACTTCAGCGGAGCGGCGGACTCCGTACCAATCTGTGGCGCGTCACCGGGCAGCTGCTGGCCAATCAACTCTTCGTGCCCGACCTCGGGAGGCTTCCGGTCGCCGTTGCTCCCGCTGCGCCGCGCCGGCTTCTTCTCGGACGATTTCTCCCGCGCCGGCGCGGGCGGCGGCGCCGGGGAGCGGTGGCCGTTGGGCATGAGCCCGGCAGTTGCACTGGCCGATTCGATGGCTTTCTCGGTATAGACGCGGTAGCCGAAATTGGGCAGGTAACCATGGATTTCGGGCGTGTCGAGATCACGCATGAACTGCAGGATCTCGCGGCTGAACACTTGGCCCGGCACGAGGACGGGAAAGCCGGGAGGGTAGGGCGTTACGAAGGTCGCCGACACGACGTCGACGCCGGCGTCCAACCTTTCGTCGATTTGATCGCCGGTGAGGTATTCACAGTTCGTGTCGTCGTAGGACAGATAGAACCCGCGGCGGACGTCCCCTTCGGGCGTGGGCTCGCTTCCGCTGTGATCCATGAATGCGGGGTGGAAGCCACTGAAATCGGGCAGTGGCAGAAGCATTGCGGTGAGCCGATAAACAGCCCGCTCGAAGTGCTCGCGCTCGCCAAGGCTCATTTCGGAGATCTCTTGGTCGAGCTCGCGCGCAATGTTGACAAGAACTTCCACCAGGAAAGCGACAGAGCTGCGCGTGGTGCCGATATTCGTCATGAACAGCACGCTGTTGCGCGACGTCTTGTTGATCTGGATTCCGTAACGGTCCATCAACTGTTGGCGTTTGAACGTGTCCCCGTCATAACCGGTATGGCCGATGAACAAGGTGATTCTTGACGGATCGAGGACGAACTCGTCCTGATCCCAGGCGGCCATCATGTTGCGCAGTCCTGAGCGGAGAGGCTGGGCGATGGCCGACGGCCGGAAGTGGTCGGGGATCAAGTCCGACGTGCGAAGGCATCTCATGTACTTTCTGAGCAGCGGATGATTGTCGATCGCGTCGCGCAACTGCATCGCGTTCTCGATCTGTCGTTGCACCAGTTCGACACCCTCCAGCGCCACCTGCCGCCGTCCCAGGTCCAAGGACGCGAGGATCTGATAATTGGGCGAGGTCGAGGTGTGTGCCATGTAGGCCTCGTGGAACGGCTCCGCGACCTTCTGGTCGAAGTCCTGATCGAAGACGTGGATCATCGATCCCTGCCGCAGCGCGGTCAGCGTCTTGTGCGTCGACTGGGTGGCATACACGCGCACCCGGGCTCTGGCCGGGTCGGGGATGAGGCGACGGTCCAGAAGCTCGTCATCGCTGAGTTTGGCGGCGGCGACATCGCATTCAGTGGCCAGATGCTCCTCGTAGCGGCGCCTGTAGTCGGGGTCCTGCAGCCGCTCGCGCAGCGCCTGGGCTGACGCCATCGCGGTGCGCGTCCGATAAACCGGGTGAAAACGCGCGAACGCGAACCATGCCTCGTCCCAGAGGAATACCAGGTCCGGCTTGATGGCGAGGCACTCCTCCATGACGCGTTCGACGTCATACACGATCCCGTCGAAGGTGCAGTTGGTCAGCGACATCATCTTGACGCGATGGAGCTTGCCGGCGCGTTTGAGTGCCAGTAGTTTCGATTTGATCTCACGTAACGGCACCGCACCGTACATCGAGTACTCGTTGAGTGGATACGCCTCCAGGTAAACGACATTCGCGCCGGCGAGCATCATCCCGTAGTGATGCGACTGGTGGCAGTTGCGATCCAGCAGCACGATGTCGCCCGGCGCCACCAATGCCTGGGTGACGATCTTGTTGGCCGTCGACGTCCCGTTAGTGACGAAGTACGTGTGGCGCGAGCCGTAGGTTTGCCCGGCGAGCTGTTGCGCTTCGCGCAGGGGCCCCGTCGGCTCCAGCAGTGAATCAAGACCCCCGCACGTCGCAGAGGTTTCGGCCATGAACACGTCCAGGCCGTAGAAGCCGACCATGTCCTTGATCCAGTGCGAGTTGACGATCGACTTGCCCTGCGAAATCGGCAGGGCGTGAAAGACACCCGTGGGCCGGTGACTGTACTGCTTGAGCGCGCTGAAGAATGGCGTGCGGTAGCGCGCAGCCACGCCCTGCAGGATCGACAGGTGAAGCTCCAGCATGCCCTCCCGGGCATGAAACACCCTGCGGAAGTACTGGCCCAATCGCCCGGCGATGTCCTCCACGTCAATTTCGGTCATCAGGTACAGGTCCAGCTCGGGTCGCAGCTTCCCCAGGGAAACCGCGAGGATCTGCGCGCGCTCTTCAGGCGTCTGGTGGTCGGCCAACTCGTCCGACACCGCGGTGTCGACGAACTCCGACAGAGCCGACAGGTCCCGGGTTGATTGGTGCGAGAATCGCCGCCTGATCACCACCGCCTGCAGGTTGACGTTGAGCCGGGCCGCGATGAGGGCCTCATCTCCGCTGGACACCACCACGAGTTCGTAGACGAACTCGTCGTCGGGACGTCGCCACTTGCGGACCTCGCTGCGCAGCACCCGTTCCTGGTCTTCGGTCATCTTCTCGACGACGAGCACCTCGAAGTAGGGGCGGTCGCGCTGGGTCGCCGGCTGGTGTTCGAGGAGTTGGCGCGGGTCGGACGGGAACATGTCCAGGTCGTCGGCCCCGGCGTTTTCCACGTCTCCCGAGCGGTACGACTCCGTGGTCAGCGCGCGATTGATCTGCCCGACCGTATGCGCGAACTTGTCATGGCTGCCCGCAGCGAAAAGTCTTTGCAATCGTGCGAACTGGGGCGAGCCGGGATAGGCCCAGTAGGGCTCCAGAGTGCTCAGGCGAGCCAGCAGTTCCTGGCAGGCGCTGGCCCATTTCTCTTTCAACGCTCCCGTGCTGGACGGACGCGTTAGCCGATCAGCCGCCTCCTCCAACCGGCACCACGAGTCGCCGCGGACCTGCCACAGACTGTTGTAGGCACGCAGGTGCTCTGTCATGACGACCCCTTCTCCCGTCGGGGCGACTCCGCCGTCCCGGTGCGTGCGGTAAGGCTTGCAGACCCAGCCC
>Ga0116219_10003805_pt1 | contig 11699 bp, 11 predicted proteins | sample Sb_taG_4_FD_91019 | JGI IMG/M metagenome (GOLD analysis project Ga0116219, IMG submission 91019) | Peat soil microbial communities from Weissenstadt, Germany - Sb_50d_6_BS metaG | ecosystem: Environmental > Terrestrial > Soil > Wetlands > Peat | place: Germany: Weissenstadt | collected 2010-09-21
ACGAGGTGGCGTGAGCCGTCGACACAACGCAGGCACTGCTCTAATCCATGGCCTTCGTCGGAGTGCGCTGACTCGTAACGCCTTGCCCGCTTCCTCGGCGAAGTCGACCGCTTCCCGGGGACAGGTCCTTCTCATCCCTTTTCTTTCTTAGAAATTCTTTGGCACCTTTTGCCACGGTGTTGCGGTTCAGCTTGGCAGCGCTGGCGATCGTCGAAACACCTCCCCGTCCGAGCATCGTGGCCAACCCCCCAGCCATGAGCCTCCGCTCCTGCTCGTTGAGGTAGACCCCGCCCGTTGCGGGTTCCTTCGGGCGAAGCCCGGAGTAGAACCTCTTGATGTTGTCGACGGAGATGAAAACCCCGTCCGAGTCGCTCAGACCCCGATTCAGCGCGCCTTCGCGCTCCCTGGTCCTGCCGATTATTGGGTCCTGAACTCGTCGCCACGTAGGAAGGCCGGCTTTGTCGCAAAAGTCGATGAGGCCTTGCGACACCTTCTTCTTGCTAGTCCCGAGCACGTCGGCCAGATAGATGCCGCCACCCCACCCGAGCATCCAAGCCACTGCGCCGATGAGAAGGCTCTGGTGATCGCCCAAATGGCGTTCGACCCCTTCGAAAAACTGGCTTAGAGCTTCGGGGGAGGTTTCTCGGCGATCTGGCACCCTGCACAGGGTATCGGCTCAAGTTATCTAACGCTTTGAAGAGGCTCGGCGAGCATCATCCCTAGTACAGGCCTATTTCAAGTTCGTATCGAAGTCGCATTTTGGACACAGCAAGAATGAACTCGGATGATGAGTGACAGGGCAACAACAACCAACAAAGTGTCTGGACCACGGCCTCTCGTGGGTCACGGCGTGCTTCCCCCGGAAGCTCTGATCGTTATGACCCCTTCGCCGAAGACGAAGTCGATGCCTTCCACTGTCGGCCACATCCATGGACCGACTGGCAGGATCTCCTTGGGTCGATACACCCAAGGCTGCGGTGGCGATGAGGTTGAAGTTGTCATCGGCGACGATGACATCACCATTGCCTTCGAAGCAGTAGGTCACGGAACCCGTGTCCGGCTTACTTACGAAGAGTACCCACGCCTGTTTCTGACTTGGGGACTCGCAGAGCCAGCCCACAACTGCGGCTGGCGGCTTCCGAAATCCCTTCCGGTGCGGATCGGCTGGGAAGACGAGCGCTGCAGACGCCTGATCATTCGACGGGACTCAGATGGCGATGTCGACTCCTAGGAAGACCGACGGACCCGGCGTTCGCAACGGGCGCTCCGCAGCGCTCATGTTATGGCACCTGGTGTTTGGGGAGGTGTTGTCCGAGCTCAACATCTCGCCTGGGGTCCTGCGTCAACGACTTCGCCAACTGGGCGTCGCCGGGGCAGATGGATGGAAGGCGATCGCCGATAGCAAGCCCGCAACCGCAACTCTGCTCCTGGCACTGGTGGGGGTGGCCACTCGCTTCCGAATGCCCTACATGCCGAAGCTGGAGGGTACGGCGCTCAATCCCGACGGCAGCCTATACAAGGCGGTTCGGTCGGCGATCGAGAAGACATACACCGGCAATCGTCGCAACCAACTTATCCAGTACCTGGACAACACGACGCAGTGGCTTCCCGGTCTCGGGTTCGATCCCGCTACCGCTGCACGCATCATTGCCTTGCTTCGTCGCCCCGGCCACCGGGCCCTAATAGGGATATTGCACTCGTTGGACGCAGACCAGCCGACTCTCGCGATCGATGCTCTACCCGAATCCACTCGCCGAGGACTGAAGGGCGTGCGGATCGACGGCGGTGCGCTCCGCTCCCTACTGGAGGGCACGACAGCCGAGCGCCGTTCCAGCCGGCGCAGGCGATCCTCCTCCGCCTCCGAACTGAGCCCGTCCGAGCTTGCGGCCCTCTTGCTCCAGTTTCCAGAGACGTGTGCCCGACTGCTGAGCACTGCCGCCCATCAGGGATGCCTGGACACGGGTTTGAGTCTGCTCGACGGTCTCTCCCCGGCGGCGGCGGCACTGTTCTTGTTGTTCGCTCCGGTCGAGTGGGGCCCCGCTGCACCAACCCTGCACACGCTTCGCAAAGTGCTCTACTGGTTTCGCGTCCTTGACCGTTGGGCAGCAGAACTCTTACGCCGAGATTCGATGCTGCTTGCCCGCCCCGCCAGTTCCCCCGACCCGGCACGAACGGCGTGGCTATGGACACCCACAAGCTGGGATCCACTAATAGACCCTGGCCTGCTCGTCGAAGAAATCGCCATCACCAAGGCCCTTCTCGACGCAGTTAGCAACTCCGCCCATCTTCGCGTCGACGCCGCAATCGAGAGGCGGCTCGCCAAGGGTGTGGGCGAGAGGTGGGCCAAGTTCGAGGCGACGAACATGGCCATGGAGAAGGTCTCCTACCTTGTCGACGTCGTTGCCTCCTTCGCCAAGGCCGGAGGATACGTCGAGTGCCAGATCAAGCTCCCGCCGAAAGTGCCTCGCCCACCCGACAGCGCAGTGACCGTCGAGTGGTGCCCGCCCGAGCTGATCCCGATCTGGCTGACCGTGGGCGATCTTGAGCTGGGACCAAACCATCCCGGGTGGCGCCTGGACAAGGCGTTGCTCGCGTTCGGAGCCCGCCCCTTGGAAATCTCCACAGCGAGCTCGCCTGGGGTCGGAAGCTGCGGCATAGGCAAACAGTTGCTGGTCGTTGCCAAGACGCGCCCCGGAATCGTTGCTGCCTGCCCGACGGCGTTACGAGCGAGCACATTCGAGCCATCCCTGTTGGATGTCTTCCATAACGACCCGGTCTTGGTGTACGAGGCGATGGTGGAGGCGGCAACGATGGTCGACCAAGCCTGCGAGGCCCTCGGTCTTCCCGTACCGCCCGGAGAGGTCCTGTACCGGTTGCGTCACGTTCGTTCGTTCGCTCTGTCGATGTTCCTCGCAGCCGGCCTGGAGGCCGTGGCAGACGCCTTCCTCCGCCACGACACCGCCGAAGCCACCGCTATCTACAACCTGCTGTCGCAGGTACAGGGCCACATGGCCGATCTCGCCCAACTGCGGGCAGCACGCGCCTTCCACGGCGAGTTCCCACAAGCCCTTACAGAAAACCCTACAGAAAGGCTCAGCGCATGAATGACTCGCCACAGACATCATCGGGTGGATTCGGCCACGACGACAGCGGACGCCCCGTACGCAACCGCCGCAAGGGACGAACATCCACCCGCAGCCGCACATCTGAGATCCGTCGGCCAGACGAAGTGTGGCACGAGTTCCACCGATTGGCTACAGAACAAGCCGATCGTTACCCCTGGGCAAGGGGCGCTGAGGTCCTGCTCGAACTCGGATACCCCTTCGGGGACGCCGCCAAACTCGGTGAGGATGGCGTCATTGAACACTCCTTGATCATGACGAGGGGTGACTCGATTCCTGCAATTCGAATCCGGCGCTCGTGCGACGGTTCCCGTGACAGCTACGGAGTCGATCCAGAAGATCTCCCTGCTCTTCATCGCTACCTGGCCGCAGGGATCAAGGGTAAAGAAGACCTTGCAGCCAAACTGGATGAGATCTCCCGGGAAATCCAGCGCAACCTCGGCCACCCTGGCGATTCCTACTGGGCAGTCACCCAGGGCGCATGGGGGCAGCGCAAACGCGAGTTAGCGCAGGCAAGCATGTTCGACCCCACCCATGAGCTGCCTCCAGGGATGAAAGCGGCCCGGGCCGCACACGACGCCCAGGTGCCGCCGACGGAATTCTTGCGCATGATCACTCCACTGACAATCGAGCTTGCTGAAAAAGGTGATCGGGTCCTCTGGCAGACAGATGGACCGAAGGCTGTGGTCTCCGATGTCCTCGCCCGCTTCGGCTACGACGACGAATCGGTCAGATCAGGTGGAGGAGTCAGCTCATTGCCGCAGGAGCTTCGGGACGCGCTGTCGAGATCCCTACTTGAACTGTGTCCGGACGTTCCCCGCTTCGTCGAGACCGTGGATCCCTTCGAGGACGACAAAGGCAGCGAGTCATGAGCGAACCCATACGACTCGCTCACCCCGACACACGTCTCTATTCCGGCTTGCCGGGAAGTGGAACGACGACCTGTGCCATTGAGGCACTCGCTGAGTGCCTCACCAGTGGAGACAGCAGGGCGATCGTTTTGGTGCCAACCCGCCGGGCGCGGGGAGAAATCATTCGCCGCTGCCTTGAGATCGACAAGGAGATCCTCGGCAAGGCTGTCATTGTCTGCACTGCCACAATCGAGTCGCTTCTCACGGAGGATCCCACAAAGAAGTCGATTCGTCTCGATGATCCTCAGACGGTCTGGCGCCGGCTCGTCGAGAGCGCCATGGGCGATCTCAAGACCTTCGCAGAAGAACTGAACCAGGACATTGTTCACCTGCTCCCCGAAGTTCGTCTCCCCGAAAAACAATGCTCCGGTCAAACCGCCGGTGCGGCTGACGAAGCCCGGGCAACGCCCCTGGAGAAGACGTCCCACGCCTTGGCCGAATTCGACGCAGTCTTCGTCGAGGACATCGAGTCCCTACCGACCCCGCTCCTCCAGCTCGTGGAGTTGATCGCCAGGAGTGGCGCGTGCGTGGTGGCCAGCTACCATCCCGACCAGGTCATCCCCCGCCCGAAGAGCGACTTTCCAGCTGCACCTCTCGAATCCGTTCCCACCCTTGCTTCCCGCATCGTCGAGTTGCCAACCACGTCGATCCCCCAGGCGTCCGCCGCTCTCATCCGATCCTTTGTTGGCGCCGAGATCGCATATGACACAGACGGGTCAGGGCGCCTTGCATTCGCAGAGCCACTGAGTCTTACCGACGATTCGGTGATCTTTTATCGCTTCGAATCCGAGAGCGATGCTCGCTTCATGCTGACCGAAACCCTCGCTACGACCCATCCCGTTCCACGGGCGCCCGGTGCTGGCCAATACGAAGAGACAGAGCCTCCGCTTCTTCCGGCGTTCTGCGAGTCAGGCGATCTGGTCGGAATCTTCACGGTCGGCTTCATCGACTCCGACCGGAACGCTCTGCTCAAAGCAGCACGACAGAGCGGCACGGACATGGTCTCCTACAAGATCACAAACCTGCGCGACGACCCTCGTCACGAACTCTATCTGCGATTCCTCAATGGTGGTCATCTTCCAGGACGCTCTCGGAAGCGTGAGACGGCCGCCGAGAGCATTCTGGAAGTCACTTCTCTTTTCTTCGAAAATCTCCTCCGTCCACTACCTGTGGAAGCGGTCGAAGGCGGTCTCCACGAATTTCGCAAGAGGCTGTGCGAGGAGCCCCTCCTATCAACCACCGATCACCCGGTCCCCCCGGCAGTAATAGCTCGAGCTAGCGAACTTGCCTTGGGGGTTCCTGCGGTAAGCACCCGCCTGGTCGAGTTGCTCGGATCATGGGAAGGATTCGAACGTCACCAATCTCTGACAGAGATACGCGTCCGTTGGCTGGGTCGAAAGGTCGAAAAGCAGCTTCCCGGACACCGGAAGGGAGGGCAGCGCGTCAGGGCCGGCCTCGTAGCCCAGAGGCTCCTCACCGGTGATTGCCCGTCTGACGCCCGGAAGGCTGCGTGGGACCTCTGGAAAGGCGGGACCGACCGACCGACCATTCCGCTCGAGTTGCCCGCCAACGAAATCGCTGTCTTCCCGGGCGCTTCCTCACATGGCGTGCGCTGTGACGTGGCGATCGTCTGGGGCGCTGGCGACGACCTGCTCTTCGGGTATAGCGGCGTCACTGTTGAATCGACCGAGCGCGCAAAAGGGAAGCTGGCCCTCATGGTAGGCAGAGCGGACAAGCGAGTCGTCCTCGTCACCTGGGGCCCATCTCAGCTCGAAACCCTTCTTGCCGGCTCGGTCCAGCGTTGGAGCACGCCCGGACTTGATGCGTAAGACACCGAAAGGTCCTTGCGAGCTCTCCCGTAGATCGGCCGAGTGGTCGAGCGGTCGGCACAGCGAAGCAGGGCCGTTCCGAAGCTGCCCGGCGGGCCTATGAGTGTGTGGAAACCAGACGCTCACCAATTGAGGCTGCTTGGTCACCGCTTGGGCCCGGCAGTCGTTCGGGCCGCCGCCGGGTCGGGCAAGACCACGACCGCCGTCCGGTTGGTAGTCGAGCTGATCGCAGATGGTTGGAGGCCGGAAAGCGTCTTGGTCGTTACGTTCTCGCGCTCGGCAGTCCGGACCTTTCGGCGCAAACTTACCGAGCTCGTCGGCGACGATCTCGCCCGGAGAGTGCGAGTATGCACCACCCACTCCTATGCGCTTTCTCTGTTGGCGAAACTGGAGCGCTCGAGTATTGACGAGGATCGCTTATCGGCCATTTGGTACAAGATCTTGGGAACCACGGATTCGGAGATTCCTGATGCGATTCGCAGAGCAGCGGCCTCTTCTGGAGTGCTTCTTTCGGACTCCGAGCAGCAGATTGCCGATCGCTTCCGAGAGCTCAAGATCGAAAACAACTTGATCGATTTCGAAGATGTCATCGATCTCGGAATCGCAATGCTGCTCGCAGACGACAAGCTTCGCAGCTCTTTCTCTGCGGTGATCGTCGATGAGGCTCAGGATCTAAATGTCTGCCAACATCGGCTTCTCAGCCTCCTCAAACCGGATCTCATTGCCTACATTGGAGACAGCCGCCAGGCCGTCTACAGCTTCCAGGGCGCCGACCCCAGTCACCTCGACGAGATCGCCATGCAGGAGCATTGCTCTGTATACGACCTCCTCATCTCCTATCGCTGCCCCCGCCTTCCTACTGCGGTTGCCAACGCACTGATGGCACGCAGTCCGACCTATGGACGCCTCGCGGCCATGGAGCCGAACAGAGCAGATGCCGGGGAAGTAGTCGAGGTTGTTGCTCCGTCGACGACGAGCGCTGCCAAGTGGGTTGCAGCCGAAATCAATCAGTTGATCGGCGCCGGCATACCGGCCGAGAAGATCGCCGTATTGGCCCGAGTCAACAGTGACCTTTCCCCCGTCGCACGAGCCCTGAAGAAGGAGAAGATTCGCTACACATTGAACGGGGAAGGACTGTGGGGCAGCTCAGAGATAGACGGACTCCTCGATATGGCTCGGTTGGCCCGCGACCCCTCCAACGTCACCGCAGCTGCACGTCTGTGCTACTGGCCATGGGGTGCTCTCGCCCGCAAGCGCCTGATTGCTGCACTCGACTCGATCGAGTCGAGTGGTGGTCCAACTGTGGGATACAAGTCCTTGGCGGACCTTCCAGGGGTCAGGCGTCGTTACGACGAACTCATCGCCCCGGCGATCGAGGCGGGTCCCGATGTCTCGCCGTCCGAACTCTACGACCGATTCACCGACCTCGAGCTCTCCGCCTTCGTCATCGAGAAGAACGAGCAACGAGTTCGCACCGCCATTGACGAGTTCCTCGACCGCATCAAGGACTGCGGCACACTAGAAGCGCTCTTGGAGAGGGCCAGGTACGGCAAAGAGGAGGCCCGGGAACATTCCGACGACCTGCCAGGTGTCCGACTCAAGACCACCCACGCTGCCAAGGGGGAAGAGTACCAAGCCGTCTTCGGTTTGTACGCCGAAGAGGGCACGTTCCCGTATGTGAGGTCGGTCAGCCCTGAGGAGCTGGAGGAGGAGCGGCGACTGTTCTACGTCCTCATCACCCGCACCTCCGACGCGCTCTACTTCCTTCGCCGGCAAGCAAAGGAGGACGAAGAACTCGCTCGTACCCGCTTCTTAAATGACATCGAATCAGGAGGGATCTGCCTGCCAAAAATCTGGATTCCGGCATCGTAATTGCCATAAGAAGCCCTACGCGCTACTCAGTCAGAGAGATCCCGAACGCCTCCCGGACCACCAAATCCTGCTCCACGTGTATCAAACCTCAGACACCCTCTATGCGCCGCACGACCGCCTCACCCACATCACCCGCCAACGCCGAGAGAGCACGCGCATAGCCGATCGTACTTTGCACGCTCCTATGTGAAACCGCATGGGATACGGCCACCAGAGGTAGCCCTGCCAACAGCCCTTGGCTAACAAAGGAATGTCGAGCCAGGTGCGGATGCACGCCTTGGATACCTTCCTTCTCACCCAGGCGCCGCACCCACCGCCATGCGACCTGGCGGGTCAGCCTCCCGCCCGCCTTGCCACAGAGCAGAGGCCCGGGACCCTGTCGTGCAACAGCGTCTACAACGAGACGCTCCACAATCTGGGGCACACCGACGAGATCGACTCTCCCCCCTTTTCGACGCACCCGTAAGGCGAGCCTCCCCCCAAATTGCACCAGATCGGCATCGGAGACACCAACGGCCTCCGACACTCTCAGTCCGCAGAACAAGAGCAACGACACGAGCAATTCAGCTTCGGGCCCTTCCTCCCGGGCCGCACCGACGAGACGGGCGAGATCTCCGGCCTCAAGCCCAAGGCGAGGCGCGCTCTCACCATTAGGCCTGTGCATGCCTGCAACCGGGCTGCGGCTCATGTGTCCCTCGGCGACGCAATAGATATAGAGGCCCGACATCGCTGACAGCTTGCGTCGGATCGAGGATGGCGCCACCCCCGCCTTCTCCAACTCTCGCACGTAGCGACCGACCTCGCCCCGTGTGGCGACCAAGAGATCGGAGCCGATGCCGGCAAGGTAGCCCGCCACGTGGGCGAGGTCCCGCCGATAGATGGCAGCGGTTGGTCGAGAGAGCCCTGCGAGGAACTCTTCGACGAGGTCATCGGGATCAGGAGATGGAGCTGGGGAGGATAGGAGAGTAATAGTCATATTCCCCTGCCACACCACCCGCTGCGCTCAGAGGAGAAGGTGATACGCAACTCCAATTGCGTAACGGGGACGGAAACCGGTTCTGTCACAGAAAGCGCTGAGTCACGGTGGCGTCTTGCCCGCCGTGATCGGACTGGAGTCCATAGGATCGTTTCATGCTCCGGCTCCTCGTCGATACGTCTGTGTGGCTTGATCTCGCCAAACACAGGGATGGACAGAGGTGGATCGTCCCCATACGGGTGTTGACGTTCCAAAGAAAGCTGGAACTACTCGTCCCGCAAGTTGTAATTGATGAGTTTGAGCGCAATCGGCCACGGGCTGAAGCCGCCGTCACGTCGAGCGTCCGCGATCGATTCCGCCAATTGAGAATTGACCTACACGAATACGGTGGGGACGATCGAATGCAATGGCTTGAGGAGATGTCGCATCGGGTTCCTATGGTCAGCAGCGGCACACTTCAGAACTTTTCCGAGATTGGTGAACTACTGCGCAATGGCACTCAGATAGAGCCAACACGAGTCGAAATCGACGCCGCAATTAATCGAGGGCTTGAGAAGAAGGCGCCCTTCCACTCAAACAAGAACAGTACAGCCGATGCCTTGATCATCGAACTCTACGGTGGCGCACTTCGAGACGCCGAGCACGAAAATGACGCACACTGCTTTGTTACTTCCAACTATCTGGACTTCTCGATGCCCAATGGTGATCGGCGTGAACCGCACCCCGACCTCGCGTCGTTCTTCATTGATCAGCGATCGGAATACTTCTATGGAGTTGAAGGCCTGGACACCGCCCTGGTGAACAACCTTGGCGCTGAGTTCACCGACGAGGCCGACGAGACGGAGTTGATCCAAGAGGAGCCGCGCACGTTGGCCGAAATCCTCGAAGCCGAGAGGGAGTTCTTCGACAAAATTTGGTATGTGCGGAAGTTGATTCTCAAGGAGAAGATTGAAGCTGGTGAGCATGATCGGTTGCCCGTCGCCATGGATGAGCACATTGACGAAGCGATGCGGGCAATCGAGGAGCAATACGGCTCTGACAACGTCGGACCCTGGGATGACTGGGGATGGGGGTTCGTCCACGGAAAGCTTTCAGCCGTGCGCTGGGTCCTTGGAAGTGAGTGGGACTTTCTTGACACGTGACTCCGTCGGAGCTCTTGGCTGGATCTCCGGTTTGGCGGTGATGATGACGGCTGAAGGGGATGGTGACCAGGCCAGGTCACCCGTGACGAGTTGTCCCCTCCTCCCACCACTTCGCCACCGAGAAGTCGACCGACTGTGCCTTGGCATCGCTTGCAGCAGCGACGAGGAAGGGCACCAGATCTGACGCCATCCCGAGGGGTGAAATGGCGATGAGAACACCGACGCAGCCGGCCCCGTTGACTATTCGAGCATGGGCCCAGGCCAGGCAGAGCTCGACTCCGGCGAAGGCCTGAGCGAGCGCCCCGAGGCGGCCGGCCCCGATGGGAAGAGTCAGGACGTGTTGAATCTTGCCGGCGCTTTCCTGGAAGACGAGAAGGTGCTCGCTCCCAAGCCTTATTTCGGAAATCGTCCCCACGTCCACCCGAAGCGACGCTGTGCCGGGCTCTGTATTCCTCGGCAGCATCCTGAGAATGCCGACCGCGGAAAGCACGAGCTTGCCGGACCCGAACCCTTGATCCTCATGGGCACACGCTGGCCCGTTACCTCCACCGCCAACTACTGACATCGCAACCACTCCCTCTTCCATCTCGTACCCGAGACTGAACCGACTGGAGTCGATCCGGTCGACGTGAGCGGGTCTGATAGGAGAGAAGTGGTGCCGCTGGGCCCACTGTGGTTGGCGGGTGTCGCAACATATTGGTTGTTATCTTGCTGACATGAGGTAACCTCTCTTGCGCTGTCAGGGATCCTTGCTTACAATGATACGTGTGGCCACGATCACCGATGAGGAGCTCGCCGAGGCGTTGGTGGTCATTCACCAGGTTGCCAATTACCTGAGACGTGTAGACGATCCGGTACCTGCCTTTGCGTTGACTGGCGTGGCCGACGCTCTCAGCCGAACTATCAACCTCCCCCAGGTCGATGACTGAGGTTGCAACGGTCCTCCCGGCGACAGCCGAAGATGCTGTGGCTCACCTTCGAGCCGCAGCTCAGGCCCTTGCCTCTGCAGAAAAGGCAAGGGTCGACGCGTTAGCAGCCGTCCGGGAAGCAGTCATGGCTGCCCGAGTGATGAAGGTCCATTGGGACACCATCGGAACGGAACTAGGAGTGAGCCGACAAGCCGCAGCCGAGAGGTTTGGGGGAGACGTTCGTTCACATCTCGTCTCGGCTTGGCACAGAATCGACCTTCTTCTGTCCGAGATCGCCTTGGAACGCAGGTTCAAGGGATCTGCTCCGCAGCTCCTTCAACTTCTGGAGGATGAAGGAGAAATCCCGCGCGACATAGTCGTTGATGCCCTGAAGCTTTATGAGGCGAGAAACACGGCTGTGCACTCCGTATCCCCCGTCATCGGATCGAGCGAGGCCGATCGACTTACCGATGTCGCAATTCCCCTCAACGGGATGCTTTGGATGCTGCAGCATTCTCAGGATCCAGATGACTCAGATCTCCTGGCGGGTGGTTAGTGGCCGCATTCGGATTGGCCGATTGGGAGACACTCAGCACAAGAAGAGAGTGGCCGGTTCTTCTGGTTGGAAATGGTCTGAGCCGGGCCGTCTCAGATCGCTTCGCATACGACTCGCTTTACAAAGACGCGCCTCTAAGCGACGACGATAGGGATCTCTTCAATGCCATGAGGACTCGCAATTTTGAGGAAGTCCTCAATCACCTCCGCACGGCGGAACTGGTATGCACGCAACTCGGCCATAAATCACGGGATGTCCGCAGACGATACCGGAGTATTCAGGAAGCTCTGATCGCCGCCGTTCATGAACACCATGTCGAATGGCTCGAAGTGAACGAAGGAAGGCGCCTTCTGAAGATTCGGAAAGCGTTAGGGAAATTTCAG
>Ga0116219_10003806_pt1 | contig 11699 bp, 11 predicted proteins | sample Sb_taG_4_FD_91019 | JGI IMG/M metagenome (GOLD analysis project Ga0116219, IMG submission 91019) | Peat soil microbial communities from Weissenstadt, Germany - Sb_50d_6_BS metaG | ecosystem: Environmental > Terrestrial > Soil > Wetlands > Peat | place: Germany: Weissenstadt | collected 2010-09-21
CCGGACACCAACACCCTCGACCGGTCCGGCAAGCTCATCATGGACGACTCGGACAACTACGGGGTCGAGATGGCCCTCCAGCTGGCTTCGGGCGAGGGCGACGAGGTGACCCTGGTCTCCATGGCTCCCGGCGGCGAGACGTCGGGCCTGCGCACCGGCCTCGCCATGGGCGCGGCCAAGGCGATCCTGGTCAGCGACGACGCGCTGGCGGGCAGCGATGCGCTCGGCACGGCCAAGGTGCTGGCGGCGGCCATCGGGCGGGCCAACCCCGACCTCGTCGTGATGGCCACCGAGTCGACCGACGGGTACACCGGCACCCTGCCCGTGCAGGTGGCAGAGCTCATGGGACTGCCGTCGGTCACATTCGCCAAGGCGATCTCCGTCGACGGCGGCTCGGTCAAGGTCGAGCGGCAGACCGAGGCGGGCTACGACGAGGTCGTCTGCACCATGCCGGCCGTGGTCACGGTCACCGCCGGCGTCGTCGAGCCGAGGTACCCCTCTTTCAAGGGGATCATGGCGGCCAAGTCCAAGCCGGTCGACAACCTGACCATCGCCGACTTGGGCATCGACGCGTCGCAAGTGGGGGCGCCGGGCGCCGGACAGGAGATCACCGACGTCTCGGAGGCCGAGGCGCGGTCTGCAGGAGAGATCGTGGTGGACGAGGGCGACGGCGCGCAGCGCGTGGTGGCCTTCCTCGAGCAGTTGAAGGTGGTCTGAGATGCCGATCGACAAGGTGTGGGTGCTGGCCGAGGTGGGCGACAACGGCCCGACGCCGGTCACGCTCGAGCTGCTGACCGAGGCTCGCTCGGTCGCGTCCACGGTCGAGGCCGTGGCGTGGGGAACGGACGTCGCCTCGCTGGCCGGGCCGCTCGGCGAGTACGGGGCGACCACCGTCTACGACATCGGCGACCTCGGCGGCGCGCTGCCCGGTGTGCCGGTGGCCGCCGCATTGGCTGCCCTCGTCCAGGGTGGGAATGCGCCGGACGCGATACTGATGCCGGCCACCTACGAGGGCCGTGACGTGGCGGGGCGCCTCTCGGCCAAGCTCGACCGCCCGGTCCTGACCAACGTGACTGGCCTCGTCGAGGGTGACGGCGGGCTCTCCAGCCAGCACCCGATCTTCGGCGGCAGCCACATCGTGACGGCGCGCTTCACCGGCGAGGGTCCCGGCATCTTCGTGATCCGCGCCAAGTCGTTCGCCGCGGAGGCGTCGGGCGGCGCCGCCGCCGAAGTCGTGGCGGCTCCGGTTCCCGACGTCGCGGCCACCAACACGGCCAAGATCGTCGAGCGCCACGTCGAGGAGCGCAGCGGGCCCAAGCTCGACGAGGCCGCGGTGGTCGTCTCGGGCGGCCGCGGGCTGGGTGAGGCGGCCAACTACGCGCTGATCGAGGAGCTGGCCAAGCTGCTCCACGGTGCCGCCGGCGCGAGCCGTGCCATCGTCGACGCCGGTTGGGTGCCCTACTCGCACCAGGTCGGCCAGACCGGCAAGACCGTAAAGCCGACGGTCTATGTGGCCTGCGGGATCTCGGGCGCCACCCAGCACCTGGTGGGCATGAAGGGCTCGAAGAACATCATCGCCATCAACAAGGATCGGGAGGCCCCCATCTTCTCGGTGGCCGACCTCGGGATCGTGGGCGACGTGCACAAGGTGCTGCCGGCGCTCATCGAGGCGCTCAAGGCCAAGGGCTGAGCCGCAGGCGGCTGGCGCGCTGAGCGGCAGACCGCTGCCCGCCTGGGCACCCAGATTTGGGAGTGGGCCGGCGGTACTGGCAGGGTGTGAGAAGTTGAGCCGGCCGTGCCGGGGCCACACCGGGCTCACGCGTGCCGCGCGTGCGCGTTCTGACGGGGCAACCGGCGGTACATTCGGCGCACCTTCCTGATCTCCGCCGATGCTCTTTCCCACGATCGACTTCGCTATCTTCTTCGCCGTCGCGTACACGGTGAACTGGCTGCTCAACCCCTACGCGCGCTGGTGGAAGCTCTCCATGATCGCGCTGAGCTACGTGTTCTACGGCTGGGTGGGGTGGAGCTACTGCCTGCTGCTGCTGGCCACGACCGTCGTGTCGTTCACCGGGGCGGCCTGGGTGTCGGCGACGAGCGACGAGCGCAGCCGGCGCATCGCTATGGCGGTCTCGGTCGCCGTACTGCTCGGGATCCTGGGCTGGTTCAAGTACTACGGCTTCGTCTCGGTGAACGTGGACAATGTCACCCACGCCATCGGGTTGGGCCGGGCGATCCCCCTCCTGCAGGTCGGGCTGCCCATCGCGATCTCCTTCTTCACCTTCATGGCCATCAGCTACGTGGTCGACGTCTACCGTCGGGAGCTCGAGCCGGCCAAGCCGTTGGACTTCGCGCTCTACCTCTCGTTCTTCCCCCACCTCCTGTCCGGGCCGATCGTGCGGGGGACGGAACTGCTGCCCCAGATCCGCCGGCGCCGCGACCCCAACGCGGTCGACTACTCGCGGGCCTTCTGGCTGATTCTGGCCGGGCTGTTCAAGAAGGTCGTGATCTCCTCCTACGTCTCGAGCGCGATCGTGACGCCCGTCTTCACGTCCCCGAGCCAGCACTCCGCCCCCGAGGCCATCTTCGCGGCGTGGGGGTACGCAGTGCAGATCTACTGCGATTTCAGCGGGTACACCGACATCGCCATCGGCCTCGCCCTGCTGCTCGGCATCCGCTTCCCCCAGAACTTCGACGCGCCGTACACGGCGCGCAACCTGCAGGACTTCTGGCGGCGCTGGCACATGACGCTCTCGCGCTGGTTGCGGGACTACCTCTACATCCCGCTCGGCGGGAGTGCGGGCAGCCAGGCGCAGACCGTCCGCAACATCATGATCACGATGGTGCTCGGGGGGCTGTGGCACGGCGCGGCATGGACGTTCGTGGCCTGGGGCACGCTCCAGGGGCTCGGGCAGAGCTTCGGACATGTGCGCCGCACCGCCCGCGTGCGCCGTGGGCTGCCGGCGATGGCCGACGGCCCGGTGCGGGTCTGGGTTCAGCGGTTCCTCACCTTCCAATTCGTGTGCCTGGGGTGGGTGTTCTTCAATGCCTCGGGCATGTCGCAGGCCTTCGCCGTGCTCGGCCGGGTCCTGAAAGGGTGGGGGCAGCCATCCCCGCTCGTCACGCCGCTGCTCGTCGTCACCGTTCTGGGCATCATTGCTACCCAGTTCGTGCCCACCCTGAGCGTGGGCCGCCTGCAGGCGGCGTTCTCCCGGCAGCGGGCCGCCGTGCAGGTCGGCCTGCTCGGCTTCGCCCTGCTCGGCATCACCACCTTCGGTCCGGTCGGCGTGGCGCCCTTCATCTACTACCGCTTCTGATGACGGACGCCCGCACACCACCCCACTCCGTGCAGTGGGAGTCGGACTCCGAATGGCAGTCCCACCCGCACGCCGAGCTGGCGCCGCCGGCCGACGGTCGGGTGCGGGCCCGCTGGACCCGCGTGCTCGCCCTGGGCGCCGGTGCCTTCGCCGTGTGGTTCCTGCTGTTCGCGCCGACGCTGCAGCACAACGCCCAGGTCTCGCCCGTCGGCACGCGCCGCACCGTGAGCCTCGACCTGGTGGGCCCGGTGGCGGCGCTCAGCCGCGCGCTGGGGTTCTCGCACATCGTGTCGGTGACCGGGCGGGGCAACGGCCTCTCCAGCGGGTCGGTCGGGCTCACGTGGTCGGGGTCGGGACCCAAGCTGGGGCACGGCGCTGGGAGCGTCCCGCCGCCGACGACGGTGCCGCCCAACCCGAAGCTCCCGACTGCGGCCGAACCCTTGCGGGTCCTGATCGTGGGCGACTCCATCGGCCTCGACATGGGGGGGCCGCTGCAGTCTGACCTCGCCGGGACAGGCGTCGTCAACGCGGCGCTCGACGGCCGCGTGAGCACGGGCCTGACCCGGCCCGACTACTTCAACTGGCCGGCGGAGCTGACGGCGGACATCAAGTCGACGCAGCCGCAGGTCGTCGTGGTGATGATCGGGGCCAACGACGCCCAGGACTTCCTTGGGCCGCCGGACGTGCCGTACACCTCGCCGCAGTGGAACACCCTGTACGCCCAGCGGGTGGCCCAGCTCATGCAGATCGCCGGGAGCGGGGGCACCACCGTCGTGTGGGTGGGCATGCCTCCCATGCAGGACCCGGGCCTCAACGCGCAGATGTCCGACGTGAACGCCGTGGTCCAACACCAGGCGACGCTGGCGCACCCGGCGGTGACCTTCGTGAGCACGGACAAGTCACTGGGGACGGCGCAGGGGGGCTACACCGCCTTCGTCACCAACGCGGCCGGGCAGATCGTCAATGTCCGGACCCCCGACGGCACGCACCTGACGCCGGGCGGCGGGCAGGTCGTGGCCCAGCAGGTGATCGGCGAGCTGCAGGCGCTCGGCTACCGCATCTAGGCGCTCGAAGACCCGGAGGGCCCGACGGCCCGGCGTTGGGCTACGTCGGGGGCAGCGTCCCCCCCAGCTCCACGTGCGGCACATCCGGCGCGTGGAGCACGCTGGCACCTCCGGTCACCGCGCTGACCCCGGCCCGCCGCGGCCGCACGTAGGCCAGCCAGAGGGCGCCGGCGGCAACCAGCACGATGCCGAGTGTCCAGCCCAGCGCGGTCGTGCCGACGCCGACGTACTTGAGTCCGGACGCGAAGATCACGAACGTGATGACCGGGCGCAGGACGCGGTCGGGGGCGCGAGACGAAATGAGGGAGCCGACCAAGACGGCTGGCACGCTCCCGATGACGATGGAGGTGGTGACGGCGAACTCGACGTGGCCGAAGGCCAACGCGCCGAGCGCGGCCGCCAGCGTGAGCGGGACCGCCTGCGTCAGGTCGGTGCCGACGAGCTGGTTGGCGCCGATGACCGGGTAGAGGAAAAGGAGGAGCACGATCATGAGGGACCCCGAGCCGACGGAGGTCATCCCGACGACGAAGCCGCCGACGACGCCGATGGCTACGGTGGGGAGCGGGCGGACGACCAGCTCGCCGATCAGCCCGTGGCGCACCTGGCCCGAGCGTCGGTCGAGTCCGTAGCGCAGCACCATGGCGCCCGCACCGAGCAGCAGGGCGACACCGAGGATGATCTGCATATCGTTCTCCGCCGGCTTGGCGTCGCCCATCAGGTGCAGGGCGTAGGCGCCGAGCAGGGCGGCGGGCACGGAGCCGAGAACCATCCAGCCGACCAGGCTGTAGTTCACCGTCTTCTTGGTCATGTGCACCACGGCGCCCACCGGCCGCATGAGCACGGCGGCGACGAGGTCGCTCGAGATGGCCGTCGAGGGCTTGATGCCGAAGAAGAGGATCAGCATCGGCGTCATCAGTGCTCCGCCGCCCGCCCCGGTCATGCCGACGAGGAACCCGACGATGGCGCTCCCGAGGACGATGTAGGGGTCAATCGACACGGGCGCTCCCGAGGGCGGCGGCACGGAGTTGCTGCCGCCGATAGGTCATAGTGAATTTATATTAGCTATGCAGCAAGTCAACAATCTCTTTGGACCGTGACCAGGGGATCCCGGGACTGGCTCGGTCAGACCAGCGGCCAGGGGTAGGGCGGCCAGCCACCGTCGTCGACCAGCTCGGGCAGGGCGCGCAGGCTGAGCAGCCAGGCCACCCGGTCGAGGGTGGCGGCCACCTCGGACGGCTCGATGAGCTCGCACAGCGCCGGCGGGGGCCCGTCGTGGGCCAGCCGGGCCAGGTCCTCCTGCACCTCGGCCTCGAGGGGGGCCCCACCGAAGTCCCAGATCACGGTGCGCAGCTTGTCGTCGGTGTTGAAGCAGAGCCCGTTGTCGATGGCCCAGAGCCTGTCCTCGGCCAGGAGGACGTGGCCGCTCTTGCGGTCGGCGTTGTTGGCCACGACGTCGAAGGCGCACAGGCGCATGAGCACGGGGTGCCACCTCGGCTCGTCGCGCAGGGTGAAGTAGTGCGAGGTGCCGTCCTCGTGGACGAAGCGCTGGACGGAGCCGGGCCCGAAGGGGCCCTCGTGGCGCTCCACCGTCTCGGGGATCAGCCCCCAGCCCAGGTGCTCGGAGAGCACGTAGGCGGCCACCTCGCGCCGGAAGAGCCCACCGGGGAAGTCCCACAGCGGCCGCTCCCCCTTGTGCGGCTTGTAGACGGCCAGGAGCTCCTCGCCACCGAGGCAGCAGGTCACGAGCAGGGTGGCGTTCGAACTGCCCGCGATGCGCCCATGCACCTCCATGTCACCTTCGGTGAGGACACGCTCGGCCGCCGCGTCGGACACCGTCGTCAGGTCACCGGTGGCCGGTGCCCGTTGGTGCGCGGGCAATTGTGCCCGGCCGGGTCCAGCGGGAGCGCGCACAGCGGGCAGGGCGGCCGCCCGGACTCCACCAGGCGCGTGGCGTGGATGGCGAAGGCGGCGGCCTGCTCGCGCGTCAGCGCCACGCGCAGCACGTGCCCGCTGTCCTCCACGTCGTCCTCGTCCTCATCCTCGTCCTCGACACCGATCTCCTCGAGGACGAGGATGATGCGGTCGAGCTCCTCATCGTAGGAGACGCCGATGGTGCCCACGACCCATTCGAATTCCTCGGTGCCGTAGAAGTCGAGGTCCTCGGGCAGGTGGCCCGGGCGGCCCAGCTCCTTGACGATACGCCCGAGGTAGCCGGCGAGGACGGCGACCTGCTGCTTCTCCACCTTGACGGTCGTCTCAGTCAGGCCCTGGCGGCAGTAGAACAGGAAGAGGCGGTGCCCCACCTCGCCGACGACCCCGACCGTGCAGTGGTCGGGGTCGTCGAAGTCGAAGTCGTCGTTCACCGCAACCCCGTCCTCACGACGGCGCCAGCTCCTCCAGAGTCCCTGTCGAGTTCACACACAGCACGACCGGCCCGCCACCGGTGAAGAGGATCGCCGAAATAGAGCACGGCGAGATCGCGAGGCGCTGCATCAGGTCGAGCGGCACCCCCGCCGCGGCGGCGACGATGGCCTTGATCGGGTCAGCGTGCGAGACGGCCACGATCGTCTGGCCGGGGTGCTCCGCCACGAGGCCGAGCAGGGCGTCCATCGATCGGACCGACATCTCGGCGAACGACTCGCCGCCGGGGAACCGGAATCCGCCGGGCCAGCGCTGCACGGTGGGCCACTCCTTGGTCCGGTACAGCCGGGCCAAGGGCTTCTCGGTCCACTCGCCGACGTCGACCTCGACGAGCCCGGGTGCGGTCCGCACCCGCAGGCCGAGCGCCTTGGCGATGGGGGCCGCGGTCTCCCGGGTCCGCTCGAGCGGCGACGCGTAGACGGCGCTGGGCGCCTTGGTGAGGGCGGCGATCCGCTCGGCCGCCGCTGCAGCTTGCGCCCGCCCCTTCTCGGAGAGGTGGAGCCCAACCGCCCGCCCGGGCAGCATCTTGCCGGTGGTGGGCGTGGTGCCGTGGCGCACCAGCAGCACGACGGTTGCCGGGGGCACCTTCCGGCTGCGACTGGACCGGGGCCGGGTCGAGGCGGATCGGGCTGACAGGGGCACGGGAGCCCATCGTAGGCTCTGCACCGTGGCGTCCAACCGTGCCCAGAGGGACTCCTTGGCCACGGTGCAACGGGAGGTGGCGGCGTGTCGCCGCTGTCCCCGTCTGGTCAGCTGGCGGGAGGAGGTGGCGCGGACCGGCCGGGCCTCGTACGCCGGTCAGGTCTACTGGGGCCGTGGCGTCCCGGGCTTCGGCGACCCGCACGCCTCCCTGGTGATCGTCGGCCTGGCGCCGGCGGCGCACGGCGCCAACCGCACCGGCCGGATGTTCACCGGGGACCGGTCCGGCGACTGGCTCTTCGCCGCGCTGCACCGGGCTGGGTTCGCATCCCAGCCCACCAGCACCTCCCGCGACGACGGCCTGACGCTGAGGGGCGCGTACATCACCGCGGCCGTGCACTGCGCCCCGCCCGGGAACAAGCCGCAGCCCGCCGAGCGGGCGGCCTGCGCGCCGTTCCTGGCCCGGGAGCTGTCGCTGCTGCGCGAGGCCACCGTCGTCGTGGCGCTCGGGCAGTTCGCCTGGCAGGCCGTGGCGTCACAGGTCGGCCTCCGGCCGCGACCGGCGTTCGGCCACCTGGTCGAGAGCCCGCTCCCGGGCGGGCTGGTGATGCTCGGCTCGTACCACCCCAGCCAGCAGAACACCTTCACCGGCAAGCTGACCGTGCCGATGTTCGACGCGGTGTTCACGCGGGCGCGCCAGCTGATCTCCCGGGCGGGGAGCGGCGCGCGGGTCAGGACACGAGGTCGTAGAGAAGCCGGAAGAAGCGGATGCGCGCCGGGTCGGGCGTAATCCCGTAGCTCTCGTAGAACAGCGCCTCGAACCGCTCGCCGAAGTTCCAGCAGGTGCTCCATCCCCCCGTGGCCACGTCCCACCAACGGTCGGCGACACCCAGCTCGCCGAGGTCCACATAGCCGCTGGCGACGCCGTCACGCAGCAGCACGTTGGGCGGGCAGTAGTCGCCGTGGCAGACCACGAGGTCCTCCTCGGTAGGGGCGGTCGCCTCGAGCTCGGCCAGGGCGGCCTCGGGGCTCAGGTGGCGGTGGTCCTCGTGGAAGCCCGCGGGGTCGATGTCATCGGTGGCAACCCTCCGCCCGACGTGCTCGAGCGCGCGCTCGATGTCGAAGCGGAACGGGCACCACTCGTCCCCGACGGCCTCGTGGAAGGACCGTAGCCCCCTGCCGAGCGCCGCCACGAGGGCACCGACGTCGTCACGCCACACCGGGTCGGTGCCGGCGCGCCCGGCTAGCGCCTCGGTGAGCAGGATCGTCGTGGTGCCCTGCTGGTCCAGCGCCAGCACCGTGGGGACCGGGAGGTAGGGGGCGGCCCAGATCATCCGCTCGGACTCGCCGCGCAGGGTGGGGTGGCGGCCCTCGGTGTCGACCTTGGCGAAGCGCACCGAGCCGTCCGGGGCGGTGAGGCGCCAGGTGGTGACGCCGGGCACCAGCCGGTAGGCGAGCGTCGCGCTCCAGCCCGGCGCGAGCCGCTCCAGGGCGGGCGGTGGCGTCGGCATATCCGGCGCGTGCGGCATGGGGTGCAGGGTAGGGGCGCACCGGCGGCAACGGCTACCGTCTCGGCGACACCGCGGGGAGGTTGGAGTGCGCGAGCCCGACGACGTGACGCCGTGCGAGGCGGCCGAGATCAAGGCCTGGGACGACACGGTCGACGTGCTCGTGGTCGGCTTCGGGGCCGCGGGGTCCGCGGCGGCTTTGAGCGCCGCCGAGGCGGGCGCCCAGGTACTCGTGCTCGAGCGGGCCGCCGGCCCCGGCGGCGCCGCCGCGCTGGCCGAGGGGATCGTCTACCTGGGCGGGGGCACGCCGATCCAGACGGCCTGCGGGTTCGAGGACAGCCTGGACGACATGTACCGCTATCTCATGGCGGCCTGCGGCCCGGACCCCGACGAGGCCAAGATCGCGCGCTACTGCGCGGAGAGCCTCGGCCACTTCGACTGGCTGGTGGCGTGCGGCGTCCCGTTCGACCCGACGTTCTGCGCCGAGACCTCCATGGCCCCGACGGGCACCGAGGGCCTGGTGTACTCGGGGGGCGAGGACGCCTACCCCTTCAACGAGGTGGCCCGGCCCGCGCCACGCGGGCACCTGGCCAAGACCAAGCGGGCGACCGGGTGGCTGCTGATGCAGCACCTGGCCGCCGCCGCGGCCGGCGCCGGAGCCGGCGTCTCGGCCGACACCCGTGTCGACCGGCTCGTGGTCGACGACGGCCGGGTCGTCGGCGTGCAGGGCCAGCGCTTCGGCGAGACGGTGTCACTCCGGGCGCGCCGAGGCGTCGTGCTGACCGCGGGCGGGTTCATCTTCAACGACGACATGCTGCGCAAGCACTGCCCGCCCCTGGTGCGGGGCACGTTCAAGGTCGGCACAGAGGGGGACGACGGGCGCGGCATCCGCATGGCCCAGGCCATCGGCGCCTCGGTCCGCAACATGTACGCCGGTGAGGTGTCCCTCCCGATCACGCCGCCGCGAACGCTGATCCACGGGATCCTGATCAACGCCAAGGGGCAGCGCTTCATCAACGAGGACACCTACATGGGCCGGGTCGGCCAGTCAGCGCTCTACGAGCAGGACGGCGAGGTCTACCTCATCGTCGACGAGGCCTCGTACGAGGTGAATTGGATGGGCCTGGCGGCCACCTGGGTGTGCGCGACGACGGCGGAGCTGGAGTCGGAGATGGGCCTGCCCACCGGGTCGCTCCAGGCCACCGTCGATCTGTACAACCGGCACGCGGCGCGGGGGGAGGACCCGGTGTTCCACAAGGGCCCGTCGTGGGTGCGCCCGCTGGTGCCACCGATCGGCGCCATCGACCTGCGGATCGGGCCGGCACCGTACGCGCCCTTCACGCTCGGCGGGCTGGAGGCGACGGTCGAGGGCGAGGTCCTCAACGTGGTCGGCGACCCCATCCCGGGGCTGTTCGCCGCGGGGCGCACCACCGCCGGCGTGTGCTCGTTCGGGTACGCCAGCGGGCTCTCCATCGGCGACAGCACGATGTTCGGCCGCTTCGCGGGCGCGAGCGCGGCGGCGCTCACTCCCGCAGCGCGGCGTACTCGATGACCCGCGTCATGACGGTGTCGTCGGACTTCGCCACCGAGCCGCAGGCGAAGGGTGGCTGCGGGTCGTACTCAATCATCAGCTGTGCCGCCTCGGCTGCGGTACGGTCGACCAGCAGCTCGGTCAGGCGCAGCGCCATGTCGATGCCGCTCGACACGCCGGCAGCTGTGACGAGGCGCCGGTCGAGGTGCTCAACCACGCGCTGGGGCGTGGGCTCGGCGCCGTGCGCCGCGAGCTCGCGGTAGCAGGCCCAGTGGGTGGTGGCGGTCAAGCCGTCGAGCAGGCCGGCGGCGCCGAGCACCAACGAGCCCGTGCACACCGACGTGGTGTACCGGCTCCCGGCATGCGCGTGGCGGACCCATTGGAGTACCCGCTCGTCCTGCTCGAGGGGCCGCGTCCCGACGCCGCCGGGGAAGACGATCACGTCGGGCTCGGGCACCTCCTCGAAAGTGGCGTCCGCGGTCAGACCGAGCATGCCGTTCTCACTGCGCACCTCGCCGCGGGCGTGGCCGAGGAAGGTGATGTCGAAGGTCGGGACGCGCTGGAGGACCTCGTAGGGCCCGACGGCATCGAGCGCGGTGAACTTCGGAAAGATCGGGATGGCGACGCGGACGCGGTCGGTCATGCGGGTGTCCTCTCGGTCGGGGCGGTGTGGAACCGCCGTCGGTAGGCGTCGGGCGAAGTGCCGAGGTGGCGGTGGAAGACGCGACGCAGTGTCTCCGCGCTGCCGAGCCCGCAGCGCGCCGCCACGACGTCGAGCGTGTCGCCGGTCGTCTCGAGCTCATGGCGGGCAGTCTCCAGCCGGGTGCGCTCGACGAAGCGGCTCGGGGTCTCGCCGACCTCCGCGGTGAAGACCCGGCTGAAGTGGCGCACGCTCATGGCGGCGGCCGCAGCCAGGGCCCCGACGCTGTGGTCGCCGCCCGGGGCGGCCTCGACGAGGGTCTGCACGGCCCGCACGGTCGAGCGCTCGGCACGGGGGACCCACACCGGCGACGCAAACTGGGTCTGGCCCCCGGGACGGTGCAGGAACATGACCAGCCAGCGGGCTACCGTCTGGGCGACGTCGACCCCGAGGTCCTCCTGGACGAGCGCCAGCGACAGGTCGATGCCGGCCGTGACACCGGCGCTCGACCAGTACTTCCCGTCGCGGATGTAGATCGGGTCGGGGTCGACGGTGAGGCCGGGGTAGGCCTCACGGAGC
>Ga0116219_10003808_pt1 | contig 11697 bp, 10 predicted proteins | sample Sb_taG_4_FD_91019 | JGI IMG/M metagenome (GOLD analysis project Ga0116219, IMG submission 91019) | Peat soil microbial communities from Weissenstadt, Germany - Sb_50d_6_BS metaG | ecosystem: Environmental > Terrestrial > Soil > Wetlands > Peat | place: Germany: Weissenstadt | collected 2010-09-21
ACCAGCACCACGAACATGACCGGGTTCTTGATCTGCACCCGGGGGTCGAGCTTCTTGAACGCGTCGAACAGCGCGCGCCGCAGGATCTGGCGGTCAAACAAGCTCCGGGCCTCGGCGACGCCGTGCGGAGCGCTCGGATCGGGTTGCGGCTGCGCCTGTGTGGTCAGAATGGTCATCAGAAGAACTTTCCGTGGCTGAGCTGCTCGACGATGGGGCCGAGAGCGACGGCGGGGAAGAAGGTGAGGCCACCGATGATGATGATCACGCCGATGGTCAGGCCCACGAACATGCCGTTGTCGGTCCGGAAGGTCCCGAGCGACTCCGGCACCACGTTCTTCGCCGCCAGTACTCCCGCCAACGCGATGGCCGGGATCATGATGGCGAACCGGCCGAGCAGCATGTCGACCCCGCCGATGACGTTGTAGAAGGCACTGTTACCCGTGAGGCCGCCGAAGGCCGAGCCGTTGTTGTTCGCCTGTGAGGTCAGCGCGTAGAGGATCTCGGTGAACCCGTGTGGCCCGCTGTTGAGCGGGCCCGCCCGCCCGGCGTGGATCGACACGGCCACGGCGGTGAACACGAGCACGATGATGGGCATGACCAAGGCCCCGAGGCCGGCGAGCTTCACCTCCTTAGCCTGGATCTTCTTGCCCAGGTACTCCGGCGTTCGCCCGATCATCAGACCTCCGATGAACACGGCGATGATGGCGTAGATGAGGATCGTGTAGAGCCCGCTCCCGGTTCCTCCCGGTGTGACTTCGCCGAGCATCATGCCGGTGAGCAGTCCGAAGCCGCCCATGGGGGTGAACGAGTCGTACGAGGCGTCGGCGGAGCCTGTGGACGTGTTGGTCGAGGCCACACCGAAGAACGCGGTGGTGGTGTCACCGAACCGGACCTCTTTGCCCTCGGTGTTCCCTGTCGTGGAATGCACACTGGCGGCGACGACGGCGGGATTGTTCTGGTGCTCCGCATAGCTCGTGAAGGTCACCCAGGACCCGAAGATGATCACCATGGCGGCCAGCAGGGCGGCACCGTGGCGGACGCTTCCCACCATCTTCCCGAAGGTGTAGGTGAGGGAGAAAGGGATGCACAGAAGCAGGTAGATCGAGAGCCAGTTGGTGAGCCCCGTCGGGTTCTCGAATGTGGTCGCGGAGTTGGCGTCCAAGAACCCGCCCCCGTTGGTGCCCAGCTGCTTGATGGCCTCCATGAAGCCGATCGGGCCTCGGGGGATGGTCTGGGTGACCCCGTTCAGCGCGTCGTGGAAGCTGACCGTTCCCGCCAGGGTCTGCACCGCGCCCTGGCCCACGAAGATGATCCCGACGATGAACGCCATGGGCACCATGATGTAGAGCAGGCAGCGGGTGACATCTACCCAGAAATTCCCGATCGTCGGGGACTTACGACGGGAGAAGCCGCGTACCAGCGCGATGGCGGCGGCGATGCCCACCGCCGGGCTCACGAACTGCTGCACGGTGAGCGCACCGATCTGGGAGAAGTACGACATCGTGGTCTCGCCGCCGTAGTTCTGCCAGTTGGTGTTGGTCAGGAACGACGACGCCGTGTTGAAGGTGAGCGCCGGCGGCACGGCCCCGAGGTGCTGCGGGTTCAGGGGAAGCGACCCCTGGATTCGGATGAGCAGGTACGTGAGTGCCATCGAGACGGCCGAGAAGATGACCAGCGACCCCGCGTAGCGCTTCCAGTTCTGCTCGTGTTCGGGGCTCGTGCCGAGAAGCCGGTAGATCGGTCGCTCAGCCCACCCCAGGAAATGCACACGGCCGTCGAAAACGGCCGCCATGTACGAACCCAGGTACCGCCAGGTGAGACCGAGGGCGATGACCAGGGTGAGGATGGTCCAGAAGTAACCCATTTAGAACCACTCGGGCTTGAACAGTGCCACGCCCAGGTAGATGAACACGATGATGGCGACTGCGAGCAGGATGCCCTGGACGACGGTCATACGTGATCGAGTCCCCAGATCAGCCCGAGCATCACCGCCGCGAACAGGATGGTGCCGAGCACAAACAAGAAATCACCCATGGATTGGGGTATCAGGTCCCGCGCCATGAACGTGCTGTGAACAGACCTGCGAAAGACATAAACAAGATGTGAATGACGTCCTGCTGGGCGGAGCGCGCCGTGGTGAGGTCGCGTCTCGCCTGATCTTCGGCGCACCGAAGATTCACCACGTCCCATCCGGATCGGCCCTGGCGCCACCACCGGACCCGGTCCGGTCTGAACGATCTCCTGACAAAATTGCTGGCCGGATCAACACAATCCGGCAACGGCGACGACACCGCGATCCTGGGAGTGAGATGGAAGAGCTAACCGGCGACGAGACGAACCTCTCGATCGAGCAGTCTTTCGACGTCAACGGAGCGCCTCGCCTGACGCTGAAGGGCGAGTTGGACATCTCCACCGTGGAGACATTCCGCACGGCGATCGAGCAGGTCATCGACAGTGGGCCGAAGCTCCTCGTGCTCGAGCTCGAGGAGCTCACCTTCATGGACAGTTCCGGCATCTCGGTGATGGTGCTGGCGACGAAACACATCGATCAGGTCGAGCTGCGTCACGCGTCGGACATCATCCGACGGGTGATCGACGTGACCGGCCTCTCCGAGATCCTCCGCGTTGATCCCTCATGAAAAGAGAAGCCCAATTTCACGCCGATCCGAGTTCTGTCACGACGGCGCGGCGGTTCATCGCCGGCTCGCTCATCGACGTCCCCGATGATGCCGCCGACGCTGTGGCTCTCATCGCGTCGGAGCTGGCCTCGAACAGCATCGGACATGCCGGGTCGCCGTACCGGATCAGGATCGAACGGCTGCCCGATCATGTTCGCCTCGAAGTCGAAGACGACGGTGACGGCCGACCGATGATGAAGTCGCCTTCGATCGCCGACACGTCGGGTCGGGGACTTCAGATCGTCGCCGCATTGGCCGACGAGTGGGGCGTCGAGCCCGTGCCCGACTCCACCGGCAAGATCGTGTGGGCGACGATCGCCCTTCACGCTTCCAAAGCCGAGCAGGAGGGGGGCAGAGAGTCCGGCGGCAGCGAAAGGGAACGAGCCGGCGACACGGGGGTGTGCCCTCGGACGCCGGGCTTCGGCCGCTGTGGAACGACCAGACCCTGCTCTGCGTGTGACCCGCCGATTGGAGTTGTAGCCCGACGCGGCTTCGCGTAGTCGGCTTTAGATCGGGATCGGCATAACATGCCCATCTTGCGTCGCATTGTGCACTTCTCTGTCCCGATCCCGAGGCTCACCGGCAGAGGCATAATCGCCGTGGCCGTCCTGGCGGGGGGACTGGCACTGTTCCCGACCCGCGCCGGTGCCCAACCGGACCCGGCGACGACCACCACAACGACGACGTCCTCGACCACCACGACGGCGCCGGTCCCGATCACGCTCACGCCCAATCAGGTCCAAAAGATGTCGGCACTCCAGGCTCAGATCACCCAGACCGGCGCCGTGCTCGATCAACTGGCTCAGACCTATGAGACGGACTCGGCACAGTTGACTGCCCTCCAGCACAACGAGGCGTCGATTCGGGCCCAGGTCGCGGTCACCCAGCGTAGGGTCACCGCCGCCCGCGTGCGGCTTCGGACCGATGCGCTCATCGCCTACATGGGGGGCGTTCCCTTGACCGAGATCACCACCATTCCCTTCTCGAGCACCAACGATGCGGCCGCGACGAGCGAGTACCAGCAGGTCGCCATCGCCAACACGGTGGCGGTGGCAGCTGCCTACGAGGCCGAGGCGCGCACGCTGGCGGCCCAGGACGGGACGCTTCTGGCCACCGAGACCAAAGTCCAAGCCGACCTGACCGACATCGCCAAGGCCCAACAGTCGGCCGTCGTGGCCGCCTCCACACAGCAGGCCTCCCTCGCCGCGCTCAGCACGGGGAACGATCCGTCGGCGCCCCTCTATCTCGCCGCCCAAACCGCAGGCCAGAACGCGGTAGACGCCGACAAGACCTCGCCGCCCATCCCGCCGACCCTGAACGCGGCCATCTGGGCGGCGGCATCCCAAGTCGGCGTGCCCTACGTCTGGGGGGGAGAGACACCGCTTCCGGCCGCCAACGCAGGCTTCGACTGTTCGGGTCTCGTCCAGTGGGCCTACGGCCAGGCCGGCATCGCCCTGCCCCGTACGGCACAGCAACAACACGACGCCGTCACAGCCGTCCCGGCCGCGCAGGCTCAGCCCGGGGACCTCGTGTTCTGGAACGACGGCACCACATCGGTGCAACACGTCGCCATCTACGTGGGCGCCGGGATCGTGCTCGAGGCTCCGAGCACGGGGTCCGTCGTCAGCTACTCACCCCTGTGGACCACCGGGCTCGTCGGCTTCGGCGTCCCGACGGTGCCGGTCGGTACTCCGGCAGCGATCGCCAGCACGGCGACGGTGCCCGCCAACTAAAGGGTCAACGAACCTAGGACGGGTCGCCCTGTGCGGGAGGGCGGGCCCACCGGACCGTCCCGGGGGGAGCCGGCACCGTCACCAATCCGACACTCCGGGCCAGCTCGGCGACCACAGCCCGGGTACCGACGAGGTGGTCGGGCTCTCGCTCGGCGTAGACCAGGTCGACCACCTCCCCGTCCTCGTGCCACACGATGCTGGCGATCTCACGCTCGGCCACGAAGACCAGCCTGGCTCACGCCCTCGCCTGCGTCCGTTGCCACGCTCACGAGTCGGAATCGACCCCTAGGAGGGGTCCACTAGGCACCCGGAGTGGGCAGTGGGCGACAGCGTTCGCACCTGGGGCGGCCCGGGTCGTCACAACTCATCCGTACCCGGTGCCGCACGAGCGCACGCTCGACGTCGGCCGCGCTCCGGCCCTCTGTACAGCCGGGCACCTCGCAGGACATGCTCCCGTCCCGGTGAACCAGCAACGGACGCTCACAGCTCACGACACACCGCGCCTGACAAGGGAGAACTCCTTTTCCGGGTGGGGGCCGGGTCACGCCGACGGCTGGGCTCCCCGATGTCGGACGTATATTGACGTACTGACAGACGTCGTGTCAAACTTGGTGTCACACCATATGTCATTTGAAAGCGACCTCAGGTGACCCCGGCCAGCGCCGCCCTTCGGAGGCGTGTCCGCGAGCGCCGCAGCAGCGCGGAACGCGCCATCCTCGACGCCATCGAGACGTTGCTCGCCGAGCGGGAGTTCCGGGACCTCACTGTCGAGGACGTTATGGCGTCGACGGGGCTCACCCGCACATCGTTCTACCGCTACTTCCCCGACCTCGAGGCCGTGTTGCTGCGTTGGCTCGCCGATCTCGGTGATGAGTTCCGCCGCTGCGCGGACAGCTGGTTACAGGACCCGTCGACGGGACTCGATACCGGGGTCGAGTTCGTCTCTCTGTACCGGGAACACGGCCGGCTGTTGTTGGCCTTCGAGCAGGCGTCGGGAGCGGGAACAGAGATCGACGAAGCCTGGGGCTCGGTGATCATGGCGTTCACCGACAGCTACACCGAGTTCATCGCCGAGCTGTGTCGAAAAGGGTTGAGCACGATCGAACGGCCCGAACAGACCGCTCGTGCCCTCGTCGGGATGACCGAGCGTTACCTTCTCGACACCTACGGTCGAGGGCCGGCCGTCGACGTCCACGTCGCTGCCGCCACCTTGGCGGAGATCTGGCAACGAACCCTGTTCAGCTCCGGGGTCGCGAAGCCGCCGGTCGAGACCGACGCGGGACGCCACTGAGCGCACCAACTGGGGGCGAATCCCCCAGAGGGGCCTCGACCCCCACTCACTACACTCGGTCGGCGTGCGCCCGGAGGACTCGATCCGTGTCGGTCGGATCACCCGGGTCCTCAACGAGTTCGTTCGGCCCCGCCGTCGGGGACCATCGGTCGCGCTCGAGATCGCCGCGCACCACGTGCACGGCGAGCCCATCCCCGCCACCGATGCGTTCGGCGCCGACTACCGGCCATTCCCGCTGGGCGGATCGTGGGGCCCTGCCTGGGACACCACCTGGTTCCGCCTGCGAGGCGCGGTGCCGTCGGCGTGGGCGGGAAGACCGGTGGCATTGGGGTTCGGCATCGGCAACGCGGGATCGACCGGGTTCGGGGCCGAAGCCCTCGTGTGGCGCCACGGCCGGGCCGTCCAGGGCCTGTCCCCCAATCACCGCGAGTACCTGCTGACCTCGAGCGCGGTGGCGGAAGAACCCGTCGAGCTCTTCGTCGAGGCGGCGGCCAACCCCCCTTCTCCGTTCGGCGCCAATCCGTGGCCGTTGCTCCTCGCCGAGCCCGACGGCCCGGCTTTGTTCACGCTGCAATCGGCCGACCTCCATGTACGCGACCCCGACTTCGACGCCTTCTGGCACGACTTCCGCGTCCTCCTCGAGCTGCTGACCGAGCTCCCCGATACCGACCCCCAGGTGCCACGACTGGCCGCGGGCCTGGAGCGGGCCTGCAACCTGCTCGAGCTCCCCGATATCGCCGACAGTTGGCGTCGGGCCCAGCCCGTCCTGACAGAGCTCCTGGCACGCCCCGCCGCGCCGGGGACCCATACCGCGAGCATCGTGGGGCACGCCCATCTCGACACGGCGTGGCTGTGGCCGCTGCGCGAGACGATCCGAAAGTGCGCACGCACGTTCAGCACCGTCCTCGAGCTCATGGACCGGTACCCCGAGTACCGGTTCGTCGTCTCCCAGGCCCAGCACCTGGCGTGGATGCGCGACCATTACCCCGAGCTGTGGGAACGCATGAAGGAGCGGGTCGCCGAAGGACGCCTCGAGCCCACCGGGAGCATGTGGGTCGAGGCGGACTGCAACATCCCCTCGGGCGAATCCCTCGTCCGCCAGATCGTCCATGGCAAGCGCTTCTACCTCGGCGAGCTCGGGATCGAGACCAACGACGTGTGGTTGCCCGACGTGTTCGGGTACTCGGCCGCCCTACCCCAGATCATGCGCCAGGCCGGTATCCGCTGGTTCCTCACCCAGAAGCTCTCGTGGAACCAGTACAACTCCCTTCCCCACCACAGCTTCCTGTGGGAAGGCATCGACGGCTCCAGGGTGTTCACCCACTTCCCCCCGGCCGACACCTACAGCGGGAACGTGAGCGTGCGCGAGCTCCGGTTCGGTGTCGAGAATTTCAAGGATCACGATCGCTCCAACCGGTCGCTGTACCTCTTCGGATGGGGCGACGGAGGGGGCGGTCCCACCACCGAGATGCTCGAGTCGGCGCGCCGGCTCGCCGACCACGACGGCCTTCCCCATCTGGTCATGGAGGGGCCGCGCCGGTTCTTCACCGAAGCCGAGGGCGAGATGCGCGAGCCGCCGGTCTGGGTGGGTGAGCTTTATCTGGAGACCCACCGCGGCACCTATACCAGCCAGGCCGCCACCAAGCTCGGGAACCGCCGGGCCGAGTTCGCCCTGCGCGACGCGGAGCTGTGGGGTGTGCTGGCGGCGCGCGACGGCGCCGGCGGTACTGGCGGCGGCGGCGGTGATGGCGCCGGGGCCAGCGCCGAGCTCGAGGCGCTTTGGAAACTTCTCCTGCTCCACCAGTTCCACGACATCATCCCCGGGTCGGGGATCCACTGGGTCTACGAGGACACCGCCCGAGACCATGCCCATATCCTCCGGGAGACCGAACGCCTCATCGACGAGGCACTGTCACGTCAGGTCGCCGCCGTCGAGACGTCGACGACGACGTCACCCGTGGTCGTCTTCAACTCGCTCTCGCACGCCCGCACGGAGCTGGTCGTCGTCGATGCACCTGACGATGTCAGTGTGGCTGTCGACGCCTCGGGGGCGGCGGCTCCGGTGCAGCGCGACCCCGAGGGCCGAGCCATCTTCGAGGCGGCGGTGCCCCCGTGCGGCTACCAGGTCTACGACCTCGTAGCCGGTGGTGCCCCGACGGCGTCCCCCCGAGCCCGCGCCCGTCTCCGCTCCCTCGAGAACGAGCATCTGCGCATCGAGCTCGACGACCGGGGCCTGTTGTCGTCGATCTTCGACAAGGCCGCGCAACGTGAGGTCCTGGCACCGGGAGCAGTCGGCAACCGCTTCCAGCTCCACCCCGACTACCCCAACTTCTTCGACGCCTGGGACATCGACCGGTTCACCTTCGACCAGGTGGTGGATCTTGACGAGGTCGAGTCGATCGACGTGGTCGCCTCCGGCCCCCTGCGCGCCGGCATCCGGGTCACGCGACGGTTCGGCGCGTCAAGGCTGACCCAGGTCGTCGGGCTCGACGCGGGGGGGCGAGCCGTCGATTTCGAGACCGAGGTGGACTGGCACGAGACCAATCGACTCCTCAAGGTCGCCTTCCCCGTCGATGTCCGCAGCCCACGGGCCACCTATGAGATCCAGTACGGGCACGTGGAACGCCCGACGCATGCCAACACGAGTTGGGACGAGGCGCGTTTTGAGGTCTGTGCCCACAAGTGGGCGGACCTGTCCGAGCCCGGCTACGGCGTGGCCCTGCTCAACGACTGCAAATACGGCTACGACATCCTGGGCAACGTGATCCGCCTGTCCCTGTTGCGCGCCCCCACCTGGCCCGACCCCGTCGCCGATCGCGGCCTCCACCACTTCCGGTACCGCCTGCTCCCCCACTCGGGCGATCTGCGCGACGGCGGCGTCATCGACGCCGGCTACGACCTCAACGTCCCCCTCCGGTGCGTCGCCACCTCACCCCACGCCGGCGTCGTCCCCCCGTTCGGCTCGTTGCTTTCGGTCGACGCCGACCACGTCGTGATCGAAGCCGTCAAGGCCGGTGACGATAACCCAGCTGCCCTGGTGGTCCGGATCTACGAGGCGTGGGGGCGCCGCGGCGCCGTGACCGTCCGAGCTCCCTGGGACATCCGGCGCGCCACGGTCACGGATCTGCTCGAGCGCGACACCGCCCCCATCCCGACCGCCGGGCCCCGGGTCACCCTGGACGTGGCACCGTTCCAGATCGTCACCCTCAAGCTCGAGCCGGCCGGCTCGTGAGCGTGGTCGGGTCCCCGTCCCCATCGTTGCGGCTTCACGGTCCCTGAGCAGGACCGACGCCTCTCCCACCCCCTTCGGAGCCGCCCCTCCCCGAGAGCGGGCAGGGGTACAGAAGCCGTCTCGCCCCGCCGATGCCTGGAGAGCGGCTTTTTGGGAAGGGGCAATGGAACCTGCGTGGTTGGGGCGGTTGGTCTTGGAGCTACCCGACGCGGTCGTCGTGGCCGACGCCGAGGGGCACCTCGTGTGGGCCAACCCTGCCGCGGAGCGGATCTTCGGCTTGGCGGTCGAAGACATCGTCGGCCTGGACGCGCTCGAGTTCCTCCATCCCGACGATCTCGAGCTCGCTGCCGCTTCGCTCGAGAGCGTCCGGGACAAGACCGTCGGCTCCCCCATCGAGCTCCGGGTCAAGACCCCCACGGGTTGGAAGCTCGTCGAGCTGATCGGCGCCAACCTCATCGGGCAACCGCCCATCGACGGGCTCGTGTGGTGCCTGCGCGACCTCACCGAGCGACGCCGCTGGGAGGTGGCCACCAACGACATCGAGCGGTTCCGGTCCCTGGTCCACAACTCCGCCAGCATCCTCCTCCTGCTCGATCGCACCGGTGCGGTGCAGTCGGTGTCCGCGGCGATCACTCGCATGCTCGGACATGACCAGGCCCTCGTCGAGGGGCACCCGCTCGAGGACCTCGTGGTGCCCGCCGACCGTCCCGCGCTGCGGATTGCGCTCGCCGCGGCGCTCGACGGCCCGTCCGCCGAGGAGGGCCCGACCATCGTCGAGGTCGACCTGCGCCGCCGCGACGGTGGCGTGCCCGTTCCGTGCGAGCTGAGCATCGTCAATCTGCTCGACGACCCCACGGTCGACGGGTTGGCGGTGTCGGCCCACAACATCACCCAGCTCCGATCGACCCGCGACGCCCTCGAACGCCTCGCCACGCGCGATCCCCTCACCGGTCTTCCCAACCGGAAGCTGATCCTCGATCGCATCGAGCAGATGCAGAAGCGTGGCCGTAGGACCGGTCACGACGGGGCGGTGTTGTTCATCGACCTCGATCGGTTCAAGGACGTCAACGACTCGCTCGGCCATCGGGTCGGTGACGACGTGCTGCGCCAGACCGCCATCCGCTTCCAGGGAGCCCTGCGCGAGGCGGACTCCATCGGGCGCCTGGGGGGCGACGAGTTCGTCGTCCTGGTGGAAGGGTCTGCGACACAAGCCGAGGCCGCCGCCCGGCGGCTCCTCGAGTCACTCACCGCTCCCTTTGCCGTGCACAGCGCAGCGCGGCCCCAGTTGACCATCGCGGCCAGCATCGGCATCGTCTCGGGCGCCTACGCGTCGGCCGAGGACCTGCTCATGGATGCGGATGTCGCCCTCTACGAGGCGAAGGCGGCGGGCCGGAACCGGGCCGTGCGCTTCGAGCCCCACATGCGAGGCGAATTCCGCACCCGCATCGAGCTCGAACGGGACCTGCGCCTCGCGCTCGAGGGTGGGCAATTCTTCCTCGTCTACCAACCGGTCATCGGCCTGCGCGACGGCACCGTACAGAGCGTGGAGGCGCTGCTGCGATGGCGCCGACCGTCGGGCCTGGTCGTGGCCCCTGACGACTTCATTCCGGCTCTCGAGGAGTCGGGCCTCATCGTCGAGGTCGGCGCCTTCGTGCTGCGAGAGGCCTGTCGCCAGACCCGTCTGTGGCACGAGGCGGGGCTGCCGGCGGCGGTGTCGGTCAACGTCTCACCGCGCCAGTTCGAGACCGGCACCCTCGTCGCCGAGATCCAGACGGCGCTCGAAGACTCGGGGCTGGATCCGACCTCACTGATCCTCGAGATGACCGAGACAACCCTGATGCGAGACTCCTACGAGTCGGCGCTGCGTCTCAGGGCCCTCAAGGACCTCGGTATCCGCCTCGCCATCGACGACTTCGGTACCGGTTACTCGTCGCTGGCGTATCTCCAGCAATTCCCGGTGGACATCCTCAAGATCGACCGGACGTTCATGCTCGACGCCGCCCCCGACCAGGCCGGCACCGCGCTCGTGCACGCTCTCATCGAGCTCGGCGCCGCGCTGGGTCTCAAGACCGTGGCCGAAGGCATCGAGACCGTCGACCAACTGACCCGCTTGAAGCAAGAGGGGTGCGACGCCGGACAGGGCTTCTACTTCAGCCGCCCTCTCGAACCCGAGGACGCGCAACGCTTCCTCGTCGACGCCGCCGGTGCCGCCGAGGCCATGCCGGTGGCGCTCACGCGGTAGCCCGCCCGCACCGGCTCGACGTCGCGGTCGGGCTGCGGGGCCTGGCGTCAGGAGATGGTGAGCATCAACCTCGCCACGGCGCGGTGCTGGGTGGCGGGCCGACCCGTGACCCGGATCTTCTGGTCGAGCAGCGTCACGGTGACGACGAAGTGCCCACTGCTCCTCGGTGTGCCCGAGATCACCCCGGTCGTCTTGTTGATCTCGAGCCCCGGGGGCACCTTGGCCAACCATTTGTAGGGAGGATTGCCCCCGCTGGCCGCCAAGGTGTCCGAGTAGGCGTCGTGCACCGTCCCAGCGGGAAGCGACGTGGTCGTGATGGCCACGGGGGGCGGGAAGGTCAGCGCGTCACCCACCGCGTCGACAGCCAGACAGAAGTACGCCGTCGGGCACGACACCGCCTCAAGCACATCGGTGAAATCGATACTGTCGGGGCTCGTCCACGTCGTGCCGTCGAAGGTGAGCGCATGGCCGTGATCGTCGACTGCCGCGCAAAACGTCGAGGTCGTGCACCTCACCGCGTC
>Ga0116219_10003811_pt1 | contig 11693 bp, 10 predicted proteins | sample Sb_taG_4_FD_91019 | JGI IMG/M metagenome (GOLD analysis project Ga0116219, IMG submission 91019) | Peat soil microbial communities from Weissenstadt, Germany - Sb_50d_6_BS metaG | ecosystem: Environmental > Terrestrial > Soil > Wetlands > Peat | place: Germany: Weissenstadt | collected 2010-09-21
CCGGAGCGTATTGGCGGCACTCGCTTCTCACGATGAGTGCGCGTCGCTTCGGCGAATCCTCAGCGGCACTGACTGGGTGTTGCGCTTCGCACCGACTTTTGCGGATGCCGAGGCCGAACTGCGGGCTTCTTCGTTTGGTGTTGTGATTTGCGCAGGCCACTTTGGAGACGGCCCTTGCTGGAAAGATGTCCTGCATGAAATCGAACGGATGCCGATTCCGCCGCAGTTAATTGTCGCCGATCGACTGGCGGATGACGCCCTCTGGTCGGAAGTGCTGAACCTTGGCTGCTACGATCTGCTGATGACGCCGTTCAAAGCAGAGGAAGTCCTTCGAGTAGTGCCCATGGCGTGGGATTTCTGGAAACGCGAACTGGAACGGGCGGTCGCACGCCCGAAGCCGCCGAAGCCGGCGGAGACGTGGCGGCAGTTTTCCAGGAAAGCCCTGGCTGCCGGCACCGATTAGCGGATGGAGGATATCAAAATGGCAACCCGAAGCAGTGCAAGACTCAAAGAAACCGTAGTCCCGGAGTTCGCAGCCACGGAACCCTCAGGCGCAGCCGTCGCTGAGGCATATTCTGATCCCATCGATCCGGTCCTCGAGCACGAAGAAATTGCTCAGCTTGCATACTCGTATTGGGAGACCCGCGGTTTTTGCAGCGGCTCGCCGGAAGAGGACTGGTATCGCGCCGAAGAAGAGTTGAAGAGACGGGCAGTCGCTCGGTGAGCGGAAGACAAGATGAGGAGGTAACGAATGGCGCAACGAAAGCGGGAATTCGCAACCGAATGGGTCATTTACGATACCAGTGACGAAGAGCGCGGGCATGCAGAAGAGCACCGCGAAGACGCCGCTGGGGACGAAGACACGGCCCGAATCGAACGCGACCGCCAGTCCTCCGCTCAGAATGCCTAGAAAGAAGCCAGGGGTATGCCGCAGTTAGGTTGGGGGACCGGCTGCCGCTGCGGACCCCACCCCAAGAAAGGCGGTGGCTACCATTCTCGCTCCGTCCGCGAGCCGCTGGAGCCATGCGGCCCGCAGCCGCGTACGCGCGCGAAGAAGCGGAAGCGCTCGGGGAATCGGGCGGTATTCTTGTGGTGAGTCCTTCTCCCGGGGATCGCGCCTGCCTTCGAGGGATCTTTGAGACTCGCCAATGGAAGGTGCACCCAGCGCTGCGACTTCAGCGGCCGCCAGGCGACTCCAATGCGTGGGGCGAAATCGGTGTACGTCGGGCTGTACGTGGCCCGGGGAATCCCCGTCGGTCCCGGCCTGTATGAACTGGCAGTCGGGCGCCGGCGAGCAAGTGGCTGAACCAGGGCTGAGACCGGGGACACTGAAGCGATTGTGCGTCTCCACCGGCGGGCTGTTGTACTCGGAGCGCAAGAGCAATTGCGCCAGAGCCGTCACCGGATCCTGCCCGGACTGATTGAAGAGCCACTCGCCGCGCGCGACGAAATCGAGATAGTCGTTGACCTGGATCTTGACGGATGTCCGCTCCGAACTTGTCTCCGTCCAGGGTGTAGATCTCCACCGCACTTCGCGGCCGCGAGGCACAATGCACCGGCGGCCGATATCAGGTTGCCAAGTCCCATGACGCCCTTACACCAGCTTCACCCGGAGCACGGTGTAGGAGTGGGGAGCGAAACTCTGCAGCAACTTCTTCCCTTGCGCCTGCGCCGAGCGTTCGACGGCCCCCACCTTGGCGGAGCCGAAATCGTTTTCGGCCTTGATATCGGGGCCGTTGACCTCGGTGATCGCCACGTCGCCCGAGAACTGTTTGTCCTCGGCTTCAATCTCGGCGGTGATGGCCTGGTCCCGGCTGCGGTTGACCACGTTGAGGACGAGCGTGCCGTTGTCATAGGCCGCGGACGTGTCCAGATAGGGGACGTCGCCGAATTGTTTGCTGGTATATTTCGGACTCTCGACAAACAGCTCCAGCGCCTTGCCCCTGGTGTGGGCCGCGAAGAGTTGGAGCGGGTAGTAGATGGTCTGCAAAAACATCCCGGTGTCACTGGTGAAGATGGGGGCGATCACGTTGACCATCTGCGCCAGGTTGGCGATCTTGACGATGTCCGAGTGGTTCACGAAAGTGTTCAGGAACGTGGCCACCACCAGCGCATCCTCCAGGTTGTAGCGCTCCTACAGAATGCGGCGGCCCCTCTCCTGGTTGCCCCTGGCGCGATACCAGACGTTCCATTCGTCCCACGCGATGTAGATGCGCCGGTCGCGCGGCTCGCCCGAGAGCGCGGCGCGGATGATGCCCTCGGCGGTCCTGATGCGCTCATCGAGCGAGAGCGAGATGGCCATGAACTCGCCGAGATCGTTGTCGCGGTTGCCGACGTACATGTGCAGTGACAGGTAGTCGGCATGCCGTTTGAGGTATTCCAGGACGGTCCGGTTCCATCCCGTCCAGTCCGACCCGGGCCCGAAGTTCGAAGAGCCGGCGGCAATGAGCTTGATGCTCGGGTCGGTCAACTTCATCAGCTTGGCTGCTTCCAGTGCGAACTTGCCGTAGTCGTCGGCGCTGCGATGCCCCATCTGCCAGGGCCCGTCCATCTCGTTGCCGAGCCCCCAGTAGGTGACTTTCCAGGGCTGCTGGCGGCCGTTCTGCTTGCGCAGGCGAGTCATGGCGGTGTCTTCCGGGGAGTTGCAATACTCCACCCACTGCTGCGCCTCTTCCCAGGCGCCGGTGCCGAGGTTGGCGCAGATGTAGGGCGTGGTCCCCATCATCTCGGTGTATTGCAGAAACTCGTGAGTGCCGAAGCGGTTGCTTTCCACCGTGCCCCAGGCCATTTCGAGGCGCGGCGGGCGCTGGTCGCGCGGTCCGATGCCGTCCTTCCAGTGGTAGTTCGAAGAGAAATTGCCGCCGGGCCAGCGCAGGATGCCGATGCCCATCTTCTTCGCCGCGTCGAGCACGTCCTTGCGGAAGCCGTTGGCGTCGGAAAGGCGCGAGCCCTCCTGGAAAACGCCGCCGTCGATGCAGCGCCCGAGATGTTCGATGAAATTGCCGTAGATTTTGGGATCGATGTCGGAGATGGCGCGCTCGGTATCCACCTTGATGCGCGCGCGTGCGAGCCCGGCTTGGGCGCGCGCGGCGACTGGAGCGGCAAGCAACGCTTTGGAGAAAGATCGTCGGGAGAGGATCATATGATCCTCGATTCTAATCCACCTACGCCGGCGGGGGAATGCGGATGCTGCTGGCGGCCATCTTCCCGGTCCGGTCCATGCCCAACTGGTAGAACACCCGCGTGCCGGGGCGCAGATCGGTGGCAAGCCCTTCCGCCAGGCGCGAGACGTGGAAGAAGATATCCCGCCCACCGTCGTCGGGCCGCAGGAATCCGAAGCCCTTGGCCTCAAAATAGGTGACCACCGAGCCGGCCTGTTCGCCGGTGGGCGTTTCCGCGCCGGATTCGCCGGCTTCACCCGAGGCCTGGGAAGGCCTGGTGGATTTGTCGCCGACGCCTTGTTTTACCAGGGCAAGATCGGCTTCCGTCCAGTCCACGGGGGGCTGATTTTCGGATGGAACCTTGAGGTCGGGATTGCGCTTCCGGGCCTCTTCAAACAACCGTCTTTGACGTGAGTTCAACGAAAATTTCCTCGAATGTAACTATTCTTATGCAGATGCCGGCGCCGCCTTCTTGCGGCGCGTGCCCTTCTTTTCGGCGGGCGGCTGCCGGTCGCTCTTCTTCAGACTGCCCATCACCATGGTGGTGACGAACTTCTTTTCGCCGTGATCGTCGAACTTGATCACCATGCGTTCTTCACTGCTGGACATAACCGTGCCGAGGCCAAACTTCTGATGTTCGACCTGTGCGCCTTGCGAATATTGATTGGAAGCCATAGATTTTCTACGCCTTACTCCACGGATGAATTGCTGGGGCTTGGACGTGCCGGCGAAATGAGGAAAGAACGCTTGGACAGAAGTACCACAATTGATCTATGTTCTATGCTAACAAATGAGGGACCAAGTTGTCGAGTGCAGTCAACCCAATAGGGTAATTGTCGTCCCACTATGGGTCGCGGGGTGCATCATTCATTGTGCGTAGGGTTTATGCTTAGGGGTTATGATGCTTAGGGGTTATGCATAGACTGGTGGCGCTGCTGCTGGGGATCTGCGCAGCGGCGTGGGCGCAGGACGGCCAGGCCCAATTGCGGGATCGGGTCGCCGCCCTGGTGGCCATGGGCAAATATTCCGAGGCCGAGCCGCTGCTCACCCGCGTTCTGGAGATGCGGGAGAAAGATGCCGGACCCGAGGATCTGAGCCTGGTTCCGGCCATCGAGGAACTGGCCGCGGTGTACCGCGCCCAGGGCCGCAACGCCGACGCCGAGAAGCTCTATCAGCGGTCCCTCAACCTGAAGGTAAAGGCGGCGGGCGGCGACAGTCTGGAGATCATTCCCGACCTCAAGCAACTCGGCGGCCTCTACGTAGCGATGGCGCGTTTTCCGGATGCCGAGCGCCAGTACATGCGGGTGGTCTCCATCCGGATTAACGTCAAGGGCACCGAGGATCTCGATCTGGCGAAGGACTGCGCGGATCTGGCGGCGTTTTACATCGGCCAGAAGCGGTTCGCCGTGGCGGAGCCCAACCTGCGGCGGGCCATCGAGATCACGCAGAGGCAACTCGGTCCCGAGGACCTGGCTCTGGCTCCGGTGCTGGATTCCCTGGCCACGGTGTTCATGGAACAGAAGAACTATCCGCCGGCCGAAGCGCCGCTGCGCCGCGCGATTTCGATCCAGGAGCGGGCCAACGGTCCGAACCATGTGAACGTGGCGCCCCATCTGGACCGGCTGGCCATGCTCTTCTACCTGCAAAAACGGTTTGCCGACGCCGAGCCACTTTACCGGCGCTCGCTGACCATTTGGGAAAGCTCCATGCAGCCGGACAACCCGGACCTGGCCACGACCCTGGAGAACCTGGCGGTGGTCCTGGCGTCGCAGGAGAAATTCGACGAGGCGGAGCCGCTCTACCGGAGATCGCTGGCCTTGCGGGAGAAGACCACGATCGCCAGTTTGAACAATCTGGCGATGGTGCTCGAAGGGAAGAACCAGGACGCCGCGGCCGAGCGCCAGTACAAAATGGCCATGACGCTGGGCGACCGGATCCCGGCGGTTGGGGACAACGATGTCGGCGTGCTGGTGAAAACGCTACAGAATTACGCGGTGCTGTTGAGAAAGCTCAAGCGGGAAGCCGAAGCGAAGAAGATCGACGAGAAAATAAAGGCGCTCTCGAAGTAGCTATCGGCACGGCTGCGCGGGGCTGTATAGTGAACGGAGAATGCAGCGATCACTGCCGCTTATCGCGGCCATTGTGTTGACGCCCATCGCCGCCGTGACCACGCTCCCGGTGGTGCACTATCTCCAATCCGACCGCGAAACTCTTACCCTCGACGCAAACGCACGCCGCAACGTGCCGGGGAGTTTCGTTCGGTTGCGCGAAGGCGTCACCCACTACGAGTTGGCCGGACCCGCGACCGGCACGGCCGTGCTGCTGATCCCAGGGTTCTCCACACCCTACAACATTTGGGACCCGACGTTCGACGGCTTGACCAGGGCGGGGTTCCGCGTCCTGCGCTACGATCTCTTCGGCCGCGGCTGGTCGGACCGTCCGCCAGCCAGATACGATGCCGATTTCTACGACCGCCAGATCGTGGACCTCTTGGATGCGCTGGGCATCCGGACGGTGGACGCGGCCGGTGTCTCGATGGGCGGCCCCATCGCCGCCACCTTCGCCAACCGCCATCCGGAGCGCGTCCGCCGCGTATTGCTATTCGACCCGGGCTACTGGACGGGCACCCCACTGCCGCTAGTCCTGCGTTTGCCGGTAATCGGCACGTACAACATGACCGTGGTGATTGCGCCCGGACTTCCGGAATCGCAATGGGCCGACTTCGCGCACCCCGAGCGCTACCCGCACTACCTGGATCCGTACCGGGAGCAGATGCGCTACCACGGTTTCCGCCGCGCGCTGCTCGAAACGCTGCGCAATAACATGACACGCGACGTTACGGACGAATACCGGCAATTGGGCAAGAGCGGTAAGCCGGTGCTGCTGATCTGGGGCAAGTCCGACCGGGACACGCCCTTCGAATTCAGCGCGAAGGTGCGGGCGGACATTCCGCAGGCCCAATTCCACCCCATCGACGATGCGGCGCATGTGCCGCATTACGAGCACCCCGAAATCGTCAACCCGATGGTAATCGACTTTTTACACCAGTAACGGGCCCTACCGAGCTACCGAGATCCGCGCCGGGTCCAGTTCGTAGCCTTCATCCTTGGCCGTTTGAACCGCAATCGGCCGCAGCGTGGCATCGCCGGCATCCTGCGGTTCCTTCACCCACCTCTTGATGACCTCAGCGCCAACCGTGATCTCCACATGCCATTGTTTTTTTTCGGAATTCCACTCCACCTTAGCTTGATCTGCGCGTAACAGTGTCATGACAGCCTCGCATCGCTCCACATTCAGAATAAGATGAATGAATAAGAAAATGAAGCAAAAGATTGGTTCCTATGGCGCGGCGCTCCTTTGCGCCGCGGCCGTGTTTGCCCAGACGGCTCCCGACGCGCAGTCGCCGGCATTCGACCTGGTGGTCTACGGCGGCACCGCCGGCGGCGTCATGACCGCGGTCAGCGCGGCCCGGATGGGGCTGAAAGTGGCGCTTCTCGAACCACGGCGCCATATCGGCGGCATGGTCTCGGGCGGCTTGTCCCATACCGACGTGGGGAGGCGCGAGGTAATCGGCGGCGATGCCCTGGAGTTCTACTGGCGGGCCGGAGATCATTACGGCCTGCCCCAGTATTTGCAGAACTTCGCCTGGTACGTGGAGCCCAAGGTCGCGGAAAATATCCTTCGCGACATGCTCCGGCAGGCGGGCGTCACGGTGCTTCTGGAACGCCGCCTGCGCGAAAAGGACGGCGTGCGCAAAGTGGGCGCGCGGGTGGCGTCGATCCGCGCCGAAAATGGCGAGCAGTTCACCGCCCGGATCTTCGCAGACGCCAGCTACGAGGGCGACCTCATGGCGCAGGCCGGCGTGTCGTTCACCTGGGGCCGGGAGAGCTCCGCCCAGTACGGCGAGTCGCTGGGGGGCGTGCGCTCGGAAACGCCGCAGCACCAATTCCTGGTCGACCTGCCGCCCGGCGGGGCTGAAATCTCCAAAGACTTCTCCAGAGATCCAGGCGAGCCGGGCACCGCCGACCGCAAGGTTCAGGCCTATAATTTCCGCCTGATCCTCTCGCACGATCCGGCCAACCAGGCTCCGTATCCCGAACCGGCGCACTATGATGCGCGGCGCTTCGATCTCATGGTTCGCTTGCTGGATGCCATGCAGCGGAAGCTCGGCCGCCCGCAGAAGATAGGCGAAGTCCTGAACATCGGTCCCATTCCCAATCAGAAAGCGGACTTCAACAACAACGGCGCCATTTCCACCGACTACATCGGCAAGAGTTGGGACTATCCCAACGCAAGCTATGGGCGCCGCGAGGAGATCTGGCGCGGCCACGAGGAGTACACCCGGGAGTTTATGTACTTTCTGGCTCACGACCCGCGCGTGCCGCCAGAGCTGCAAAAAGAGGTGAACGAGTGGGGCCTGGCCAAGGACGAATTCGTGGACAACGGCAACTTCCCGGACCAGCTCTACATCCGCGAGGCGCGCCGCATGGTTGGCGAATACGTCATGACGCAGCGCGATATTCAGACCGAGCTCACCAAGCCGGACGCCATCGGCATGGGATCCTACAACAGCGATTCGCACAACGTGCAGCGCATCGTCAACCGCGACGGCTTTGCGCGCAACGAGGGCGATATGCAGGTGCCGGTGAAACCGTACCAGATCCCCTACCGCGTTCTTCTGCCAAAAAAGGGAGAAGCACAAAACCTGCTCGTGCCGGTGTGCTTTTCGGCCAGCCACGTGGCTTACAGCACGCTGCGCATGGAGCCGCAATACATGATTCTGGGGCATGCGGCGGGAGTCGCCGCGGCGCTGGCGATCCGCGCCGGCCGCGCCGTGCAGGATGTCGATACCGCCGAGCTGACGCGCCTGCTGGTGAGCCAGGGCGCCATCCTCGAATACGTGCCGTCGCGGCAGAACGCGGTTGTGAGTTTGTTTCATAGGTAGTGCTACTCTTCCCGCAACGCAATCGCCGGATCCACCCGCGCCGCCCGCAACGCGGGGACGGCGGCGGCGGCCAGCGCCACCGCACCGAGCACTGCCGCCGCGGCCAGAAACGCCAACGGATCGACGGGGCGGACTCCGTACAGCAGCGCCGCCATGCTCCTCGCCAGCGCCGCGGCTCCGGCCAGCCCCACCACCACCCCGCCGGCGGCAATCTTCAGGCCGCGGGACAGCACGATGCGCAGCACGTCCGCGACTTGCGCTCCCAGGGCCATGCGGATTCCGAATTCACGCGTGCGCTGAGTCACGGCGAACGCGAGCACGCCGAACACGCCGACCGCGGCCAGCACCAACGCGAGGCCCGCGAACGCCGCCAGGAGGCGCGCGCGGAACCTCGGACGCGCCGCGGATCGCCAGGCGATCTGATCCATGGTGACCACCCGCGTTACGGCCAGGTCTTTGTCGGTTTTGGCGATGGCCGCCTTCACCGCCGCCGTCATGGCCAGCGGATCTGCCGCCGTGCGGACCGAGAGCGATGCGCCGAACCAGGGATTCTGGGTGATCGGCACGTAGATTTCGACGGCATTCTCGGCTTCCGCGAGGCCGTCCACCTTGACCTGCTCCACCACTCCGACGATCTCGCGGTCCACCATCCTGGGCCCGCTGGGGTCCATGGCCTGGACCTGGACGTGCCTTCCCAGCGCCGGCCGGCCGTCGAGATGCCGGCGCACGAACTCGCGGTTGACGATGGCTACCGGCGGCGCCGCTCGCGAGTCGCGATCGTTGAATGCGCGGCCCGCCCGCAGTGGAATGCCGAGCGTCTCGAAGTAGCGCGCGCCCACGATCTGGTAATGGGCTGCGGGCGTGTTGCTCGCGTCGGTGACGGGCGCGCCCACCACCTGAAATCCCTGTCCGATATCCCAGCCGCTGAGCGGCAGGCTGCCGCCGAAGGACGCTGCCCGCACACTGGGGAGGCCCTCGATATCGCGTTGCGCCGCCTGGTAGAACGCGAGCGCGCGGTCCGGATCGGGATAGCGGGTGATGGGCAGGATCATGCGCATGGTGAGAACGTTGTCCGCGTGGAAGCCCGGGTCGACCTGGCCGAGCCGCTCGAGCGTCCGCAGGAAGAGGCCGGCGCCCGCCACCACCATGACGGCGATCGCGATTTCGAGCATGGCCAGCCCACCGAGCAGGCGGGAACTGCCGGAGGTGGAGCTGCGACCGCCGCCGCGCAGCGCCTCGGCGAGCGAGGTTCGCGCCAGCTTCCAGGCGGGGGCCAGCCCGAACAGGATGCCGGTTCCGAGCGAAATCAGGGCGGAGAAGGCGGCGACGCGGGCGTCCAGCGCCAGGCTAAGCCCGGTGGGCAGCGTGTCTTCGGGGATAAGCGCCGGCGCCACCTGGACGATGGCCCAGGCAAGCGCCAGGCCCGCCGCGCCGCCCAGAAGCGCCAGCAGCATACTTTCGGTAAGCAGTTGGCGCACCAGCCGGGCGGTACCGGCGCCGAGCGAAGCGCGGACGGCCATCTCACGCGCGCGGCCCGCGCCGTGAGCCAGCATGAGGTTCGCCACGTTGGCGCAGGCCATCAGCAGGACGAATCCCACCACCCCGGCCATCACGAGCGTGGTCACGCGCAGCTCGCGGCCGACCATGGCGTCGCGCAGAGGCTCTACGGTGATGCCCCAGCCTTTGTTGGTGCCCGGCGCGATTTCGGCAATGTGCTCCGCAATGGGGTCCATGGCGGCCTGCGACTGCTGGATAGAGACGCCCGGTTTCAGCTTCCCGAGCACTTGCAGGTAATGCATGCGGCGCTGTTCCGGAGTGCGTTTGACCACATACAGGGACCAAAGATCGCTTTCGTACAGAATCTGGAAGCCGGCGGGGACCACGCCCGCCACCAGGAAGGGCGTGCCATCGAGTATCAGGGCGCCGCCGATCAGCTTGGGGTCGGCGCCGAAGCGGTTGCGCCACAGACGCTCGCCGATCATGACGACGTCGGCGCGGGTGCGCTCATCCTCCGGGGTAAAGGAGCGGCCCGCCACAGGTTGGATGCCGAGCACGTTGAAGAATTCGAGAGTCACGGACTGCCCCGGAATCTGTTCGGCGCCGGTAGGCGTTTGCAGCGTTTTGGACCCGCCCGAGACCGCGGCCATGGAGCTGAAGACGGTGTTCTGGTCGTGCCAATCCTGGTAATTCATGGGCGAGACGCGGTTGTACGCGTACCCCGGAGGATGCTCCCAGAGCATCGCCAATTGTTCGGGTTGGTGGAAGGGCAGCGGACGGAGGAGGGCGGCATCCACGACGCTGAAGATGGCTGCATTGGCGCCGATACCAAGCGCGAGCACGGTGGCAGCGACGGCTGTGAAGCCCGGCGCGTTGGCGAGGAGGCGGAGGGCGTAGCGGAAGTCCCAGGAGAGCATGGAGATTGGACGGTGGTGATGAGCAGGGGTTTGGGGGTTGGGGGCGGCCAAGAAGGGGGGCCGGGGGCCAGGGGCCGGGGGCCGGCGTTGTGTGATGCCCGGGTGACGCATCTTTTCCGGGTGTGTCAGTTTATTTTTCACGGCGTTGTAACCTCCTCTGTTTCTGTGGGTTGGGGAGGCGGGTCGGGATTTTGTGACGCATCTGGAGGGTCGTTTTTACAATATGCGTCACAAGCCTCCTCGCGGAGGTCGATGATTCTGTCACCTCCTGGTAAACGCCGGAATTTCAACTCGATACCGGTGTCGGCCAGAGTCAGCATACAGTTCCTGAGCTGCTGCGAGACGCCTTTGGGTGTGGTGCAGGGCGCGAACGGTTCCAGGAGTTCGAGAAGTTCCGTCGCACTGCCAGTCCATTGTTTTCGCTGCTCAAGGAGGTTGCGGACGGCGTCGACCATGGGATGGGGCGGCGGCGGGGGAGCGAAGGCGAGTTGCATCTCCTCCTCGGTACAGCCGAGAGCGGGACTGGCGGCCATGGCCCAGGCGAGGGCAGTGGCGGAGCGTCCGGTGGGTGGGTTGATTGCAGGCATACGGCTGAGGGCGGCGCTGACGGCGGAGCAGAGGGCTCCGAGGATGGCGGGCCAAGCTTTGTCGAGAATTGACAGGAGGCTGTCGTCCGGACGGGGTCCGGCGGTGAGGGGCGGGAGGGTGACGACGAGGGCGCGTTTGGCGATATCGGGGGGGCAGGACCAGCGCTCGGTGACGGTGAGCAGGACGGGGCGCCGGAGGTTTTGCTGGAGCGGTTCGGGGGTGGGGCCGAAGGTCTCGCGGAGGGTGGCGCCGAGACCGGAGGAGAGGCGGCAGAGGGCATCGGTGAGTTGCGGAGAAAGGGTCGAGATGTGGTCGAAGGCGAGGATCCAGTTGTGGCGGGCGAGGGTGAGGAGGTCGCGGACGGAGGACGGGATGGGGGTGAGGGGCGCGGAGCAGGGATCGATCATGGAGCGGAGGACGCGGGCAGCGAAGGATTTGCCAGAGCTGGGGGGACCCTGGAGGATGAGGAAGGGGAAGGGTCCGTTGGGGCGGAGAGCGGCCAGGAGCCAGGCAAGGCAGCGAAGCCAGGCGGCGCGGGACGGGAGATTGAGGCAGGAGCGGAGGATTTCCAAAGCAGGGGCCAGG
>Ga0116219_10003815_pt1 | contig 11685 bp, 9 predicted proteins | sample Sb_taG_4_FD_91019 | JGI IMG/M metagenome (GOLD analysis project Ga0116219, IMG submission 91019) | Peat soil microbial communities from Weissenstadt, Germany - Sb_50d_6_BS metaG | ecosystem: Environmental > Terrestrial > Soil > Wetlands > Peat | place: Germany: Weissenstadt | collected 2010-09-21
GACATGTCGAACGTTGCCGTACTGCGCGCCCGCTTTCCCCGGACGGTCGAGAACGTCAACCGCTACGGCGGCGCCGCGATCCGCGCGATCGACGACATCGGTCAGATGGCCTGGTTCGGCGCTGTGGCCGTGGGCCAGATTCCGCACGCGCTGCGCTACTACCGGAAGGAGACGCTGCGGCTGATCGCCCAGATCGGCATGGGCACCGGTGCCATGGCCGTCATCGGCGGCACCGCCGCGATCGTCGGGTTCGTGACGCTGTCCGGTAGCTCGCTGGTCGCGATCCAGGGTTTCGCGTCGCTGGGCAACATCGGCGTCGAGGCCTTCACCGGGTTCTTCGCCGCACTGATCAACGTGCGCATCGCCGCCCCGGTCGTCACCGGTATCGCGATGGCCGCCACGGTCGGCGCGGGGGCCACCGCGGAGCTGGGCGCCATGCGCATCAGCGAAGAGATCGACGCCCTGGAAGTCATGGGCATCAAGTCGATCTCGTTCTTGGCGACCACCCGGATCATGGCCGGGTTGGTCGTGATCATTCCGCTCTACGCGCTGGCGATGATCATGGCTTTCTTGTCTCCGCAGATCACCACGACCGTGTTCTACGCCCAATCTCACGGCACCTACGAGCACTACTTCCGGACGTTCCTGCGTCCCGACGACGTGTTCTGGTCGTTCCTCGAGGCGATCATCATCACCGTGGTGGTGATGATCACCCACTGCTTCTACGGCTACAACGCCGGCGGCGGGCCCGTCGGCGTTGGCGAGGCCGTCGGCCGGTCCATGCGGTTCTCGTTGGTCTCGGTGCAGGTCGTCGTTCTGGCCGCCGCGTTGGCGCTCTACGGCGTCAACCCCAACTTCGCTCTGACGGTGTAGCGCCATGACGTCACCGGCCAAGAGCCCCGCAAAGATCAATGCCCCGCGGAACCCGCCGTACAAGCTGGCCGGCGTCGCCTTGCTGGTGGTCGCCGCGGTCGTCCTGGTCCTGGTGTACGGGCAGTTCCGGGGGGACTTCACGCCCAAGACCAAGCTGACGATGGTGGCGTCGCGGGCCGGGCTGGTGATGGACCCGGGTTCGAAGGTCACCTACAACGGGGTGGAGATCGGCCGGGTCGCCAACATCTCCGAAACCGAGCGCGACGGCAGGCCGGCCGCCAAATTCACCCTGGACGTCTATCCCAGATTCCTGTCGCTGATTCCGGCCAATGTGAACGCCGACATCAAGGCGACCACGGTGTTCGGCGGCAAGTACGTGTCGTTGACGACGCCGAGGGACGCCCAGGGCAACATCATCTCGAAGGGACACCTGAACCCGCAGTCCGTGCTCGACGCCAGATCGGTGACCACGGAGATCAACACGCTGTTCCAGACGGTCACCTCGATCGCGGAGAAGGTGGACCCGGTCAAGCTGAACCTGACGCTGAGCGCGGCCGCGCAGTCGCTGGCCGGGTTGGGCGATAAGTTCGGGCAGTCGATCGTCAACGCCAACGCGATCCTCGACGACGTCAACCCGCAGCTGCCGCAGGCCCGCCGCGACATCCGGCAGTTGGCGGCGCTGGGCGACACCTACGCCAACGCGGCGCCGGATCTGTTCGACTTCCTCAACAACGCGGTGGTCACCGCCCGCACCATCAACCGCCAGCAGAAGGACCTGGATCAGGCCCTGTTGGCGGCGGCCGGATTCGGCAGCACCGGCGCCGACATCTTCGAGCGCGGCGGACCGTACCTGGCCCGGGGAGCCCAAGACCTGGTGCCGTCGGCCCAGCTGCTGGACACCTACAGCCCCGCCATCTTCTGCACCATCCGCAACTATCACGACGTCGAGCCCAAGGTCGCCGATTTCACGGGCGGCCACAACGGCTATGCGCTGGCAACAGACACCAAGCTGACATCAGGGGCTGGACTTCTTCTGTCTCTGCCGGGAATAGGCCTCACAGCTCTGTCGACGGGGCTCCTGGGCCTGGCCGGAATCGTTGGTGGGGCGCCGAATCCCTACATCTATCCGGAGAACCTGCCGCGGGTGAACGCTCGCGGCGGCGCGGGCGGTGCGCCGGGTTGCTGGCAGCAGATCACCCGCGACCTGTGGCCCGCGCCGGAGTTGGTCATGGACACCGGCAACAGCCTTGCGCCGTACAACCATTTGGAAACGGGTTCGCCGTACGCGATCGAGTACGTCTGGGGCCGCCAAGTAGGGGACAACACGATCAACCCATGAAAATCACCGGTACGGTCATCCGACTCGGCATCTTCTCGACGGTGCTGCTGCTCTTCACCGTGATGATCGTCGTGGTGTTCGGTCAGATGCGCTTTGACCGCACGAACGGGTATTCGGCGGAGTTCACCAACGTCAGCGGGCTGCGGGGGGGCCAGTTCGTCCGCGCCTCCGGGGTGGAGATCGGCAAGGTCAGTTCCGTCGAGGTGATCGACGGCGGCAAGCGGGCCCGGGTGAATTTCAGCGTCGACCGCTCGGTGCCGCTGTACCAGTCGACGACCGCGCAGATCCGGTACCTGGACCTCATCGGCAACCGCTACCTCGAGCTCAAGCGCGGCGAGGGGGAGGGAGCCGACCGCGTCCTGCCGCCGGGGGGTTTCATCCCGGTGGCCCGGACCACCCCGGCACTTGACCTCGACGCGCTGATCGGCGGCTTCAAGCCGCTGTTCCGGGCGCTGGACCCGCAAAAGGTCAACACCATCGCGACGGCGCTGATCACCGTCTTCCAGGGTCAGGGCGGCACCATCAACGACATCCTCGACCAAACCGCACAGCTGACCTCCCAACTCGGCCAGCGTGACCAGGCGATCGGTGAGGTCATCAAGAACCTCAACATCGTGCTCGACACCACGGTCCGCCACCGCCAGCAGTTCGACCAGACAGTCAACAACCTCGAGGTGCTGATCACCGGGCTGAAGGACCACGGCGACCAGTTGGCCGGTGGGACCGCGCACATCAGCAACGCCGCCGGCACGGTGGCCGACCTGCTCGCCGAGGACCGCGGATTGCTGCACAAGACCATCAACTATCTGGACGCGGTGCAGCAGCCGCTGATGGATCAGCGTGACCAGCTCAATGATTATCTCCACAAGTTACCGACTGGATTGAACATGATCGGGCGAGCCATCGGGTCCTACGGCGACTTCGTCAACTTCTATGCCTGCGACATCAGCCTCAAGACCAACGGGCTGCAGCCCGGTGGCCCCGTCCGCACGGTCCGGCTCTTCCACCAGCCGACGGGTAGGTGCACCCCGCAATGAGATCTCTGGAACCTCCCAACCGGGTGCGCATCGGGCTGATGGGCATCCTGGTGACGCTGCTGGTCATCGGCGTGGGTCAAAGCATCACCAGCGTCCCGATGCTATTCGCCAAGCCGTACTACTACGGGCAGTTCACCGACACGGGCGGCATCAGCAAGGGCGACAAGGTGCGCGTCGCCGGCGTGGACGTCGGGAAGGTGGAGGGCATCAACATCGACGGCGACCACATCACGCTGAAGTTCTCGATCGGCACGTCCTCCATCGGCACCGAGAGCCGGCTCGCGATCAAGACCGACACCATCCTGGGCAAGAAGGTCCTCGAGATCGAGCCGCGGGGCAACCAGGCGCTGCGGCCCTGGGGAACGTTACCGCTGGGGCAGAGCACGACTCCGTATCAGATTTACGACGCGTTCTTCGACGTGACCAAGGCCGCCACCGGCTGGGACATCGACACCGTCAAGCAGTCGCTGCACGTTTTGTCGGACACAGTCGACCAGACCTACCCGCACCTGAGCGCCGCGCTCGACGGGGTGGCCAAGTTCTCCGACACGATCGGCAAGCGCGACGAGCAGATCAAGCACCTGCTCGCCCAGGCCAACCAGGTCGCCAGCGTCCTGGGCGACCGCAGCGAACAGGTCGACCGGTTGCTGGTCAACGCGAAGACACTGCTGGCCGCATTCAACGAGCGCGGGCAGGCCATCGACGCCTTGTTGGCCAACGTCGCCGCGTTCTCCCAGCAGGTCAAGGGGTTGATCAACGACAACCCGAACCTGAACCACGTTCTCGAACAGCTGCGCGCGGTCAGCGACATCCTGGTGCAGCGCAAGGACGACCTGGCCGCGGGGCTCACTGAGGTCGGCAAGTTCCTGCCGTCGTTGAATGAGGCCATCGCGTCAGGACCGTTCTTCAAAGCGGTGGTGCACAACCTGCTCCCGGGTTGGCTTATACAGCCGTTCGTGGATGCCGCGTTCAAAAAACGTGGCCTCGATCCCCAAGACTTCTTGCGCAGCGCCGGGCTGCCGGCATACCGGTTCCCCGACCCGAATGGAACCCGTTTCCCGAACGGTGCGCCGCCGCCGGCACCGCCGGTCCTGGAGGGCACGCCGGATCATCCGGGACCGGCCGTACCGCCCGGATCGCCGTGCTCCTACACGCCAGCGGCTGACGGGCTGCCCCGGCCCGACAATCCGCTGCCGTGTGCGGGTGCGACCATAGGCCCGTTCGGTGGCCCGGGCTTCCCCGCGCCCGTCGACGTCTTGACGTCGCCGCCGAACCCGAACGGCCTGCCGCCCACGCCGGGCATCCCGATCGCGGGGCGGCCGGGTGACCCGCCGCCCGACGTGCCGGGCACACCGGTGCCGCTGCCGATGCAGGCGCCGCCGGGTGCGCGCACCGAGAATCTGGAGCCGGCCGGCCCGCCGCCGCCGCCGTCGACGTTCGCGCCCGGCCTGCCGCCGGGTCCACCGGCGCCGGCGGGACCGGGTGAGCAATTGCCGGCACCGTTCATCAACCCGGGCGGAACGGGAGGCAGCGGCGCAGCGGAAGGGGGTAGCCAGAATTGAGCACCATCTTTGACATCCGCAACATCCGGCTCCCAAAGCTGAGCCGGGCCACGGTGATCATCGGGTCGCTGGTGGTGGCGCTGGCGCTCGTCGTCGGATTCGTCGGGTGGCGGCTGTATCAGAAGCTGACCAACAACACGGTGGTCGCCTACTTCCCTGAGGCGAACGCGCTCTATCCGGGAGACAAGGTCCAGATCATGGGCCTGCGGGTGGGTGCGATCGACAAGATCGAGCCCGCCGGCGACAAGATGAAGGTCACCTTCCATTACGAGAACAAATACAAGGTTCCCGCGAACGCCTCTGCGGTGATCCTCAACCCCACCCTGGTCGCGTCGCGCGCCATTCAGCTGGAGCCGGCCTATAAAGGTGGCCCGGTGCTGACCGACAACGCCGTGATCCCCGAGGAGCGCACTCAGGTGCCGGTGGAGTGGGACCAGCTGCGCAACAGCATCACCAACATCATCTCCAAGCTCGGCCCCACACCCGAGCAGCCGAAGGGCCCGTTCGGTGAGGTTATCGAGTCGTTCGCCGACGGGCTGGCGGGCAAGGGCCAGCAGATCAACACCACGCTGAGCAGCCTGTCGCAGGCGGTGACCGCGCTCAACGAGGGCCGCGGCGACTTCTTCGCAGTGTTGCGCAGCCTGGCGCTGTTCGTCAACGCGCTGCACCAGGACGACCAGCAGTTCGTGGCGTTGAACCAAAACCTCGCCGATGTCACCACCCGGTTGGCGCACAACGACACTGACCTGGCCAACGCGGTCCAGCAGTTTGACAGTCTGCTATCCACCGTGCGCCCGTTCCTCGATAAGAACCGCGAGGTTTTCACCTACGACACCAACAACCTGGCCACCGTGACGAACACGCTGCTGCAGCCGGACTCGCTGAACGGGATCGAGACCTTCCTGCATGTCGCCCCGACGGCCGCAGCGAACGTCAACCAGGTCTACCACCCGTCGCATGGTTCGGTGGTCGCTATCCCGGCGATTACCAACTTCGCGAATCCGATGCAGTTCGTCTGCAGCTCGATTCAGGCCGGCAGCCGGCTCGGATACCAAGAGTCCGCCGAACTTTGCGCGCAATACCTCGCGCCGATTCTTGACGCGATCAAGTTCAACTACCTGCCGTTCGGGGTGAACCCGTTCAGCACCGCCGAGACGCTGCCCAAGGAGGTCGCCTACTCAGAGCCGCGGCTGCATCCGCCCAACGGGTACAAGGACACCACCGTGCCGGGCATCTGGGTGCCGGATACGCCCACGTCGCACCGCAACACCCAACCGGGCTGGATCGTCGCCCCCGGCATGCAAGGGCAGCAGGTCGGGCCGATCACCGCGGGTCTTATGACCCCGGACTCGCTGGCTGAGCTCATGGGTGGCCCCAACATCGCGCCCGTTCAGTCCAACTTGCAGACACCGCCGGGACCGCCCAACGCCTACGACGAGAACCCGATCGTGCCGCCTCTGGGCTTGAACGCTCCGGTGCCGATCCAGCCGCCACCGCCGGGACCCGAAGTGATCCCGGGGCCCGTCGCTCCCACTCCGGTTCCGCTTGAAGCAGGACTGGGCCAGTGAGGCGCGTGACGAGCGCGGGACGCGCGAGGAGCAAGCCGAACCATGGGGCGGTGAGGGGCGTGACGAGCGCGGTACGCGCGATCCGTCGCCGGACGTGGCAGGGGCTGGTGCTGCTGGTGGCGGCGCTGGTGCTGAGTTCTTGCGGCTGGCGCGGGATCTCCAACGTGGCGATCCCGGGCGGTCCGGGCAGCGGGTCGAATGCCATGACGATTTACGCCCAGGTTCCGGACACCCTGGCGATCAACGGCAACAGCAAGGTGCAGGTCGCCGACGTCTTCGTCGGGTCCATCAAGTCGATTCAGTTGAAGAACTGGGTCGCCACCCTGACGCTGGGCATCGACAAGAGCGTCAAGCTGCCGAAGAACGCCATCGCCAAGATCGGCCAGACCTCGCTGCTGGGTTCGCAGCATGTCGAGCTGGCCGCCCCGCCGAACCCTTCGACGGTGCTCCTGAAAGACGGCGACACTATCCCGCTGAAGAATTCGTCGGCCTTTCCCAGCACCGAACAGACCCTGGCGAGCCTCTCGCTGATCCTGCGCGGTGGGGGCATTCCGAACCTGGAAGCGCTGCAAAACGAGGTCTACAACATCTTCAACGGGCGGGGGAACCAGATCCGGTCCTTCCTGGGGAAGCTGGACACCTTCACCGACCAGCTCAACCAGCAGCGCGACGACATCACCCACGCCATCGACTCCACGAACCGGCTGCTGGCCTATGTGGGTGGCCGGGCCGACGTGGTCGACCGGGTGCTCACCGACATCCCGCCGCTGATCAAGCATTTCGCCGACACCAAAAACCTGCTGATCAACGCGATCGACTCGGTGGGACGGCTCAGCCAGGCTGCCGACCAGTACCTGTCGGAAGCGCGGGGGCCGCTGCACACCGACCTGCAGGCGCTGCAATGCCCGTTGAAGGAGCTCGGCCGCGCCTCGCCCTATTTGATCGGCGCGGTGAAGCTGATCCTCACCCAGCCGTTCGACATCGACACCGTTCCGAAGTTGATCCGCGGCGACTTCATGAACGTGGCACTCACGATCGACACGACGTTATCGGCCGTCGACAATGGGTTCCTGACCGGCACCGGTTTGTCGGGAGCCCTGCGCGCGCTTGAACAGTCTTATGGGCGCGATCCCGAGACGATGATCCCCGACGTCCGCTACACGCCGAACCCCAATGACGCGCCGGGCGGACCGCTGGTGGAAAGGGGGGACCGGAATTGCTGACTCCCTTCGTCAGGCGCCAGCTGATCGCCTTCGGGATCGGGACGGTTATCTCGATACTCGTGCTGGGTGTGTACTACCTGCAGCTCCCGAGCCTGATCGGCATCGGCCGGTACACGCTGAAGGCCAACCTGCCGGCATCGGGTGGGCTGTATCCCACGGCCAACGTGACCTATCGCGGCATCACGATCGGCAAGGTCACCGACGTCGAGCCCACCGAGTGGGGCGCCCAGGCGACGATGAGCATCGACAGCCGATACAAGATACCCGTCGATGCGACGGCGGACGTGCACTCGGTGTCGGCCGTCGGCGAGCAGTACCTGGACTTGGTGTCCAACGGTCACCCCGGCAAGGACCTCTCGCCCGGACAGACCATCACCAAGGGCACGGTGCCGTCCGAGATCGGGCCGGCGTTGGATACGGCCAACCGCGGGCTCTCCGCACTGCCCAAGGACAAGATCGGCTCGCTGCTCGACGAGACCGCCCAGGCCGTCGGTGGGTTGGGTCCCGCCCTGCAACGGCTCGTCGACGGGACGCAGGCGATCGTCGGCGACTTCAAGACCAACATCAGCGACGTCAACGACCTGATCCAGCACTCCGGGCCGATCCTGGACAGCCAGGTCAACTCGGGCGACGCCATCGAGCGCTGGGCGCGCAATCTGAACAGGTTGTCCGCTCAGACCGCCCAGAACGACCAGCATGTGAAAAGCATTCTGTCCCAAGCAGCGCCGACCGCCGACCAGATCAACGAGGTGTTCAACGACGTCCGCGACTCGCTGCCGCAGACGCTGGCGAACCTCGAGGTGGTGTTCGACTTGCTCAAGCGCTACCACGCCGGCGTGGAGCAAGTCCTGGTTTTCCTGCCGCAGGGTGCTTCGATCGCGCAGACATCGGCCGCGCCCTTCGAAAGCCAGCACGTGGCCCCACTCGACCTTGCGCTGTCGATCAACCAGCCGCCGCCCTGTCTGACCGGGTTCATACCCGCGTCGGAGTGGCGGTCGCCGGCCGACACCAACGTGCAGCCATTGCCGACCGGCACGTACTGCAAGATCCCGATGGATACGCCCGCCAACAGCGTGCGTGGATCGCGCAACATCCCGTGTGTCGATGTCCCGGGAAAGCGGGCGGCCTCGCCCCGGGAATGCCGCGACCCGAAGCCGTACGTCCCGGCGGGGACCAACCCCTGGTACGGCGACCCGAACCAGATCCTGACCTGCCCCGCGCCGGCGGCACGCTGCGATCAGCCGGTGAAACCGGGTTTGGTGATGCCCGCACCGACGATCGACAACGGCATGAACCCGGCCCCCTCGGATCGGGTACCGGGGACACCTCCGCCGGTCAGCGATCCGTTGTCGCGGCCGGGATCGGGTAGCGTGCAGTGCAATGGCCAGCAGCCAAACCCGTGTGTCTACACTCCGAACGGGCCTCCCGCGGCGGTATACAGTCCGCAAAGCGGTGAATTGGTGGGGCCTGACGGGGTCAAGTACTCCGTCGAAAACTCGACCAAAACAGGAGACGACGGATGGAAGGAGATGCTGGCGCCAGCCGGCTGAACCCCCCACCCATGCCGACGAATCGTCGTCTGCGTAGGCGCAACCGGACATTCAGGGCCGCCGACCAAACTAGCCCGGAGGTGGAGACCGAGGATTCGCCAGAATCCGAGGTCGGAACCCACCAGGTAGACCCCGTGGTGGAGACCGAGGATTCGCCAGAATCCGAGGTCGGAACCGACCTGGTAGACCCCGTGGTGACGGCCGGAGATTCTTCGGAATCCGAGGTCGGAGCCGACGGGACAGCGCCCGTGGTGGAGACCGAGGATTCTTCGGAATCCGAGGGCGGAGTCGGTGTCCAGCGCGGACCTTCCCGGTTGACCCGCCGCGGCTGGCTGGCCGGTATTGCCGCGGCGCTCCTGCTGGCCGCCGCCGCAGTCGGGGCCGGAGGCTACCTCGCGCTGCGCTACCACCACGAAGCCCAAGCCATCGCCCGCGACGACGCCGCGGCGCTCAAAGCGGCGGTGGATTGCGTTTCGGCGACCCAGGCGCCGGACACCAACGCAATGGCCGCCAGCGAGCAGAAGATAATCGACTGCGGCACCGACGCTTTCCGCTCGCAAGCACTGCTGTACACCAGCATGATCGTCCAGGCCTACCAGGCTGCCAACGTTCACGTTCAGGTGGCCGACGTGCGCGCAGCGGTGGAGCGCAACAATAGCGACGGCTCCATCGATGTGCTTGTCGCACTGCGCGTCAAGGTGGGCAGCGATCAGACGCAGAAGGAAACCGGCTACCGCCTGCGGGTGACGATGGCGCTCGCCGACGGCCAGTACAAGATATCGAAGCTCGACCAGGTGACGAAGTGACCGCTGTGGTCGAGGAGGCTCAGATCACCGACGTCTCCGAGTCGCCGCGAAACAGACTGGCGCCGTGGCATTTTCGTGCCGGTGCGTTCGCGGTGGACGTGCTGCCGGGCTCCGCCGTGGTGGCGACGATGGCATTGGTCGCCCTGGCCTTTCCTCAGCAGTCCGTCTGGTGGAGGCTGTGTGTCTCGGTCGGTGGCCTCGCCATCCTGCTGATGTTGGTCAACCGGTTGCTGTTGCCGGCGGTCACCGGCTGGAGCCTGGGGCGCGGCATTTTCGGGATCGCGGTGACGCGGCGCGACGGGGCGATCCCGGCACCATGGGCCTTGCTACTCAGGGACGTGGCTCACCTGCTCGACAGCGCCTCGGTGGTGGGCTGGCTATGGCCGCTGTGGGATTCACGGCGCCGCACGTTCGCCGACCTGCTGCTGCGCACCGAGGTGCGATGCGTCGATCCCCTCAAGCCGCTTCCCAACTTTCGCCGATGGACCGCGGTGGCGGTGCTTACTGCCACGGCGGTGTGTCTGGGCGGCGCCGCCGTGGACTACGCGGTGGTGTACTCGCACGAGCGGGCCATCCAACACACGAAGGCGGAGATTGCCACGCAGGGGCCGAAGATCGTCGCCGAGATGTTGACGTATGACCCGAAATCGTTGGCGGACGACTTCGCGCGCGCCCGGTCCTTGGCGACCGACAAGTACCGCGGCCAGCTGGAGACCCAGCAGGACATCGTGCAGAAGGGGAACCCGGTCATCAACGAGTACTGGGTGACCGACAGCTCGATCCAGTCGGCTGCCCCGGATCGGGCGACAATGCTGATGTTCCTGCAGGGTCGGCGGGGCGCGGCACCCGACGAACGCTATATCAGCGCCACCGTCCGGGTGGTCTTCGTCAAAGGTGGCGACAACCGCTGGCGTGTGGACGACCTCACCGTGCTGACCAAGCCGAAGCCGCCCGGGAACGGAAAATGAGTCCGCGCCACAAGTTTCAACCCGGGGAGGGACCGCTGCTCGTCGAGCGGCCGGTGCCGCCGCGCCCATCGTTGGTTTTGCCGTTGGTCGGTGCCGTTGCCGCGGTGTTGATGGCGGCGGCGATCACGGTATCGGCGTTGATGCTGATCTCCCACGAATCCCGCGAGCGCGCCGCATCGAAGGACCGCGAGGTGCTGAGCTATGTGTCCGGGTTCATGACACAGTTCACGTCCATCGATCCATTTCACGCCAACGACTATGTCGATGCGGTGCTCGGCCAGGCGACCGGCGACTTCGCCAAGCAGTACCGCGAGAACGCCAATCAGATACTTCTGCAACTCGCCCGTGCGGAACCGGCCACCGGAACGGTGCTCGGCGCGGGGGTTGAACGATGGAACGATGACGGCAGCGTCAATGTGATCGTGGCTACGGCGGTCACCACCAAGTCGCAGGACGAGAAACAGGTCGTGGAGAACACGAATCGTTGGACGGCAACCGCCAGGCGGGAGGGGAAGCAGTGGAAGATCAGCACCCTGCAGCAGGTGATCTGACGGTCGACACAGTCGAAGCGGCCACGGACAAAGAGGCATCAGAAGAACCAAGGTCCGACGATGTGGTGGCGTGCGACGGAACCGAGGATGTGACAACCGAATCGACCGACGCCGCCGAGAGTGGCGGCGACGCCGCGGAACCGGCGGATGGTGAGGCCGAGACCGGGCCTGCCGCCGGGGACGGTCGCGTTCGGCGCAAATGGCTGGC
>Ga0116219_10003816_pt1 | contig 11685 bp, 8 predicted proteins | sample Sb_taG_4_FD_91019 | JGI IMG/M metagenome (GOLD analysis project Ga0116219, IMG submission 91019) | Peat soil microbial communities from Weissenstadt, Germany - Sb_50d_6_BS metaG | ecosystem: Environmental > Terrestrial > Soil > Wetlands > Peat | place: Germany: Weissenstadt | collected 2010-09-21
AGCAACGTTGGACTCTTCCGGTTCTCCGCGCAGGAACTCACGACCGAAAACTATTTCACGACTCGTTTCGACCACAAATTCACGGATCGCGACAGCATCTACGCAACGTACATCCGGGACAATTCCACGACGGTGGCGCCCGGAACTTTTGGCGAATTGTATTCCGACCTCGTTTCCAACCGCCAGGCCGCGACGATTCACGAACAGCACATCTTCGGCCCTAATTTGCTGAACGTCGCCCAAATCGGCGCCACTCGCGCCGTCGGAATCCAGGGCAAAGTCGATCACATCGCCAGCCCATATCAGTCTGTGATGACCGATCACCAATACGCATTCGAGCCCGGAGGCTATGCGGGGGACATTCAGAGCATTCCAGGGGTCACCAGCTTTTTGGGCGCTCCAACGGCGGAAGGGTACATCCCCTCGAGCCGCGCGCTTTATTGGACAACGTATCAGGGCGGCGACTACCTGGCCCTCATTCACGGCATTCATTCGATCAAGTTCGGAGGGCAGTTTGAGCGAATGCAGGACAACGAAGTTTCCGCCAGCAACATCAACGGCCTTTTCCGCTTTGATTCCCTGGCGCAATTTCTGACCAATGAGCCGTCCCTCTTTTCGGGGACGGGAACTCCCCTGCCGCTCGATATCGGAATGCGCCAAACGCTGTTTGGGGCATTCTTCGAAGACGACATCAAGCTGCGGAAGACGCTGACGGTGAATGCCGGGCTGCGCTACGAAATGGTGACCGTGCCGGCTGAATCGCACGGCCTCACCACCGTGCTGCCCAGTTTGGGTTTTCCGAATCCGCCGGCGCCCGCCGCGCAGCCGATCTGCGGAAGAAGCGCGCCGGGCTGCGCAGGCACTGGGCCTCTTTTCAAGAACCCCACCCTGCGGAACTTTGAGCCGCGCCTCGGATTTGCCTGGAACCCGCGTTCGGGCAAGACACTGTTTCGAGGCGGCTTTGGGATTTTCGATGTGCTCCCGCTGCCCTATGAATTCACACTCACCTTTCAACGAGCCGCGCCGTTCACGCGAACCATTGTCGGCGTAAATCCGCCACCAGGTTCGTTCACAATGGACCCAACGCTGGGATCTTTGGCTTATCAGCAATTTGTCGGGCAAACGGACACGAATCTTGCGTACTACGCGGACCCGCAGCCGAAGCGCGATTATGTGATGCAATGGAACCTGAGCGTGGCGCGCGAGCTGAGTTCCACGCTGGCGCTGACGGTCGGATATGTGGGATCGCGGGGAGTCCATCTGCCCTATCGCGTGGACAACATCGACATGGCGATTCCCACGCTCACGTCCGCGGGCTATCTGTGGCCCTGCGGACCGGACAGCACTGGCAACCCCTGCGCCGCGGGCTTCCTACCGAGCGGGACGCAAGCCTCGCCGGCGCCGAACAGCAAGCTGAATCCGAATTTCGGCCGCATCAACGCCACGCTTTGGCAGGCGAATTCGTTCTATCACGCCATGCAGGTGGATCTGGCCAAGCGCGTGAGCCACGGCATCCAGTTTCACGGCGCCTACACTTTCGGCAAGAGCATCGATACGCTGTCCGCGTCCGAAGCCGATGACTCGTTTCCGAACGGCCTGTTCAATCAACTGTTTTTTGACCAGCACACGACGCGCGGTCTTTCCGACTTCAACGTTGCGCAAACCCTGGTCCTGAGCGCCACGTGGGAAATTCCAGCGCCGGCCAAGGGCTCCCGGCTCCCGGAGTGGGCTTTTGGCGGGTGGCAGCTTGTGGGCTTGTACAAGGCCAGCACGGGCCAGCCGTTTACGCCGATTATGGGCGGAGATCCAGTCGGGACGCTATTGGATGAAACGGGAGAAGTACCGAGCATCGTTCCCGGCTGCGCTACGGTTAACAAGAATTTTAAAAAGGACAGCACGCCCATCTACGTCAACATTAATTGTTTCGCACTGCCGAGTGTGCCGACCGCGTCCATGGCATCACTGCCCTATTCGTGCGCTCCTTTTGCGGGTGCCGCGGCACTTCCGCCGAGCGGCCAAACGTACTGCGCAAATCTCCGCGGCAACCTCGGCCGCAATACCGTCATCGGGCCGGGGCTTTCCAAGCTGGATTTCTCCGTGTTCAAGAACAACTATATCCGGCGCATCTCGGAAAGCTTCAACGCGCAATTCCGCGCGGAGATTTTCAATATTTTTAATCGCGCGAACTTCGGCTCGCCCACCGACAACTTGGCTGTGTTCGACCAAAACGGCGTACCGCAAGCCCAGACTGCCGGACTCCTGGACTCCACGCAGACCACGTCCCGCCAGATTCAATTCGCGCTGAAATTAATCTGGTAAGTAGCACAGGCACTTTTGCCTGTGCGGTTTTCTAAGCCTTCGCGCGGCAAGAACGCCACCATCGGTAGACAAAACCGCACAGGCAAGAGTGCCTGTGCTACTTCACACGATCCGCGACAGTTTTCCTGCACGAAACTTGGCGGCCTGAAATTCGCACGCTTCCTTGTTCCCGGCTATACTTGGATTTACTTTCCTAACCGTCGGAGAGTCGGAACTCCGATTCCGGGGACTCATAGATGCAAGACTGGCTTCCAAGATCGATTTCCTGTTTGAAGGATTATAGCTGGCACAAATTCGCCGCCGACGCTCTCGCGGGAGTCACGGTGGGGCTCGTTGCGCTGCCGCTGGCGATGGCGTTCGCGATCGCTTCGGGGGTTGCGCCGCAGGCGGGGCTGTATTGCGCCATCGTCGCGGGGTTCCTGATCTCCGCGCTGGGCGGATCGACGACGCAAATCGGGGGTCCCACAGGCGCGTTCGTCGTGGTGGTCTTCGGCATTGTGACGCGATATGGCCTGGACGGCTTGTTCATGTGCACGCTGATGGCGGGCGTGATGCTCGTCATTTTGGGCGTCACGGGCCTCGGCACCGCCGTGAAATATATTCCACGCCCGGTCGTGGTGGGATTCACGAACGGCATCGCGGTCATCATCGCCAGCACGCAGATCAAGGATTTCTTCGGCCTCAAAGTTGATAAAGTTCCCGGAGAATTTCTGGCACGGATGGAAATTCTCGCCCGGAATTTTCACACGTTTTCTCCATTGGAAACGAGCCTGGCCGTGTCTGCCCTGATTGTGATCCTGATCTTCATGCGTTTTGTGAAGCGCGTGCCGGGATATATCGTCGCGCTGTTTGCGGGCACGGCGCTCGTGGTTTTGCTGAAGCTGCCGGTGGAAACAATCGGCACGCGCTTCGGCGGCATCCCCTCCGGCTTCCCGGGAATCACAATTCCGCAGTTCCACTTTGATTTGCTGCGCCCGCTGATTTCCCCGGCGATCACGGTGGCCATGCTCGGTGCAATTGAATCGCTCATGTCGGCCGTCGTTTCCGACCGCATGAGCAGCACCAAGCACAATCCCAACGTGGAGCTCGTAGGCCAGGGCATCGCCAACATCATGTCGCCGCTCTTTGGCGGCCTGCCGGCCACGGGTGCGATTGCGCGAACCGCCACGAACATCCGCTCCGGCGCAAAAACGCCGGTCGCGGGAATGGTGCACGCGTTGACGCTCCTGGGGATTGTGCTGTTCGCCGCGCCGCTGGCGCGATTCATTCCGCTGTCGGTGTTGGCCGCGATTTTGCTCGTCGTCTCCTACAACATGGGCGAATGGCGGGAAATCCCCGAGCTTCTGAAACTTTCTCCGCTGGACATAGGCACGTGGCTCGTCACGTTCGCGCTCACCGTGTTCGCGGATTTGACGGTGGCCGTCGAAGCCGGAATGATCCTGGCGGCCCTCGTATACATCCGCAAGGTCACAGCCACGACGACAGTTTCCCAAGTCACTGACGAGTATCTCCGCGAAGGCCATGTGCACATCCTGCAGCACAAGGAAATTCCGCCGTACGTGACCATCTTCCGCATCCACGGACCTTTTCTTTTTGGAGCGACCGATAAAATCGACGAGGTGATCGAGCGTATTCCGGAGCTGCCTCCCATCCTCGTGCTGCGCCTCCGAAACATGACGGCCATCGACGCCACAGGCTTGCAAGCCATCGAGAATCTGGCCGATGCCGTGCACAAATCCGGCCGCGGCCTCATCCTCTGCGGCGCACGCGAACAGCCCGCCCGCTTGATGCATCAAGCCGAATTTGAAGAGCACGTCGGCGCAGGAAACATCAGCCCAAGTATTTCAGTCGCCCTGGAACGGGCTAAGGTTCTCTATCAGGAAATTGAGCAGCGGAATCTTCAGGCGGTGGGCGAAGACGCCAAGACCACGAGCGCTCTCCGTTAGGGCTCGGTAGTTCGGGGCGAGCTCACTAGACCTTTTCTGATAACTCCGCGCTAAATCACTGGAGTGCCGTGATTCCGTCCTGGCACGCCGTCATACGAAAACCAACGGTCGGGTCGCCCTTTTTTCTACGCAGCGGCAGCCCTGTAGGGTTGATGCCGGTGGGCGGCGAGCGCACCGTGGTACGCGGAAATGAAGTTGAAACTGAAAATTCCGATTGGGGCTATTGGAGAATAAAGATATTCTTGAAGTCTATCCGCGTTTGAGCGATGGTGAGAATCACCGGGAGAACTCAAGATGAAGGTTAAGGAAATTGGTCTTTCAATGTTCGCGTTGGTTTGTCTTCTGGCCGCCATACCCGCATTCGGCCATCACGGAAGCGCGGAGTACGAAACGGAGCAAGTGGTCACCGTCGAGGGCGTGGTCAAACAGTTCGAGTGGACCAATCCCCACACTTGGCTGTACGTAACTGTTGCCAACGACAAAGGCGAAATCGCGGAGTGGGCGGGTGAGGCTGGCGCTCCGGGGATGCTGGCGCGGCGCGGCTGGACCAGTCATAGTTTCAAACCCGGCGACAAGGTCAAGATGAGCGGCCGTCCCGCCAAGAACGGATCAAAGCAGATGCTCATTTCAAAAGTACAAACGGATGGGGGAGTACTCCAATAAGCGAGGTCAGTCCATCCGACGGCGCGTGTGGAGCGCGGGAAAGGTAGCTTCCCAATGAAACCCCGTTTTGGCTGCTGCACCTGTTTTCTAATGGTCATGCTCGCTTTGGCGACATCGATCCTTGCGCAGAGTTCCCAGCCATCGAAGGCACACGAGACCCTCTCGGGCGGTCCGGACTCGGACATCGTCGGAATCTGGATGCCGACGCTTCCAAGGCGGGTGGGGGGAGTCAACGATACCCTTTTGGATCCGGCGGATAAGAGAACGCCAGACAGCGCGAAAGTGGTGCCGTTCCTACCCGAGGCGGAAGCAAGATACAAAGCCGCCAACCCGTTGGATAATACTGCCACGCACTGTTTGCCTCCCGGTATTTCGTTCCTCATGCTTGTGGCCTATCCAATCGCGATCCTGCGGGCGCCGGGCCGAGTGGTTTTGGTCCATGAATACATGAACCAGGTCAGGTGGATCTACACGGATGGGGCAGGTCATCCGAAAGATCTCGAGCATACGTGGCTTGGAGACTCGGTCGGGAAATGGGATGGCGATACCCTGGTGGTGGACACGATTGGCTTCAACGACAAAAGCTGGTTGGATTTGCACGGAATGACTCACAGTGACGAGTTGCATACGGTGGAGCGGTTTCACCGCCGCGGAGCGGTTTTGGAATACAGCCTGACGATCGAAGATCCCAAGACCTTCAGTCAGCCTTGGACGGTTCACATGGACTATGAGGCAAAGCCGGATTGGAAGATCGCGGAGTTTGTTTGCGAAGAGAATAATAAATACAAATGATGTGCAATATTGACGCTCGTCGTGGCGCAGGCCGGACGGCGGAGACCTGGGCAGGCGGCCTGGCCTTTGAATGTTTTTAGACTGGCGGATGCCCCAGTTTTCGGTGTTTGAATGCTGGGACTTTTGACTTGATTCCCACGGTATACATCACCCGCACATTTTAATAATCATCCGCTCCAGGGAAGCGATCCAATTCTCCGCGGGTCCTTGAAATTCTCCAAAGTAGAGCAGGCGTGCGAACTGAGAGAGCAGGCCGACAACACCGGCCACTAGCAGTTCTGTATCTGTATCCTGCCCAATGACGCCTTCTGTTTTTCCGTTCTCGAAAACCTGGCGGAGCAAGCCTCCCAAACTGCGCTCGCGAAACTCCGCCGAAAGAGATTGCCAAAAGCGGCGGGTGTTTTCCGTGGCATAAAGAAATGCGTCGAGATCGTCTTCCACGATTCGCCTGTAGGCGCCCAGAAGCGCCTGAAGATTGTCGTGGAACGGGCGCTCCAAATGAATGGCCACCTGAAGCTCGTCCGTCACTCGCTCGTAGCACTGCTTGAAGACGTAGAGAGCCAGTTTGTCCTTCGTCCGGAAGTATTTGAAGATGGCGGGATTGGAGTAACCCGCTTGCGCCGCGATCTGCCGGGCGGTCGGGTCCGACGGCCCGTGGCGGACGAAGAGAGAGAGAGCCGCCTTAAGGATTTCCCGCTTGGAGGCCGGGTCGCTTTCCAGGACAATGGACGAATTTCTCTTCCTGCTTCGCCGTGTCTTCATCATTCTTCGCGCTTGGGTTTTGCGCATGCACCTTCCGTAACTACTTTTGCCGACAGACGAAGTGGCGCAGGCTTCAGCCTGTGGGCTTTGGTGGCGGCAACGGCGATCGCGCTCCGGCCAACCCCCCCACAGGCTTGAAGCCTGTGCTACTTGTTTCGCTTGACCGCGTCGCTATCGCGGTGCTAGCGTTCGCCCAACACTTGGTGAGCGCCTGCTCACTTGAGGAGGATAACTCATGACCCCTATCACGCGACGTGAATTCGTGCAAGGCGCGGCTCTCGCGCCCCTGGGCTTCACTTCCCTCGGCGCCATGGCGCAGCAAACGGCGACGGGGCCCGGCGATCGTTTCGATATTGTCGTGGCCGGCGCGGGGCACAACAGCCTCGTTACCGCCGCCTACCTGGCCAAGGCGGGCTACAAAGTCGTGGTCCTGGAAGGGCGGCCAGTGATCGGCGGAGGCGCCAAAACGGCGTCCGCGACGATGGTCGGATTCAAGGACGATATGTGTTCCACGGGCCATACCGGAATCCAGGACAATCCGATGCTGAAGGAACTCAGCCTGCAGGATTACGGGCTGGAATACCTCTTCCCTGATCCGTTCTTCCACATGCCTTTTGCCGATGGAAGTTCTCTCACGATGTGGCGCGATTTCGATCGCACAGCCGCGGAGTTCGGAAAATTCTCGAAAAAAGATGAGGCCGCTTTCCGGCGCATCTACGCGGAGTACATGGCTTTCCGGCCGGTGATCGAGGCGAACCAGTTTCTGCCGGTGGGCTGGGGAAAGCCGTTGAATGAACTCATGGCCGGCGTTCCGCGCGCGGGATTGTGGCAGCGCCGCATGGCGATGTCCGCCTGGGACAACATTTGCGATAACTATGAAGACGAGCACACTCAAAATTTTCTAGTCACCCTGGCGCTCCTGGGGCCTCTGACCGATCCGATCTATCCAGGGACTGGAATGTCGGCGTTCGGAACCGCTGCCCTGATGAAGTGGGGCCGCCCGTGCGCCAAAGGCGGCGCCGGGCAACTGACGCAAGCGCTGGCGCGCTACATCGAAGCGCATAACGGCGTAGTCGAAGTCAACAAGCCCGTGACGCGGCTCATCATTGAAAACAGCAAATGCACAGGAGTGGAATGCGCTGACGGCAGCACGTTCCATGCTGACAAAGCGGTGGTCTCCACCATCCACATCAAGCAACTGGTGAACATGGCCCCGCGCGAGTCGTGGGGCCAGGGTTTTCTGGATGGCGTGGATACGTGGAAGGAAGAACAAGGCTCCATCTTCGCCGCAAATTATGCCCTGAAGGAAGCCCCGAAATACGGAGGAACAACGTTAGCGACCGCAGCGTTCTTTTCGCCGAACGCGACGCGAGTCCTGCGGAACGGCTACGACATCGGCGTCGGAAATGCCAATTTCGACGAGCCGCCCATGCTGTCGGAATGCTTGACCGTGACCGACCCTTCGCGCGCGCCCGCCGGGATGCACACGCTCAAGCTCATGACCTGCCAACCCTACAGCTTGAAAGAAGGACCAGAACACTGGGACCAGATCAAGAAACAGATGGCCGACGCGCAACTGAAGTACCTGCGCCGCTTCGCGCCCAATCTGACGGACGACAAAATCCTGGGAGAGTTTATCCAGTCCCCGCTGGATATCGAGCGCATGAATCCTGCGTTCTGGCACGGCAGCGTCCATGCGGGCGCCGCCGGCGCCTCTCAGTCCGGCGCGATGCGTCCGGTACCAGGTTGGGCGCAGCATCGCATGCCCATTAACGGCTTGTATCAGACAGGATCCTGCACGGCTCCCGGCGGAGGCATTTCCGGAGTGCCGGGACGAAACGCGGCAATGGTCATGCTTAAGGATTTTGGCACCAGCATCGAGCGAGTAGTGGCCAAGCCCGAAAATAAAATAGGGATAAGTCGATAAACAAATCTTGCGACAAGCCTGGAGAAATTCTGTAACCCAATGGGAGATTTGCCGGTGACAAGAAGAAAAATCTTCGGCGCGGCCGCCGCCGGACCAATCCTGGCGGTCCTACTCACCGTAATGAGCTTGTCGGCGCAGTCGCAAGGCAAACAAGAACAGCCGGTGCCGAACAATCCCGTTGTTCCCGCACCGCCCGATCAGCCGATCCCGTTCAGCCACAAGACGCATCTCTCGCTGGACCTGCAATGCCAGGCATGCCACACGAATCCGGAGCCCGGCGCGATGATGACGTTCCCGGCTACGAGCGCGTGCATGAATTGCCACGAAACGGTTGCCACGAAGAAGCCCGCGATCGTGAAGCTTGCGCAGTTCGCCAAATCACAACAGCCTATCCCCTGGGTGCGCGTATACAGCCTCACGCCGGGCGTGCAATGGAGCCACCGCAAACACCTGGAAGCCGGAGTGAAGTGCCAGGCCTGCCATGGTCCAGTCGCGGAGATGGATGCAATGGCGATGGTCACCAGCGTCACGGCTATGGGAGCGTGCATTAGCTGCCATCAGATGAACAATGCAAAAACCGCCTGCAACACGTGCCATCTGTGGCCCTAGCTTTTCCTTGTTCGAAGAGCGAGGGCCGCGCGCCATACGACGCAGGTCAGCATGGAACTCCACTCTTAACCTTCGCCAGCCGCTTTCTCGGAGGCATGACCGAACCCGATTCCGGAATCAAAAATTAAATCCGACGCCGAGCGAAAGCACAGGGAAAAATCGATACGGATTGACATCGTTCTGGATTTTTACTTGTTGGGCTTGAATGTTTGCCAGCACGGTCGGGTCGCTGGAAACCGCCCGGCAAATCGTTCCCGTCGTGTCGCAGACATTTCCGGCCAGGTTCAGCGCCACTCGCGCCGATCCCTGGTACGCCCCGCCAACTTCAAAGAGAAAGCTGTAGTGCCTTCCATTTCGCGGAATCAGGTTGCCGATCCCCACCATGATCGATGGCGACACTTTTACGAAATCCAGTTTCCCGGTGCCTGTGACCGGAGCGGTGGGATCGCTTTCATACGACGTGCCTCCCACCGAGAACGTCTGCCCGCCCGGGACCGACGCGGTCGCCGTCACTTGGTTGCCATTGTAGAACAGGATGCCAGGGCTGATGTGAATGCCGCCGAGCAGGAACCAGTCCAGGTGGGCTTCCGCCGATTGGAATTGCAAGTGGCCATCGTATTGAATTCCGTCATTGGTGATGGGCCGGCTGTATCGGAACATGTTGAATCCGCCGCGCAGGTTAAATTTTCCGGCCAGCGGCGTGGCCACTTCGATTCCCGCGCCCAAAGTGGAAATCTTCACCCCAATCCCAATTCTGGAAAAAGCTCTCTGCCCAGCCTCTTTCGTCCCCGCTCTCGCTGGCTCGCTGCCGGCAACTTCTTCCGTGTCCGACGCAGTATCGTCCGTCTGGACATCTGGCTGATCCATGGACTTCGGCAAAACGGCCGCGGCGACCAGTTTTTTCACGGTTGCCTGCGCGATCTCCGTCCCCTCGCCATCCGGGGCTTTGGCAAGACCTGATTGGCCGAAACAGACTCCACCCCACGCCGTCGCGAGAGATAGCGTTAGAGTCGCCATCCAGAGCGCCAGTTTGATTCTCATCTTCCCCCCTATGAACCAGAAACCGCGATTTAGGCTGTAATCTGAAATAAACACAGGACATAGACCAACATACTGAGGTCATGGCCACCCCTCAATCCAATATCATCGGTATGGCGCTTGAATGACATTAATTCTCAAGAAGAAAACTTCTAGTGGCTGGCGTCCGGGCTTGTTTGACGAGCAAAACGGGGAGCCGCAATGGCGTCTTTCAGGAGTGGGATAACGGTTTTGCTCGGTGACGGATCGGGGCGCAGTAGGAGCGCCGGGCTTTCTGGCTGTTTGGTATTGTACCGTTAAGGTTCAGCCGTCAACTTCAATTTCTCGTCCAGCTGCGCGAGCGGCGGCTGCCCCGGTTCGGGAGGTTGATTCACGTAGACTGTTTTTCCACCCGTCTCCGCAAAAACCCAGATCGAATTGCCGGGAAGGCGTTCGCGCACGTCCCGTAGGTGTTCCGCCGAGACGACCAGGAAGACTCGCTTCGATCCTTCCCACAGTCGGGAAAAATCCAGGTCGTCAAAGAACCGCTTCGGCGCGTCCGGATAGTGCGAACCGAACTCCAAATTGCTGCCGGTCGCGTTATACAGCAGCACGCCCCGATGGGAATAAAACGCAATGCCCGGAGCGACGCGAATGTCCCCATAGAGCGCAATTTGATCGTCCGGCTTCAGGGACTTATCGATCTCGAGGGCCAGCGACCGGGATGAAAGCGTCGGATTCAAAACGTCGTGGGCGATGTGCGCCGCCACGATGAATCCAACCATCCCCAGCGCCAGCGCGATCGTCGGGAGCCACTGAATGCCGCGTTCCCGCAGCGCCCACGCCACCACAAACGCGATCAGCACGGAAAGCGAAGAGAGAATGATGGGGAGCCGCAGGTCGGCCACCGATTCCGGCGTCAGGTCGAGCAAGTGAACCATGCCGGTCAGATAATTTTCCGGGCTGCGCAGTTCCAGATGGTTCGCAACATCGCTCGCCGCGGCAATGTGCATCGTCCCCCAGAGAAAATATCCGGCAACCAGAGCAAGCACCACGGCCAGCGCCGCCAAAACGCGCTGCACAGGCTTCAGCCACTTCTTGTCGGCCTCCTCGGCGTCCGCGATCCCCAGCCCCAGCAGCAGGGCCATAGCCGGCCACGCGCCAAAACTGTAGTATTCCAGCCGCGATCCGCTTTCCACGGTGAAGAACAGCAGGATTACGCCCGCCCAGGCAAACAGCAGCAGACGGGCTTGCGCGCTCGGATCGGTGGCCTTGCCCCAATCGCGCGGGGGCCAGGGCAGTTCGCGAAGAGCGAGCGGAAAGAAGAAGCTCCACGGAAACAGCCAGACCAGATGCGCGCTCCACCAGGCCCACAGCGGCACGGCACCGTAATCGTGCGGCAGGCGCGTTCCCAGGGCGCGATTGATGTGCTCGTTGATGAAATAAGCCCAGAAGAATCCGGGTGTGCGAATCGCCGCCAGGATGTGCCACGGCGCGGCGAGTGCCAGAAAAACCGCGGAGCTGGAGAACAACCGAAGCTCGCGCCACCGGTGCCAGCCGCGCGTCATCGTAATAAACGCCGCGATGCCGAGAAGAGGAAACAACAGGCCAATCAGCGAGCGTGTCATGACAGCGAAGGCGATCAAGGCC
>Ga0116219_10003817_pt1 | contig 11680 bp, 9 predicted proteins | sample Sb_taG_4_FD_91019 | JGI IMG/M metagenome (GOLD analysis project Ga0116219, IMG submission 91019) | Peat soil microbial communities from Weissenstadt, Germany - Sb_50d_6_BS metaG | ecosystem: Environmental > Terrestrial > Soil > Wetlands > Peat | place: Germany: Weissenstadt | collected 2010-09-21
CTTGAAAAAGCCGGACAGCCCGTCGTGCGCCTCGCCATGAACGACGTCTACGATCTCGGCGCCGAGTTCTACCGCTGGGAGATCGCCACCGCCGTGGCCGGCTCGATCATCGGCATCAATGCATTCAATCAGCCTGACGTCGAGGCCAGCAAAATCGCAACCCGGAACCTGACTTCCGAATACGAAAAGACCGGCTCCCTGCCCGCCGAGAAACCGGTCGTCGAAGATTCAGGGATCAAACTTTTCACGGACGAAAGAAATGCGGCAGAGCTTGCGAAAGCGGCCGGGACTCCGACGTTAGCTGGTTATCTCAAAGCCCATCTGGATCGCATAAAGGCCGGTGACTACTTCGCCGTCCTCGCCTATCTGCAGATGAACCCCGAGCACGAGCAAACTCTCGAGACTCTGCGCCACGCGGTACGCGACCGCAAGCACGTCGCAACCTGCCTGGGATTCGGCCCGCGCTTCCTGCATTCGACGGGGCAAGCGTACAAAGGCGGCCCGAATACGGGAGTTTTTCTGCAAGTGACTTGCGACGATTCGGTCGAGTTGCCCGTACCCGGCCAGAAGTACACCTTTGGCGTGGTGAAAGCGGCGCAGGCCCGCGGCGATTTCCAGGTGCTGGCCGAGCGCGGACGAAGAGCGTTGCGCGTGCATCTAGGAAGCAACGTAAAGGCGGGTCTGGCCACCCTGCAGGCCGCAGTGCAAAAAGCTCTGTAAGTGTAGCGCTGGCGTCTCGCCGGCTGTCGCGAAGGCGTCTCGCCTTCGCAGTGGATAGGCTGGCGACTAGGGAGTAGGACAATGCAATTGGGAATGGTAGGTCTGGGCCGCATGGGCGCGAACATGACGCGGCGGCTGATCCGCGGCGGACATCAACTTGTTGTCTCCGATCTCAGCGCTGACGCAGTGAAACAGCTCGCTGGTGAAGGAGCCGGCGCTTCTTCCTCGCTCGAGGATCTGGTTTCGAAGCTCACGCCTCCCCGCGCGGTCTGGATCATGGTTCCTTCCGGCAGCCCGACCGAGCAGACGGTGCAGAAACTGTCGGCGCGCCTGCAGGCCGGCGACGCCATCATTGACGGCGGCAATTCCTATTTCAAAGACGACGTCCGCCGCTCCCATGACCTGAAGAGCAAGGGCATTCACTATATCGACGTGGGAACCAGCGGCGGCGTCTGGGGGCTGGAGCGCGGCTACTGCATGATGATCGGCGGCCCCAAAGAAGCCGTGCAGCGCCTCGACCCCATCTTCAAGACGCTGGCGCCCGGCCGAGGCGATATCCCGCGCACGCCGGGGCGAGAAAAACTCGGCGGCACTGCCGAAGAAGGCTACATTCACTGCGGTCCTTCGGGATCCGGACATTTTGTGAAGATGGTTCACAACGGCATCGAGTACGGAATCATGCAGGCCTTCGCGGAAGGCTTCGACATTTTCAAAAACGCAACCAGCAAGGATTTGCCGGAAGACCTGCGTTACGACCTGAATCTTCCCGACATCGCCGAGGTGTGGCGGCGGGGCAGCGTGGTCAGTTCCTGGCTGCTCGATCTGAGCGCAATGGCGCTGACGGAGAATCCAACCCTCTCCAAATATGAGGGCTTCGTGCAGGATTCGGGCGAAGGACGCTGGACGATTCAGGCTGCGATTGAAGAGGCCGTTCCCGCCGATGTGTTAACCGCGGCGCTGTACGTGCGCTTCCGCTCGCGCCAGCAACATACCTTCGCCGAGAAAATGCTCTCGGCCATGCGCGAGAAGTTCGGCGGGCACGTCGAAGCAAGCGAGGGGCCGGCAGGAGCGGCCCAGGCCAAGAAAACAGCGTAGCAACCGTTTGGCAACCGATTTCGAGGAATTCATTCATGTCACAGGTAGCGGAACAACCTACAACCGCAGCACCGCGCATTGGCAAGCAAGGCGATCCCTGCGTGATGGTGATCTTCGGCGCAGCCGGCGATCTGACCGGACGCATGCTCATTCCTGCGCTCTACAATCTGGCCAGAGCGGGATTGCTCTCCAGCGAGTTTGCCATGGTGGGTGTGGCGCGCTCCCAGATGTCGAACGATGACTTCCGCAAGCGAGTCCTTGATGACGTCAAGACTTACTGCGGGGAATGCATCAACGACAAACTCTGGGAGTGGTTCATTGCCCGCTTCTACTATCTTGCGGGGGACTTCAGCGACGCCAAGCTTTATTCCCAGCTGAAAGACTTTCTCACCAAAGTTGACCAGGACCACTCGGCGCACCAGAATTTCCTGTACTACCTGGCCACTGCTCCGAGCTACTTTGGGCCCATCGTGGAGCAGCTTTCCAATGCTGGATTGATGGAGCAGCAGAACGGCCACTGGCGTCGCGTGGTGATCGAGAAACCCTTCGGCCACGACCTGGAATCGGCGAAGACGCTCAACCAGCAGCTCTTGAAAGTAGCCGAAGAAACCCAGATCTACCGCATCGATCACTACCTGGGCAAAGAGACGGTCCAGAACATCATGGCGTTTCGCTTTGCCAATGGAATCTTCGAGCCGGTATGGAATCGCCGCTACATCGATCACGTGCAGATTTCGGTGGCGGAAACGGTGGGAGTGGAAGGACGCGGCAGCTACTTCGATCACGCCGGTTCGCTGCGCGACATGGTGCCCAACCATATCATGCAGCTCATCTCGCTCACCGCCATGGAACCTCCGATTTCTTTCGACGCCAACGCGGTGCGCGACGAGCAGGCAAAAATCCTGCACGCCATTCAGCCCATGAGCGACGAAGAAGTACTCAGCCGCACCGTACGCGGCCAGTACGGCGAAGGCACTGAGGACAGCAAGCGCGTTCCAGCCTACCGTGCCGAACCTGATGTTCCTCCCGATTCGCGCACTGAAACATTTGTCGCCATGAAGCTGCTGATCGACAACTGGCGCTGGGCCGACGTTCCCTTTTATCTGCGCACCGGTAAACGGATGCCGGTGCGCAATACTCACATCGTGATACAGTTCCGGCGGGCGCCGTTTGTGCTGTTCCGCGACACGCCCGTCGAGCACCTCATGCCCAACCAGCTGGTGTTGCACATTCAGCCTGAAGAAGGAATTTCTCTGCAATTCGCGGCTAAGGTTCCCGGACCGGTCATGCGCCTCGGCACCGTCGACATGAATTTTGAGTATCAGGAATACTTTGGCAAGCAGCCCAGCACCGGCTACGAGCGCTTGCTGCATGACGGCATGATCGGCGATCAAACCTTGTTTCAGCGCGCCGACATGGTCGAGGCCGGCTGGTCGGTGGTCAACCCCCTGCTGGACATCTGGAAAGCGCTTCCGCCCCGTAATTTCCCCAACTATGCCTCCGGAACCTGGGGACCGAAGGAAGCCGATGAACTGCTCGAACGCGACGGCCATCGCTGGAGGAATTTCGACAAATGATTTTGGCCGGCGATATTGGTGGCACCAATGCTCGGCTGGCTTACTTTCAACCGCAGAACGGCCATCTGCGCCTGATTTCCGAACGCGTCTTCCCCAGCCGCGAACACAGCGAACTGGGCGAGATTGTCATCCAGTTCCTGGATGATTCCCGCACGCGCCCCGAGGCCGCCTGTTTCGGCATTGCCGGGCCGGTTCGCAACGGCCGCGTCGAAACCTCGAATCTGCCCTGGGTCATTGAGCAGTCCCGGCTCGCGCAGCAGATCCACCTTCCCGCCACCCTGCTGATCAACGATCTCGAAGCCAGCGCCTGGGGCATCGGCGCGCTCGCCGCCGGTGACTTGGTCCCGCTGAACCATGTCAGCGGCACGCCTGTTGGTAATCAGGCCGTGATCGCTCCAGGCACCGGTCTCGGACAGGCGGGGTTGTTCTGGGACGGAACTCAGCATCACGTTTTCGCCTGCGAAGGCGGCCACGCCGATTTCGCTCCTCAGGGAGACCTGCAGATCGAACTGCTGCGCCACCTCCAGGCGCGCTTTGGACATGTCAGCTACGAGCGTGTGCTCTCCGGCCCCGGCCTGGTCAACGTCTACGAATTTCTGCGCGATCGCGGATACGAAAAGGAATCTCCGCAACTTGCAGCCGAACTCCGCGCTGCCGACCCGGCCGCGGCGATCTCCCGCTCCGCGTTAGCCAACTCGTGCCCCCTGGCGGTCAAAGCGCTGGATTTGTGGATCTCGGTCTACGGCGCAGAAGCCTCCAATCTGGCACTGAAGGTAATGGCGACCGGGGGCGTCTTCCTGGCGGGCGGCATTTCACCGAAGATCCTGGCCAAGCTCAACGGCCCCCTATTTATGCAGGCATTCCTCAACAAGGGGCGCATGCGACCGCTGGTGGAATCGATCCCGGTGAAGGTTGTCGTCAACGAGAAGGCTGGCTTGCTGGGCGCGGCACGCTGTGCCGCGGTCCAGGGAAAAAGTTGAGGCCCTCCTCTGTGGAACCCTGTGCCCTCTGTGGTTTAGCTTTTTCTTGAGACAAAGAGTTCCACCGAGGGAGCAAACGAACTTCCCATGAACGCCGCGCCCGACCTCCGCATCCTTACGACGCCGCAGGAGTTGTTCGCCGCGGCGGCGGAAGAGGTGGTGCATACCGCCACCGAAGCCGTGGCGCAGCGTGGTCGCTTCACGATCGCTCTCTCCGGCGGTTCCACTCCCAAAAGCCTCTATACGCTGCTGGCCACCAATGCCCGCAACGCCCTGCCGTGGGACCGCACGTTCTTTTTCTGGAGCGACGAGCGCCACGTGCCTCCTGCCGACCCTGAGAGCAACTACCGCATGGCGGAGGAAAGCATGCTGTCGAAGGTTCCGGTGCCGGCGGGCAATGTGTTTCGGGTCGCCTCCGAAAATCCAGAGGCGGCCGCTGCCGCCGATGCCTACGAACAGACCTTGCAAAAATTCTTCGCCCTTGAGGCCGGGCAGGTCCCGCGCTTTGACCTGATCCTTCTCGGTATGGGACCGGACGGACACTGCGCATCGCTGTTCCCGGGAAGTACCGGCTTGCAGGAAAAGTCACGCTTGGTGATCGCGAACTGGGTGGAGAAGTTCAAAACCAGCCGCATCACTTTCACGCTGCCGGTTCTGAATGCCGCGCGGTGCGTTGCGTTTTTGGTCAGCGGCACCGATAAAGCTTCGGCACTGCACGCGGTGCTCGAAACCGACGCTCCCGGTGAGCAGTATCCTTCCAAACTGGTGCGCCCGGCCGACGGCAAGCTGATCTGGCTTGTGGATCGCGCCGCTGCGAGCGAACTGACGGGTAAAGCCTAGGCTCCCTCTTCCTGTCCAATTCCGAACATGCCCTTGCACGAACTCGGACACACCAGCATCCCAGCGGGAATGCCTATGGCTGATTTCAAACGATTTCCGTGTCTCCCCTGCTGGCGATGGGATTGCGAAAGGTGCCGAAGGGAAAGTGTGCGCTTGGAGGCATCACAATGTCGACCCTGATGTGGGACATTCGCTATGCGCTGCGGCAACTGTACAAGAACCCGGTGTTCTTTTCGATCATAGTGCTCACGCTGGGACTCGGCATCGGAGCGAACACAGCGATTTTCAGCCTGGTCGACTGGCTGGTCCTGCGATCATTGCCCATCTCCAAACCGGAGCAGATGCACTTCCTCGTCTTTTCCCGGCCCGTGGGAAATAACGAGGATCAACTCTCCTATCCGGAGTTCACGGAGATTCAGAAGCAGACCACTGACATTTTCTCCGGCATGACGCCGTTTATTTTCGGCGGCCTGGAGGGAGCACAGAACGCGCAAAACGGGTTAACGGTCGATAACGTCACCCAGCCGGTTCAGACGGTTTACATTGGCAGCAACTTCTTCCCGGTGCTCGGCCTGGCTCCTGCCGCCGGCCGTTTCCTTCTCAGCACGGAAGGAAAAATCGTCGGCGCCGATCCTGTTGTCATTCTCAGCTACAACTATTGGCAAACCCGCTTCAGCGGCAATCCCACGATCGTGGGCCGAGCTGTTTCCATGAATGGCCGCCCCGTAACGATCGTGGGCATCGCTCCTAAAGGATTCCTGGGACCGACTCCGCTCGTCGAAGCGCAGGCTTATCTACCTCTCGGCATGTATTGCATCGAGCAGGGAGTTGCGAACGACTTTCTCAGCAATCCAAAAACGCGCAGCATCGTGGCATTCACGCGGATCAAGCCGCACACCACAACCGCGCAGATGCAGTCCGAGTTGGCGGTTGTAGGCCGGCGCTTGCTGAAGGAGTATCCCCGAGAGGGGACGATCGGCGACCTTCGCGCCAATCGCTTGCGGCCACCGGGACTTGTCGGCGGCGGGGTCAATCCCTTGCCGAAGCTCGCGGCTCTCTTTCTCATTCTCGCTGCTCTGGTGCTGGCGCTCGCATGTGTGAACGTTGCCAATCTGTTCCTGGTGCGCACCTTTGGCCGTCAACGCGAGATGGCCGTGCGTGCCGCTCTGGGCGCAGCGAACAGCCGACTGGTGTGCCAGTTATTAACTGAGAGCCTGGTCGTCGCCGCTCTCGGCTGCGCCGTTGGAATCCTATTGGGACTGGGTGCAACCCGCTTGTTGAGCTCCGTGCCCATGCAAAGTGAATTGCCCATCGTTCTCGATTTCGAGTTCAACTGGCATGCTTTCCTCTATGCGTTTCTCGTGGCGGCCGCCTCCGCCATCCTGGTGATGCTCGTGCCGGTGCTCCGCGTGTGGCGCGGCAATCTGAACGATATCCTGCACGAGGGAGGGCGCGCCTCGACCGGCACTCGCCAGCGCTTGCGCGCTGTTCTGGTCGCGGGTGAAGTAGCCGCCTGCCTCACCCTGCTGGTCATTTCAGGATTGTTCGTTCGGAGTCTGCGTGGCGTGCAACGTGCCGACCTGGGGTTTAATCCACAGGCGGTGCTCAACCTGACTCTGGATGCCAATGAAATTGGTTACACCGAAGCCCAGGGAAGGGCGTTCTATTCCGCGATTCTGGAGCGCACACGCGCGCTGCCCGGCGTGCAATCGGCAAGCCTTGCGTCCGCGATTCCTCTGGGCGACAACGCCCCGGGGAGCGATCTGGTGATTCCTGGCATCCCGGAGAACCCGGGGCAGCCTGCGCCTCATGCTTTGTACAGTGCTGTGTCCTCCGATTTCTTCCAGACCTTGGGAATCATTCTGATTCGCGGCCACGACTTCACTGCCGCGGACAACGCGGGTTCTGCTCCCGTCGCTGTGATTAACCAGGCCATGGCGGAGCGTTATTGGCCGGGACAGAATCCGGTGGGGCGGTCGTTCGCCACGCCAACCGATCCGAAACATCCGGTGACCATCATGGGCGTCGTGCGCAATGTTCGCATGGGTGAGTTATTTGGTCCGTTCGATCTCGTTTATTACCGGCCCATCATGCAGCGCTATGAAGGCGTGGAAACCTTGCAAATCCGCTCCGTGCGCAGCCCGCAAGAACTGCAGACGGAAGTGAGGAACATCGTACAGTCGCTCTCTCCCACCATGCCGATTTATGGTGTGCGCACCATGATGGAGACTCTGCACGGAGGCAACGGGTTGCTCTTGTTCGAACTTGGAGCGAGCCTCGCCGCCAGCCTGGGACTGCTCGGGCTTGTTCTCGCCCTCGTGGGCGTCTACGGGCTGACGTCGTATGCGGTGAGTCAACGTACCCAGGAAATCGGCGTTCGTATGGCGTTGGGCGCGCAGAGGTGCGATATTCTCCGCGTAATCGGACGCCAGGGATTTCTAGTCATCGCCACAGGCCTTGCGGCAGGATCGCTGGTGGCGTTCGCCGTCGGAAGTCTGGTCGGTGATTTCCTGGTGGGGATCGCGCCCACCGACCCGATCACATATCTTGGAGTTTCTGGCTTGCTGGCAACAGTCGCGCTGCTGGCTACCTACGTTCCGGTGCGCCGGGCGTCCCGACTCGACCCCATAGTGGCGCTGCGGCACGAGTAGAGGAAGTGTAGAAGAGTGCAGAGCGACCCCGCTCTCTATGCTGTGATGGGTTTTCTAGCCCCGCCAGTCCCCGATTTCCTTCAAACCTCGCCCCCGGGCGTGTTCGAAGAGGCGCACGCGATGCCGGGAGTGCTCGAACTCGTGGATGTCGGCCCACACTTCGGCTTGCCAGGGCCGGTCGTGCACGGCCGATTCCCCGCAGGTGGCGCAGCGGGTATGCAGGGTAGTGACGATCGCTTCGGTCTGCACCGGGACGGCTCCCGGTAACTCGATGAAGATGCAACGGACGTCCTGAATCTCCTCGTTCTCGTCGAGAAGATGTTCGTAGCGCAGCAGGTAGCCAAAACCGAGCTTCTTGGCCTCAGCCTCGGCTTCGGCGCGGCTATGAAAAGGGCCATACTCCGCCCGTAGCTGCTCGGTGGAGTCGCACGCCATCCAGAACGTTTCTTTGTAGGCCATTCCTGCCTCGCCCCGCCCCGCGAAGCCGGCTCGTGGATACTGCTGAGCCCGCAGTACAATCCCGGCTGCCGGTGCAATTGGAAGGCCGACATCGCAACCACGCAAAGCCCTTGTGCAACATACGGTTAACCTAACCATGCAGGGATACTCGCGGGCCGGCAATGAAAGCTTTTGCAGAACTTAAGCCGCGCCAAGGCCGCATGCCACGTCATGGCACGCGGGACCGAACTCCGCAGCTTCGCCCGCGATCCCGTCCGGGAGGGCAGCTCGGGCTAGGCTCCGATCGCCTGTTTTTCAAGGGTCTCGCGCGGCTCAGACTCTGCCGGCCAGGTCTTTCCTCCATGGCTGGCAACGTACATGGCCAATTCCAGACGGCTCCAGACGCCCACTTTGTCGAATGTGTTGCGCAGATGATTCTTTATCACCTGCTCGCTGGTGCCGATGATTTTGCCGATCTCGCGATTGGTCAGCCCTTGCCAGACCAGAATTGCGACTTGAATCTCTTTTGGGGTCAGGCGCTCTCTCGGAGTCATGATGCTGCCTCCTCCTTGGCGAACACGGCGATCGCCAGCTTCACACGCTTGCGCCCCTCGCGGATGCCGGCGCGCAGAAACAGCGTGCGCAGGTGTTGTTTCACGGTACGTGGGCTGATGTTGAGTTGGCCTGCAATTTCCTTGTTGCTGCAGCCCAGCACCAGTAAATTCAAGACCTGCTGGTCGCGGGGCGTCACTTTTACTTGATCCAGATCAATCACGGCTGCTTCCTCCTGACTGCTTGCGAATCACCTTCGCCTAACAGGTAGCACGGCTTTCGCCATCTCTTCGTACCCACACGCCTCGCATGCTAAACCCCTCAGGGCGTTGCGCTTGGGGAGCGGCGGCGGCTTTCATGTGGATTTCAGGATGGCCGTGGTAGGCTGTGCCAGTTCCGATTTGGGCCTGCGCCTCGACGAGGATCGGCCACGCCAACAGCGTTTTTTCGCTTCCCCGCTTCCGGCGCAGATGGCCAATCTTCGGGACTGGAACGCGGCAAACGTTTTGGCGTCCCGGTTTAGTCTTTCGGCGTCAGACACTTTCGTCTTTGCCCAATCGTTTCTTTTCTTGGAGGTGTTGCTTGAAGGCGTGCCGAAAAGGGTTTCCCGCCCCTCAAACCTCGTTTTCCCATTACGGCCACGTGGCTGTGCGCCTCGTTCTCATTTTGGTCATGCTCGCTGCCCTCTCGGCTGGTTTTGCACAGGCGCAAAACGCAACAGCGTCTTCAACCCTGACCGCGCAGGCCCCGGACGCCTCCGCAACTTCAACCGCAGGGGCTCCCCTCACCATCACGCTGCAGGATGCACTGCAGCGGGCCCGGCTCACCGATCCCCAGTACCGCTCAGCCATCACAGATCTGGGCCTCGCCCGCCAGGATCGGGTGCAGGCCCGCGCCGGACTGCTGCCTAACCTGAACTACAACAACTCGTTTCTCTACACCCAGGGTACAGGTCCGCTGCCGGCCACCTGCGCCACCACAACCAACGCGTTGACTGCGGCCTGCCCCAATTCCAGGTTCATCGCCAACAACGGCGTGCACGAGTACATCAGCCAGGCAGACGTTCACCAGGTGCTCTCGCTCACCACCCTTGCGGATTACCGCCGCTCTTCTGCCGCCCTGGCCTTGTCCCGGGCCAAGGCTGAGGTCGCCACGCGGGGGCTGGTGGTCACAGTGACCGCGGCCTACTACGGGCTGGTCGTCGCCCAGCGCAAATACGCGACCGCGCAGCGCGCATCGTCCGAAGCCTCGCGTTTTCTCGACATCAGCCAGAAACTCGAGGCCGGCGGCGAGGTCGCCCACGCCGACGTCATCAAAGCCCGCATTCAGGCCCAACAGCAGCAGCGTGATCTGCAGGAGGCTCAGCTCGAGATGGACCGCAGCCGCCTCGATCTGGCCGTGCTGCTGTTTCCGGATTTCAGCCAGGACTTTACCGTCGTCGACGATCTGCAGACGCCCGAGCCGCTCCCTTCCTTTGCCGAAGTCGAAGCCGCGGGCAAGAAGAACAATCCCGATTTGCGCGCGGCCCTGGCCGCTTTGGCCGCCGCCAACCATGAAGTCACCGCCGCCTGGGGAGGCTTGCTGCCCGCCTTCAGCCTGGACTACTTCTACGGCATTGACTCCAACGAATTCGCCATCCGCAGCCACGGCATTCGCAACCTGGGATACTCCACCGTGGCCAGCCTGCAGATACCGGTCTTCAGCTGGGGCGCGGATCGCAGCAAGCTCAAGCAGGCGGAACTGCGGCGCGATCAGGCGCAGGTGGAGTTGTCTTTCGCGCAGAAACAACTTCTGAGCCACCTGCGCCAGTTCTTCAACGAAGCCGAGACGGCGCGCTCAGAGATGGAGTCGCTGGCCAGTTCGGCCGAGATTGCGGCCGAGAGCCTGCGCCTCACGACCCTGCGTTATCAGGCCGGTGAATCTACCGTGCTGGAAGTGGTAGACGCGCAGAACACTTTGACCCAGGCGCGCAACGCCTACGATGACGGCCAGTCGCGCTTTCGCGTGGCTGTGGCAAACTTACAGACTCTGACAGGAAGCTTCTGACCGGAATGAACTCTTTCACGCCCACCAACTTCTCAACTCCCAATCGCGTGTCCCGCAGCGCATCGTGGCGTCTACTCGCCGCTGCGGCTGGAATCGGCCTGCTTCTGCTTATAGCTTGCTCGAAGGAGAGCAATAACCAGCCGGTGGTCACGGTGCAAGTCGCTCCCGTGGAGAAGACCACGATCCAGCGCACCATCAGCGCGCAGGCAATTCTGTTTCCCCGGACGCAGGCCGCGATCGTGCCCAAGATCAGCGCCCCGGTGCAGAAATTCCTGGTGAAGCGCGGCAGTCCGGTCCACGCCGGAGAACTGCTGGCCGTCCTCGAAAACCGCGACCTGACCGCCGCGGCCCAGGACACCAAAGGCGCCTACGATCAGGCCCAGGCCGCGTACGAGACGACTACCGCAGCCAGCCTCCCGGAGGAAATTCAGAAGGCCAAGGCCGACGCGCAGCAGGCCCAGCAGGCGCTCGACGCCCAGGAGAAAGTGTTTCAAAGCCGCCAGCAACTGTTCGAGCAAGGCGCCCTGCCGCGCAAGGAACTCGATCAGTCGCGCGTCGATATCACCCAGGCGCGCAATCAAAATGCCATCGCCAAGCAACATCTCGACGCGCTGATGTCCATCGGCAAGCAACAGGAGCTTAAGGCCGCCGCCGGACTGCTCGAATCGGCCAAAGGCAAGTACCTGGGAGCGCAAGCGCAACTCGGCTACTCGGAGATTCGCAGTCCGATCGACGGCGTGGTGACGGACCGGCCGCTCTATCCGGGCGAGATGGCGGCGGC
>Ga0116219_10003821_pt1 | contig 11672 bp, 5 predicted proteins | sample Sb_taG_4_FD_91019 | JGI IMG/M metagenome (GOLD analysis project Ga0116219, IMG submission 91019) | Peat soil microbial communities from Weissenstadt, Germany - Sb_50d_6_BS metaG | ecosystem: Environmental > Terrestrial > Soil > Wetlands > Peat | place: Germany: Weissenstadt | collected 2010-09-21
CGCCCCTCTTCCAATGCCAGGATCCCCCGGCATGTTTCCACCGTCGTGGGGCATCCGCACTCCACCCCGTCCTTCAACGCACGTCGGACTGAAGGCCCCAGCCAGAGGATCTGCCTTTGGGATGATGGGGAGATCAGGCAGCCCAGAGCGGATCGCGCCCAAGCATAAGAGTCGCCCGAGTTGTCAAGGAGGGGTTGGCCGAACGGACGCGGTTCAGGAGACATTCTTGGCGAGCAGTGAAGAATGACCAGAGCAGGGGTTGAGGACGCAATCAATCACGTTTGCTGGAGACCACATTGCCTAAGACATTCAGCCCCGGGCCTGAGTCAAAGTAGGTGAGGTGATCACAGCCGATAAGTTGGACTACGGGCTCATACTTGCGGCCGGCTGGTAGGGTTCGCATGCTATCGACCGAAACCGCCAGGTCGTTTTCCTGTTCGCGGAAGAGAGTCGACGCGGCCATATAAGCGAGTTGATCCGGGAGAAGGAGGTGGAACAGCCGGTCCGCCCGAGCCCGCTCGGTCTCGCTCGGCCTAGGCAGTAAAGATGTGCTGCCCGCTATGATGGCGTATGGAATCCCAGGATCTGGACTTTCAGATAAAGTCCTAAGGAATTCCGCATCCGGACGCATCTGGCTCAAGTTGGTTGTCATGGGTTTGAGTAGCCTGACCAGCTGTGCGAGAACAGCCGCTGGCCACCATATCGGGGTCAGCGCGTTCAGCCCGAGGCCGAGTAAGCCGGTAGCCCAACTCTGGACCGTGGGCCAAGGCGATCCGCCGTTAGGCGTCCCCAGCATCAACAGACGCTCAACGATTAGATGGCCCCCTTCCCGTTCAATCAACCAACGGGCGACCAACCCGCCCATGGAGTGGGCCACAATTTGGAGTTGCTTCGCGTGCCCTGGAGCAAGCCCCACTGCGGCCAGTCGGCCCTTAAGGTCGGCGGCTACCCGCTCGATCGGGGTATTCAGGTTCTCGTAATCGAAGGTTAGAACTAGGTCGTACGCTCCTACCTCCACGAGCGTCTTGCCGCTTCCTGCGGCCGGGCGATTGAGAACACTCGATGCCATGCCGCTGGTGTCACCGAAAATGCCGTGTATTAGCAACAGGATTCGATTAGCATCGCTGACGAGAGCCTTAACTTGGGAGAGATCGTGCTCATATACGACCCCGCCTGACCGGTCCGGTCTCGCGGCTGAAAGCAGAGGGTACGGGTAACCGACGCCCAGTGGTTGATGAACCAGTTTCTGGAACAGGATGCGCACGGAGCCATGCACCGAGCGCTCGCGCTGGGTAATGGGGTGAGGCAAGCGTTCAAGAGTCACCTGCAGAGTCTCGGCGTCGAGTGTTTTGGCGAATCCGAGCGGGAGAAAGAGATCTCCGTCGTAGCCCACAGGCAAGACCTGGTCGCCGTCGTGAAGAACCCCAGGTATTCGGAGCGCGAGCGGCGTCTCGGGAGTGACCGCCTCAAAGCCCTCAACATCACTTAGCTCCAGTACCTGGAGTCCGGGATCGTTCCCCCGGGCCCGGGTGAACGTCAATGGTTGGCTCCCTTCCGGTGATTCCTTCAACACAGCCGGCAATTCGCAATTACCGAGGTCGCGAGCGACCTGGGTGATGGTGGCGAGCCGTGCCTTTGCCCGGAGGTGCGAGTGGGGCTCGATTTGCACGCCGGCCGCCAGGGTGGCAGGGGCGCCGGCATTCGGAACCAGCGTAAACAACATCGGCCGGACAGTCGTGATTGCAAACTCGTTCGTGATCCAGTCGTCGTAGGATTCGCTCTCTTCAGGACGTGCGCTCAGGACCCGAGTCCCGACGCGGGCAGCGAGCCGGTCCAGAATGCTACGTGGCGCGCTCGAAGCGGACCTCGGCTGCCAGTGTCGATCGAGAGCATCCTGCTCGAGCGCGATCGCGTCGAACGGCTGGGTACTGACGATCAGCTTGAGAAGATCGCTGAACTCGGTAATGCCGCGACTCCACCAATCTTTAGGTACCGCCGCAAATATGGGGCTTCCTTCCAGCGCCCAGGCCTCTTGCCCCGGCTTGAGGAAAACGCCCCCGGCGGGCAGAAGTTGAGCAGTTATGCTGAAATCCTCTGCGAGGGCAAGCAGAGCGCAATAAAGTGTCCTTTGACCTTTGTTGACTAGTCGAACGCAGAAGCTCGGCTGGTCCCAGGACCCGTCTGGTTTAAGCTCATATGTCAACTGGAGCGACGTTCCCTCGACGGGCTTTCCTTTGACTAGAACAGTCATCTCGACTTCGTCAGGTCCAAGCCGGCCGTTCTCGTTCCGGAGATCGTGAAACGTGGTCTCCCACCGAGCGATGTGCTCGAGCCGTCGCACAGCGATCTCGGCACTTCTCGGGTCGTAAGGGCCAAGTGGAGGGACGAGCGGCCGATCGTTGTTCTCGCGGGTGATGACAAGGTTGTCGCTCTGAGCGGTGAGCCGTAGCCGTGCCGGTTTGCCCCTCTCGGCCTCGCGCACGACGGTGGAGTAGCTCCCACCGGGCCCGGCGATCTTCATGGCCTGACGCACAAGGGCAAGCCCCGACTCGTCCCCTTGCATCGCGACCGCCAAAGGCACCAGTGGGACTTGGATAACGACAGCTTTGAACACCAGATCCTGCCCTCCTTCCAAGCCGCCCTCGAAACGGATCGTGCTCAGATGTGGGTAGACCCGCTCCACACGTGCCCGTCCCAGTGAGCTGCTCAGGTCGTGCAGCCGGTCGAGGGGGTCATCAAACGCAAACAGGGCGAGTACAGTGATGTCTTCACCGCTCCCTGCCCGGATCCCATGAACCTCCCCTGCATTCACCGTCCACCCATACGAGGGATCATACCGCACGGTGTAATGCCTGGGAGCAGGACGGATCGTTCCGTCCAGGAAGACGCGGTCGAGGTCTTTGTGACGAACCGCCTCGGCTTGCGGCGTTTGTTGAGCAATGCTTGCCCGGATCAGTGCGGACGTCCGGCGAATTAGGTCGCGGTAGGTCAGCCCTGGACCCGATCGTCGTAAAGTATCGAGGAGGTGGAAGGTGAACGCACCGTGCTGACGCCCGTCACTAGTGTACTCCTTGGCAGTTTCGTTGTCGCCGCAGGCAGCGAGAAGAACATGACGCCCGCCGCCGCGCCACATTTCCCAGCCGGAGGCAGGAGGATCTCCCTTCCGAAGTGAAGCGAGGGGCTCGATGTGCCCTCCCGAGAAGAGATAGCTCTCGATCGGACGCGTCCGTGGATGAACCGGGGCATGGCGGGACGTGACAGGCTCAAGGGGACCGCGGGTCCCGGAGCCAGAGTGGCAGCAGTCGAGAATGACTGTCACCTGAGAACCCCGGTCGGCCAGCTCGCGTATTAGCACCGCCAAATCCTTGTCCGCCAGGTCCCAACCGCCCTCCGATCGGCTGTCGAAGCAAACCAAGGTCTCGTTCAGCCCATCAGGCTCCAGGCGGAGGAGTTCCTTGGCCGTTCGCTCCTGCGAACCATGGCCACTGAAGTGAAAGAGCGCGATGTCCCCTGCTCCCGCGCGACTCAGGTGGGTCCGGAACCCATCGATCACGGCCTCCCGGGTCGCCTGGTCGTTGGTAAGGGTCAGCACATTTGGCGGCGCGTTGCCAGCTACCACCCCCCGGCCAATGAGGAACTCCTTCATTGACTCGACGTCGTTCACACACCCTCGGAGCCACAGCTTGGGGTCGGGATAGCGGTCGATGCCGACCAAGAGGGCGTACAGTGAATGCGACACGGCTTGCTCCCCACCCGACAAGGACATGAAACGATGTATCTAATTACTTAAACACAGGGAATCGGCTTTCCGTCGGCGATTCCGTGAGCTTGTTGTGTGCTATCAAAGTTGGCAGTAAAATAAACGTGGAGGGTTTCTCAGGTCCGCAGCTACCTATCAGACAAGAGGGGCCTGGCCATGTCCATCCCCTACTTCTGTGAGCATCCCATCGAGCGCACCTTCCCAGTTAACGCCGCCGAACTCTTGGCTTCGGCATGGAACCTCTCAGCGAACCTCGAGCTAACTTGTCCCCCCTTCCGCACATTCCGCAGTCCGTCCCGAGGTCGGGCGACGGTCAAGGTGGGGGTCCGCCCACTCCCTGCCTGGCGTCACCGTGGTCGAAGTGATATAAGTCTGATCGATAACTGCTCCGATAAAGTGGTGGAGGATAACGCGGCGGAAGAAGAGAAAAGATCGGACAATACGAGCGAGGCGTGGGCCGAGCACAACCGGGAACATCCACGCCCCGAAGCGAGTGGAGGAACGAACGATGGGGGAGGACGAAAGCGATCGGAACGAACCGTGCCTGTCGGGCAAGGGGGGACTCAACTCCATGGTCGCAGCCTCGGCGGTGTTGCTGGTTGGCTCGGCCGTTCTCTGGGGAAGGGAACACTTCGCCGGGCGGGCGCGCCAAGAATCCTTCGAGGCCGTTAAATTAGCCGCGTCACGGCTGGACGGCGCCGCAGGGGAAAACGCTGTCAAGCAGTTTCGTTCAAACATTCCGTTGTTAGGGAACGACCACCGGCTTGCTGTCATCGAGATGATGGAACGCGAGTTCCCGTTGTGGCCGAATCTTCGGAAGCGCAATGAGACATATGACCAGCTTCGCGATGCCCTAGGACGCTCGGACGAAGGAGCGGCAACGAAGGCCGCCGAGGCCTTCCTACTTATTGGGCCAGGGGAGAAGGATACGCGACGAGATCAGGTCTCTGGTGTCCTTGCCGAATTGCGGGAGCGAGCAAGCCGCCACGCGCGGGATGACGCATACACCCGTCTGATCCAAACCAGGAAGAAAGACCAATACCTTTTGTCTCTGCTCGCAGCCGAACAATTCCTTGAGGCCGCGCCGCCCCAGGCACGCGACCCTCGGACCAAACAGGTAGTTGACTGGTACAACGAATCGTTCTCGAGGTGGTTTGTCCGGCAGTCCGGGGCGATCGACGCCCAGGCTAAGACCCGAATTGATCGATATCTCAAGCTGGCGCCGACCCTTTGAGAGGGATCCATGAAGAAGCTCGTACGATTAGTACCCGAGGTCGGCATCGCGGGTGGCTTGTTGCTCCTCAGCGCGTACCTCTTTTATGTGAATTTCTGGTTCGAGGAAGTCGTTGTCCCCTCGCCCGTCGGTGAAATCCGAGAGCAGCAGATCACCTTGACGACGCTGGAGGACGCTAAGCCGATCCAGTTAGATCGTCTGACGGAGCCAATCATTAAGGTTGGTGAACGCCATATCATCGATTTTCTCGTGGACAAACAGGAACTCGGCAGCAACCCCATGGACCGGGAGGACAAGCTCCGCGACTGGCTAATGCTTGCGGTGCTTTCGCGTTCGGAGCTCGAACAGACAATCCGGCAAAAGGCCATGGCGGAAGTCTCTAGTGACCGTGGAGGGCAGGCAAAGTCCGTGCCGCATGGCGATGCTGTTCGATCGATCCGGTTGGTTGAAGTTTCCGAGGGCAGGGCACTCGTCTTGGCACCGAAGGTGACGGATCCAGAGCGTCAAATCACAGTAGCCCAAGTTGCAGACGAGTTGATGTGGAAGCGACACCACCGTGCACGTGAAATTGATCTCTACGAATATGATCTGATGCCGGAGAAGATGTTGGCCCACGTAATTCGGATCGGACCGATTGCGGAGAAGGATTTATATTCGAATCGCTACGGCTTTCGCGATGGACGGATCAGTAGTCGGGAGGAACTCGACGCGTTCCTCAGCACTGTAGACGACGTGGTGGCCCTGATGCCGTTGGGTGAGCCCCAGGAATGCCGACTGTGGATTGGTGGACGCCGACTGCCTGGCCGCACCCAAACTGGGATGCCACCCGGAGAGGTGACCCTGGTGTGGGCGGCATACGCACGAGCAGCCGGAATCTGGAAACACTACTTGCTCGACCGTCAGGCGAAGGACGAGGAACTTCAAGAGTGGTGCCGAGAGCGCCGCGATGATTATCTCTACAAATGGGACATGATTCGCAAGGAGTCTCCTCCCGAGGAAGACCGGACTAGCTGGCTCCGCTGGAGACCGACCCAGACAGACTCTGCCATTGCGTTGAAGCAAAGTCAGGCGAACTCCGAGGCAAAAAGCCTTAGCAGCGAGATGTTACAGCGAGCGAACTCCGTTCGGAGCCAGCTTGCCTCCAAGGAACAAGAGGCGGGGAGAGCCATGCAGGAATGTGTCAATTCGCTACCGGTCTCAGCCCTGTTGGCCTGGCGGAAGATGACCATTCGAGAATAGACGTCTTTTCAACGAAATGGCCCCAGTCGGCGCGCGATATTCAAGTCACCTTCAGTAGCTACGCGCAAAGGAGACACTCTCATGAAGTCAAGCGTCTGGTCAATCTTGTTCGTGGCCGTCATAGCGAGCGGAGTCACCTCTCCCCTTCCACGCGTGCAAGCCGGACCTCCCAGACTCCAGAGACAGCGGCGCGCAGAGGATAGCAGACGAGAGCTCGAACGGGTATTACTCGGATATCCGAAGATCTTGATTCCGGATTTTGCAGACCGGGAGGCGCTCAACAAAGCCCTGAGGGGGGAAGAGGAAGTTACAGGCCTGAAACTGATTCCGGATTTTGCAGACCGGGAGGCGCTCAACAAAGCCCTGAGGGGGGAAGAGGAAGTTACAGGCCCGAAGGCGATCGAGAAACTTACGGCGCCCCCGCGGATCATGGTTCCGAGCGTTACAGTCCCGGAGGCGATCAAGAATCCCACGGCCCCTAGGATCGAACCACCCCTCCTGAAACTCGCCGACGAGAGCGGCAGCAGCCCAGCGGCCTCAACGGCCGGCTCGAAGCCGATCGTTCCCGAACTACCTAGGCTGGACCTTCGGGTCGAGGTCGTTGGCAATGGATTTGCGGTGCACGTGACTCAGCGGGAACGAATTCACGGGGAAGAACTGGCCCGCGCGCTCAGCGAGGGCAATGATCCATCGGCAGTCCTAGGGAATGACCCCTCAGTAGCGGTCACCATCCAGCTGCCCAGCGGTGACTACGATGTCTGGCTGAGAAAATCGGACAACGCGGTTCGATTGCACCCGGTGGACAACGCCGGGAAGAAAACCTTTCAAGCCATCTTGAGTGACGGCCCACGTCCGCCGGACCCTTTCTCGAACGTCGAATACCTGCGTCTGGACCTTTCGTTGTCGCTTGACAGGCGGGTGTACATTGACGCAACTGCACGTGGACCTCCCGATGATGGGACTGCCTTCACAATCGTTCACGATACCCTCCATATCCCGGCGGTCGCTTCGGCGGATGGTAACTTCGTCTACATCAAGGCCGAGGCCCTTCGGTCGATTGGCAGGACACCGGAGGATGTCGTACGGCTCAGCCGTGCACTTGATTCCGAGAGAGTGCGGGTTCTATCGACGAAGCCCGAGTCCGACCGTACCTACCAAGTGGACTCGATCCTCAATGGTAAGCCGCCGCTCATCGCCCACCTCGAAGCTGGTCGCCAGCGAGAGGCGGCCCGGCTGATGGCTGCGAATCCCGACGCCTCGCGAGTAACACTCGAGGCGGATCGGGCAGAGAGGGTTCTCATCGTCGACCGGTGCCTCAAGCTGGACCGGTTTGCCGAGGCTCTCGACGAGCTCAAGGCCGCCGTCTCCGTCCACGGCGCGCACCCTGCCCTCCTGCTGCGGCGAGGCTTGGCCGAAATCGGCCGCGGCCGACCGGAGCGAGCCTTGGAGGTGCTGAACCAGATCGGCCACGAGCAAGATCCGCAGCAGTTGACGACCGAGATCAACCGCCGACTTCGAGGGAAGCCCAGCTCCCAAGAGCGCGAGTACCTCCTGCACGCCGCCCGGATGAACGCGGGGCGCACCCTTTCTGCACACAAAGAGGGAGCGGAGTTCGCCGCCGTACTCGACGAGTCCGGGAAGATGTTGGTGGAGGCAACACTCCCCGAGCCGGAGCCTGCAAATACGAAGGTGGTTGGGGCGGAGAACCTGACAGACAACGCGATAATCTACATGCACGACTCGGCGGGTAATCATAATCTTGACCGCAATCCTGCTGCCTACAAGTCTATACATCAGCCGATTGAAGGTGGGACCGCCGAGCTTCTCGAGCTCTACGGGCCGGCTGGGGCGGAGAACCTGACAGACAACGCGATATTCTACATGGGCGACTCGGCGGGTTATCATAATCTTGACCGCAATCCTGCTGCCTACAAGTCTATACATCAGGCGATTGAAGGTGGGACCGCCGAGCTTCTCGAGCTCTACGGGCCGGCTCTTCGCGTTAAACCGGACCGGATTCGGTTCGGGGAGAACTCAAGTGGCGGATCAGGGGGCGCGGGGTCGAAGGGCGGGTCTAGCGGTGGGGGGGCAAAATCCGAATCAGACGGCGGGGCAAAGCCTGATGGAGGAAGCCGGCCGGGAGCGACCTACTATCTCTGGTCTGATGTTCACATGCCAACTCCTACCGTAATCTGCTTTGTCCTCCCATCCGATAACGAAGAGTTCGAATACGCAGAGGTTGACGACATCGCCAAATGTGGATCGCGGGAGGAGACCCGCCGAAAAGTCTTGCTCCTCCGCAGGAAGGCCAAACCCATCCACCAGAAGGCTTATAAGTGAGCGATTCGCTCTTTGAAGCGGACGTCGAGGCTGACCCGCGGTTCGCGCAGATTGACCATGCCCGGGACAGCGGCGATTGGACCCGGGCCTTGGAACTGGCATCGGCACTTCTCCGCGTCCGAGTCGTTCGTAAAGAAGACCCATCACCTGGGGATTATATACTAATCGAGGTCACCGCCGATCTCGCGACCATCTTCGGCCTCACCGCGGCGGCATGTGACCTACTAGTTGGCTCGGCCTTGCTCTGCGAGGAGCGAAACAAGTTCTTCATCGCCGATTATCTTCGCCTGAAGTGCTGCCAGGTAGCACTCGGTGATGGGCATTTCGAGGACGCTCGCGACTTACTGAGCCAACTGGAGCCGCGAATCGGACCGCTCGAGGCGGTCCCTTTCAAAGAGGAAGGGCTACCAACCTGGGAAGGCCGGTGCCGATGGCCAGCGGGCGACATCAGCCCGCGAAAAGACCGATCTTCGTTCTTCTCCCGCCTTTACCTATGCCTAGGGGAGTGGCTGGCGGCGCAGGGTAGGTATGGACACGCCCGAGTGCTGCTCGACAGGGGAACCACTCACGCACTTCCTCCCGCCTCCGCTCTCGCCTGCCGGGCATACGTCCCCCTTTGCCTCGCCCTGTCTTCGTCCTGTTTGGAACAGGGACAGCTTCGTGAATCTGACCAGTACCTTCGCAATGTGGAGGCGACGATCGATCGTCGGCGACAACCTGGATGGCGTGTCCGCTGGTTGGAGCTGACCGGGTACGGGGAGTTGCTGCGTGGGTCGTTCGGTTCTGGTCTCGAGCGGTTCGAGGAGGTGCAAGCAATCTGCCGCGAGATAGGCAACGCAAGGGGAAGTCTCACAGCGATTGTCAATCACGCCGAGATCCTTATTACACTCAACCAAGTGACCACCGCCGAGGAGATGCTCGAAGATGCCGGTGTGCTGGCCGACGCACTGGGCGATTCGGTGGTCGCTCACCGCATCGCTCGACTACGGAAGCTCGCGGAGCAACGCAGCCGGTCGCCTTTGGATTTTGTGTCGATCACTCCTTCGGTGATTGAAATGCAGGGCAAGGTCATCCAGAGCAGCCCTAGAAAGGAGAGTAGACCAATATCCGAGCCAAACGGGGCGATCACCTTGCAGGCGACAAGTTTCCTCGCCCTCTTTGAAGACTGCGCATGGAGTGTTCGGGGGTATCTGGCTAGTGGTGACGTTGAGCGTGCTATCGCGGCGTTCAAGGGGTTAATAAGGTGTTTCGATGGAGTCGAATCGCCTCTGATTCAATTGCGCTTACATATTATAGCTGGAATGGTTGCATATTACCTCGAGGATTATTCGAGGGCGAGTCAAGAGTTCGCAGACGTCTATCCACATCTCGAGGAGCGCGGGTTGCGCCCGGAACTATGGCAGGTAACGAGGTTTCGCGAATGGTGTGCGATCCGGGCCAAAGCTGGGGAGGAGGAGATCCGCAGCCACGCCATTCGCGCGGAGGAATTACTGGATGAAATGTCCAGCGGTCTGAAGCCGCTGGATGCAGCTATTTACCGCCTTAACAAGTGGACCGAAGAAGAGAAGTCTCTGCGAAGAGATATTGTTGCGCTTGTGAGACAGCAAGAAGCAGTTGACCAGTCTTTCTGGGCCCTGCGAGGTTGGCGGCGATGGCGGTTCTGGCAATCGCTCCACAAGTTCCTCGACCGAATGGATTCGAACCGCAGGCGTCTTGCCGAGGATGGGCTTTCTGGACGCTCTGCAAGTGTCCTCGGCCTGGCATCATCTCTCTGGGATAGATTGACACGGCACTCTGTGCGATCAGCGACTTTATCCTTCTTGGTGCTCCCGGATCGAGTATTCATCGTCACGGCCGGCTGGATGATGCTCCGCTGCAGGGTCTGCTTCAGTGAGAGTAAGCGACCGGGCGAGAATCGAGCAGTCCGCGTATTCACAGGCCGATGGCAACTCCGAGAGCTCATTGGACTATGCCATCGTGCTGTCCGACTCCAGAACGATAAGCTATTCGAGGAGGTAGTTGGGCGGATCGGTCATGTTCTAATGGTCTGTCAAGTCGTGGCTGAATTGCCACGATGGGTCCGGCGGTTGACCGTTGTTGCCGACGACAGCCTGCATGGATTTCCGTTCGCGGCTCTGCGGATCAACGGAGGACATTTAATTGACCACTATGCTCTGACATTTTCTTACGATCAATCGCCTCATGTACGACGTGTCGAGAGGGCTGCACAACCGACGGCGCTCATAGTCGCTGTTTCTAATGAGGCGAGCCGAATTGATGCACCGGAGGGAACACAGGCGTCGAAGATGCGTGTGCCTGCCCTCGATGGCGCTCTGCCGGAAGCAAATGAGGTTGGCCAATGGCTCGTAGGCCATGGTTTCAAGATCGTCGAACTTCATAATCTGAAGGCCTCCAAGGGCTCCGTTCTCGTGGAATTTCCTCGAGCGTCAATGATCCATCTTGCCTGCCACGGCATCTTCGAGCCGGGCAGGCCGGATGCATCGGGATTGGTGCTCGTCTCCGAGGCCGACCGTGGAGAGATCCTATCCCTGCGAGATCTGGCTCAGTGCGATCTGGGCCAAGTCCAGCACATCACTTTGTCGAGTTGCTGGGGAGCAGACAGCTTCGTCTACCCTGGCCGGTGGGTTGTCTCGCTACCCGAAACGCTGTGCCGTCGCGGGGCTGGCAGCGTTCTATCATGCCGGTGGGAGGTAGATGATCTTCTTGCGCGGAGATTCATGAAGCGGTTCTACGAACTCCTGGAACAACTCCCTCGAGACGAGGCAATCAGAGCCGTGCAGCAGAAGTGCATTCGGAACGAACTGGAGGATGGCTCGGATACTGCTCACCCGTTCTTCTGGGCGGGCTTTTGTCTTCACGGGGATGGAGGGTATCTGCGAATTCCAAGTGGCAGGGTCACGCGCTGAGCATCACGATGTATATGCAGGTCCTCATCGCGTCACTATCCTGGGTCATTCTAGTCCCAAAACAAGCGTAATATAATAATCAACCTATATTCAAATGAAGCAAACATATGTTTTGTCTGATAACGTACCTTCTACCACCCGGGGTTGCCGCCCCCGACAGCCGCCGCCAAAC
>Ga0116219_10003824_pt1 | contig 11669 bp, 11 predicted proteins | sample Sb_taG_4_FD_91019 | JGI IMG/M metagenome (GOLD analysis project Ga0116219, IMG submission 91019) | Peat soil microbial communities from Weissenstadt, Germany - Sb_50d_6_BS metaG | ecosystem: Environmental > Terrestrial > Soil > Wetlands > Peat | place: Germany: Weissenstadt | collected 2010-09-21
GCTGGGATTCGCCAGGTGGTCCAGCGAGCCGCCTCAGCGGCCAGCCACCTCCAGGGTCCCTAGTTGATATCCACTCAGTTGGACCACCTCCTTTCTCTGGTGCGCCCATCGTACCGATCCGCGCGGGCGCCGAGGGCCACTTCGCGGCAGCTTCACGCGTTTTTCACACACCGCGTTCACCTCCCGCCGGGCTTGCCGGCGGAGCCCGCTCCACTACCGTCGACCTGGTGCCGGGCCTCACCGATGTCGCCGCCGTGCTGGGGGCGGTCACCGCTTCTCTTCCCGACGGCGGGGAGGACAGGCCCGGGCAGCGGGCCATGGCCGAGGCCGTCGGGCGCGCCATCGAGGAGGGCCGCCACCTGGTGGTGGGGGCGGGCACCGGCACCGGCAAGTCCCTCGCCTACCTGGTCCCGGCCGTGCTGTCGGGCCGGTCGGTCGTGGTGGCCACCGCCACCCGGGCCCTGCAGGACCAGCTCGCCACGAAGGACCTGCCCCTCGTGGCCGACGCGCTCGAGGAGCGGCGGCCGGTGCGCTTCGCCGTGCTGAAGGGCCGGTCGAACTACCTGTGCCGCCAGCGTGCCGCCGAGGTGGGCGGGGCGGAGCAGGCGGGACTGGCGGGCATGGCGCTGTTCGACGCGGACGCAGGCGGCGGGGACGCCTCCGGGGCCCTCGCCGGAGCCGGACCCCCCGGCGGCGCCGAGACCCTCGACCTCGGGCGCCTGGGCGGGCAGCTGCGCCGACTCATCGCCTGGGCCGAGACCTCTCCGACCGGTGATCGCGCCGAGCTCGAGTTCGAACCCAACCCCCGCGCCTGGGGGGCGGTGTCGGTGTCCGCCCGGGAGTGCCCCGGCGCCTTCCGGTGCCCGTCGGGCACGATCTGCTTCGCCGAGAAAGCGCGCGAGCGCGCCGCCGCGGCCGACGTGGTGGTGGTGAACACCCACCTCTACGCCACCCACGTCGCCAGCGACGGGGCCGTGCTCCCCGACCACGACGTGGTGGTGCTCGACGAGGCCCACGCCGTCGAGGACGTCATGACCGAGGCCCTCGGTGTGGAGATCACCGCCGGGCGCGTGCGCGCCGTGGCCCAGGCGGCGCGCCCGCTCGTGGGCTCGGACGGGGCGCGTTTCGCCGACGGGGTCGCCGAGGTGGCCGACCGTCTCGACGCGGTGCTCGGCACCCTGTCGGGCCAGCGCGTGCTCAGAGACGACGCCGGAACCGGCATGGCTCCCGAATTCCAGGAGCTGGCGGCGGTGCTCGAGCTCGCCCGTGGGCGCCTCGACGCGCTCAGCGGCGCGCTGCGACGTGCCGAGGCCGAGACAGCGGGGACAGGTGCGGGGCGCGGCACCGACGGCGACGTCGACGACGGCGCCCGGCGCAACCGCACCCTGCTGGCGGTGGGACATCTGGGCGAGGAGCTGGCGCGGCTGGTGGCGCTGGGTACCGAGCAGGTGGCCTGGGTCGAGTCCTCAGGTCCGTCGGGGCGCACCACCACCCTGCGCGCCGCCCCCATCGACGTCGGGCCCCTGCTCGCCCAGCGGCTGTGGCCCAACGTCACGGCGGTGCTGACGTCGGCGACGGTGCCTCCCCTGCTCGAGTCCCGGCTCGGCCTCCCGGCCCAGGGCACCGACCACCTCGAGGTGGGAAGCCCGTTCCCCTTCGAGACCTGTGCACTGCTGTATTGCGCCAAGCACCTGCCCGATCCCCGCCGACCCGAGGCGCGCCGAGCCCTGCACGACGAGCTGGGCTCGCTCATCGCCGCCGCCGGCGGCCGCACCTTGGCGCTGTTCACGAGCTGGCGCGCCATGCACGAAGCCGCCGACGCCCTGCGCCCGACGCTGCCCTTCGAGGTCCTCGCCCAGGGCGACAAGCCCAAGGCACGGCTCCTCGAGGCCTTCTCCGGCGACCACGCCGCGTGCCTCTTCGCCACCATGTCGTTCTGGCAGGGCGTCGACGTGCCCGGGCCCACCCTGTCCCTGGTGGCCCTCGACCGGCTCCCGTTCTCGAGGCCCGACGACCCGCTGCTCCAGGCGCGCCGCGACCGGGCGGGGGCGGCGGCGTTCCGGACGGTGGACATCCCCCGCGCCGCCACCTTGCTGGCCCAGGGGGCGGGACGGCTCATCCGGTCGTCCACCGACCGCGGGGTGGTGGCCGTGCTCGACTCGCGCCTCGCCACCGCCAACTACCGGCACGAGCTGCTGAGGGCGCTCCCGCCCATGAAGCGCACGGTCGACCACGACGAGGTCGTCGCCTTCCTGGAGGACATCGCCCGGCGCGCCGGCGATTCGGACCCCTCGGACCCCTCGGACCCCTCGGACCCCTCGGATCAGTAGCCGAGGCGCTCGATCATGTCGGGGCGCTGCTGCCAGTGCTTCTCGACCCGCACCCGCAGCTCGACGAAGGCGCCCGGAGGGAGCTGGGCGCGGACCGCGGTCCCGACCTCTTTGAGCATGGCCCCGCCCTTGCCGATGACCATTCCCTTCTGCGACTCGCGCTCGACGACGATCTCGACGCGCACGCGGGGCCACTCCCACTCCGTCACACGACACGCGATGGAATGCGGGAGCTCTTCGCGCACGTGCGCCAGGAGCTGCTCGCGCACGAGCTCGGCAACCCAGAAGGCTTCGGGCACGTCGGTGACCGTGCCGGGGGGGAAGTAGGGCGGGCCGTGCGGCAACCGGGCCAGCACCGCCTCGACGAGCGCGTCGACACCCTGGCCCGAGACCGCGGAGACGGGGAAGTACTCCACCCCGGCGTCGGCATCCTCGCCCTCGAGGACGCCGTGGGCACCTTGGAGCCGCTCGAGGATCTGGGCCTTGGAAGCGCGGTCGACCTTGTTCACGGCGACGAGGACCCGCGACAGCGGCCCGCTGGCTCCCGAGGCGGCCCGACCCCGGCAGGTGGCGGCGGCGCGCTCGAGCACGTACCGGTCGCCGGGGCCGATGGGGCCGGTGGCGTCGAGCACCGGCACGACCACGTCGATGTCGTCGAGGGCGTCGGCCACCTGCTCGTTGAGGCGCGTGCCCAGTGCGGTGCGCGGCCGGTGCAGGCCCGGGGTGTCCACGAACACGGCCTGCACCCCGGGACGGTGCAGCACACCCCGCACGGCCCGGCGCGTGGTGTTGGGACGAGGCGAGGTGATCGTGACCTTGGTGCCCAGGATCCTGTTCACCAGCGTGGACTTGCCGACGTTGGGCCTGCCCACCACCGTCACGAACCCCGAGCGGAGCTCCTCCTCGACGCGTGGCGCGCCTTCGGGCATCGGGGGCTCAGTCCCCGTCGGGGAACTCGGGATGCTCCGATCCGTCCGGCCCCCGAACGTGCAGGGGCGAGATGCGGATGCGACCGATCCGGTTCCCCTGGACCCGCTCGGCCACGAGGCGCACCCCGTCGACATCGGCGGACTCGCCCTCCACCGGGACCCGGCCCAGCACGTTGAAGAGCAGACCTCCCACGGTGTCCCAGTCACCCTCGGGGAGCTCGGCGTCGAGCAGCTCGTTGAGCTCGTCGACAGGCAGGCGCGCCGTCACCGACACCTCGCCGTCGCCGAGGGTCAGCACCGACGGCTCCTCGACGTCGTACTCGTCGACGATCTCGCCCACCAGCTCTTCGAGAAGGTCCTCGAGGGTGACGAGCCCGGCGGTGCCGCCGTACTCGTCCACGACGATGGCCTGGTGGAACTTGCGCTCCTGCATCTCACGCATGAGCCGCGACACCCGCTTGGTCTCGGGGACGAAGTACGCGGGGCGCGCGAAGCCGCGCACCGGCTCGTCCCCGTGCCCCTCACGCTCGGCTTTGATGAGGTCTTTGGCGAAGGCGATCCCCACGACGTCGTCGAGGTTGCCCTCGTGCACGGGCAGCCGCGAGAAGCCCGCCGCGATGGCGACGTCGAGCGCCTTGGACACCACCAAGTCGGCCTCCATGGTCCGCATGTCGGGGCGGGGCACCATCACCTCGCGCACGATCGTGTCGCCGAAACCGATGATGGAGTGGATCAGCTCGCGCTCTTGGGTCTCGATGACCTCTTCCTGCATGGCCACGTCGGCCATGGCCAGCAGCTCCGACTCCCGCATCCCCCCCGCCTCGCGCGTGTGCGACCGCATGAGGCCGTTGGCCAGTCCGATCAGGCCCTTGGAGAGCATGCGGACGGGGGGGAAGCTCACCAGGGCCGAGACGATGGGCGCGACGAACAACGCCGAGCGCTCGGGGTTGAACACGGCCCAGTTCTTGGGGAGCGCCTCGGCCAGGACGAAGATGACCACCACCTCGAAGAAGGTGGCGGCCAGCACCCCCCAGGCGCCGAAGAAGCGCTCGGCCAGGATGCCCACCAGGGTGGCGGTCACCAGCTGGCAGATGAGCACCAGCAGGAGGATCGGGTTCAGGAACGCCTGGGGGTGCTCGACGAGTCGCACCAGCCGGCCCGATCCGCGCCGGTGCTCGTCGCGCAGGGACAGCGCCTTGGCCTTGCTGGTACGCGACAGGGCCGTCTCGGCCAGGGCCAGGAGGCCCGCCCCCACCAGCAGCACCACCACGACCGCGACGAGAATCGCATCCGTCGTCCCGAAGTGCCCCGTGGCGAGCACGGTCGAGGACACGGCGTCCCCGCTACGGAGCGGCGCGATGGAAGCGGGCCAGCAACTCCCGCTCGCGGCTCTCCATGGTCTCGGCCTCCTCGTCGGCACCGTGGTCCATCCCGAGCAGGTGCAACAGGCCGTGCACGACGAGCAGCGCCACCTCGTCCTCGAGGCTCACGCCGTGCGCGACGGCGTTGCTCGCCGCCACCGACGGGCACACCACGACGTCGCCCAGCAACGTCGGCACGTCGCTCTCGTCGCTGGGCAGACCGCCGCCGGGCCCGGTGCCGCCCTCGTCGGGGGACCGCCCTCCGGGCTCGGGCTCCTCGTCGATGGGAAAGGCGAGCACGTCGGTGGGCCCGGGCTCACCCAGGAACCGCTCGTGGAGCTCGGCGATGGTGGGCTCGTCGACGAAGAGGAGCGACACCTCGACGTCCTCCCTGACACCCTGCGCGCCGAGCACGTCACGGGCGAGCTTCACCCAACGCCCGATGTCGATGTCCCGTTCCGACTGCTCGTCGGCGGCGAAGACGTCAACCACCACCGCGGGCCCCTCCCTGTTCGGCGCGCGCCGCGCGCGACGAGCGGCTGGCCCCGCGACCACTGCGCCCGGCCGGGATGCGACCGGCGCCGGCGCCGTTGGCTTCGTCGGCCCGCTCGTACGCGGACACGATGTCCGCCACGATGCGGGCCCGTACCACGTCGCGCTGGGTCAGGTGCACGAAGGCGAGCCCGGGCACGGACCCCAGCACCGCCTCGAGGCCGGGCAGCCCCGAGCGGCCGCCGGCCACGTCGATCTGCGTGACGTCGCCGGTGACGACGACCTTCGACCCGAACCCGATGCGCGTGAGGAACATCTTCATCTGCTCGGGAGTGGTGTTCTGGGCTTCGTCGAGGATGATGAAGCTGCGGTTGAGCGTCCGGCCGCGCATGAACGCCAGCGGGGCGACTTCGATGGTCCCCCGCTCCAGGAGGCGTTGCGCACCCTCGGGGCCCAACAGGTCGTAGAGGGCGTCGTAGAGGGGACGGAGATAGGGGTCGACCTTGGCCATGATGTCGCCGGGCAGGAACCCGAGACGCTCCCCGGCTTCCACCGCGGGTCGGGTGAGGATGATGCGGTCGGCATCGCGCGCCTGGAGCGCCTGGACCGCCAGCGCCACGGCCAGATACGACTTCCCCGTGCCGGCGGGGCCGATGCCGAAGGTCACCACGTTGGAGGCGATGGCGTCGGTGTAGCGCTTCTGTCCCGCCGTCTTGGGCCGCACCGTGCGGCCTCGGGCCGAGCGCAGCAGCTCGGTGGTGAGCACCTCGGCCGGGCTCACGTCGTCCTTGACCATGGTGATGGTCCGGTCGACGTCACCGGCGTCGAGGCCCTGGCCCTGCTCGAGGAGCAGCACGAGCTCGTCGAAGAGCCGGCCCACGCGCTCCGCGTCCTCGCCGTCGATGGTGATCTCGTTGCCGCGCACGACGATGTGCGACCCGTGGAACGCCTCTTCGATCAGCCGCAGCAACTCGTCTCTCTGACCCAGCAGGCCCACCATGAGGTGGTTCCCGGGGACGAGGATCTTGACCTGGGTCGACGACACGGGCGCTCGCTCCGAGGCTATCAGCAGGTCCGCAGCCCGCCGCCCGCAGTCGGGCTCACCCCGGCGGCCAGGCCAATCGCCGTCCCCCCACCACGTGGAGGTGGAGATGGGGAACCGAATTCGACGCGTCCTCCCCCAGGTTGAACAGCAGCCGGTACCCGCGCTCGGCGATCCCCTCCGCCTCGGCCACCTGCCGGGCGGCCATGAACATGTCGGCCAGCACCTCGGCGTCCGCGGGCCCGATGGCGGCGGCATCGTCGATGTGGCGGCGCGGCACGACCAGCACGTGCACGGGGGCCTGGGGGTTGAGGTCACGGAAGGCCACGACGAGGTCGGTGCGGTGCACCACGTCGGAGGGGACCTCGCCGGTGACGATGCGGCAGAAGATGCAGTCGGCGGTGTCGCTCACCTGGCCGGCCGTCCCCTACAGGGTCTCGGCACGCCCGCGCACGGCACTCGAGCCCTTCACTTCGGGATACAAGTGCTCCAGGCTGCCCGGGGGGATGCGGCAGTTCTCGATGAAGGCGTCCACGTCGTCGGACTTGAGCCGGATGACGCGCCCGAACTTGAAGGCGGCCAGCGCCCCCTCGTCGATGAACCGGTAGAGGCTGCGCAGGGTCACGCCGAGATGCTCGGCGGCCTCCTTGGTGCTCATCCACCGGATTTGTTCGCTCACCGCTTCTCCAGGCCGGCACCGGCGCTCCGTACCGCACCGTGCATCGTCATGCTATCCGGTGCACTTCACGCTTCGACCGCGACGGGCGGGAAGACCACGGGCCGGGAGGGCGGTGGCGGGACCACGTACCGAGACGCCCGATGACGCCCGGCCCCGTTCACCCCGGGACCAGGACGAGGGCCCGCGCCCGATGTGACGCCAGGAGATGTGACGCCAGGAGATGTGGCGCCAGGAGATGTGGCGCCAGGAGATGTGGCGCCAGGAGATGTGGCGTCAGGAAATGACGCGCAGGCCGAGCTCGTCGAGGCGACGGCTCATGGCGTCGGGGGTGACCCCGAACAGACAGGCGATCGCCCGCAGGTCTTCGGCGCGGATGGTGATCATCCGCCCGTTGAAGTCCTGGCGCTGCACCTGGATCATCGACAGGAAGCGCCGCAGCAGGTCGCGCTCGGGGCCACTCACCGAATTGAGCTTGGTCAGGTCGATGGTGACCTTGTCGTGGCCGTCCCACGGCCGAAGCTGGCGCCGGGCGCGCCCCGGGCTCTCACCGTTGCCGTTGCCCTCGCCGTTGGGGCCCCAACGCGTGGCGTCGTCGTCCTGCGGAAGGAGCTGGTCGACGGGCACGTCGTAGAGCTTGGCCAGACGCTGCAGCCTCGGGACCGAGATGGCGCGCTCGCCACGCTCGTAGGCACCGAGCACCGACGCCTTGAACTCCTGGTCCGACATGGCCTCGACAGCCTGGAGCGAGAGCCGCATCTGCTTGCGCACCGCGCGCAGGCGAGACCCCACCGCTCGGGCGTATGCCGCCCGTGCGGACTCTTCCTGCTCGTCCTCTTCGGGCAACACCGTGTTCACCATGAACCAGATCCTCGCCGCTCGTCCCGTGCTTGCCGACGGCCCCCGTTGCGGACCCCGCGAGAGCATGACAACCGTGCCTGATCCCACCTCGGGCACATGCGCGGATAATCCCTGTCAGTCTCGCTCACTCAGCGTGGTGATTGCAAGAACCGGTTCTCGATCATGGTGGACGCGATCTCTCATTGCGTCGTGGGTTCGCCTGGCAACAGGGGGATCGAACCGTACCTGGGAGACCTCTGAGGAAGCCCGTGCCGGGGTCACCGACGGGGGCCCGAGACAGCCCCCCAGACCCCGTCACGGGGGGTCCGGAGCTGGATCCGAGGGCAGCCCAGGACCGGCGGAAGGCCCCACCACGCCCTCCCGCAGGGCACAAAGAAGCAGGCCAGCGGCCACGGCCGCCGTCTCGGCCCGCAACACGTGGGGACCCAGTCCCACCGTGGGCTGCCCGGCCACTTCGGAGGCCTCCCACCCCCCCTCCGGACCCACCGCCACCGCCGGGGCCCGCACACTGGGGGGGTCGCCTCCGAGCTCGGCCAGGGCCAGGGCCACGGGAGCCAGGCGGCCCCGCAGCTCGTCGAGGTCGGCTGCCCCCAGCACCTCGGGGAGCCAGGCGCGCCGGCTCTGCGCCGCCGCTTCTCGCGCCACCCGGCGTAGCCGTTCGACGGCCCGGACGCGACGCTCACCCTCCCAACGGACGACGGCCCGCAGTGAATCGAGCACGACGATGCGATCGACGCCGGCTTCGGTGAGCTTCTGCACCACCCACTCCGGACGTCCCCCCTTGACGGGGACGAACCCCACCGTCACCTCGGGCTCGGAACGTCCCGAGGACAGTACGGGCCCGTCGGGTTCGAGGACCGGCGCGCGGGGCGCAGGGCGCGCCCCGGAGCCGGTGAACCGGCACAGGCGCCAACGCCCCGCACCGTCGCCGGCCACCACGCGCTCACCGGGGCGCAGCCGCAGCACCTGCCCGAGATGGCGTTCGTCGTCGGGTGCCACGGGGAGCGCGTCGAGGTCGGCCACGAAGACCTGGGCGACGGCACGGGCCGTGGCGGGAGTGGCCGGGCCCCGGGCTGACCCCGAGGGTGGGGCGCCGTCCCTGTCGCGCACAGACGCGCGCCCGATCAGCCGAACGCGGAGCGCAGGCGCGACATGAGGCCCTCGTCGGGGGGCCCGACGTCTTCCCCGCTCTCGGCCGCGAACTGGCGGAGAAGGTCCTCTTGTGCCTTGGTGAGATGCGTCGGCGTGTCCACCACGACCTGGACGACGAGGTCACCGCGCCCGCGCCCGCGCACGTGGGGCACGCCGCGCCCTCGCATCTTGATGACGTGCCCGGTCTGGGTGCCCGGGTGCAGGGCGAGCTTCTCGGTGCCGTCCAGCGTCTCGAACTCCGGGGTGGCGCCCAGGGCGGCCTGGGCGATCGACACGTGCAGCTCGGCATGGAGGTCGTCGCCGGCCCGGGCGAAGACGTCGTCGGGTTGCACGGCCAGGTGCACGTAGAGGTCGCCGGGAGGCCCGCCGCGCGGTCCGGCCGGTCCCCGGCCCGAGAGGCGCAGGGTCGAGGCGTGGTCGACGCCGGCGGGCACGTCGACGCTGAAGGTGCGGGTCTCGACGACGCGCCCGTCGCCCCGGCAGTCCGGGCAGGGGCTGGTGATGACCTCGCCGCTCGCGTTGCATCTCCCGCAGGGCACCGCCGTCACCACTTGGCCCAGGATCGACTGGCGCACGCGGTGCAGCTCGCCGGACCCCTGGCACTCGGTGCAGCGGATGGCGGTCGTGCCCGCCCGGGCGCCGGTCCCCTCGCACGTCGCACATCCCACCGGCGTGTCCAGCGTCAGCTCGCGGGTGGCCCCGAACACCGCCTCGCGGAAGCTCAGCTCGAGGACGATCTCGCTGTCGTCGCCCCGGACCGGGCCACCGCGGCGCCGCGGGCCGGCGCCCGCACCCCCGAAGAAGGCGTCGAACAGGTCTCCGAGACCCCCGCCGAAGATGTCGCCCGCTCCGGGCACCGAACCGTCGGCCGCCTCGGGGCCGAAGCGGTCATAGCGCGCCCGGCGCTGCGGATCGCGCAGCACCTCGTAGGCGCGTGTCACCTCCTTGAAGCGCGCTTCGGCCGCGGAATCGCCGCCGGTGCGGTCCGGGTGCAGCTCCCGGGCCATGCGGCGGTAGGCCCGCTTGATGTCGTCGTCGGACGCCTGCGGTGAGACGCCGAGAAGGGCGTAGTAGTCAGCTGCCACGGGCGGGCTCCCTCCGTCTCTTGCCCGGGCGCGAGACGCGGCCGGGTTCCGACGCCTTGGCCCGACCGGATCCGGAGCGACCCGTGGACGTGCCGGCTCCGAGGTGCTCACCTAATTGCTCGCCGACGAGCTCCACGGCCGCCAGCGCACGCGGATAGTGCATGCGGGTGGGGCCGACCACGCCGATGGTGCCGGCCACCTCGCCCTCGATGGCGACCGGCGCCAACACCAGTGCACACGAGGCGAGCGGTTCGAACCCGTGCTCGGCGCCGATGGCCACCGACAAACCGCGGTCGAGGATGTCCTCGATGAGCCCTACCACCACCAGCTGCTGCTCCAGGATCGACAGCACCGAACGCACGGTCTCCACCGCATCGAAGGCCGAGGCCATGTGCGACGACCCTCCGACGAAGACGTGGTCGGGCTCACCCGCGGCGGCCAGCTCGCCCAGTGCGGCGACCCCGCAGCGCACCACGCCGTTGAGCGCCTGGTCGCGCAGCTCGGGGACGGTCCCGGGGTTCGCCAAGGTCCCTCCCCGCGCGCAGGTGGCCAGGTGGGTGGCGGCCTGGGCGAGCAGGTCGTCGGAGGTGTCGGCGGGCAGGTCGACGGCGCGCTTCTCCACTGCCCCGTCCGACAGCACGACGACCAGGAGGGCGAGGCGCGGGGAGAGCCCGACGAGTTGCACCGACCGGATCGTGGCCGACTCGTGTCGGGGCCCGACGACCACCGCGGCGTAGTCGGTGAGGCTGGCCAAGAGGCCGCTCGTGCGCCCCAAGAGGTCCTCCACCTCACCGTGGACGTGCGCGAAGAACCTGCGAACCTCGTGGCGCTCGTGGGGCCCCAGCGTGCCGGGCCGTCCGAGATGGTCGACGAAGAACCGGTACCCCTTGTCAGTGGGGATGCGTCCCGCACTGGTGTGGGGTTGGGCGAGGTACCCGTCGCGTTCGAGGGCGGCCATCTCGCTGCGCACCGTCGCCGACGACACCTCGACACCGGGATTGCCGGTGATGTGGGCGGAACCGACCGGCTGGGCCGTCTCGATGTACTCGGCCACCACCGCGTTCAAGATGGCGGCCTTGCGGTGATCGAGCTGCGTCCCGTCGTCGGGCTCGCGGCGGGCGCGGCCGGGAGCACCGACACGAGGGGAGCCCCGGTCCGACCCCAGCGCGTCGGCTGACCCATGCACGGCGCGAGCCGCGCCCGGACGCGCCGCGGGCTTCGCCGTGCGCGGTGCGGCGCGCGTCGTGTCCTCTTTGCGCTCGGCGCGCTTGGCCCGGTTCGCCGTCATGGTCGTCCTGGCAGTCGAGTCTACCGAGTGCTACCTCACTCCCACCGGCTGGGCCCCGGGTCGGGAGCCGGGGCCGGGGCCCGGGACCAGGGCCGACGCCGCGCCCCTAGGCCCGAAACCGGGCCCAGCACCGAGCCCAGCACCGAGCCCAAGACCGAGCCCAAGACCGAGCCCAAGACCGGGCAGTATCGGCCTCGGTGACCCGGGTTCGACGACAGCCTCGTCGGGCCGCCAAGCACTCCGCGCCGCGCTCCCGGTGGGGTCGGCTCAGTCCTCGAGGCGAAGAGCGGAGATGAAGGCTTCCTGGGGGACTTCGACGCGCCCGATGGACTTCATCTTCTTCTTCCCCTCCTTCTGACGCTCGAGGAGCTTGCGCTTGCGGGTGATGTCACCGCCGTAGCACTTGGCGAGGACGTCCTTGCGCTTGGCCTTGACCGTCTCGCGCGCGATGAC
>Ga0116219_10003828_pt1 | contig 11660 bp, 8 predicted proteins | sample Sb_taG_4_FD_91019 | JGI IMG/M metagenome (GOLD analysis project Ga0116219, IMG submission 91019) | Peat soil microbial communities from Weissenstadt, Germany - Sb_50d_6_BS metaG | ecosystem: Environmental > Terrestrial > Soil > Wetlands > Peat | place: Germany: Weissenstadt | collected 2010-09-21
CCCTTCGTCAAGGGAACCATCTCACGTAACCGTATGGAAGTGTGGGAACTAGTTACGTCACTGTAATTATGCAGTCGACCACTAAGTCTGCCTAGGCGGCGGTGAGGCGCCCGATGGACCGCAGCGGGATCGGCAGCCATCCCGGCCGGTGCCGGGCCTCGTAGCCGGCCTCGTAGACGGCCTTGTCGAGCTCGTAGGCGGCCAGCACCTGCGCCGAGTCTCGCGGGTCGGCCCCCGACACGGCCGCGTATCCGTCGCAGAAGGCGGTGCAGTTGCGCTCGACCCATTCCCGGGCGCGGGCGGCCAGCTGCTTGTCGTCGGCCTGGTCCACCAGCGGCCCGTAGGCGGCGTACTCGAACGAGCGCAACACCCCGGCCACATCACGCAACGACGAGTCCGGCGCCCGGCGCTCGTCGAGTGGCTGGCCCGGCTCGCCCTCGAAGTCGATCAACAGCCAGCTCTCCGGGGTGCGCAGGACCTGTCCCAGGTGTAAATCACCATGCACCCGCTGCACCGTGATCGTCTCGTCCGCGAGCTTCCGGAACCGCTCCTCGATGGGGGCCGCGTACTCCTTCAGCTCGGGAACCGACGCCACCGTCGACGAAAGCCGCGCCAGCACGGCGTCGAGCGGGAAGGGCGCCTGGGCCGTGCCGAGTTCCTCGGCCAAGGTCGCGTGCACGGACGCGACGGCCTCGCCCAGCCGGTTGGACTCGGCGGCGAAGTCGCCGCCGACTTCGTAGGCGTACAAGTCACCCTCCGCGAACAGGTCGCGAACGCTGGCGCTCGCCATGGCCCACCCTTCCGCGGCGTTGGACGCGAACTCGGTCACCATGCCGAGCGGCCACGCCGCACCGCCCGTCGGGGTCATCTGATAGGTGCCCAGCAGCCGGGCCACGTGCGGATTCCCGGCGCGGCCGAGCACCCGGTTCAGCTCGATATCGGGATTGATCCCGCTGCTGACCCGGCGAAACACCTTGAAGATCGCCCGCCGGTCGAAGATCACGCTGGTGTTGCTCTGCTCGGCGTCGGAGACGTGCGGCATGGCCTCCAGCGGAAGGGTGACGTCGGGTTCCTTCGTGAAGGTCACTTCGGTGTCCGACGAACCGCGCGCGGCCGACGAGTCGAACAGCGACAGCAGGAATCGCGGCGCATCGGCGTCGTACAGCGCGTCGAAACCGGTCCGGTCGTGGGCGGCGCCGATCGTCGCCACCGTGCTGTATTCCGAAACGGGCGCGGAATCCCAGCCGACGATCACCTGGTAGCGCTCCGACGGTCCGTTGGTGTAGTCGGCGTCGACCAGGACCAGGTCGAGATCCGGCCGAAGCGAGACGACGACGCTGGCCTGCGCGGCCGACAGCCGGCGGTTGCGACCGGCGTACCACCGTTGCTGTGGCAGCCACTCGGACCAGGGCAGCTTGGCTGGCACAGTCATGCGTTCTCCTCACGAGCGGGGGACAGCTCGAACCAGTAGGAGCCGTGTCCCGGCAGGGTTAGTAGGTAAGGCAGGTGGCCGATGCGGGGAAACTCCACGTGCCCGGTGAGCTCCACCGGGGTCCAACCGCTCCAGTGCTGCAGGTTCAGCTCGATCGGCTGGGGAAACCGCGACAAGTTGTTGACGCACAGCACGACGTCGCCACTGCCACCACCGTCGCCGGCTTGGCGGACGAATGCCAGCACCGACGGGTTGGACCCGCCCAGTTCCTCGAACGTCCCGATGGCGAAGGCCTCGTGGCGGCGGCGCACCGACAGCATCATGCGCGTGAAGTTCAGCAGCGACGTGGAGGTGTCGCGTTGTGCCTCCACATTGACCGCCTGGTAGCCGTAGACCGAGTCCTGGCTGGGCGGCAGATAGAGCCGCCCCGGGTTGGCTTTGGAGAACCCGGCGTTGCGGTCCGGTGTCCACTGCATCGGGGTGCGCACGCCGTCGCGGTCCCCCAACCAGATCACGTCGCCCATGCCGATCTCGTCCCCGTAGTACAGGACCGGTGAGCCGGGCAGCGACAGCAGCAGCGCGGTGAACAGCTCGATCTGGTTGCGGTCGTTGTCCAGCAGCGGCGCCAGGCGGCGACGGATTCCGACGTTCGCCTTCATCCGCGGATCCTTGGCGTACTCGGAGTACATGTAGTCGCGTTCTTCGTCGCTGACCATCTCCAGCGTCAACTCGTCGTGGTTGCGCAGGAAGATACCCCACTGGGCCATGTCGGGGATCTCGGGCGTCTGGGCGAGGATCTCGGAGATGGGGAACCGCGACTCCCGGCGGACCGCCATGAAGATGCGGGGCATCAGCGGGAAGTGAAACGCCATGTGGCATTCGTCGCCGCCGGTGCTGGCATCGCCGAAGTACTCCACGACATCGGCCGGCCACTGGTTGGCCTCGGCCAGCAGCACCCGGCCCGGGAACTCGTCGTCGACGACCTTGCGGACCCGCCTGAGGAAGGCGTGCGTCTCGGGCAGGTTCTCGCAGTTGGTGCCCTCACGCTCGAACAGGTAGGGCACCGCGTCCAGCCGGAACCCGTCGATCCCGAGGCCCAGCCAGAAGCGAATGGCGTCGATCATCGCGTCCTGCACGGCCGGGCAGTCGTAGTTCAGATCCGGCTGGTGGGAGAAGAACCGATGCCAGTAGAACTGGCGGCGGACGGGGTCGAACGTCCAGTTCGACTCCTCGGTGTCGACGAAGATGACGCGGGCATCGGTGTACTTCTCGCTGGTGTCGCTCCACACGTAGTAGTCGCCGTACGGCCCGTCGGGATCGTGGCGCGACTCCTGGAACCAGGGGTGCGACTCCGAGGTGTGGTTCATCACCAGGTCGGTGATCACCCGGATCCCGCGCTCGTGCGCCGCGTCGAGCAGCGCCACGAAATCGTCGACCGCGCCGAACTCCGGCAGCACCTTGTAGAAGTCCCGGATGTCGTAGCCGCCATCGCGCAACGGTGAGTCATAGAACGGGGGGAGCCAGATGCAATCAATCCCCAGCCATTGCAAATAATCGAGGCGCCCCAGAAGTCCACGCAGGTCACCGGATCCGTCCGCGTTGGCGTCGAAGAACGCGCGCACCAGCACCTCGTAGAAGACGGCGTGCTGGAACCAGGTCGGGTCGGCGGGCAGTGCGGCGGCGTTGGTGAAGTCCTCGGCGTTCGGGTGCTCGACCACGCCCCCCTCCACGTGACTACCCGCGGTGGGATGGTGCTCGCCAGCGTCTCGTGCGACGTTCATCAATTCCACGATGCCACGGGTACCCGAGGCGGGACGAACGGAATCACGCGTATGTACAACCAACGAAGTACGCCTGGCGGCAAGGGAATTCGCCGCCAGGCGCGCATTGTTGTTGCCGAGATCAGGCCGGAGGTCCGTCCGCCAGTGTCACGTTCTGGGTGCGATCGGCGCCGGAAGCAGTGCGGAAGCTCACGGCGATGGTGTCTCCGGGGTGATGCGGGACCAGGACGTCCGTCATCCCGGTGGCCCCGTTGATCGGCACGCCGTCGACCGCGGTGATGACGTCGCCGGGAGAAATCCCGGCCTCGGCGGCCGGACCGCTGGTGACCACCCGCTCGACCCGTGCGCCCCTGCCACCGTTGTCGACGACGCCCAGGCCAAGGAAGGCCGTCGGGCCGATGTGGACGGCGCTCGAGCCGGCCCCGGACCGGATATGGCCGGCGACGCCCATCGCCGTGCCGATCGGAATGGCGAATCCCTGCCCGCCGGACATTTTGTAGCTGTCGGTGGCGGCGGTGTTGACGCCGACCACCTGCCCGGCGGTGTTGACCATGGGCCCACCCGAGTTACCCGGCTTGATCGGGGCGTCCGCCTTGATCAGCCCGCCGAGCGTCTCGTCGGCGCCGGTCAGCGTGTCGGTAGCCGAAACGGTCTGGTTGAGCGCGAGGACTCTGCCGGCCACCGCGCTGGGCGTTCCGCCCTGGCCACCGGCGTTGCCCAGCGCGACGATGGGGTCGCCGACGGAGACCCCGCCTCCGATCGCGGCGGTCGGAAGTCCGGCCGCGCCGCGAAGCTGCAGCACCGCGATGTCTTGCGTCCGGTTGTAGCCGACCACGTCAACGGGGTACGTCTGCCCGTTGCCGACGTCGAACGCACTGATGTCCGTCGCTCCCGAGATCACGTGGTTGTTGGTCAGCACGACGCCGTTGGGATCGATGACGATGCCGGTCCCGGCTCCGACCGCATTGTTGTAACCGAACTTGGTGTTGATGTTGACGACCTGCGGCCCCACCTGGCCGACCAATGCGGACGGGTCGAGCGGTGCCTCCGGCCGGTCGCTGAACCGGTCGAGCGCGAGGGTGGAAAGCCCGGGAGGTGTAGCGGATGCGGGCACCGTGCCTGATCCAAGGCCCAGGCTCAGGCCCAGCCCGACTACAGCCAGCGCGCTGACCGGCCATGACCACCTGACTGGGCGGTGGTGCGATTTGCTCATCCCGTCACCTTCCTGCATCGAGGGAAACATCGGAACTGTCCCGGCCTGAAGGGTCTGGGTGCAGATCTTTCCTTTGTATATAACCGTAATGCAGGTAGCTATTCACAGCAGTGGCCAGCCTCTTATTCACTACCTATCTTTTGGGCTTTTGCCGGTGAAAGTTCGCTGCAGGCGTAACTGAAAACCCTCGCGAGCGGCCCGCGGCCCTAAGCTGGCCGGGTGGGCGAATTCGACCCCAGGGACAGCTTCACCCGGTCCCCGGTGGCCCGCCTGGCCACCACCTCGCCCGACGGGACGCCCCATCTGGTTCCGGTGGTGTTCGCCGTCGATGCCGGCCTTGATGACGGCGTCGTGTACACCGCCGTCGACGCGAAACCGAAGTCCACCCGACGGCTGCGCCGCTTGGCCAACATCCGCAGCAACCCGCGAGTTTGTCTGCTGGTCGATCACTACGCCGACGACTGGACGCGGTTGTGGTGGGTCCGGGTCGACGGCGTCGCCGCGGTCCATCAGGACGACGACGCGATGGCAACCGGCCACCGCCTGCTGCGCGTGAAATACCCTCAGTACCAATCGGTTCCGTTGGACGGCCCGGTGATCGCCGTCACGGTGCGACGCTGGTCGAGCTGGCACGCCTGAGCCGAGCCACGGGAGTCGCACGCTTGACATCGGGCTCGTCTACCGGCCCCTGCTGTTCTCGTCGATCAACGTTCAGGTCACCCAGGCCAAAGGCGTACCGGGGCGCGGCGGCCTGGTTCGTGATCTGGGTGGCCGATAACGGCGTTCGGCCCGCCAGGGGATCTCGCCCCGATCCCGACCGGTGATCGATCCGGCCCGACGGTCTTGTGGTCGAGGGTGGTTGGGGGAATGGTAGCTAGGTAGGTAGGTGTACGGCGGGACGCGACCTGGGAAACTTGGAGGAAAGCCATGTCGGACCGGACGAATGCTTCCCAGGGCGCGGGAGCGGCCCCCACTGCGAACGGTCCCGGCGACATCCGAAACGTGGTTTTGATAGGACCGTCCGGGGGCGGCAAGACCACCCTGATCGAGGCCCTCCTGGTCGCGGCGGCCGTGCTCTCGAGACCGGGATCGGTCGCCGACGGCACCACGGTCTGCGATTACGACGAGGCCGAGATCCGCCAGCAGCGATCCGTGGGCGTCGCCGTGGCGTCACTGGCTCACGACGGCATCAAGGTGAACCTGGTCGACACGCCCGGATACGCCGACTTCGTCGGCGAGTTGCGAGCCGGGTTGCGCGCCGCCGACTGCGCGCTGTTCGTCATCGCGGCCAACGAGGGCGTCGACGAGCCGACCAAGTCGTTGTGGCAGGAGTGCAGCCAGATCGGCATGCCCCGCGCGGTGGTGATCACCAAGCTCGACCACGCCCGCGCGAACTATCAGGACGCCCTGGCCGCGGCGCAGGACGCGTTCGGGGACAAAGTTTTACCGCTCTACCTGCCCACCGGCATACCTTCCTGCGACGGCGTGATCGGGTTGCTGTCGCAAACGCGCTACCAATACTCGGGCGGCACGCGGACCGTGCATGCGCCGGATCCATCGGACGCCGACCGCATCGAGGAGGCGCGCGGCAGCCTGATCGAAGGCATCATCGAGGAGTCCGAGGACGAGTCGCTGATGGAGCGCTATCTCGGCGGTGAATCGATCGACGAGTCGGTCCTCATCGAGGACCTGGAGCGAGCCGTCGCCAGGGCTTCGTTCTTCCCGGTGATCCCGGTCTGCAGCAGCACCGGAGTCGGCACGCTGGAACTGCTGGAGGTCGCCACCCGCGGATTCCCGTCGCCGATGGAACACCCACTGCCGGAGGTCTTCACCCCCCAGGGCGCTTCGCACGCAACGCTGGCGTGTGACGCCGATGCACCGTTGCTGGCCGAGGTGGTGAAGACGACGTCGGACCCCTACGTCGGCCGGGTGAGCCTGGTCCGCGTCTTCTCCGGGACCATCAGGCCCGACACCACCCTTCACGTGTCGGGCCATTTTGAGTCGTTCTTCGGTGCCGCCAACGGCAACGGGAGCACGCACCCCGACCACGACGAAGACGAACGGATAGGCGTCCTGTCATTCCCGCTCGGCAAGCAGCAGCGCCCCGCGACGGCGGTGGTGGCCGGCGACATCTGCGCCATCGGCAAGCTGAGCCGCGCCGAAACGGGCGACACGCTGTCGGACAAGTCCGAGCCGCTCGTGCTCAAGCCCTGGACCATGCCCGAGCCGCTGCTGCCGGTCGCCATTGCGGCCCATGCCAAGACCGACGAAGACAAATTGTCGGTCGGGTTGGGACGGTTGGCCGCCGAGGACCCGACGCTGCGGATCGAGCAGAACCACGAGACCCACCAGATTGTGCTGTGGTGCATGGGCGAGGCCCATGCCGGCGTAGTGCTCGACGCGCTCGCCAACCGGTACGGCGTCAGCGTCGACACGGTGGCACTGCGTGTCCCGCTGCGAGAAACGTTCGGCGGCAAGGCCAAAGGCCACGGCCGCCACGTCAAGCAATCCGGCGGGCACGGCCAGTACGCGGTGTGTGACATCGAGGTGGAACCGCTGCCGGAGGGCGCCGGATTCGAGTTCGTCGACAAAGTCGTCGGCGGGGCGGTGCCGCGTCAGTTCATCCCCAGTGTCGAGAAGGGTGTGCGCGCGCAGATGGAGAAGGGGGTGCACGCCGGGTACCCGGTGGTCGACATCCGGGTCACCTTGCTCGACGGCAAGGCGCACAGCGTCGACTCGTCGGACTTCGCGTTCCAAATGGCGGGTTCCCTGGCGTTGCGGGAGGCGGCGGCGGCGACGAAGGTGACTCTGCTCGAGCCGATCGACGAGATCTCGGTGCTGGTCCCCGACCACTTCGTCGGCGCGGTGATGGGTGACCTGTCGGGACGTCGCGGCCGAGTGCTGGGGACCGACACCGCGGGCAACGAACGCACCGTCGTGAGAGCCGAGGTGCCACAGGTGGAGTTGACCCGCTACGCCGTCGACTTACGCTCGCTGGCGCACGGGGCCGCGTCCTTCACCCGTTCGTTCGCCCGCTACGAACCGATGCCGGAATCCGCCGCCGCCCGCGTGCAAACCGCCGTCTGAAAAGCGTTGCTGTGCCCACTGTGTCGACATTCAACGGGCTTCCGGCGCACATCCTGCTCAACCATTTCGTCGTCGTCCTGGCACCGCTGACCGCGATCCTGGCGATCCTCTGCGCGCTCTGGCCCTCGGCACGGCGACGGCTGATCTGGCTGGTTCTGCTGCTGGCAGTGGGCACGCTCGTCCTGGTTCCGCTGACCACCAGTTCGGGTGGATGGTTGGCAACCCGGGTCGATACGTCGCCCGCGCTGAGGACGCACGAGGATCTCGGCGAGACCCTCATTTATCTCGTGGCGACGCTGGTGGCCGCAGTCACGCTGTTGACCGCGGTGCACATTAGGCAGGCGCGCGGCCGCAAGGCCCCGTTCGCTCTGCACGCCGTGGTCGGGGTGCTGGTGATCGTCACAGCCGTGGCCACCCTGGTCCAGACCTATCGCATCGGCGAATCGGGGGCGCGAGCCGCCTGGGGAAACGTGACGTCGTCTCCCCGGTGAGTCTCCCCGGTGACGGTTTGCCCGACCGGTCTCATGCCCCGCGGCCGAACTCTTCGGCCACCGCACGGCGGTCCAGCGAGCCCTTCGCGGTATGCGGCAGCTCGCGCGCCTGCTGGAAGCTGGCCGGAATCTCGAAGGGGGCCAAGCGGTCTCGGCAGAACTCCGCCAGCTCGGCGGAAGACGGCGAGGCGGATCCCCGCGGAACGATCACCGCGGCCACGGTCTCTCCGTACATCTTGTCCGCTACGCCGAAGACGGCCACTTCCAGGACGTCGGGGTGGCTGGCCAGGATCCCTTCGACGTGCTCGGGGGAGATCTTTTCACCGCCCCGGTTGATCAGTTCTTTGATCCGGCCGCGAATGGTCAGCTCGCCGCTCGGCGACAACGATCCGAGGTCGCCGGTGCGCAGCCAGCCATCGGTGAAGTTGGCGGCGGTGATCGCCGGATCGCCGAGGTAGCCGCGCACGACGGTGGGGCCGTGCAGCCAGACCTCACCGACCGCTTCCGTGGGCGCCGGCTTGCCGTCGGGCCCGGCGATGCGGATCTCCGGGCCGGTCGACCTGCCGACGAGACCGGGTGTGGCAGCGGGGTTTTCGCTGTGGTCGGTGCCCCCGATGGATGTCGTGGCCACCTGGTGGGTGGCCTCGGTCATGCCGAAAGCGCACACCACCGGCGCCGAGAACGTGTCCTGCAGCTCCTGCGCCGTTTCCGCGGTGAGCGGGGCGCTGCAGCTGCGGATGAAGCGCAACGCCCGGATGTCGCCCGGATCCTCAGTCTTGGCGCGCTCCAACAGGATCTGGTGAATCGTCGGAACGGCGGTGTACCAGCTGGCCTGCACGGCGTCGATGTCGTCCCAGAACGTGTGCGCCGAGAAGCGTCCGCGGGCGGGCAGCAACACGGTACCGCCGGACGCCAGAGTGGCCAGCAGCGCGGCGAGCAGCCCGTGACCGTGGTAGAGCGGCATCACCGCAACCGTGGCGTCCTGCGGGCCGAGCCCGTAGCCGGCGACGATGGCCCGCACCGAGGCGGCGATGTTGGCGCGCGTCCACGGGACCATCTTCGGCACACCGGTGGTTCCGCCGGTGAACATGATCATGGCGTCGTCGTCGCGGAGCCCCTCGGGCGTCGCAACGCCGTCCTTCGGCGCGGCTGCGGTGTCCACGTGGACCGTCGGACCGCCCTGCAAACCAGCACCGTCACGGCCGACCGTCACCGCCATCGTCCACCACCGCAGAGCCGGCTCCCCTTTGTCGCCCGGGCCGTCACCGTCGACGAGCACGACGCGCGCGCCCGCCGTCTCGCTTCGGGCGCGCTGCTCGCTGACCGGCAGGGCGGGGTCCAGGGGCACGGCGACCAGGTCGGCCCGTGACGCCGCCAACAGGCCGACGACGAACTCGGCGTTGCTGCCCGCACGGAGCGCGACCCGGTCACCCGGCAGCAGGCCTGCCGACTTCAGTTGCCCGGCCAGGTCATCGACCAAACCGACCAACTCGCGGTAGCTGACCGACGTGCGATGGGAGGCGACGACAAGCGCCGACTGCTCCGGCGACCGCGTCGCCGCCGCCTCGACGAGGTCGGCGATGCCCGCGTCCGTGGGCTCCGGCGACTCCTGGCTACGAGAGATCGAGTCGGTCTGCATCGCCGCACTCCTTTTCGTCTTCGGTAAATCCCCTGCTCGCACCATGCCGAGCCGGCAGCACGTTCGTCCAATACTCATCCGCTCACGAGCGATAGCCGGTATCTATTAAACCGGCCGGACCGGTGATCGCCTTCGGTCGATAGACAGCGTTGATCGCTGCATAGGGGCTTAGTCTTGGACACCTGCGAGGCATCCGGACCACAGTGGTAGGCGAGTTTCCCCGCACCGGGCCCGGCCGGTCCGACCACGAACAGAGGAGTCGCCACCATGACCACCGTTTCGGCATCCGGGAGCCAGGCGCCCCGATCGGCGCGGTTGACCGACGGCTTCCACCTCGTCGTGGATGCGCTGAAGGCGAACGACGTCGACACCATCTACGGGGTGGTCGGCATCCCGATCACGGACCTGGCGCGCGTCGCGCAGGCATCCGGGATCCGCTACATCGGCTTCCGGCAGGAAACCTCGGCCGGCAATGCCGCCGCCGCCGCCGGTTTCCTCACCCGCCGGCCGGGGGTGTGCCTGACCGTGTCGGCGCCCGGTTTTCTCAACGGCCTGGCGGCGCTGGCGAACGCCACCACCAACTGCTTCCCGATGATCCAGATCTCGGGTTCCGGCAATCGGGCGATGATCGACCTGCAGCGCGGCGACTACGGCGAGCTCGATCAGCTCAACGCCGCGAGGCCGTTCGCGAAGGCGGCCTACCGGATCGGCCGGGTGGAGGACATCGGGCGCGGCGTGGCGCGCGCCATTCGGGCCGCGATCTCCGGCCGTCCGGGCGGTGTCTACCTGGACATCCCCGGTGACGTCCTGGGCCAGGCCATGGACACCGCCGCCGCGGCGGCCACGGTCTGGCGCGTTGTCGACCCCGCGCCCCGACTGCTGCCGGCACCCGAAGCGGTCGACCGCGCACTGCAGGTGCTGGCCGAGGCCCAGCGACCGTTGATCGTGCTCGGCAAGGGCGCGGCGTACGCCCAGGCCGACCCGGTGATCCGCAGATTCGTGGAGACCACCGGGATTCCGTACCTGCCGACGTCGATGGCCAAAGGGCTGCTGCCGGACTCGCACCCGCAGTCGGCGGCCGCCGCACGCTCATTGGCGATCGCGCGCGCCGACGCCGTCCTGCTGGTCGGCGCCCGCTTGAACTGGCTGCTGGGCCATGGAGATTCGCCACAATGGGCGGCCGATGCCAAATTCGTGCAGGTCGACATAGCGGCATCGGAACTCGACAGCAACCAACCGATCGCCGCTCCGCTGGTCGGCGACATCGGCTCGGCGATGTCGGCGCTATGTGACGCCGTGGCCGCCCGCCCGATCGCGGTGCCCACCGAATGGTCGGACGAACTGGCCGATCGCAGAAACCGTAATGACGCCAAGATGCGCGAGCGCCTGGCCGAAAACCCCCATCCCATGCGATTCTACAACGCGCTCGGTGCCATTCGCGCTGTGCTGCAGGAGAATCCGGACGTCTACCTGGTCAACGAGGGAGCCAATGCGCTGGACCTGACGCGCAACGTCATCGACATGGAGCTGCCACGGCACCGGCTCGACACGGGAACCTGGGGCGTGATGGGTATCGGCATGGGCTACGCGATCGCCGCCGCGGTGGAGACCGCGGACGTCATCGCCGGCAACCCGATGGTGAGGGCAAAAATGCCTAGGATCATCTTCGCTGGCAAACCGACGAGCATGGCTTGGATCTGAGGTACGGCCTTGTTGACGATTCCGAGGCCGGCGTCGACGATGAGGGAGACGGCGATAACAGGGGCGGCCATCTGCAACGCAAGGAGACTGAGGCTGCTGACCATCGCCACGATGCTTGTGCGAACGGCGGGGAGCGAGTTGTAACCCAGCGCGGGCATCGTCTCGTAGCTTCGGGCGAACGCAATGATCATCTGGTGATGGCAATTCATGGTCAGGAAGATGACCAGCGCCAGCATGTACTTGAATTGGGACACGACGGTGACGGAAACGCCGGTAAGCGGGCTGAATTCCTGGCTGAGGCTGAGCCCCATGTCCA
>Ga0116219_10003831_pt1 | contig 11654 bp, 8 predicted proteins | sample Sb_taG_4_FD_91019 | JGI IMG/M metagenome (GOLD analysis project Ga0116219, IMG submission 91019) | Peat soil microbial communities from Weissenstadt, Germany - Sb_50d_6_BS metaG | ecosystem: Environmental > Terrestrial > Soil > Wetlands > Peat | place: Germany: Weissenstadt | collected 2010-09-21
GCTCCGAGGGAGAGCCATGCCGCGCCGCTGGCGTTTGCGCTCGTTCAGAATGGCGGACCGCTGCCTGCCGATAAGGGGGCAACCACTTCCTCAGGCGTCGGCCTCATCCGTCCGCTGGAGGCCAGCGCTCGAAAATTGGGCGTGCAGGTTCTCCTGCAACACAAGATGACAGGCATCGTCCGCGAGAATCCGAATTCGGGCAGGGTCCTGGGAATTTCGGCGACGAGCCAGGGCAAGACCGCGAACATCCGCGCGCGCAAAGGCGTCATCATCGGCACGGGCGGACACAGCAGCAACGTAAATTTCCGCAGAATCTTCGATCCGCGCCTCACGGAAGAGTACCAAGTGGCCGGCGAACCGTACTCCTTCCAGGATGCCAGTGGAGAAATTGCGGCCATGTCCATCGGCGCGTCGCTCTGGGGCGCATTCAATCAATCCGGAGAATTTGGCCAGAACGTGACCAAGGCGGGATGGATCGGCTGCCAATACGGCTACGTAAACCTGAGCTGGCAGCCGGACAGCCCCATTTTTTCCAAGGCGCGCGCTACAGGTCTTTTCGTCAAGGATTATCAGGACGCGATCCTCGTGAACATCGCGGGCCAGCGATTTTACGATGAGACGCAAGGTCAATTCCCCGCGAACAACTACAACTCCATCAAATCGTACATCCCGCGAAGCTACCTCAATGCCGCGAATGTGAAGTACGAGACATCCAATTTCATTAACGCGGCCCTGGCAGGAACCGGCGATACCACGCCGGGAGGCGGTCCGATCTGGGCCATCTTCGATGCGGACGCAGCGAAGCGGGAAGGCTGGAAAGTTACGGCTCCTTATGTGGATGAGGCGCAGGGATACTTTTTCTCCGCGAATTCCGTGACAGAACTCGCCGCCAAAATTGCAAACAAATTCCAGAAAAAACCGATGCCGCCGAACGCCCTGCAAGATACGGTGACGCGGTACAACTCTTTCGTGGATGCAGGCAAGGACGCGGACTTCGGCAAACCCGCGCCGAAGTATAAGATTCAGACGCCTCCCTTCTACGCAGCCTGGGCCACGCCCGTGATTCACGACACACGCTCCGGCCTGCGCATCAACGGAAAATGCCAGGTGGTGGACCTCAATGGTGAGATCATTCCAGGCCTTTACTGCGGGGGCGAGTCCGCGGGAGGATTTAGCCTGCACGGCCTGGCCAGATGCGCCGTCCAAGGCCGAATCGCAGGAAGAAACGTAGCCGCAGAGACGGTCAAGGGGTAGCGGGCCGCTGATTTCTAGTTCGCTCGACGGCAAAATAAATCGTCTCGCGTTTGTTGTATGTTCCGACAGCGAAATCGCTAACTTACTGGATGGGTCCCCCAAGAAGCCGCTTGTCGGAATGTCGCCCAGCCCAGCGCGGGCCGAATACCAGTTACCGACAAATTGACGGCACCCAACGCCTATGCTTAAAATCGGCTCCATGTCGAAACTATTTCTTACCATCGCACTGGGGAGCATCGTGGTCAGCGCAATGAGCGGGGCCCCTCCTGACCTCATGGCGCAGGACTCAGACCCCGTCGCCCTGGGCGGTGTCGTCAGTTCGCAACAGGAAGGCCCCATGGAGGGCGTCGTCGTCAGCGCTCGACGCGACGGCGCAAACTTCACCGTGTCCGTGGTGAGCGACGCGCAGGGGAAATATAGCTTCCCCAGGAGTCACGTGGAGCCCGGGAAATACGCACTCACGATCCGGGCCGTAGGGTACGACCTGAAAGATCCCGGGGCCGTGACGATCTCTGAGGGCAAAACTACAAACGCGGATCTCAAGCTCGACAAGGCCAAGGACCTCGCCGCGCAGCTCAGTTCCCTCGAATGGGCCATGAGCGCCCCCGGCACGCCAGAACAGAAGAACAAACTCATCTATCAGGTAGTGAGCTGCGCCTACTGCCATGCCTTGGAACGCGTCATGAGGTCGAACCACACGGCCGATGAGTTCGTGGACGTGATCACGCGCATGCAGAAGTACTACACGGATGGCTCGGCGGTCAGCCGGGACAAACGGGGCCGCGGGCAGATCGGCATTCCCGACCAGGTTGCCGCTGCCGATCAGAATCCGATATGGGGCCGTGAGCCTTTGGGAGTCCCGAAGAAAGAACTGGCCGAGTACCTCGCCACGATCAATCTCAGCGGGGAAAAAACAACCTGGCCCTACGAATTGAAGACGCTGCCGCGTCCGAAGGGCAAGGCCACGCGCGTCATCATCACTCAGTACGACATGCCCCGGCCCGACACAGTGGCACACGATCTGGACCTCGATTCCTCAGGCACAATTTGGTACAGCGACGAAAGCCGGATGTTCTTCGGGAAGATGAATCCGAAGACCGGCAAGTTTACCGAGTACGCGCTGCCGCCCGTCCCGTCCGGCGACCTGCCGGGGGCGAGGGACATTCAAGTGGATCGCGACGACAACATCTGGTTCCCGCGGCGCATCGCCGGCGCGGCGGTCGTGCTGACGAAGTTCAATCCGAAAACGGAAGAACTGAGCACCATCGAGGGAGTTGGCACGCAATTCATGGCGCTCGGACCCGAAGGCAAAATCTGGGCGGGGTGGACGCGGGTCGATCCGAAGACCATGAAAGTGGAGGCCACGTACGGCTGGGAGAAATCACCGAACATTCCCCCCGGCCCGCACCGCCAGTACGTCGATCTCACGGTAGTAAACTCCAAGGGTAATCCATACGCGCCGGATATCGGCGGCTCGTACATCATCGGCATCGACGCGAAGACCGGTGAGGCCAAATTCTGGCAGGTCCCCACGCCCAGGTCATCGCCGCGCCGTGGTCGGATGGACGCGCAGGACCGTTTCTGGTTTGCCGAGTACACTGGGGACAAGATCGGTATGTTCGACACGCGCACGGAAAAGTTCCAGGAATGGCCCATGCTGCGCAAATACACGACTCCGTATGCCGTCTCTGCTCCCGACAGAAACGGTTACGTGTATGCGACGAGCAACATGGCCGAACGGCTTATGCGCCTTGATCCAAAGACCGGTGAAATCGTCGAGTATCAGATCCCGACCGAGTTCGATTCGAAGAAGATCACCTACGATCCCACGACCAGCCGCTTGACGCTGTGGATGGTCAACACTCGCACCGCGAGAATGATGAAGGTAGAACCGCTGGATTAAACCTGGATTAAACTTTGTTGGAATTGACGAGACAGCGCTTGGATTAATTTTAGGAAAGCGATTGTCTGGATTTCCGTCAGCCTTACTGGTCGAATTGTCGCCTAAATTCGTGAGGGAAAAGTCCGCACGCATCACCAGAACTGTAAAGTGATGCGCCGCCCGAAAATTCAACTCACCCCAAACCCTGGCCCACCCGTCTCTCGCAAATCGAGCTTGGAGTTTCACGCGGGAGGTAGGGCGTCCGTGCGCACATAGATGATTGCCAGGGAGTCCTGATAACACTTGTGCCAGCCGCGCGTGATGCTGAGGAGGTTAGCGATCGGAGCGCCGGGCTCGACCAGGACAGTACGGATGTCGCGGCGGAGGAATTCCGGCTGGGGATTCACTTCCCCCTCGTACATCTCGTTAAAGTGCGTGAGAAAGGAATCGCCGTAAAGATCGGCGCGCCCGTCCACATAGACGCGATACTCCGGATAAAGGCGCCAGATCAGATAGCCGCCGAATGGGTAGGCGTTGAAGATCTGCCCGGCGGGACGGCTGTGTTCGAGGAAGGTGACGGCGTCCGCGGGGAAGCGCGTGCGTTCGAACATGGCGGCGCCGGCAATCCCGGCGTGCCAACGCCAGCCGCACAGGAGAACGACCAAAACAATCGCAGCGCGGCGAAGCGCAAGCGGAATGCGCCATGAAAGAGGCGCCAAGCGCCAGCCGGATAGCAGGGGAATGCAGGCGACGCTGAACAACGCCATGTTGCGCATGGAATGCAGTGCGGCTCCAGCGAAGAAAGTAACGAAGAGAATCTCACCGGGTCGCAGCGTTTTCCGACGCAGCGCCAACGCCAGAACGGTCAAGCCGATCAGCAGGAAAAACGGAAAGAAAAGCCGCTGCAGCGGACTGGGCGGCTGCCACTCCGTTATGAGGGCCTGCATGGCGGGCGAGCGCAAGGTTTCGAAAGGATACGTGTAGAGGCGCAAACCATTGGGATTCAGCGGCACCACAAGAAGACAAGCAAGCGCCGCCGCCCCGAGATGAGTCGCGCGGGTAGAGAGTTTCTGCCGCGCGCTCGCGTCAGTCAGCGCGTCAAGCGCATAACCCGCCAGGTACAGAAGAATCACGGTCGGCCCAAGAATGTATCCGCCGTGCAGATTGACCCACAGAATGGTCAGGAGCGGAAGGGCGAGCAGGGGCCGCCAGGCGCTCGCGCGGCGGTGAGCTTCCAGCACAAAACAAAACAGGGAGAACAAGCACAGCGTGAACACCTGCGGGCGCACGAGGAACGTAGGACGAGCAGCCCACACCGCCAGAGCCAGAACGGGAAGGCAAACATAGAGAGGCCCTTCGGCGCAGCGATAGGCCAGCCAGTAGGCGGCTGCCGTGATCAGGCCAAAAAGCACCAGGACGGCGGCATAGCCTCCGAAATGGTACGTGGCATAAAGAAGCAGCTCGGAAAGCCATTCATGCGCAATCCAGCGTTGTCCCACAACCGTAAAAGTAAAAGGGTCGCTGCGCGGAATGGCATGGGTTGCATAAATAAGCTGACCGGAGCGGAGGTGCCACCAGAAATCCGCGGATGCCAGCGACGGCAGGCAAACTGCGAAGAGGCCCCAAAAAACGGCGGCTTCAACGCTGTGGTCTTCGAGCCACTGGCGGATGCGTAGAAACATGATGAAATGATTCTAACGTGGCCAGGTCAGTGAGCGGCGGTCCATGCGGGGCGGAGGTAACCGAGAAGTTACGCCAAGTGCTGATTTTTGATTGTCATCGCAGACTTCGCGATCTTATCAGCATACAGTCCAGGTAGTCGACGAGGTGGCCGCGAGGAGTCCTGATTAATTGTCATTTGGGGATGAATATCAGGACTTGGCGAAAGGCGTTGGAGCTATTTCACGAATCGGCTGGATCGCATGTATCCGCGAAACCGCTCGTGCATGTACGTACTGTCGGCCCACCAACCACCGAAAACCATGATACAAACCGGGATCGTGATTTCGATGACGAGGATTTTAAGATCGTTCAAAGTCAAAAACCCTCTCTGGTGGTTTAAAAAATAAACCCATTCGGACTGTTTAGACACGCATGGGAGGAGAACGGCCACGCAAGACACCACGATTACGTAGTTCGCAAGGGAAAGTTTACGAGATGCGCTCCGCCATACCAGCATTCCGTACGCTGCCACGATGGCCCCTATCACAATTTCTGCACGGAAGAATGCATCGTCCATTTTCAACGGCTGGAGAGTAAAAATACCTCCCGGCGAGTCGAGGCCGAACCAGGTAAGACCCTGTGCGAAGAACAAAAGACTAGTTACGAATAGTTTTTTCCCTTGCTCAGCCTGAGAGTAGTCTGTTGTCATTTTGCCAAGTCCGCGATTTCATCCCGACCAAACTGGAAGCCTCCTGTAACTATCCAGGAGCGTGCAGACAATTGTGACTCCTGAATGGAAGGATCAGCCATAGCGCGGAAGTACTGCTATAGCGGAAGACACAACTCGTCCCAACGGGCATCGGCCACCGCAAGACTGCAAGGCTCTGGCGGCCGACTCCTGATAAACGGGATGGGAATTATCTCTTGAAAGGGCGGGCCACCCGTCCAGTTATTTACTAGATGGTTATGAATCTTCACGAAAGCCCTGCTGTTTCCAGCTTCCCCTAACGCGAGATGCGTCAAACCCTGTCAGCATGATATACATGCGGCCTGAGAATTCGTTTTGGATGTGCTGCCGGGAACGAACGATTTCATGATGGAACGACCAACTTGCAGGGAGGTGAAGAAAATGCCGATCCTATCGAAAGTGAATTTCATGCGATGGCCGTTGTTTCGCATGTGGGCTGTGCTGGTTCTGATCTCCTGCGGCGTTGCCGGGCAGGCGCTCGCCCAGGAACCGGGGGCGCGCGACAGAATTTACGTCGTGACGCACGCCGACCTCCTGGGGCCGAATATGCCCGCCGGCAAAAAATTGCTGCAGCAATACGTTGCCGACAGCCGCAAGGAAAAGGGCTGCGTGCGCATCGAGGTCTACGAGCAGATCTCGCGCCTCAATCATCATATGATCGTCGAAGTCTGGGAATCCCAGCAGGCCTTCGATGCGCACATCGCCGCCGCGCACACCGTTCAGTTCCGCCAGCAAATCGATCCCATGCTAGGAAGCCCTTATGACGAGCGGCTTCATCACATCCTCGAATAGCGCTCAATTGTTGGAAGTGTCCAAATCCTGGAAGCGGTAGGAATTTGTCATCGCGCAGGGCAAGAAGTGGTGAACCGGGTAGGACTCGAACCTACAACCCGCTGATTAAGAGTCAGCTGCTCTACCATTGAGCTACCGGTCCACGAACTTTTTATTTTACCACGACCGAAGCATTTTTTAGGCCGCCCGCGAGTCGCGCGGATTGCGTCTAATCCCGCAATTTTTCCGCGATTTCCTGGGCGATTTTTTTTGCGCGCTCGACGTCGTTCGGGTCCAGCGAGATCGCGGCGACGCGCGGATGGCCTCCGCCGCCGTATTGTTCCGCCAGGCTCGCCAGATTGTCTTCCGCGGCGTCGGGATTCCAGGGATTTGAGCCAATCGAAATTTTCGCGCGCGTCGGCGAAGCGAGCACGCTCACCGTGTACCGCGCAGCCGGGTACAGCATGTAGGGAATAAATTTGTTGTAGCCGTCGATGTCCAGATCGCTGATGTCGAAATAAATCACGCCGCCGCGGACTTCGATACGCTGCCGCAGCAAGTCGATCGAATGGTGGTGCTTTTCGAGCAGCGGCCCGAGGTGCTTGGCGACGATCGGGAGCTGGATCATTTCCGCGAGCGGGCGCACGGACAGGTCCGGAATAATTTTCGCGACCAGTCCTTCTTCCGGCGCGGCTTCGATCACCAGGGCCAGTTGCGTCGCGGGCTCGGCGAGGGCCACGGCGGATTCCGGGGTCGGATATTGGGCGCCGTCGATGATATCGCCCCAGTGAATCAACTCGGCGAGCGGCTTCGCGTCAAAGCCGAACTGCGCACTGGTCACGTCGGCCAGCAGCTTGGTGCAGGATTTGTAATCGGGATTGTAGAACTTGTGGCCGCTGCGGTCCTGGCGAAAGTTTTCCGCGTCGGAGGGAGTGAGGAACGCGCTCTGGTGATGATCAAACCACCAAGTGACGCGCGGCGAGCTCGAGTATTTGAAATCGACGATGGCGTTTTCATCGCCGTCAAACAGGGCTTCCGGAAAAGGATGCCGAGCCTGGTGCGTCATCCCCGTGAAATGAAACTCCGCGCCCGGCCGGATGCGCTCTCGAAAAAAGCGGTAGAAAACCGCCGACGACGCCGCGCCGTCGAAGCATCGGTCGTGAAAGCACAATCGAACTTTGACCGGGTCCGCCACTCTCCGCCTTCGCTCCACCCCAATGCCAAACGTAAACGCAGATGGAAAGCCCTAAAAGATGGACGGGACCAGCAAGAATGTCAAGATGAAAAGGAAGGGAATTATATGCTTAAGTCCCTTTCTCAGGTAGTGGGTCCCGAGGCTTGAAAGTCACTTCCGTCGTGCGTTATTCGCGTGGTCCAGTTTGGCAGCCGCCTTGATTCTTGCCACATGGACAAACTCAAGCTGGGCCCCCGATGAAGTTCCGCACGCCTTGCCCGGTTTGGCGTGACAATCCGGGCAAACCAACGTTACGGGACTAATAGGCAGGTATTCAGGAATATCGGTATTTTTTGCCATGCACGGAACTTTGCCACAGTTTTGGAACCAAATCAGAATGCGTTAGGTGGTCTGCCTCAATTCTATACGTATCAGGTATGATACCTACCTAGAAGACAATCTCTATTCTGCACCACTTGAGGCCTCTATGCCGAAAACCCTCCCGTCGAGGGAGTCAACTATATAATTCCCAAAAGGAAGGCCACAAACCGGAAAAAGATAAAGGGTCTAGGTTGCGGCGCAAATGGCTTCAGCTGCTCATTTGAAATCAGCGGCAGCTACTGCCGCGAAAGCTCATAGCCGTGCGCCAGCCGCCGCGACGAAACGAAACCGGCACTAATTCCCAGAAAAGCTTTTTGCAATGCCAGCCGCGATCGGGACCTCAAACTTCTCGTGCTGGTACGCTTTCACCATGAGCAGGATCCAGAGAATGAACGCGACCAGGCTGATCAGTCCGTACAGCATCGATCCCAACCCGAAAGCGCCGAACCCGCCCATCATCATGAATCCCACGCGAAAGAAGAAAATCCCAATGACAATGTTCAGGATGTGCAGCCCGCCGAACACGACGATCGATTGCGCCGCATGAAACCGCACAAACGGCCGCTTGTCGATCAGGAAAAAAATAATCCCGGTGACCCAACCAACCAGATAACACAAGAATGCGGCCACGTTTTCAGACATCCCCGACTGTGAACTCTGCGCCGTTTGTGCCACCGCCGCACCTCCTGGTTGCGCCTCCCCGCATTTGGGGCAGAACCCCGCGCCCGCCGCCACTTCACTGCCACACTTGCTGCAAAAGGCCATTGTGTTTCTCCCCTCTGGAAGTCGTTAAGGACAGAGCCCCCGCACGTCGCGCGAAGGCTATCATTGCTGACCTCGCCGCACAAGCACTCCTGTGTAAATCGGAAAGTTTGCCGCTGGATTGCGCCCCGTTGTAAACTACATCCGATCTTGGACGAATTCCCTCGCCTGGAGGGTCCGGTTGAACCGGCCCCCCGCCGCGAATGCAGTTAGTACGAACCGATGGAGACCTTCCTCAACGTTCTCTGGCTTGCAATCACCGTGGCCGCCATTTGGCTGTGGCGATTCCGTTGGATTGTGTCACGGCGAAATCCGCGGCACAGCACCAGAATGGAAGCGGTTGCCATGGTCTGCGTCCTGTCCCTTCTGTTCCCGGTCATTTCTCTTACGGACGACCTGCACCCTGAAACCGTGGCTGTGGATGCGTCCTCAGGCAAACGAAATGCCTGCCTGATCGCGGCCAGCGCTCCCCAAGTGCGCGCCGCAACCGTAAGCCCGGTTACGCACTTGCTGGTTGGGATGATTTCGAGTCCCTTTGCCGCAGCAAATTTAGTCAGTTTAGAATTAATTCAAACTCTTAAGCTTAGTGATCCAGGCTCTTTAACTAGCTGTTCGCCCGGCAGGGCTCCCCCCTCTCTCCTGTAATCAAATATGGCCCTTTCGCCGCCCCGTTTGCCCGAAGTTTGACCGGGCGGGGATCACTTCCTTTTTCTCTTCTGGCGAACGGGTTCTGAGGCCGCGCATTCGGACATGCGAGTTTGGACCTTTCGGATGTGCCAAGTCCAAGAAAGCTTGACGTGCACATGCCTTGGTGGAGCTGCAAAAATGAATAAGAATTTTTTTTGGATCCTTCTGGCCGCGGGTCTGGCCGGGATAGGCTGCGGCCAAGGAAATACCGATCCGAAAGCGGAGGCGCCCCCGCCTGCCCAAGTGGAGCATGAACAAGATGGAAGTGTGGTCCAAGTCGATCACCCGGAACAGATTCCGCTCGTAACAGCGGTCGCGCGCAGTTCCCGGCCGGAGCTGGTGTTGACGGGAACAGTGGCTCCTGACATTTCGCGGAACGTGCCGGTCGTTTCCCTGGCCTCGGGCCGCATCGTGGAACTTCGATCTCGCCTGGGTGATACGGTGCAGAAGGGCCAGTTGCTGCTGAGTGTTCGCAGTTCGGATGTTTCAGGGGCCTATTCGGAATACCACAAGGCGGTTGCCGACGAGGAACTCGCGCGGACGCAATTCGAGCGGGCGAAAGATCTTAACGCCCACGGCGCAATTTCTTTGAACGACCTTCAGGTAGCCCGCGATGCCGAAGAAAAAGCCAAGGTGGATTTGGAGACTTCAGCAGAGCATCTCCGCCTCCTGGGCAACGATCCCGATAAGCCGAACAGCACCGTGGAAATCCGCGCCCCGATTTCCGGAGTCATAACCGACCAACAGGTTACGGACGGCGCGTCCTTGCAGGCATATGGACCAAACCCGTTCACGATTTCGGATTTATCCTCTGTCTGGGTTGTCTGCGACGTACACGAAGACCAGCTGGCCAGCGTCCGCTTGGGTGATACTGCCGAAATTCGCTTGAACGCTTACCCCGATCAGCTTTTCAAAGGCACGATCACCAACATTGGGGCCATCCTCGATCCGAATCTTCGGACGGCCAAGGTGCGTATGGAAGTACGCAACCCGGGGATCATGCGCCTCGGGATGTTCGTGACGGCCACGTTCCGGGGCCAGAAACAGGTTACGCACACAGTCGTTCCATCCACGGCGATCCTGCATCTCCATGACACGGATTGGGTGTTCGTGATCGCGCCAGATAAGAAGTTTCAGCGCGTGGAAATCGTAACGGGCAACACATTGCCTGGAGACATGCAGGAAATCGTCTCCGGCATCATGCCCGGAGCGCAAGTGGTCAAGAACGCGCTCACTTTTCAGAACACGGTGGACCAGTAAAATGATTCGCAGGCTTGTCGATTTCGCCCTCGAAAACCGCTTCATGGTCCTCGCGGCGGCGGTCGTGCTTTTTGGCTGGGGCGCAATCTCGTTTCATCAGCTTCCCATCGAAGCGTATCCCGACGTAGCCGACAACTATGTGGAAATCATCACGCAGTGGCCGGGCATCTCCGCGGAGCAAATCGAGCAGCAGGTCACGATTCCCCTCGAAATCGCAATGAACGGAATCCCTCACGTGGTTCATTTGCGCTCGTTTTCTCTCTTCGGACTCTCCGACCTGAAGCTGATCTTTGACGATCAGGAAGAGAACGCCTGGGACCGTGAGAGGGCTCTCGAACGGCTGTCGCAAGTGACCTTGCCGCCGGGCGTGACACCGCAAATGGGAACGGATTGGAGCCCGGTCGGCCAGATCTACTTCTTTACCCTGAAAAGCACAAATCCGCAGTATGACGTGATGGATCTGAAATCGATCGAAGATTGGACTGTCGAGAAAAATTTCAAATCGGTCCCTGATGTTGTCGATGTCGCCAGCTTCGGAGGCCCCACGCGCGAGTATCAGGTTCGTCTTGACCCCACGAAGCTGATTTCCTACGGCCTCAGCATCGCCCAGGTGGAGCAGCAGCTCACGAACAACAATACGAATGCAGGCGGCAGTTTCATCGAATCCGGGCAGCAGCAAATTAATATCCGGGAAGTTGGATTGGTCCGAAACGTCCGCGATATCGAAAACACAGTCCTCACGGCCAAGAATGGCGCTGCGCTTCGAGTCAAGGACATCGCCGTCGTGGCCCAGGGCCCGAAGATCCGGCTCGGCCAATTCGCGCGCGCCATACATCGCGAAGACGGCAGAATCATCGATAACGATGATGTCGTTTCAGGGATCGTGCTCTTGCGCAAAGGGGCGGACGCCGATAACGCGCTCGCGGGAATTCATGCCAAGGTTAAGGAATTGAACGATCGCATCTTGCCGCCCGGCGTGAAAGTCGTTCCCTTCATCGACCGTAGCGATTTGGTGCACTTCACAACGCACACGGTCCTCCACAACCTCACGGAAGGGATCATTCTCGTCGTGA
>Ga0116219_10003832_pt1 | contig 11651 bp, 6 predicted proteins | sample Sb_taG_4_FD_91019 | JGI IMG/M metagenome (GOLD analysis project Ga0116219, IMG submission 91019) | Peat soil microbial communities from Weissenstadt, Germany - Sb_50d_6_BS metaG | ecosystem: Environmental > Terrestrial > Soil > Wetlands > Peat | place: Germany: Weissenstadt | collected 2010-09-21
CGCCGCGACGCTCGAGATAAATCTGAAATTCGTTCACGGGTTGCGCTCGGTGATCGCGGGCGGAGCAGCCAAAAGGTAAGGCGGCACCATTTGCCGCGGGTCAGCGGATCTAAAAGTTCGTTCGGCAAGTGCTGCCGTTATGTCCGTAAGCCGCGGTGTCCGCGCGCTCCCGGTTCGAGCCAAATCGCCAAGAACGGGCGCCGTGGTTGCTGTTTGAGTTTTGCGGCTCGGTCTTCATGAGCCGCCTTGGAAGGATGCGATGGACAACGCGCCGCATCTCAAAGTCATCGGTACGACAGTGGCGGATCGGGCCCGCGATACGACGCGCCCGGTCGTGCTGATCGGCTTTCAGCGCCATTCGAATCTCGGCCTCGGCTACCTCGCCGCCACGTTGGAGCGTGGCGGATATCAGGTGAAGATTTTCGACTTCGAGGCCGATCGCCGGAAGATATTGGAAGCGGTGAGCGCGCTCGATCCCGTCCTGGTCGGATTTTCGCTGATCTTCCAATCGTACGTCACCTGGTTCGGCTCGTTGATCCGTTATCTGCGCGACAACGGCGTGACCTGCCACTTCATCATGGGCGGGCATTTCCCCAGCCTCAGCTATCAACGTACGCTCGAATTGATCCCCGATCTCGACAGTGTCGCTCGCTTCGAGGGAGAGGAGACGCTGCTCGAACTGGCGGATTGCCTGAGCGCCGGTCGGGACTGGCACGGACTGGACGGTTTGGCGTTTCGGCAGGGCGAAACGATCGTCGCGTCCCCCATGCGCCATCTGACCAAGGACCTCGATTCGTTGCCCTATCCGGTCCGCGCGTTCGAGAACAACACAATTCTCGGCCGCAACGCCACGCCGATCCTGGCCAGCCGCGGCTGCGCGCGGACCTGCTCGTTCTGCTCCATCCATATGTTCTACCGCACTGCTCCCGGCAAGGTGGTGCGTACCCGCAAGCCCGCCGAGGTAGCGCGCGAAATGCGTCACCTGCTGGAGGAGCACAATATCAGCATCTTCCTCTTTCAGGACGACGATTTCCCCTTGTTCGGCTCCGTCTGGCGCCGCTGGGCGAGGGAATTCGTCGGCGAACTGCATCGGAACGCATTGCCCGGACGGGTGGCGTGGAAGATCAATTGCCGGGCCGATGCCGTCGAGCCGCAGCTGTTTGCCGAGATGCGGGAAGCGGGTCTCTATATGGTCTACATGGGATTGGAGTCCGGCACCGAGGAAGGACTGAAGGCGCTGCACAAGCAGATCAGCGTCGAGCAGAACATCCGCGCGGTCGAAATCCTCAAGGAGATCGGTCTGATCTTCGAGTTCGGCTTCATGCTGCTCGACCCCTCCAGCACCTTCGAATCCGTGCGCAAGAATGCGGAATTCCTCAGGACCATTGTGGGTGACGGCAGCGCTGGCGCTACCTTCGGCAGGATGGTCCCCTATGATGGAACGCCGATCAAGGACGAGCTCGAAAGGGCAGGGCGCCTGCATGGCGACGTGTGTAAGCCAGACTATGATTTTCTCGATCCCCGACTCACGCAGTTCTACGAGGAAATCATCGATATCATCGACGTGACGGGTTGGACCCATAGCTACAGCAGCCTGTCGCCGCAGCTTAATTTTGCCTGGAACGAAGTGGCCATTATCGAGCTGCTGTTTCCTCGCGTTCCCGGATTGCCCGCGTACAAGGACGGATTGCGCGAGATCACGCGTGACAGCAACGAAATCCTGTGCCGGGTCATCGAGGATACGTCGTACGTGTTCTCCGATGGACGGCCTAAACTATGGTCGGCGCCGCAGCTTCGCTTGCAGTGTGAGAAGTTTGTCGGCCTTCTCACCAGCCGCCGCGACGCTTTCATACTTCGAAACCAGGACGTGCTGCTCGAGACGCTGCGCCGGGAAACGCGTGCCGCGAGCTGATGGAAGCGGCAGCCGAGTTCTACCGCCACTACGCCAGACTGCGCGCCGAAGACCCGGTACATGAAAGCCGGCGCGGCGTGTGGCTGCTGACCAGGTATGACGACGTATCTGCGGCGCTGCGCGACGCGCGCTTTGGCCGCAAAGGCTTCCTCGAACTGATGGCGCCGCAAAACGGCGAGTCGAAGACATCGCCGATGCGATTCCAGGATCCGCCGGGCCATACCCGGCTGCGCAACCTGATCGGCAAGGTCTTTTCGCACGAACTGGTGGGCAGCCTGCGCCCACGCATTCAACACATCGTCGATGACTTGCTCGATCTCGCTCGGGATACCGGTGGGATGGATCTGATCGCCGGCCTCGGACTCACTCTTTCCGTCCGGATGATCTTGGAGCTTCTCGGCGTGCCCGCCGGCGATCACGAGCGATTTGCGCAGTGGTCGCGCGATATGACCCAAAGCCTCGACGCGGCGGCCGGTTCCGATGCATCCGCGCGCGGTATTGCAGCCCAACAAGCCATCGATGAATACTTTCGCGGTCTCATTGCCGAGCGACGGCAATGCCCGCGGACCGACCTGACAACCAGGCTGATTGCGGTCGAGCACGATGGCGACGTGTTGCAGGAAGCCGAACTGCTCGACATTTGCGGGCTGCTATTCGTCGCCGGCCACGCCACCGCCGTGGATTTGATCGGAAACGGCGTACTCAATCTCCTGCTTCATCCATCCGAGTTGCGCCGGCTGCGCGAAGAGCCCGGCCTGCTCGCTCAAGCCGTCGAAGAGCTGCTCCGCTATGACAGCCCGGTGCAGCGCGTCGGCCGCATGGCGAACACGGACGTGGAGCTTCGTGGCAAGCTGATCCCCAAGGGCGCGGTGGTGTTCCCCATGCTCGGCGCCGCCAACCGCGATCCGGCCCAATACGTCGAGCCCGAGCGCCTCGATCTCGCTCGCCGCCCCAACCGCCATTTGGCCTTCGGCTACGGCGCTCACGCTTGCATCGGCGCTGCGCTGGCGCGTCTCGAAGGCCAAATCGCGATCGGGACTCTAGTCAGGCGCTCGCCGAAGCTGGCCTTGGTCGATGACGTCCCGCGGTGGCGCAATTCATCAGAGACACGGGGATTGAAGGAACTCCCGGTTGCCTTCTAGACTTTCCGCGCTGGACGTGGCGCGACGTCCGCTGCGCCAACGGCGCAGCTACGCCGCCGACGCGGCGATGCCCTTGCCGCGCCATAGCGCGAGCAATTCGGCCTCGCAGGCTTTGGCGCTCTCGACATTGCGCGCCTTGATGTGGCCGAAGCCGCGCATCTTCGCCGGCAGCGAAACGATCTCGACCGCTAGCGCGTGATTGTCGGGATTGAGCGTCGCCGCAAGCTCGCCAAGGATTGCTTCGTAATCGGCGATCAAGCGCCGTTCCATGCGGCGTTCCTGGGTGTAGCCGAAAATATCGAGCGCGGTGCCGCGCAACGGGCGGAGCCACGTCAGGAGCTTGAAGACATGACGCATCCAGGGGCCGAAGGCGCGCTTTTTCGGCTCGCCGGTCGCCGGATCGCGCGCGGAAAGCAACGGCGGCGCCAGATGATAGTCCACGGTGAATTCGCCATCGAACTGGCGCTGCAGTTTCTTCAAGAAAGTGCCGTCGGTGTAGAGCCGCGCCACTTCGTATTCATCCTTATAGGCCATCAGCGTGAACAGGTTGCGTGCCACCGCCTCGGCCAGGCCGGAAAAGCCGCGGGCGAGCTTTGCTTCGGCGATGCGGATCGTCCGCACCGTGTTGCGATAGCGCTGCGCGTAAGCCGCGTTCTGGTAACTTTTGAGAAAAGCGGCGCGGTGTTCGATCAGGACGTCGAGCCCCTGCGGTTCGGGCGCTGCATCGTCGCGCACGGCGCCGCGCAGCAGCGCCTCGACTTGGGCGCGATCGTGGGCGGCGAGACGGCCGAAGCCAAAGCTACGTTTGTTGGCGTCGACGGCGACGCCGTTGAGTTCAATGGCGCGCTCGATGGCCGCGAGCGTAAGCGGCAAAAAGCCTTTCTGGAACGCATAGCCGAGCATGAACAGATTGGCGGCGATGGAATCGCCCATCAGCGCCGCGGCGAACCCGGTGGCGTCGATCGTGTCCGCCGCGCCGTCGCCCGCCGCCGTTTTGATCGCTTGCAGCATTTTGGCGGTCTCGAAATCGATGTCCGCCTTGAAGATGAAGGCGGCGGTCGGCTGCGCGTGACTGTTGATGATGGCCTTGGTGGCGCCGCTCTGCAGCCGCGATAGCGCGGCGGGGCTCGCGGCGACCACAGGATCGCAGGCCAGCAGCACATCGGCGCCGCCCGCGGCGACGCGCACCGCGTAAAGATCTTCCGGTGCCGGCGCGAGCTGCACGTGGCTCATCACCGCGCCGTTTTTTTGCGCAAGCCCGCTGATGTCGAGCACGGTGCAGCCTTTGCCTTCGAGATGCGCCGCCATGCCGATGAGCGCGCCCAGCGTGACGACGCCGCTGCCGCCGACGCCGGTGACGAGGATGCCATAGGGCCGCTGCAGCGGTGGTGCCTTCGGATCGGGCAGGTTGGCAAACAGGCTGTCGTTCGTCGCAAGGCCGCCGAGCTTGCGCGGGGTGGCGCCGCGCACCGTGACAAAACTCGGACAGAATCCCTTGAGGCAGGAAAAGTCCTTGTTGCAGTTCGACTGGTCGATGCGGCGCTTGCGGCCGAATTCGGTCTCGACCGGCGCTACCGCAATGCAGTTCGATTTCTCCGAGCAATCGCCGCAGCCTTCGCACACCGCGTCGTTGATGAAGACGCGCTGCGGCGGATCGGGAAATTTGCCGCGCTTGCGGCGGCGGCGTTTTTCCGCCGCGCAGGTCTGATCGTAGATCAGCACGGTGAGGCCCGCGATGTCGCGCAACTCGCGCTGCACGGCGTCGAGATCGTCGCGATGGCGGATAGCGACGCCCGCGGGGAAACCGGCATGCTTCGGATATTTGCCCGGCTCGTCGGCGACGACGACGACGCGGCGCGCGCCTTCGGCCAGCACCTGCCGGGCGATCTGCGGCACGGTGATCGCGCCTTCCACCGGCTGGCCGCCGGTCATGGCGACGGCGTCGTTGTAGAGAATCTTGTAGGTGATGTTGACGCCGGCCGCCGCGACCGCGCGGATCGCCATCAGGCCGCTGTGGGCATAGGTGCCGTCGCCGAGATTCTGGAAAACGTGGCGCTCCGACGTGAACGGCGATTGCCCGATCCAGTTGACGCCTTCGCCGCCCATGTGGGTGAGGGTGGCGGTGTGGCGGTCGGGCATGAACAGCGCCATGCTGTGACAGCCGATGCCGGCCATGGCGCGGCTGCCGTCGGGCACCCGCGTCGAGGTGTTGTGCGGACAGCCCGAGCAGAAAAACGGCGTGCGCTGGATATTCGACACCGGCGGCGCCGGCCGCTCGAAAGCTTCGAGCCGCGCCAGCCGCTCGTCGAATGGCCAATCGAATTGCGAAGTGTCGCCGAGCCGCTTCAAGCGCGCCACGATGGCGCGCGCCACCATGGTCGGCGTCAGCTCGCCGGTGGCGGGAAGCAGCACTGCGCCGGTCTCGTCGGTCTTGCCGACAATGCTCGGCCGGCGCGCCGCCTCGACATTATAGAAGAGTTTTACCAGCTGGTTTTCGACGAAGCCGCGCTTCTCTTCGACGACCAGAACGTCTTTTAGGCTTTGCGCAAAGGCCAGCGCGCCTTGCGGCTCCAGCGGCCAGGCCAGCGCGATTTTGTAGACGCGAATGCCGAGCGCGGCGGCGCGCTCTTCGGTGATGCCGAGTTCGGAGAGCGCCTGCCGGACGTCCAGATAGGCTTTGCCGGTGGTGACGATGCCGAGGCGCGGCTGCGGCGAATCGATCACCACGCGGTCGAGGCCGTTGGCGCGGGCAAATGCCTGCGCCGCGGCGAGCTTTGGGCCGTGCAGGCGGCGCTCCTGCTCGACCGCCCAATCCATGCCGCCGCGCGGCCAGCGGATGTGCAACCCGCCCGGCGGCATGACAAAATCGCCCGGCATCGTCACCGCGACACGCTGCGGATCGACGTAAACCGAAGCGGAGCTGTCGACGGCTTCGCTCGCCGCCTTGAACGCCACCCAGCAGCCGGAAAACCGCGACAGCGCGAAACCAAACAAGCCGAGATCGAGATAATCCTGGATCGTCGCCGGACTGAGGATCGGCATCATCGCCGCCTCGAACGCCTGCTCGCACTGATAAGCGGTGGTGGTGCTTTGCGCGCCGTGATCGTCGCCCGAGATGGCGAGCACGCCGCCGTGCGGCGCGGTGCCGGCCCAATTGGCGTGGCGCAGCACGTCGAGCGAGCGGTCGACGCCGGGGCCTTTGCCGTACCAGATGCCGAATACGCCATCGACCGTGGCGCCGGGAAACAGGCCGACCTGCTGGCTGCCCCACACCGCGGTGGCGGCGAGGTCCTCGTTCAGCCCGGGCTGGAAGCGGATGTCGTTGCCCTCGAGCAGCGCCTTGGCCTGCCATAGCGCGCTGTCGTAGGTGCCGAGCGGCGAGCCGCGATAGCCGGAGATGAAGCCCGCGGTGCTGAGGCCTGCGGCGCGGTCGCGGGCGCGCTGCATAAGCGGCAGGCGCACCAGCGCCTGGATCCCCGACAGATAGATGCGTCCGGATTGGAGGGTGTATTTATCCTCCAGGTTTACGCGGGCCAATTCCAAGCACATTTCTCCAATGTTGTCCGCGCAGGCACTGTATTGCATCCTTGGCGTTAATTCGAGGATGTGTACTAGCTCAGTACATCTGTGACACCGGGAGAGGCGGATTCTTCCTTAAATTGCACGGTCGACGGTGAGCGCAGAGAGAATTTGAAGTCAAGGATCGCAGACCGCCGGAGGCGGCGGCCTTTCAGGCCGTCCTTGACTTCAAATTCTCTCTGCGCTGCGGTTAGCCGTGCAATTTTAGGGAGGTTGTCTGCGACGCAGCGATCTCACATCAGGAAACGCGAAACAAGACATGACCGACTTCGTCTACGAGATTTCCTGCACCGGCCGCGGCGACCAAGAGGCCGCCGTCCAGGCGTGGGCGGACCGGCATGCCGCGCCGGTATGGCTGGCGCTGCCCGGATTGACCGCGGTCGATCTGTACCGGCCGCTGCGCGGCGGCACCCATGATCCGTTCAATAACGACGGCCCCGGGCCGTTGCTCATGGCCATGCTGCAATTTCCCACCAAGGAGAAAATGCAAGCCGGTCTGTCCGACCCGCTTTTTGCACAAAGCCTTGCCGGCATGCCCGTTGCCGCCACCGGCACGCGTTTCGAGCGGCGGTTTTTTCCGGTCGCCGACGCGCCAAATCCGGCACCGCTGCGCGCGCCGTTCTCCTATGTGGTGCGCTATCACCATCCGGCGGAGAACGTGGCGGAGTTCGTGTCGCATTATGTCGCCGACCATCCGCCGATCCTCGGCAAGCTGCCGGCGATCCGATCCGTGCTGTGCTATCTGCCGGTCGACACCGGCGCGTCCGGCATTTTGGCGCCGGCCGACTATATGATCGGCAATGAAGTCGCGTTCGACTCGCCCGAGGCTTTCAATACGGCGATGGCGTCGCCGGTACGTCACGAGTTGCGCGCGCATTTCAAAAGCTTTCCGCCGTTCACCGGCAAGAACACGCATTATCCGATGATGCGGCGGCAGCTGACGGCTAACCGGTCTTCGTGAAATCCGCCGGACGGCGCTGCAGAAAGGCGTCGATGCCTTCGCGCGCCGCTGCCGTGCAGGCGCTCGAGCCAAAGGCGCGATAGCCGATTTCGAGCGCGGCGTCGAAGCTTTGCGCCGCCGCGGCCTCGACAATGGCGCGCTCCAAAATCCGCGTCACCTCCACGCTGAGCTTTTGACCGTTGAAGGCGATTGCATCGCCCGGCGCCGGCGGCTCGATCGCGACGGCGCCGTTGGTGGGCGCTTGCAGTTGCCCGGTCAGCGCGTGCACGCGTTCGACCGCGCTCTCGATCATCGCCGCATAATCGTCGCTCAAGCGATCGACGATGCCGAGCTCGTGGGCCTTTTTTGTCGAGACCCGCTCGGCGCGGCGCATCATGGCGTGGAACGTCGCCGCCGCTTTCGGCCAGCGCCGATACGTCACCACCATGGCGCCGAGCCCGGGCACGATGCCGAGCGTGATCTCCGGCAGTTGCAGCGAGGCGTTGGCCATGGCGACGGCGCCGTGGCAGCGCAGCGCCAGTTCCAGCCCGCCGCCGAGCGCCATGCCGTTGAGCGCCGCGACTACGGGCTTTTTCATGCGATCGATGTGCAGCAGCAGGCGCGAGCAGTCGCGCGCATATTGCGCCGCGGCTGGCGCGTCGCCGAGCATCTTTGGAAAGCGTCCGATATCGGCGCCGGCCGAGAAGGCGCGCGGGCCGTAGCCGGTGATGATGAAGCCGCGCACCGCGGCATCGGTCTCATATTGCCGGATCACGGCCAAAATTTCGTCGGTCAATTCGTCATGCAGCGCATTGAGCGCTTCGGGACGGCGGATGGTGATGATCTTCACGCCGCGCGCGTCGTCGACCAGCACGGCGCGGTGAAAATTCTGGTAGTCGGTGAGCCCGCGTTTCGGCAGCGGCAAGCCCGGACGCTCCTCCGCCAGGCGCTTGCCGATGCGAGCCACCTCCGGCGCGCCGAGCTTGGCCATCAATTCCAGCGGTCCGGATTTGAAGCCGAGTGCGAGGCGGCAGCCGAGCTCGAGGTCCGCCGCTTCGCCGATGTTGCGGTCGAGAATATCGCCGCTTTGCGAAATCAAAATGCCGAGCAGCCGGTCGCGGATCGCCGCCGCGGTCTCCGCCGCGACCGGCACGGATTTGCCGGGCGACACCGTGGACCATGTGCCCGCGGTGCGGAATATCGCGGCCGGCCGATAGTGCTCGCCTTCCTCGTCGGCCTGCAGCGTATTGGTCTCGATGATGATCGGATTGCCGTGGGCGAGGTTGAGCACGAAGAACGGCCCGGCGTGGACGAATTCCGCCGCGGTCGAATCGATCTCGGCGGCGCTGGCGCGATCCAGCAGATGCGCCGCTTCGTTGCACCAATTGTCGAACACCCGGTCGAGCATGAAGCAGGGCACGTCGGCGGTAACCAGCGGAACTTTGCCGGTCAAGCAAAACAGCCAGCGCAAATCTTCCAGCACGATGCGGTCGAGCGCCGGAGTGTCGATGACCTCGACCACCGGGTTGCGCCAGGCCGGGGCAAAGAAATGGGTGACGGTGGCGCGGCTCTTGTGCCGCAGATCGGCAAATATCCGCGCCGCGGGCAGCGAAGAGGTGTTCGACGTGATCCAGGCATCGGGCCGCATCAGCGCTTCAAGCTGGCCGAAAATCTTTCGCTTCAATGCGAGGTCTTCGGTCGCGGCCTCGATGGCCCAATCGGCGTCGCGCGCCACCGCATAATCCGTCGTGGCATGGACGTTGGCGCGTACCTTTTCCGCTTCGCTCGCGCTCATCTTGCGGCGCGCCACGGCTTTTTCCGTATAGTCGGTGAAGCGCTGCATGGCGCGGTCGAGCGCCGGTTGCGAAATATCGAGCAGATAAAGCTTTACATCGGGCAGGGCGGATTTCAGGTAATAGCCGATATCGGGGCCAATGGTGCCGGCGCCGACCACCACGACGCATCGCGGCAGTGGGCGCGAGGGTTTTCGTACCAGCGGATTCTGCAACGTCATGAGCGGCCGATGACCGCGTCGGGGCCGGCGATGACATGCGCGTCGCGCAGTTTTGCAATGGCGCCTAAGTCGTAGCCGACTTCGCGCAGGATTTTTTCCGTCTGCTCGCCGTAGCGCGGTGGAAACGAGAAATCGCGCGGCGCGCCGGCCTGATCGACCGCCATCGGCGGCAGCCGCACGCGCCGGCCATCCGGCGCAGTCGTGGTCGTCAGCCGCTTGGCGATGGCCTCGATCTGCATCGCCTGCGGCACGGTATTGATCGGCGCGTGCGGGATTTTGGCGCGCTTGAGGTCTGCCAGAAGGTCCGCGGTCGAATGCTGCTTGGTGATCTTGGCGATATCCGCATGGATGGCGACGCGGTCGGCGACGCGGCCGACATTGGTGGTGCGCTGGGTTGTCGCCACCGCGTTGAATTTCGGGATATCGACAAGGCGCCGCCAGCCGGCGTCGCTGCCGATGGCGAACAACACCGCGCCGTCGCGCGTCGGATAGGCGTTGGTCGGCACGAATTTGCGGTGCTCGTTGCCGGCGCGGGTGATCTCCCACGGCTCGCAGTCGAAATCGATCAGCGGCAGCAGCGTGATCAGCCACGCCGCCGCGGCCTGCATCATCGACACGTCGATGCGGCTGCCTTGCCCGGTGGTGGCGCGCTCGGCCAGCGCCTTCCAGACATTGGCGTAGACTTCGTCGCCGGCTTTCAGATCGACCAGCGGGATGCCGGCAAGCGTCGGCGGGCCGTCGAGCATGCCGGTGACTTCCATGTAGCCGACCTGGGCCTGGATCGCCGGGTCGTAGCCGGCGGCATCCGGATAATCCGGCCCCATGGCGGAGATCGCCGCCCAGATCAGGTCGGGCTTCACCGCGCGTAAACTGTCGTAGTCGATACCGAGCTCGGTGTAGCGTGACGGCAGCGTGTTGCAGCAGAACACGTCGACATTGAGCTCGCGGATCAGGCGGTGCAGCACGTCGCGGCCTTCGCGGCTCTTGAGGTTGAGCGCGATCGATTCCTTGCCGACATTGGGGCCGATGAAATAGGAGCGCCGGCCCTCGTCGGCGACCAGCGAGCCGATATAGCGGTTGGGATCGCCGGGCAGTGCGCCCTCCGACTGCGGCGTCGCTTCGAGTTTTATCACCCGCCAACCGAGATGCACGAAGCGCAGTGTCGCCGAGGTCAGCGACAAGGCTTGCTCCATCGAAAGGATGACGCCGGGCTTCATGATGCGCTTTGCGAAAATCTCAAGCGACCTTGCGCCAGAGTTTTGTCGGCTCCTGGAACCGGCCATAGACGTCGACCAGCGCGTTGGTCATCTCGCCGACGGTGGCGTAGGCCTTCACTGCGTCCATCAGCGCCGGCATGACGTTGCGGCCGGTCTTGGCCTCGGTGCGTACGGCGGCAAGCGCGCTCTCGACGGCAGCGTTGTTGCGCGTCGCGCGCACTTTCTTGAGCGCGTCGATCTGCTCGATTGCGCCCATCTCGTCGTAGCCGTGCAGGTCGATCTGCGGCTTCTCTTCGTCGCTGTCGGTGTAGCAATTGACGCCGACCTTGCGCAGCGCGCCGCTTTCCAGCGCCTTCTGCCGCTCGAAAGCGTATTGCGAGACTTTGGCTTGGATCACGCCGTCGGCCACCGCCTTGACGATGCCGCCCTGGGCATCGACCCAATTCATCGCCTCGACGATTTTTTCCTCGAGCTGATTGGTCAGGCTCTCGATGTAATAGGAGCCGCCGAGCGGATCGACGGTGTCGGCAAGCCCGATCTCCTCGATCAAAAGCTGCATGGTGCGCAGCGAGATGCGCTGCGCTTTTGGCGTCGGAATCGTATAGGCCTCGTCGTAGCAGCACAGCGCCATGGTCTGCGCGCCGCCCAGCGCCGCGATCAATGCGTAGTAAGCGCCGCGCATAATATTGTTCTCGGGCTGCTCGATGGTCAGGCCGAAGCCGCCGCCGCCGGCGATCATGCGCAGCCAGCCGGATTCCGGCTTCTTGGCGCCGTAGCCGTCGAGGATGATTTTCGCCCACAGCCGCCGCCCGGCGCGGAATTTCGCCACCTGCTCGAACAGGTTGCC
>Ga0116219_10003836_pt1 | contig 11646 bp, 20 predicted proteins | sample Sb_taG_4_FD_91019 | JGI IMG/M metagenome (GOLD analysis project Ga0116219, IMG submission 91019) | Peat soil microbial communities from Weissenstadt, Germany - Sb_50d_6_BS metaG | ecosystem: Environmental > Terrestrial > Soil > Wetlands > Peat | place: Germany: Weissenstadt | collected 2010-09-21
AGCTCCGGGATCAGCCGTCGTGATGCCGGCGCCGGGCTCGCCGAGAAGATCCATGCGGAGGTCGCCCGGGTCATGGACGGTCGCCGGCACGTTGTCCGGATCATCTGGGCCCTGCAGAGCTGACATCCGCGGGGGGCCGCCGGTACGGCGCCCTCAGAACGTGACGCCGTGTGGAGGCGTGTGCCAGGAATACGCGCCGAGGGTCAGGACCAGCGCGTCAGGACTCTCCGACCCACTTGGACCACAGGATGTCGACGGCGAACGCGACTACGGCACCGGTTGACACTTCTTTCTCGACGCGCTCGGACATCGCCTCAGTGAACGCCTCGATCCGCTCAGCGGTCATCTGATCCACCGTCACCCTGAACTCAACAGGGGTCTTCGGATGGTTGAACTGCTCCGCCAGCATGGCGAGAACCCTGTGACGCTCTGGATCGGCCACCATCATCCGTCCCCCTTCATAGTTCGCCCCATCGCCTTCGCCCACTTCTCGACGTCAGGCCAGGCTCCTAAAGGAAGCGCGGCGAGTTGACGAGATGATATGGCGGGCCGGGGCATCATTTCTCTCGTAAGCCACTCTGACCCGATAAGGCGGTCCAGTTCGTTGCAGCCCCGGGGTCCGACATCCGGGGCTGCTTCGCGTAACCGTCATGAACACTTCGTCAACGTCACGGTTTCACAGAGACGCAGACACCGAAATGGACTCGTAACACCCCGCACAGCCGCGGCTCAGATGGCCCACTTAGGGTCGCGCTCAGCGATCCGGGCCGGCGCTCGTTTCCCCCTAACCCCCCAGGGGTGCGCTGGCGGAATCGTTAAGGGACATGCCTGCCCTGGCGAAAGCGTCCCCGCTTCGGTCACGGCGGGGTCGCTTCGCGTCTCGGTACATGGCCGTGCCCCTATCCCATACCGGCACCACTGGCACAGTTCGAGGGGCGACGACAACCCAGGGAACACACGCTTGTGTTCACATCGTCGCCGCCCCTCATCCAAGTATGCGCCCGTGGTCACGCCCGAAACAGAGCCGACCGGCTCGAATTCGGCCAACCTCAGGCGGCTCTGAGGTGGCGTGGAGAGCGCGACCCAACCCCGAAGGCGGTTAACGGGGTTGGGTCGTTGCCCTACCGCTTGGCGAACTAGCGGCCACACCCCCCTTGGGCTGGGGAGAGTAGGTCACGGGGCCCCGGGGGCAGTCCAGAACGCCCCGGTCTTAGCCGTTGACCCGGATTGGGGGTGCCGGTGTCCGGTCCCGCCGCGTCAGAGGACCGGACACCCGCACCGCCGACGACCGGCTTTTCGACGTTGCTTCGCGCCACGGCACCTAGGCGGGAGCGGACGGCGGAGCAGGCCCACCAGCTCGCTCGACACACAGGCATAGACCGGCGCCCTGGTTTTGACATACCCTGCGAGTGCAGCACCGGGGGGAGGTCGATCGACTGGTGGCGCAGAAGCCCGAGGCGGCCGAGGGCCTCAGATGACTGGCGGCACGTTGCAGATGCTCGCTGCCGCAGCGCAGCAGCCCGAGGCCGCGCACGTCGTCTCGGAGTTGATCGCCCTCGCGGTGGTCCTCGGGGTGCTCGTCGCTGCCGGGTGGGTGCTGCTGTTCGACCGACGTCGGGGCGATGGCGTGGCCCCGGTTGACCCCGAGACCGAGACGGAGCGGGACGAGGCGGCATAAGCAGCGTGCAAGAGCAGCGGGCGTCCCTGCGGGCGGCCGGGGTGGTCTGATACCGGCGACAGTCGCGCGCCGCACCTCAGTTCGCCTGAACGCAGCCGAGGAGCTCAGCCCGCTCTGACTGCGGGATGTCGACGGATCGCAGCACGACGCCCGAGTCTCGGAGCCTCTCGGCGATGCCGGCAATCCGCGCCCGGACGACCTCGGCCTGCTCGAGGGCGACCTCGTCGAGGATGCTGGCAGCGCGCCGGACGGTGTCCGCGCAGCACGGCTCACAGAGGCACACGACCGCGCGGCCATCCCCGAGGAGGGGCAGCACCTCTGACAGGGTCGGCACGTGGACCCCGCCACAGTCAGCGCAGCGTGCCGGCGGGTCGGAGGCCATGGGACTAGGGCCGGTTGAGCCAAGCGGGGGTCATGTCCCGTATGGCTGGGCCAGCTGTGAACTCGCTCATGTCCGCGGGCCGAGCCGGTGCGTCGCCGGTCACCAGCGGGGCCCAGCCGTCGAGGCAGCGGGCCAGGATGGCTCCCTCTTGGCCGTCAGGGAACCGGAAGCGGTACAGCGGCTCCACGGCGCCGACGTTGACGTGCTGCACGCCTGAGGCGCCCTGGAGGCTTCCCGGCTTGATATCGAACCACGAGCCGCTGGTCAGAATTTTCGTGACCTTCGAGAAGTCAGGCTTGTCCATTACTCGCGTCCTTTCAGTCGGCCGTGATGGTCAGGTCGTAGATGCCGTCGGGGCACCCAGCGGCCGGAGGTTGGAAGAGGAGATACCCGTTGGGGAAGAACCCGGTGGAGCCCTTGACCCCAGCAAAGACCGGCGCAGAGAAGCTGGCGCCTACGGGAAGGTTCACCGTGACTCCGGTCACGGTCTCCGTGAAGCCGAGCGGGATTCCCAGGTACCCATATCCGCCCTTGATGGTGACGTTGGTCGTCCAACTTTGGTCTCCGCCTTGCCAAATCGGGATACCCCCGTAAAAGGCACCCGACCCGTCACTCGGCCATCCGGGTCTCGCTGGCATGTCAGTTCCTCTCCTCCTTGCGAGCTGCCTCGGCGTACTCGGCCGCCAGGTCCGACCACATGCGAGCGTCGGCGGGAGTCGGCGCCTGGCGGAAGAGGCGCCCGTAGTAGACCGCCTTTTCTAGGTTGGACATCTCCGACGTCGGCTTCGATGGCCACGTCGGCCCGTTGTCGGGCCCTCGGCTTATCGGCGGAGTCGCGGGGACGGCTGTTGCCGGAGCCGGCATCCCGATCGGTCGCCTTGTTGGGTCGGCGGCGATCGACTTCTCGAGCATGTCGAGACGATCCTCAACCCCCCGGTAGCGCGTGGACACGACCTTCGAAAGATCTGGTCTTGCAGTTGCCTTGACGACCAGACGATTGACCTCTGCGGGGATGCTGTCGCGCACTTCCTTGGCCTTTGCCCGGTAGGCCGTCGACATGCCCGGCTGGTACCCGAGGACGTCGGCCATCTTCTCCAGTCGGTCGACCTCGGCCTCCATCAGCTCCGTTACCTGTCGCACCGCCGATTTGACCGAGAGCCGGCCGTTGGTGGCCTGGAGCTCGAGGATCTGCTTGTCGTGGTCATAGGAAAAGGCCACTGTCAGATCCCACCGCTCGGAGGTGTGCCCGCTGCGTAATCTCTGACGTCCGCGATCCGGATCTGCTCCCGGAGGAGCTCGACCTGGCGCCGGGTATCCGCGTCATGAGGTTCGAGGTCGGCGTTCATGGCGTGCTGCATCCCCACCGGGCCGGCGACATAGAGCACGTCGCCAGTCGACACCGTCACAGCCGTCCTGCCGAAACCCCCGTCGAACGTACGCTCTTGCGCTTCGCCTTTGGGTCCCTCGCCGACGTACTTGAACGTGGCCATTCACGCCACCTTTCTTGCTTCTCGCCGCGTCTTGTACGCGACCACCGACACGACATCTACTTGCCACACGCCTCCGACTTTGCGAGCTTCGAGTCGGCCTGCCTCACATGCCAGGCGAACTCCTCTCTCACTGATGCCGAGCGTCTTTGCGGCCTCTTTCACTGTCGTTCTCTCATCATGGAGATCGTCGGGTGACATATCCAGCTCCGGAAGTTCCGCAGTTCCGTTTGCAGAACCGAGCCACCGTGCCGCCAGCTGCCGAATGGCGTAGATCCGGAGAGCCGCCTCGTCGTCTGTCGTGCCACGTGCTTGGCTCGTGCGCTCGAAGTGCCGCAGGAATGGCTCGAGCAGTGCGCAGTCCTCGGCGTAGAGCGTGACGGACGGCTCGGTGCGGAGGTCCATCAGTACCCCAACATTCCGCGCATTGATGCGATGCCGGGCACGTAGTGGCGGGCGTCGAGTAGGGCCTCAGGTGCGACCGGCGTTGGGTTCTCCTGCTCCCGGCGATACGCCTCCATGTAGTCGGAGAAGATGGGACGGGGACCCGAAGCCAGCAGATGTGTCGCCATCGCCACGGCGATCACACGGTCGTCGTGCTTTCCGGACTTGTGATCGATCCGCAGCACGTTGACCGAGGTCTCGCGGAGACGCACGTTGAGGATCTCGCTCTTGAGCTCCTCGTCGTCGGGCAGGGTCAGGAGGCGACCGCGCAGCGCCTGCATGATGGAGGTGGCCAGCAAGCCGACGCTCCCGGACGTGAAGGTGAACTCCTCGCAGCCGATGCCGGCGCGGCGAAGCTGCTCGACCATCAGGTACGCCTGGGACGGGTCGTAGTGCAGGCGGGCGCCGTAGGAACGGCAGAACTCGACCAGCCACAGCCGGACGTCGTCGAGGCTGACCTCGTGCCCGGGCCGGGGCGTCCAGACCTGCATACGGTCGACGATGATCCGCGTACCCTCACCCTCACGTTGAGGGTGAGCTATCACGACCACCGTCCGGTCATGCCTCTTGCCGAGGTCGAGGGTGCAGATGTAGCGACGTCCGGCTTCGGGTGCGAGCGGGCCCTGGAGAGTGCAAGCAGCGGCGACATCGGCCGGGTCGGCGATCGCGTCGTCCGCCTCCGCCCGCTCGTTCATCCAGAGGCGGGCGAAGCGGGCAGGGAAGAGTCGGCGGCGCTCTGACTCGACCTCTTCGGGATCGACCCACGGTGGCGGCCCGTGGACGTCGGAGACCCGCCAGAGCTCGTCGGTCCGGGCCGCGTCGAAGATCTTGCGGGAGAAGTGACCCGGAGCGCCGGCCGTCGTGATGACGACGCCACGCGAGTCGGCCACCTTCGGGAGACCGGCCCAGAGGTTGTCGAAGAACTCACGGTGCTTCTCGACGTCGGGCCAGTTGGCGAGCTCGTCGACCACGAGCCACTTGGGTCGCAGGCCGTGGCTGCCGGCGCTGTCGGCGGGGAGGATGACCAACTCGGAGCCGTATCTCGGGGCGATGATCCGCCGGGACTCGACGAGGATGTCGGCCTCGAGTCCGGGCGTGTTGGCACGGAAGGCTGCGACCGACTGGCGCAACAGGCCCGCCTGGTCAGCGTCCGACGCAGCGACGTAGCCCTTTTCGCCCGATGCCATCTGGGTGAGGAGGACCACCACCGAGATGCCGGCGACGTCGCGCGTCTTGGAGTAGCCCTTGGCCCGGCCGAGCCAGTGACGGCGTGGACCGTCGAGCGACAGAAGGGCGGTGGCGTCGGCGTGCTGGACCTCGGTCGCCGTGTCCCACCAACGGCCGAGGTTGTCCCTCAGGCCGCTCAGGAGGTCGAAGGCGTCGAGGCGGCTCATGCTGACCGCCTCCTGACCCATGGCGGCAGGGTGACCAGAGTCACGGCGAGGCGGTGCGAGCACTCGCGCTGGGCATTGGAGGCTGGGCACGTGCAGGACCAGCGCCCGTCGGCGAGGTTGACGTCGTAGACAGCGCTGTCGCCGAAGACCCGGGCGGCGACACACTCTGGGGCGACGGTGACGAGATGCACGTTGCCGGTGACCAGCAGGCGGCACGCTTTGGCGTCGATCGTCTCGGTGGGCATCAGCGTTCAATCGCTGCGTCGGTGTTTGGGATGTCCCTGCGGGGTAACTTCAAGGCATGGGGGCGCCTGATTTGGAGAATGTGCGGGTCGCCGCAGTGGTTATTGCGGCCATCGCCGTCACCGGCGTCCAGCTGCTCCGATGGCTCCGCGCCAATGGGGGCATCAGACTCGTGGTTGCGTGGCTGCTCGTGAGCCTCATCGCACTGGTGGCTATGTCGATCGTCCCGGCGCTGCTTCTCTTGGCCGGGGACAGCCAACGGGCGTGGGACGCGTGGATGGCTGAGTCCGCCGTGGCTGCGCTCGCGGTCGTAGTGATGCAGGTCACCATCTGGCAGGACGACCGGGGGCTCCAGCTCGCTATTGCGGCCGGGCATCACGCGGACTCCTCTCCGCCGTCTGCCAGGAGCCCACTGAACGTGGTGAGGTCCAGCAGCACGTAGGCATCGGCCGTTGAGCGGTTGCGGCGCTGGTCGATGAGCGGCTCGGTCGTCATGGCTCACCTCGAAGGACTCGCTCGATCGTGCCGTCGGTCCAGTCCGTTGGGTGCCAGACGTGACTCTCGGCGCCTGCATGGCCGAGTGCGTGCAGCCAATCCTGCTGGTCGACGCTGAGCCGTCCGCGAGCGGACTTCAGCTCGGCGAAGACGATGCGCTCACGCACCAGCGTCAGGTCCGGCCACCCAGCACCGTCAGCGGTGACCGGCGTGCGCCAGCCGTGGGCCGTCCGTGCGGGGCGGAAATGGGCGACGCGCCAGCCGAAGAGGTGGGCGAGCTCGACGACCGAGTCGAGGAGCTCCTGCTCGGTCATGGTGGTGGCGGCCGTGGTCATGCCTCTGCCCCGTCGTCTGGCAGGGCTTCGGCGTCGATGACTCCGGCGCGGCGCTGGCGGGCTCGTCGGCCGTCCTGTGCGATGTCCTCGAGGGTGGCCGTCGTGCTGGCGACCGTCTGGCGCAGCTGGGCACGGCCAGCAGTGTCGAGGCCGAGTTTGCTCCCCAGGTCGCCGGCCAGCCGATCGGTGGCGTTCGCTTGCTCCCACATCCTGATCGGGACCTTGCCGGGCCCCGCCTGGTCGATGATCTCGGCCATGTAGGCGTCGAGGATCAGCGAGCGAGTCTCGACGCGAAGGAACCGGGCGACGGCGATGACGTCGTGCTCCTCGAGCCACGGGCAGAGCTCGAACAGTTTGGGACGCAGCTCAGCCGCCCGGGCTTCTATGGCGCGCTCCGAGTCGGCGCCGTGCACCAGCGACTTGGTGTGACCGGCCTCGAACGGCGGCCACGAGTAGCCGCGGGCTGGCCGTGATTCATCCTCAGCCATCCGATGCCACCGATCCGGTTGACATCCGGTTGACAGGTGCCGTCTGACCTGCGGCTATAGGCGTCTTCCTTGATACGCAGTCAAGAGGGACCGGCTGGTGGGTCGCGTACGCATCAAGTCGTGGAGCATTGACAGAGATGCTGTGACGTCGGCTGGGAGTCACTCGTCCACCGCCGGACACCCAGGTTCATGCTCGACAGGGATGATCGTCACCGTGCCGGGCTCGAGCTCTGGGACGGTCAGTGTCGCCCCGCATGGGCATCGTCCCGTCGTGGCCACGAGTCGCCTACGTGCTGCCCGCTCCTTCTCGATCGGAGAGGCTCCATCAGGGATGTCCTGACTCAAGATGAGCCGTCGGAATCGCCGGCCGTTGCCCATCAGAACTCGTCCCGCTGGTAGTAGACCGGGCCGGTCGGTTCATTATCCAGACCCACCTTTGGCGGACTGGCGGTCTGGGCGGACTGGTGAGAAAAAGTGTGAGAAAAGTCCCTAGTAGTACCCACACCGCCCACACCGCCCACACCGTCAAAGGGGATCGTTGGCGGACTGGGTGGCGGACTGGTCGGAAGCTCGACCATCCAGCCGGTCATCTTCCCGGTCCCGGGGTCGTGCCGTGGCGTTGCGCGCACGCCGAGGTCGCGCCTGGCGCGCTCCACGGTGCGGTCCGATACGCCGGCCGCCCGGGTGAGCTTGAGCAGCTCGCTCGTCTCCATCGCACCGGCTTTGAGGATCGAGCGGACCAGATCCCTCGCCTCCTCGCGCTCGGTCTTCTCCGCGCCAGGCACGACGCGGCAACGAGCGCCTCAGCCGAGACCGAGCTCGTCGTCACACCGGTCACGTAGCCGCAGTCGAACCGCTCGTCGTCGCCGATGATGAACGCCAGACCGTCGTCAGGCATCTTGAAGTTCGACTTGCTCACCCGCATGACCCGCCGGCACTCGGTCTCGTCGTCAGGGTCGATCCCCAGCACCCAGACGATCCGGGCAACTGCGGTCCACGCCGTCGACCCGATGGCGGCCGTGGCCGGGTCGCTCCCACCCTTGGGCGGGTGCGTCAGGCCGAGGATGGAGCACCCGGTGCGCTCTGCAACGGCGGCCAGAGATGAGAGCGCTGCACCGACTGCGCCATAGTTGTGGGAGTCGCCCTGGACCGAGTAACCCAGGCCGTCGACGACGACGAAGCCGACCTCGTTATTGGTCAGGAACTCCTCGAGGACGTCGCAGTCCTTCGGCAGTCGCCACGGCCGTCGAAAGGGACGCCCATCCTCGTCGAAGGTCTCGATGTCTCCGATGATCAGCACCCTGCTGAGGTCCGCGCCCGTGGCGTGGAGCCGGGCCACGAGGCGCTCGTCCGGCTCCTCGAGGCTGAGCATGGCGCAGTTGATGGGATCGCGATCTATTCGGTCCCCGGGAAAAGGCCGCCCTCTGCTGAGATTCCCAATCGCCCAACTCGCCAGCGTCGACTTTCCTATGCCCTGGCGTGACACGAGCAGCTGAACTCCTGCGGCAACGAGGTGTCGCTCCCAGAGGAACACGGGCTTCGTCGGCGTGATCGTCTCGGCGCGCCGGAACGTCAGGCGCGGGCCCAGATGGAGATCGTCCTCCTCGTCCAGTTGCGTCATGGGTCGCGCGGCGGCTTGCCGCACGTGTGCGCTGGTCGGCTATCGCGTGACTATGGGTCACCGGGCCAACGCTCTGGCGGCGGCGCAGGCTCGCTACACCGAGGGCAACGGACCTGGGCGCGGAGTCGGGCGACTTCCTCCTCGAGCGCCTGGAGGCGTTCTTCCGGCTCATCGTGGGCCATCAGTCGTCACCGAGCCCCAGGGCTCGGAGCACCAGCGCGGTCGGCCAACGGAGTTTGCGCCCCACCCGGAGCGGCTCCACGGGGCAGCTGCCGGCCTTGACGGTTTCGTACAGCGCCCACGTGCTGCACCCGAAAAGCTCGGCCACGGCCTTGGCGTTGATGGTCGGGGGCAGATCGTTGAGGGCGCCGAGGGTCATCACGACGCCACCTCGTGGCCGGGATCGGTCAGGGTGAACTCGGGCTCGAACAGCGCCCCAACGGGTTCGCCCACGGCCCGGGCCACCCTCACACGATCGAGGGGCTTGAGCCTCCTTTCACCTCGCTCGACTCTCGAAAGCAACGGCTGAGATAGCCCCGTGAGACCGGACAGGTCCTCGAGGGTGACCTCGTTGGCTATGCGCCACCGTCGAAGCCGTGAAGTGGTGTCGTGATTCACAACACATGATCCCATGCCCCCTATTGTGCCGCCAGCCTTGCGTGGCCAGGTGCGAGGTAAAGCACTCACACCGGGCTCGGGCGTGTGATTTATCCTGCGGGCGGAAAGTTGTGAAACTCAACAGACTGTGGCAAACTGGTTGGCATATGGCCAGCCCGCCGCAGCTCGAATCCGTAGTCGCCAGCAACGTGGCCCGCCTCCGCCAGGCCGAGTCGCTGACGCAAGAGCAGCTGGCCTATCTGCTCCGCGTACATGGTCTCCCCTGGGACAGGGCAACCGTCGCCGGGGTGGAGACGGGACGCCGCAAGGTGCGTCTCACCGAAGCCGTCGTGCTGTGCGCGGTCCTGGGGGTTTCCATGGCGGACTTGGTCGCGCCCCCCGGTGATGCCGTCGCAGTCGACCAGGGCTCGTGGACCGCGGGCTACTTGCGAGCTGTCGTTGAGGGCGACAGGGACTACACGGGCCCCGAGTACACGTCGGCGGCTCAAAAGGTCGCCTACCGCCGCCTTGACTCAGCCCTCGAGGCGCAGTCGCAGTGGAGAGCCGAGGCCGTCAAGAACATGTCAGCGCGTTGGGACCTTGACCCCCACAAGATCACACACGGAGAGGTGAAGGGCTTTCTCCGACACGGTGACCCAATGGATACGGCGATCGCCGGTCGAATCGAGAACCGCACGCGGCTGGGGGTGACCCCCGGCGACGTCAGGCTCGCTGCTCAACGGACCTGGGGACGTCCGTTTCTTGAGGAGCGAGATAGCAGGGTTGCCGAGCGACCCGGCAACGTGCAGGCGGTCCGGGGACGAGTCACCAGGGAACTTGAGGTCGAGTTGGAGCGAGCGATCGAGGAGGCTGCCGACCGGGCAGCGGAAAGGTTGGGAAAATGAGAGGCAGCATCCGAGCGCGAGGCAAGACGATCACTGCGTACTGGTTCACACACGACCCCGGCACGGGCCGGCGCAAGCAGCACTCCAAGGGCGGCTTCCGGACGAAGGGCGCCGCGCGGGAACACCTCAACGAGCTCCTCGGGAAGGTCCAGACCGGCGGGTGGAGCCCGGATAAGAAGATCACGATCGGCGAGCTCCTCGTCGAGTGGTTGGCGGCGAAGAAGTCGCAGGGCCTCCGGGCGACGACGCTGGCGCAGTACCAGGACGTCGTCGACGCGTGGCTTGTCCCGCACGTCGGTGGGGTCCAGCTGGCCAAGTTCTCCCCTTCCCAGGCCCAGCAGCTCGCCGAGACACTGCGGGTAGAGGGGTCCCGCGCTGGGGGTGCATTGTCTCCGCGCTCGGTGCAGCTGTCCCTCACCGGCTCAAGGCGGCGACCGCCTGGGCGCTCGAGACGGGCCTCGTGGGCCGTGATCCCCTCGCGGGCTACCGCCGGCCGCGGGCACAAGCAGCCAAGGGCGCCGGCGCTGCATGGACAGCCGATGAGGCCCGGGCCTTCCTCGGCTCTGTCTGCGACGACCGCCTGACCGCCGCATGGACGCTTCTGCTCACTCGTGGCCTTCGCCGGGGAGAGCTGGCCGGCCTCCGGTGGGATGCCGTGGATCTCGACGCCGGGTCGATCAGCATCACCAGGACCCGCGTCCTGGTCAACGGTCAGCCGACTGACTCAGTGCCGAAGACCGACGCCGGCCGCCGCACGATCCCCCTCGACCCGGGTCTCGTAGCGACCTTGCGCTCGCACCAGACCCGGCAGAAGGCCGAGCGGCTGGCAGCCGGGCCCGCGTAGATCGCCGAGGGCTACGTCTTCACCGACGAGTTCGGAGCGCCGCTGCACCCCGAGTACATCAGCACGCGGTTCGAGTCGCTCGTCGATCGGGCGCAGCTGCGACGGATCCGGCTGCACGACACGCGCCACACCGCTGCGAGTCTCATGCTGGCCAGCGGCGAGAACGTGAAAGTGGTGGCCGAGCTGCTCGGCCACTCCTCCCCCACCATCACGCAGACGATCTACCAACACGTGATGCCCGGCATGTCCGAAGGTGCCGGCGAGAGGCTGAGCGCGGCGCTGCTCAGCTGACTCCTGATTGAGGGAACGGAGCGCGCTCCGAGGTGAGGGTCTTGATCCCCAGCTTTCGCTCCTCTGGCCAAGGCCAGTGCTGGTGCTTCGGGACGCTTCTCTGAGCCCACGCGAACAGATCCCCACCCTTGGGAGACAGGCGCGCGAAGACGATGGAACCGGGCACCTCCCAAGTCTTGATGTCGCGCCCCTCGACTCTGCACGGGAGGGGGTCCCCGCCAACCTCTTCACCCTCCTTCTGCAGCATCTTGAGGGAGAGCCTGGACCACGACGGTGACTCCACTCGCCACCCGACATCGTCGACAGTCTCGGCCTGGTTTCGGTCGTTGGTAACCCTCACGATGAAGGTGTACTCGGCGCCGGAGCGGATCCCCGCTTCATCGGGACCCAATGTGACGTGGACACTGATCGAGCGCGTCACACGCAGCTTTGGCCACAACCG
>Ga0116219_10003838_pt1 | contig 11639 bp, 11 predicted proteins | sample Sb_taG_4_FD_91019 | JGI IMG/M metagenome (GOLD analysis project Ga0116219, IMG submission 91019) | Peat soil microbial communities from Weissenstadt, Germany - Sb_50d_6_BS metaG | ecosystem: Environmental > Terrestrial > Soil > Wetlands > Peat | place: Germany: Weissenstadt | collected 2010-09-21
CTTCGGAGCGCGACCGCTCCCTCAGCCGCCCTCATCTCCCACCTCCTCGTCGTCCTCGATGCTGCGGCCCGTGAGTGTCATGAAGACCGCTTCCATGTCGACGTCCTCCACGCGCCGGTCGGTGCCGGCGACTTCGGTCCTGAGCTCCAACGGCGTTCCCTCGGCGACGATCCGCCCCCCGGCCAGGAAGGAGATGCGGTCACAGAGCAGGTCCGCCTCCTCCATGTCGTGCGTCGTCAGCAGGATCGCCACCTCGTCGTGGCGCCGGACCTCGGCCACGAAGCTCTGCACGTCGCGCTTGCTCCTCGGGTCCAGTCCCGTGGTGGGCTCGTCGAGCAGCATCAGCCGGGGCGAGGTCAGGAACGCCCTCGCCACCGCCACCTTCTGCTGTTGGCCCCGCGACAGGTGCAACATGGGCTCCCGGAGGTACCGGGCCTCGAGACCCAGGCGTTCGAGGATCTCCGCGCTGCGAAGCCTCACCACCGGGCCCGAGAGCCCATAGGCCCGTCCGTAGAACAACAGGTTCTCGAGCGGGGACATCGCCCGGAAGAACGACGGGTCCGCCGACACCCGGTTCAGAAGGGGCCGGACCGAGAGCGGTTCACGCAGTGCGTCGCGGCCGAAGACCCGGACCTCGCCGGCGTCGGGCACGAGCAGCGTCGAGAGCACCCTGATGAGGGTGGACTTCCCCGACCCGTTGGCCCCGATCACCCCGTAGATCTCGGCGGGTGCGATCCGGAACGAGACCCGGTCGACGGCGGTGTGGAACGCCTGGGCGCGGCGCGGGCCCCGCCAGCCGCCGCGACCACGTCGCTTTCTGAATGTCTTCGTCACGGCGCGCACGTCGAGCGGCGTGCCACCGGGCTCCAATCTTGCGAATCGCGCTTTGGCCGAACTCATGCCCATCTCCCCATTCGAGTGTTGCGGTGCGAGCGACGCGCTGCGTGCAGCGGCGCGTCGACAGAGGACGCGGCCGCTCGCCGAATGAGGGGGGCCGCGTACCTAGTGGTGCTTGAAACCAGCCATGGGAAAAACGATAGCAAACGGGTCGGCGTCCCGGAACAGCGCGCCCGCGGTCGCCGGCTCGGACATTGCGCCGGCGTCAGGGGGCCCGCGGCGCCGGGCCAACCGGCGTCCGGAGCAGACAACGCCGAGTCGCGACGAGGTGGCGGGCCGAGTGCGAGGATGGTCGACGTGGATGAACACGTGGAGGAATCACCACCCGGCGCCGCACTGGAGACCATCCGAGAGCGGCTCGACGACGTCGACCGGAGGCTCGTGACGCTTCTCGCCGAACGGGCGGAGCTCATCGGCGAGGTGATCGACTTCAAGCGGGCGGTGGGAATGAGTGTCGTGGACCGTGTCCGTGAAGACGAGATGCTCGCACGCATCGAGGCCATGGCGTCACAAGTCGGGCTCGACCCCCGGATGGCGCGGCAGGTCCTTCGGGCCGTGATCGACGCATTCACGCTGTTGGAGGTGGAGCAGCTAGGGGGCGGTTGAGCTGCTACTGCAACCCGGGATCTCCGTCTCCCGAGCCGTGCGCGTCCTCCCATTGCGGAGGCGGCCCGATCGTCGAGGCCTCGGGACCGAAGCGATCGACGTAGGTGGAACGAAGCTCCTTCCAGCGATCGGGTGCCGACACCGGCGCCGGCCTTCCGGCGACTTCGTAGCCGAGCAGGTCCAGACACGAGTGCCATCCGGCCCCGTCGCGCGCCGATTTGCCGAGCTCGTCCACCACGGCGATGAACACGAGCACGCTCTCGGCGCCCCGGGCCTCGACCTCGAAGCGCAGGACGTCGACCCCCCACCGCAGCTCCATCAACGACGGCGGGTCGAAGGCCAGCATCTCGCCGTCGAACGGGTCAGCGTCGATGTCCCGGAACGAGAAGCGAAGGCGCGCTCCCACCGTTCGCTCCCCCTCGATGGTGGTCGGGAACCACGCCGCGAGGTGGTCGGGCTCGGTGAGCACCCGCCAGACCGTCTCTGCGGGATACCGGAGCCGACGCCTGAAGGTCAGGAGCACCTGGCCGTCACGTCGGTGCAGTTGCCCGAGGTCGTCGGGTTCGGAGAGGTCCGCGTCCATGGCGAGCTCAGCTCCTGGGGGGGCGTCCGGGTCCGTCGAGCCGGGGCAGATCGTCGGCGACGGTCCCGAGGTGCCGTTCGAGAGCGTCGAGGCGTGATGCCCACGACGCTCGATAGGGGGCCAGCCACTCGTCCATGGCGCGCAGCGGCTCGGTACGGACCCGGTAGATGCGGCGTTGCGCTTCTGTCCGGAACTCGACGAGGCCCGCCTGGCGCAACACCCTCAGGTGCTTGGAAACTGCAGGTTGGCTCACCGACAGGGCCTCGACCAGGTCCCCCACGGGGCGCTCCCCGGCAAGGAGCAGGTCCAGGATCGAGCGGCGATTCGGTTCGGCGACCACGTCGAAGGTCGTGCTCACCAGGTAATATTCTCGTACATTCATATAACTGTCAAGGCATCTTCGCTCCCGGCCCGCAGCGCAGGAGCGGTTCGGGCGCGGTATCGTCGCCGCCGAAGCCCATCGTCTGGGGCCGGGGGGGAACTGAGGAGACGAGCCTCGGCCCAGTCCCTGCCGAGGGCGTCGTTCTTCCGGGCCCCGACATCCGACGCCGTTGCCGTCACGCGCGAGCGATATCGAGACGAGCGGTCGTGGCGGGTGTGTGGTGAGGCGGCACGCCGGCGCGGACAGGGCGCAGGGCTGGGCACGACGCGCCTTCGGACGCAATTACCCTGGTTGCATGGAAGATGGCGCAGCCGGCTCGATGTCAGTCCCTGAGCTGCCGGTCACCGAGTTGCCTGTCCCCGAGCCCGGCCCGACCCGCTCCGCCACCGTCGAGCTCGTGGTGGGCGGCATGCACTGCCAGTCCTGCGCCGAGCTCATCGAAGAGACCCTGACCGGCGACCCCGCCGTCCGCCACGCCACGGTGGACCTCGACGCCGCCCGGGCGTCGGTGACCTACGACCCCGCCACCCTCACCGTCGACGACCTGTGTGCGGCGGTGACCGGGGTCGGCTACAGGGCCACCCGCGCCGCGCCCGCTGCTCCCGGCTCCTGATGCTGACCGTCCCCTCGGACCCGGCCGCCCCGCCCGGCGAAGACGGACATCGGGTCGCGACGGTGGAGCTCGCCCTGGGGGGCATGCACTGCAACGCGTGCGCCACGCGCATCGAGCGAGCCCTCGGCAACCAGAGTGCGGTGCTGAGCGCGTCGGTGAACCTGGCCACCAACCGGGCCTTCGTGACCTACGACGCCGGCGAGGCCACGCCGGCGGACCTGTGCGCGACGGTCGGCACCGTCGGCTACTCGGCGTCGCCGGCCGACGTCGACCAGACCCCTCGCCCGCAGGGCGACACCGAGCACTGGGGCCTCCGGGCGGCCGTGTCGTGGCCGACGGCCCTCGCCGCCCTGGCCGTGGCCGTCTTCGCCCCCCAAGACGCATTTTCGGGTTGGCTCGTCCTGGGGCTCGCCATCGCCGTGGAGCTGGCCGGGGGGTGGCCCTTCCTCCGAACGAGCGTCCGGCTCCTGCGCCACGGCGCCACCAGCATGGACACGTTGATCGCGGTGGGCACGTTGGCCGCCCTGGCGGTCAGCGCGGTGGAGGCCATCGCCCTTGGTGGACGACACGTGCACCTCGGCGGTGGCGGGGAGTTCGCGGCGCGCCTTCACGGCGTCATGGCGCCGCTCATCGTCGCCATCCTCGTCACGGGACGCTTTATCGAGACGCGGGCGCGGGGCCGGGCTGCACAGGCGATGCACTCGTTGATGGCGCTCCGACCTCCCACCGCCCGGGTGGTGTCGGGCGCTGAGGACGTCGAGGGCCGCCTGGTCGCTCCCGAGAGCGTGCCGGTGGGTGCGATGGTGCGCGTCCGCCCCAACGAGGCCATCCCCCTCGACGGGGTGGTCGTGGACGGTTGGTCCGCAGTGGACGAGTCGATGCTCACGGGTGAGCCGCTGCCGGTGGACCACGGTCCCGACAGCCGTGTCACGGGAGGAACCCGCAACGGGGCCGGCGCGCTGGTCGTGAGGGTGGAGTCCATCGCCGCGGAGTCCGTGCTGGCCCGGATGCAACGGCTGGTCGAAGACGCGCAGCGCGACAAGCCTCCGACGCAGAAGCTCGCCGATCGCATCAGCGGTGTCTTCGTGCCCGTCGTCCTGACCGGGTCCGTGCTCACGTTCCTCGCCTGGTGGCTGCTGGACGGGAACTTTGGGACCGCGGTGCTGAGCGGGGTGGCGGTGCTGCTGGTGGCGTGTCCCTGCGCCATGGGTCTGGCCACCCCGGTGGCGATGATGGTCGGCACCGGCCGGGCCTCGGCCATGGGCATCCTGGTGCGCAGCGGGGACGCCCTCGAACGGCTGGCGCGAGCCGACATGGTGGTGTTCGACAAGACCGGGACCCTGACCGAACGCTTCGCCCACGTGACAGGTGTGGCGGCAGTCCCCGGCGTACCCGACGACCGGGTGCTGGCCATGGCGTGCGCGGTGGAGGCCGAGAGCGAACACCCCATCGCGGTGGCCATCTGCGGCGCGGCTCGACCCCTGGGGCGGGCGACCGACGTCGAGGTGCTCCCCGGTGCCGGCGTCCTGGGGACGGTCGACGGCTACCGGGTCCGCGTGGGGCGCCTGGACGCGTCGGCTGCTCCCCCGTCCCTCGCCGCCGCCATCTCCTCGTACCAGGATCGGGGCGACACGGTGGTGTCTGTCACCTGCGACGACCGCACGGTGGGGGTCGTCGCCGTCGCCACGCCGATCCGACCCGACGCGGCGCCGGCGATCGCCACCCTCCACCGCATAGGGCTCAAGACCGCCATCTTGAGCGGCGACGCGACGCCGGCGGTTGCCAACGTGGCGTCCACACTCGACATCGACTGGGCCCGGGGCGGCTTGAGCCCGTCGGAGAAGCTCGACGAGCTGCGCGCCATGCAAGGCGACGGCCACCGGGTGATGATGGTCGGTGACGGGGTCAACGACGCGCCGGCCCTGGCTGCGGCGGACGTGGGGTGCGCGGTGGGGAGTGGCTCGGAGTCGGCGCTCGCCAACAGCGACGTCGCACTGCTCGGCAGCGACCTCGAGGGAGTGCCCGCCGCCGTCGGCATCGCCGGTGCCACTTCTGCGGTCATCGTGCAGAACTTCGGCTGGGCCATGGGATACAACATCTCCGCACTGCCCCTGGCGGCGGCCGGGCTCCTCGACCCGCTCGTCGCCGCCGTCGCCATGGGCTTCTCGAGCTTGGTCGTGGTGCTCAACAGCCTGCGGCTGGTGAGGCTCGGGCGCACGGGCATGGAGCGGATCCGCCCACCGGCGGTGATGCGCGGGTTGCGGGGTTTCGTGCTCTCGGTGGCGGTGCCGGTGGTGATCTTCGCCGGCGCCACCGTGGCCGCTCAAGCCGTGTCACCGAGTCGCGGACAGCCACTGCTGCCCAGCTTGCCGAGCATCTCCGATGTCAGCCTGGCCCACGGGGTGGCGGCCGAGGTGTATCTCCAGTCGTCGCGAGCGGGCGTGAACCAGTTCCACGTGATCTTCACCACGTCGGGGGCGGGTTCGGCGGTCGAGGGCCCTCCCCACGTGACGGCGTCGCCTCCAGGCGGCTCCCCGATGTCGCTGCGGATGGTCAGGCTGAGCCCCGGGCACTACACCGCATACGCCGTCTTCGAGCCGCCGGGCACCTGGCGCTTCACCACGACGGAGGAGATCGACGGTCGATCGCAGTCCTTCTCGGTCGAACGCGGCCTCTCATGACGTCCTGAGGTCACCGATTCCCAGAACCCACTCGGGCACAGCGCGACCCGGAGCTCACAATGCGGGAAGTTACGCTGACGGCGTGCCCAACCCGAGATCTCACGCCGTCGTGGGGATCGCGGCCGTGATCGCGCTGGTGGCGGCCGGCTGCGGATCGTCGACTCCGGGTTCGGTGCGGTCCTCGGGATCGCCAGCGAACGTCACCACGACCGAAGCCCCCCGACCGGCGGGGCGGTTCCCCTCCACGATCTCCCAGATGGTGTGTCGTCCCGAGGCACAGCGCGAAATCGCCGAGGTCATCGGCGAGAAGCCGGTGAGGATCTCCACTCCTACCTGGATCGACCACCTGTACGCGTGCCGGTACGAGTACACCAGCGGAGTGATGACCCTTTCGGTGAAGGAATTGTCGAGCTGGGCCCAGACCCTCACCTACTTCCACGGCCTGGGAAGCCAGTTCGGCAGCCCCCGGTCCTTGGCCAACCTGGGGCAAGGGGCATTCAGCGAGAACGACGGCTCGGTGGTGGTCCGCAAGGACTGGAAGGTGCTGACCGTCGACGTCACCGCGTTGCCCGGGCAGTTCGGAGTGCCGCCCACCAGCGCGGGGGACGTGGCCGTGACGGTGGCAGACGTGATCCTGGGTTGTTGGGCCGGGGACTGAGCCGGCCGGGCCGGCGCCGACCTGGTCATCGGGGTGAAAGGTACGATCTCCCCAGGCGATCGCCGGCACGGGCTCGGGTTCTCGATCCTTGAGGCTGGAAGTCGAGGGGAGACGGTGGGCAGGACGTCTGAGGCTGTCGGGGCCACGCCGCTCCCGGAGTCGACGGAATCCGGGCTGCTGTGGCGGCCCCCCGACGAACGGCGGGTGCTGCAACTGGTGCTGGCCACCATCTGGCTGTTCGACGCGGTCTTGCAGCTGCAGCCGATGATGTTCACCCGGCAGTTCGGGATCGCCATGATCGCACCGCAGGCCCACCGGAACCCGAGCGCCGTGGCCCACTCCATCACCTGGGCCTCCCGTGTCATCGCGCACCACTCGGTCCCGGCCGACGCCGCCTTCGCCGCCATCCAGATACTGATCGGGCTGGGGATCGCGTGGCGCCCGACGGTCAAGATGGCACTCGCTACCTCGATTGCGTGGGCGGCCGTGGTGTGGTGGTTCGGCGAGGGCCTGGGCGGTGTGGCCTCGGGCGCGGCCCACACCTTCAGCGGAGCTCCGGGGGCGGTCCTGATCTACGCCGTGCTCGCCGTGCTCCTCTGGCCCACCGACCGGATCGCGCCCGCATCCTCTTGCACCGCCGCTCGTGGGGTCGGGGACCGTGTGGCGCGCCCGATCTGGGTGCTGCTGTGGGGCGGCCTCGCGTTCTTCGCGTTGTCGGGCACCAACCGCTCGCCCGACGGGCTACGCAACGTCGTGAACAGTCTGATCCCCGGGGAGCCGCGGTGGCTCGCCACCCTGGACCGGCACGCCGCCGACCTGTTGGGCGACCGGGGATTGTGGGTGTCGATCACACTGGCCGTCGTGCTCGGCGCCATCGCCCTGAGTGTCTATATGCCGACCCGACCGGCCCGGGTGATGAGCGCCGTGGCCGTCGGGCTGGCCCTGGGCATCTGGGTGGTCGGGGAGAACTTCGGACAGGTCTTCTCGGGGTCGGCCACCGATCCCAACAGCGGGCCGGTCCTGGCGCTACTGGCCGTGGCGTATTGGCGACGCCTCCCGGCACGGGAACCGGCACCGGCACCGGCGTCGCGCCTCTCGTGGGAAGCGGTGTAGCCGTGGCTCAGCCGACGTGGCTGGCGTACTCCTTCGGGGTGGTCATGGTGGCGGTGTCGCTGTACTGCGTCGCCTGGTTGATCGCGGCCAGGCGGCGGAGTCACCCCAAGCACGTGGACGTGAACGTCGCCCACGTCGCCATGGGCCTGGCGATGGCCGGGATGCTCGTCCCCCGCCTGAAGGTCTTACCCGACGGCTTGTGGGAGGCCGGGTTCGTGGCCATGTCGCTGTGGTTCGCGTGGCAGGCGGCTCGCCTCGTCGCTCACTACGTCGGTTTCCGCGTCGAGGTCAGCCGTCGCCACGGCCTGTCTCACAATCTGATCCACCTCGTGATGGGCCTGGCCATGGTGTACATGTACCTGGCCGCGGTTCCCGCCGGGACGGCAGCCGGGTCCGCCCTGTCCATGACGGGGCCTACGGGCGCGGCTGCGAACTTCGTGGGCCTGCCGCTGCTGTTCGTGGCGATCCTGTTCGCATCGGCGGTCTGGCAACTCGACGGGCTGAGCAGGTACGCGCCGGTGCGTGGCCATCTGGTCGGTGCCGTGGCCACCGGCGGCGTGCCTCGGGCGGAGAGGCATGGCTCTCCGGACGCGAGCGGCCCCCCGGTGGGTGAAGCACCTCGACCCCTGGCAGCGGCATCCGCCCCTGGTCAGTGGCTGGCGCCGCGCCTGGAGATGGGCTGCCACATCGTCATGTGCATCACGATGGGCTACATGCTGATACTGATGCTGTAGGCGCGCCGCGCGCCGGCGTCAGGTCGGCGCCAGCGGTACTTCGACGTCGTGCTCCACGGATTCAGGAGCTGCACCGGGCTCGATCCGTTCGTCTCTGCTGACGGCGACGACGAGCCAGATGGCCAGATCGGCGTAGAGCGCCAAGTTGGCGAAGATCGTGGTCCGGCCGGCGGATGTGGTGAGCCAGTGGTGGATCGGGTTCTTGCCCACCACGTAGGTAAAGACCAGAGCGGCGACATAGCCGACGACCACGATCCACAGGAGCATGGGACTAGCCAACCCGAGTTGGGAGCGGCGTGACGGCAAAGCGAGAGATCCCACCACCGCGACCGCAGCCGCGACCGGGAGGATGTGAAGGTTGTGGGTGAGGTAGGTAATGGTGGGGTTCACCCTTGCGTTGATCGTCCCCTGGCGAAGCCCGACGAAGAACGTTCCGTTGATCCCGGCCAGCCTGACGAGCGCAACCCAGACGATGCCGGGAGCGGCCATCACGCAGACGAGAGCGGCACGGGGGACCCAGTCTGAGAGGGCCGAGCCGAGATGGAGGTGGGTGTCGGCGGTGACGGCCGCATCGTCGGTCGTTGAGGAATCTGATGGTGATGCGACCTGCGGAGCCGGAAGGTAGCGAATCGAAAGCAGGACGAAGATCATCAGGGAGACCGTGAGACCCTCGCTCTTGGTGAGGCTGGCGGCAGTGGCGCACAGCCAGGCGACGGCGAGGTGGCGCGGGGCGCGGGGCAGCACGAGACCGAAGACCAGAGCACCGACGGCCGCTGCCGCCCACAGCAGGTCCGCATAGTCGGCGAAGGCGAAGGCACCGGCGAGGCAGAACCCGATCAAACACAGGACTCCGGCGACGCCGAGAGCAGCCGACCGGGTCAGGGGACCCCGGCGTCTCGCCACCTCGCCGATGCCGCACGCCACGACGCCGAGGCCACAGGCGTTGAGGACGCTGGTCACGATCACCGCCAGTCGGATCTCCGCGCTGCCGGCACCGACGAAGGCCAGCGCACCACCGGCGGGCACCAGTGGTGGGTATTCGGGGTGCGAGTACTGGTACAGGGGGTTCTGGAGGTCGGACAGAAGCACGTGATGACCCCCGTAGACGAAGACGGCGTGGAGAATCCAGATGGCGTATCCGTCGTCGAAGACGACCGGACCCCGCAGGGCCTGCAGTGACCACGCCACGGCGCCGATCACGACCACGACCGTGAGCCAGGACCACAGCGACGACTCGATGAAGGGTGCCCCGGTCCGGGAAGTGACGCTCCGCCACCGCCAAACGGCGACCGCATTGCTGAGGACTCCGAGGACGATGAACCACGTGAGAAACGAGCCGCCGGCGGCCAGCTCGAACTCCACCGCCACGGCCGCCAGGACCGCCCCTGCCAAGGGCAGGAGGAAGACCGTGACGGGACGCAGCCCCACGAGCGCCAGCACCGGCACGACGGCTGGAAGTGCCAGCAAGACCACAGCCACGATGGCGTGAACGATCATCGCCGACGCACCACCGACAATCGAAGCCCCAGGCACTGGTTCCCCGGCTCTATCGCCACCACCCATTGGGCGGCGTTGCTATCGGCCGTGAGGCGAGCCGATCGCGTCACGATCAACGACAGGTACTGCAAGCTGGAGGTGTCGACGGCACCGATGTAGACCCGAGCGCCCCTGGGAACGGCGTGTCCGAACGCAGCCTCCAGGCAAGACAGTTGCTCTTGATCGATGGTCGACGCCAGCTCTGATTTCGGGCTTGTCAGTGCGGCTGTGGTCTCGACCGAGTGGTGCGCCGCGGCCAGGGTGACCACCACCACCGTGGCGACGATGGCGATTCGGACCACGATGCGCGTCGTCATCTCGAGCTCGAACGGTCCAGGCGGGCGCCTCGAGCCGGGCGGAACGGCGACGCCCCTTGCCGAGAACCTCTCGTTCGGCATCTCCCATGGGCGATCTGCCCCGCCCCCGTACGAGGGCGGTGTCCGGATTGGTGGGCGCGTCGTCGCGATACCAGCACCACGAGACCGACGCCCGCCGACACGACCAGCGCCCCGGCGGACACCCACAGACCCGTCTGGACCCCCGGCGGTGCGTAGCTCCACGCGATCGTCCCCCCTCCGGCGGGGACGGTGACGGCCTGAACCAGGCCTGACGAGCGCACCGCCAGGGTGCGGGCCGTGCTGGTCCCCGATGGGTGCCAGGTCGCGGTCCATCCCGGGATGAACGCGACGGCGCGGACCACGGTGACGCCCCGGGGCGACGACACCGAAGCACGAGTCGGCTCGAACGGTGGCCCACCCTTGGCAACGACGTGGGCCCCGGCGGTCGAGCCATGGAGGAGGGAGCGCAGCGTGAGCGGCGGGCGCGCCCAGGAATTGTGGAAGACGGCGAACGCGCCGTCGAAACCGGCGAAGGTCCACCGAGGCGGCACCAATGCGCCCTGAAGCTGTCCGTCCGCCCGATAGGTCTCCCCGTCCGGCGTGGCAAGGGTGGGCGGACCGAGGTCGACGCTCTTCGGGCCGGCGCGGACCCGCAACGCCACGACGTCGTGGGCACCGGTGAGAGGGACAGAGACGACACCTCCGGGTGCCACGACGGGCGACATCCATGTCGTCGATCCGCCCGGCCCCACCAGACCGACCTGGATGCGGGGTTCGTCACGGGCCGGTGCCGTCTCCACGGGAACGGTGACAGAGGTGGCAGCGAGATCCGCTCCGAGGTACCACGTGGCGGTATCACCTGGTCCGAGCACTCGCCGGCCCGCGCGTCGATCAGGGAGGCTCGGTGCCTGACCGGCGGACGTGACGAGATAGGCGGAAGGTGTCAGCAGGACCGTGGTGTCGAGCTGGTCGAGCGTGCCGTCGGCGACGGCCGTGGGGTCGAGCACGTTCTGGCCCTCCCCCGTTGCCTGGTGTGAACCCGTCACCTGTGCATAGGTGCTGTCCACGAGGGAGCTGTAGCCCTCGATCGACGGCGTCCCGGAAAGGACATTGCCGTCGGGCACACCGAGCTCCGACAGCTCGCTGTAGTCCAACAAGTCCGGGTCGTAGACGGCGAAGCGCCCCGCCGCCACCAGGTCGTGGATCGGCACGACGGGGGGCGACGGGGCGGGGGCGGAGCCGGGCGCGGACGTGGCGCTCGGGGGTACCGCCGGAGCCGGGGAGCGCGTGAGTCCCGGCGCCACCGAGACCAGGGCGAGCACGGAGAAGACCCCGACATCGAGGGCCACGAAGCCGACGAGGGCCCGGGTCCGCCACCGGCGCCGGAGTCTCCCGCCCCACAGCACCAACGCCACGGCGAGGCATCCCAGGACCAGGAAGGGCACGAGCCACGGCTTGAGGGGCCCGGCCCGGTCGGCCATCCCCGGGGTCAGGTCCA
>Ga0116219_10003841_pt1 | contig 11633 bp, 9 predicted proteins | sample Sb_taG_4_FD_91019 | JGI IMG/M metagenome (GOLD analysis project Ga0116219, IMG submission 91019) | Peat soil microbial communities from Weissenstadt, Germany - Sb_50d_6_BS metaG | ecosystem: Environmental > Terrestrial > Soil > Wetlands > Peat | place: Germany: Weissenstadt | collected 2010-09-21
ATTTAAATTCCGCACGACGCCAGGCCCTTCCTCGACGCCTGTTACCTACGCGGACGAATACCAGCCGTATTCTCTGCCGGAGGCCGAAGTTCAGGTTCCAAATGGGAAGCTCAGTATCAGTCCGACCCAAGGGCCGGTTGGCACCAAAGCCATGCTGCGCGGCGAAGGTTTTCCGGCCAATTCGACACTGGATCTTATCTGGCAGACGTACGTCGGAAGCCGGGTAAGCGGCAACGGATTCGGGCCGCAGGAAAATGTGACCGCGAAAGTGAAAGTGGGAAGCGACGGAAAGATCGAGTCCCCTTTGACGATTCCAGTGGACCTGGGCGGGGAACATGGGATCGAACTTCGCGATGGAGAGAAGTCGCTCGGGCGCGTTTACTATGCGATTGAAACGACCATCGTGAGCATGGAGCCGTCCTCCGGTCCCGCTGGAACTCCGATCACGATCCATTTGAAAGGTGTCGGCTGGACCGAGTACGACAACATGTATGCGGCGACGTACGATAACGCGTACATGGGATATGCCTGCGGCTTTAATTCGCAGGGCGATGTGGCGATCACGTTCAAGGCGTCAGGTGAACCCGGCACGCATCTGATCGATCTTTTCCCCGGTATTTATCAAGGACCGCCCACGGAAAACCAACTGCTGTATCGGATGCCGCAGCTGACCTATGCCGACGATCATCCGGGCAACAAAATTCCCGCGCTGCACTTCAAGTTCAACGTGACGCCTTAGCTTTCCGCGCTCACCCGAATGGGATTCGATCGGAACGGAGCCCGTTACCGATAGCGGCGTTTCTCGCAAATTCGTGAGACATTGGTCTAGTCGTGCGATGCTAGAATGGCGCTGGAATTCCGGCCCCGACGCCCGGTGGGAAAATTGGTCCACCGGGTTGCGTGTTTCAGGGGAGAACCCGACCTCGAGGTGAGCGCATGCCCCTTCGCGAGACCGCGCCGAAATTGTCTCCGGAAAAGTACGAGCAGAATTTTGCGGACATAACGCCGCCGATGAACGCGCGCCAGGCGGCCATCGAAGCTTCTCGGTGCCTCTATTGTTTTGACGCTCCGTGCATACAGGCGTGTCCCACGCGGATCGATGTGCCCGGCTTCATCAAGCGCATCATGACGGCGAATGTGCGCGGGGCGGCGCGCGTCATCCTGGAAGCGAATATTCTCGGCGAAAGTTGCGGACGAGTCTGCCCCACGGAAGTGTTGTGCGAAGGCGCGTGCGTCATGGTCGAAAAGGGCGAGAAGGCGATCGAGATTGGCCGGTTGCAGCGATTTGCCGTGGACCATGTCCTTGACCGCAACATTCGGCTGTTCCAGGCGGGCAAGCCGAACGGGCGGCGCGTGGCCTGCATCGGCTCGGGGCCTTCGTCCTTGGCGTGCGCGGCGCTTCTGGCGCGGAAGGGTTACGGCGTGACCATATTTGACCGGCGGGAACTTTCCGGCGGATTGAACACCTATGGGATTGCCGCTTACAAAACGCGCGTCGCCGATTCGTTGCGCGAAGTGGAGATGGTGAAATCGCTGGGCGTCAATTTCCGCCAGAAAGTGGAGATCGGGCGGGACGTGAGCTTCGAGCAGCTCGAAAAAGATTTCGACGCGATCTTTATCGGAGTGGGCCTCGGCGAAACCTGGGCCATGGACATTCCCGGCGAAGACCTGCATGGAGTATGCGGCGCGCTTGAATTTATCGAGCCGACAAAGTCACAGCCATTTTCGCGCGTCGCCATTGGGCGGCGCGTTGCCTGCATCGGCGCGGGGAACACCGCGATTGACGTGGTCACCGCCGCGCGCCGCCTGGGCGCCGAGGCCGTGTATCTCGTCTACCGGCGGAGCGAGCAGGAAATGCCGGCGTTCCGCTACGAATATGAACTGGCCAAAAAGGACGGCGTGAATTTTCTGTGGCAGACGCAGCCGCTGCGCATCCTCGGTTCGGGCGGCGCGGTGACGGGACTGGAATGCGTCCGCACGCGTCTCGGCGAGCCCGATGCGCGAGGGAAGCGCGCTCCGGAGACGATTCCCAACAGCACATTTACGATCGATGTGGATATGGTTGTCCGCGCCGTCGGGCAGAAGCAGGCCACGGACTTTTTGCGCGCCGTGAAGGGAATCGAGGTTCGCAAGAATGGCACCGTCGTGACGGACGCGCAGCACCGCACCGGCAACCCGAAATATTTTGCGGGCGGCGATTGCGTGAACGGCGGCCGGGAAGTTGTGGACGCCGTCGCGGAAGGCATGGCGGCGGGGCGGGGAATCGATGCGTGGCTCGCCGCGGATGCGGGCGGCCGGCGCAAGGAGAATTAGCGCGTCATGGAAATTCCCGCATCGCTCAGCGAACGGTTTCCGTTTCTCGATGCGCTCGAGGAAGATTGGGAACCTGTTTCGCGCGTTGCGTTGTATGGCTGGCTCGGCTTCTACGCCCTGCTGCTCGGAAATGCGCTGTTCGGCGGCCACTTGTTCCAATGGTTCGACCTCGTTTTCATTCCGATCCATGAAGGCGGCCATTTGCTTTTCCGAATGTTCGGCGAATGGATCATGGTGGCCGGAGGAACTTTCCTTCAGTTGTTTGTCCCGTTCGCACTGGCGACCAATTTCGCGTTCCGCCGCCAGGTGCCCGGCACGGTTTTCTGCGCTTTCTTCTTCTTCGAGCAATTTCTTCCCATCGCGACGTACATGGCCGACGCGCGCGCACAGGAGTTGCCCCTCCTAACCGTCGGCGATTCGGAAGACGTGATCCACGATTGGTTCTACCTATTTTCCCACGCGGGGCTGCTGGCGCACGATACGCAAATCGCAAGTCTGTTTCGATTTCTCGGCTGGGTGGGTATGTTTGCCATCGTAGGGTGGTTTATTTACCGTTCGACGCGAAAGGCCTGAAGCAATCATGATGGATCAAGGTCACGATTCACGAAGCACGAGTCACCAGCCACCAGTTACCGCTCCGGAGGTGAGACATGGCAAACCTGCGCGTAAATTTCTGCGGCATCGAATCGCCCAACCCGTTCTGGCTGGCCTCCGGTCCGCCGACGAATACGGCCGGGCAAGTAATGCGGGCGTTTGACGCGGGATGGGGCGGGGCGGTTTGGAAAACGATTGGCGAGCCGATCGTCAACACGTCGTCACGCTACGGCGCGGTGGATTACAACGGGACGAAGGTGATGGGCTTCACCAATATCGAGCTCATTAGCGACCGGCCCACCGAGGTGAATGTCCGGGAAATCGCGGAAGTGAAGAAGCGCTATCCGAAAAATCTGGTGATCGCGTCGCTGATGGTGGAATCCAGGCGCGAGAGCTGGCACGAAATGGTTCGCCGCGTCGAGGGCGCGGGTGCGGACGCGCTCGAACTGAACTTTGGCTGCCCGCACGGCATGAGCGAGCGCGGCATGGGTTCGTCCGTGGGGCAGGTGCCCGAGTACACGGAAATGATTACGTCGTGGGTGAAAGAAGCGGCGAAAACACCGGTGATTGTAAAGCTCACGCCGAATGTCACGGATATCACGCGCGTCGCGCTGGCCGCGGAAAAAGGAGGGGCCGACGCCGTCAGCCTGATCAACACGCTCAATTCGATTATCGGCGTGGACTTGGAAACGTTTTCGCCGAAGCCCAACGTGGGCGGGAAATCTTCCCATGGCGGGTATTGCGGGCCGGCGCTGAAGCCGATCGCCTTGCACCTGGTTTCGAGCGTCGCGAAAACGGTGAAGATCCCGATTGTGGGGATTGGCGGAATTGGATACTGGAACGACGCGGCCGAGCACATCGCGCTCGGTGCGTCCATCACGCAAGTCTGTACGGCGGCGATGCATTACGGGTTCCGCATCGTCGAAGACATGATCGACGGCCTTTCCGCGTACATGGACGATCACGGTTTCCGGACCATCGCGGATTTTCGCGGGCGCGCCGTCCAGAATGTAAAGGATTGGGGAGACCTGGACCTCAATTACAAAATCATCGCGGATATTCGCCACGATCTGTGCATCGGCTGCCAACTCTGCTACGTCGCCTGCGAAGACGGCGCGCACCAGTGCATCGCTCCGTACACGGTCGCGGGGAACGGCAAGAAGAATCCGAACGGGATGGGCGTGCACGTTCCGCGCATCATTGAAGACGAGTGCGTCGGCTGCAACCTATGCGCGCTGGTTTGTCCCGTGGATCAGTGCATCACGATGAAGCAGATCGACACGGACCTGCCGTATGAGAGTTGGAAGATGCGCGTGAAAAGGCTGGCGCCCGGGCCTGACGCTGCGCGGCCGTCGTAAAGATAATGGCGGCGGCAATGTGTTAAATTTGATGTTGCCATGAAACGCATCGTGGTGGTCGGGGCAGGATTTGGCGGATTGCAAGCCGTCACGCACCTCGACGGCATGTTTCACCGCGATCGCGACGTCGAAGTTCTTCTCTTCAGCGATCAAAATTATTTGCTCTTCACGCCGCTCCTTCCTCAGATCGCATCGAGTTACACCGATCCGCGCCACATCGTCCAGGCCGTGCGTGAAATTCGCGGCAGACGCAAATTCCGGTTTCGCAGGGAAGCGGTGCGCGCCGTCGATGCGCCGAACCGGCGCGTGATCGTCGATTCCGGGTTCATCGAGTACGATGCCCTCGTCCTCGCGTCCGGTTCGCGCACCGAATTTTTCAATACGCCTGGGGCGCGCGAGAACTGCTGGGATTACAAATCACTCCAGCAGGCCGTGGAGTTGCGCGAAAGGATCATCGACTTGTGCGAGCACGCGGACCACACCGCGGACGCCGCCGCGCGGCGCTCGATGCTCACTTTCGTCGTTGTCGGCGGCGGCTACACGGGCATCGAACTCGTCACGGAGATGCGAGATTTTCTCTTCGGCTATGCCGCGAGAAAATATCGCGGGATCGACGCCGCCGAGATTCGCCTGATCGTGCTGGAAGCAGCGCCGGATGTGCTGCGCGGGATCGGTCCGAAATTGGCGGCGCACGCGCGCAAGCGGCTGGATGTAAGCGGAATTGAAGTGAAAACTTCCACGCGAGTCACTCGCGTGCTCGAAGGCTCTGTTGAGATCAATGGAAACGAAACTCTCGCTGCGGACACAATTATCTGGACGGCGGGAGTTCGCGCATCCGAGCTGATCGAATCGCTGCCCGGGCCGCACGACCGGATTGGCCGCGCCGTCGTGAACGCGCATCTCCAACTGGAGGGCCACCCGGAGGTTTTCGTCATTGGCGACTCGGCCGCGGCCGTGAACGCGCAGGAAGCGCCGCGCGTCGCCCCAGTGGCCATCGAACAGGGTCGCATCGCTGCGCGCAATGTCGGACACCTGTGGCGCGGAGAGCCGCTCGAGACGTATGAATATGCCGCAAAGGGCATGCTCGTGTCTCTCGGGATGAACTACGCCGTCGTCAAGATCGCGGGGATTCAGGTCAGCGGCTACTTCGCGTGGCTCTTCTGGAACGCCGTTCACTTGTACAAACTGGGGGGCGTAAAGAAACAGGTGCAGGTGGCCGGAGACTGGATGCTCGGACTAATTTTCCCACGGGACGCGGCCATTGTGCGCGAGCCGCGCCGGTGCAAATTGTGCGATGCGGACAAGTCGTAGCACACAGGTATGTCTTGGTGGCGCAGGTTTCAGCCTATGGGGTTTGTGCCTTGCAAGGACTAACCCCCACAGGCTGAAGCCTGCGCCACTGGCATTGCCGACCCAGGTTCGTGCCATTCAGGTGCGGCGCAGACTGTTTACGGGAAATTCGGTTTAATTTGCTTTCCTTGCGATTGGCGCGCGCATCACGGCCCAATACACAATGAAGCTCGCCGCGAAACCCACGAACCACGCGTAGTCATACAGCACGCGCAACGCGGGCACGATCAAGCCGACGAATGCCACGCCTGCTCCGGCGGCGAGCGCTGCCATGGCGCGCCAGTTAATCCCGTTGGAGAATTCATAAAAACCGCGGCGCTGATAGAGGTCTTCCACAAGAATGATTTTTTTGCGCACTACGAAGTAGTCGCAGATCATCACGCCAGCGATCGGTCCGAGAAATCCGGAGTATCCCAGGAGCCACCCGAAAATGTAGTTGCTGTAGTTCGCAAGCAGTTTCCACGGCTGAAATACGACGCCTCCCACCACGCACGTAATCAGCCCCCCGGTCCGAAAACTGATCAGCCTCGGCGAGAGATTCGAGAAATCGTTCGACGGCGAAACTAGATTTGCAGCGACGTTGACGTTTAACGTGGCGAGCAGCAATGCCGCCATCGCGATGACGACCGCAAATGGATTTCCCAGGCGCGCCAGGACTTGCACGGGGTCCCAGATCGTCTGCCCGAAAATAATTGCGGTTGCAGACGTGACCGCAACACCGATGAAGGAATAAAGCGTCATGGTTGTCGGCAAGCCCAGCACTTGGCCGACCACTTGCGCGCGTTGGCTGCGCGCATAGCGCGTGAAATCCGGAATGTTCAATGCCACGGTCGCCCAAAATCCTACAACGCTCGTCAGCGACGGAATAAAGAAGCGGAAGAATTCCCCGAACGTCTGGAACTTGGACGGCGCCGCCAGCATGGTTCCGAAGCCGCCCGCTTTCACAACGGCCCACGCGAGCAGCGCTACGCCGATAACCAACAGGAAGGGCGCGGTCACACCCTGAAAAAACTTGAGCGTCCGGATGCCCCGCATGATCACGATGACGTGCAGCAGCCAAAAGCCTCCAAAGCAAATCCACACGCCGGGGGAGTACGTCCGCCACGAGGGAAATAGAACGGCGACCATCACATTTATGGCGCCGCCGCCTATCCACGCGTTGATGCCGAACCACCCGCACGCCACCAGTGCGCGCAGAACGGCTGGAACATTCGCGCCCAGAACTCCAAACGAAGCCCGCGCGAACACCGGGAACGGGATTCCGTACTTTGCTCCCGCATGCGCATTCAGAAGCATCGGCGCAAGGACTAGAACGTTTCCCAGAAAAACGGTGAAGATGGCCTGCTTCCAGTCCATTCCGCCCGCGATCATGCCGCTCGCCAGCAAGTACGTCGGAATGTTGACGCTCATGGCGATCCACAGCGCGGCGTAGTTGTAGGTGCCCCAGCTGCGGCGCGAGGCGGGAATCGGCGCGAGGTCTTCGTTGTAAAGGGAACTGGAACGGATGGTTTCGGCGTCAAGAACGCCGGAATGGATGCCGCCCTGGCCGGGTTGTTCCGCGGCGTTCACGCGTCAGTAGATCCCGCGCCGCAGATCGGGCATTTGAGGAATCTCGATATTGACCACGCGGCCTTCGTCGGCAAGCTTCACGAGAATACGCGACGCCGAGCCGACATCCTTGACGCTCCAATCCGAGGTCGCCACGGGCTTTGCCGGTTTGTCCGATTCCCGCCACAAAAGATCCTCGCCTTTGTGGCCGAGCAATTCCGGCTTGATTTCATAAACTTCCATACTGCGGACGTAAATCACCAGGTAGCGAGAGCCGAGCTGCAGCAGAAGCGGATCGAATTTTTTCCCGGGCTGATAAACATTCCATAGTTTCGGCGCGCGCGAATCGACTTGCAGGATCGCGTTGGGGATTGATTTCCAAACGATTTTCTCTTTTTCGGCGGCGCGGGAAATGCCCGTCAGGGCGAGACACAATCCCGCAATCCCGAAAAACCATCTTGCGCGATTGACAATGCGTGCCAACTGCAACACCTCAGGGCCAGTCGACGCGCAACTGGCGCGACTTCACGACCACGTATTTGTTCCTGCGGGCGAATTCCACCAGGTCCACGAGCAATTTCACGTCGTTCTCGCAGTACTTGCAAACTTCTTCCTTGCGGCCCTCGCGCCACCACTGGACAATGTCCAAACCGTTTCCCGTTTTCTGATTGCCCAGGGTTTCCCGCGCCAGATCGTCGAGTTTGATGCGGTGTCCAAGACGGCGGTGCAAATCCACCAGCAGGTCAAAGGATTTGCCGAGCAGATGATTTACCGGCTGGTAGGCGCTGAGCACTTCAAAATCGAAGCGGTCGCCGTTAAAGGAAACGATGCGATCGTACCGGCCGAGTTCGGCAATGAGCGCTTTGGCATCCGCCTCAAACCAGCGCCGGAAGCGATTCTGCGTGTCCCACGTCACGGCGACGGCGAGGCCGAAGCGCGCGATGTTCGACCAGCCTCCCTCGACCTCATGCGACAGTCGAAGAGTTTCGATGTCGAAAAAGATTTCGTGTGCCGGGTCAGGAAAAAGGCTGGGTGTCGTCGCCATTTGATTTTTTTGATTCGCCGGCAAAGTTCCTGCGCGCCAAGAATGGTGAATCCTGAGACGGGAAACGTCAAGCCCATCCTGATGACGGAGGAAGTCTGCCATAGATTTGGAAAACGAACGCTAAGATACTCCGAACCGGAGGGAAAAGCAGTTAGGTGTTTTGCGGTTGAACCCCAATTTCATCTTCGATGGCGCGAACGGATTCGGGAGGAATAGCGACAAACTCGACGCCGACCCCTACCCCTTTGAGGCAAAAGCGGACTTCGCACCGAGTCTGGATTACGACGCCGGTCCGCGCGAGCTTGAAGCGCAATTTCAGGACCGCGCCTTCGGGGTACTCCGTTCTTGTGTTGATGAACATGCCGTGAGGACTAAGGTCCGGCGGCCGGACGCAAATGTCTTCCTCGAAGCCTTCGTAAATCATTGATAGTTCGCTAAGGTGCGGATAACGTACATCGCGCCGGCCTTCTGAATTCGGTTTGTCGTCTTTCCTGTCCATGACTAGCTGACTTCTTCAGGGACCCAATCTTCCTTCCGTGGCCGGTTTGGGGAGGACTTATCCGCGCAACGCGTCCCGCACGACGGGCAATATTTAAATGAGGGAAGAATGTGTTGATTGCACTTTGCGCATTCCATATAGGATGTATTGTCCATCGGCACGACCCGGAGGATCTCTTCCAGTGTCGTCGTGCCGTTTAGAACCTTCTCCAGCGCGTCTTCCTGAATGAGACGCATTCCGTTCGACCTCGAAGTGGCGCGAATCTGGTCGATGTTCCCGCTGGTTCGAATGATAGTGCGGATGGACTCATCCACGCGCAGCAATTCATAGATTCCAATACGTCCCGAGTACCCGGTATGGTTGCACCTATCGCAACCAACCGGGACAGCCATCTTGCTCGGAAGCTTGGTCAGGCCCATCTGTGCCAGCCGCGCCTGAAAATCCTGAGTTGCGGGCTGGAGAGAGTGGCAGGGGCAGAGCATTCGCACCAGGCGCTGCGCCAGGATGCCTGTCACGGACGAACTGATCAAGTAGCCCGGAATCCCCAGGTCGAGGAGGCGGACAATCGCGGAAACGCTGTCGTTGGTGTGCAGCGTGGAAAGGACCAGATGGCCCGTTTGCGCCGCCTTCATGACGATTTCCGCGGTTTCCTTATCGCGAATCTCGCCCACCATGATGATATTCGGATCCTGGCGGAGAATGGACCGGAGGCAGGTCACGAATGTCAGGCCGGCCTTGGTATTGACGTGGACTTGATTGATGCCTGGAAGAACATATTCGACCGGGTCCTCGACCGTGACGATATTGACGGATGCCTGGCGCAGTTTGTGAAGCGAAGAGTACAGAGTCGTGCTCTTGCCCGAGCCCGTCGGGCCCGTTACCAGAATCATCCCTTGAGGCGCGGATAGAAGCTCATTCAATCCATCGGCCACGTCGGCCGGCATTCCCAGGTCAGCGTAAGAAGTCAGCGGCGAGCTCGTTTCCAGCAACCGGATCACAACCTTCTCACCGTACTGTGTCGGCAACGTCGAGACTCGCAGGTCGAGCTGCCGCGTGCCTACGGAAACCATGAAGCGCCCGTCCTGCGGGGCGCGGCGCTCCGAAATATCCATATCGGAGAGGATCTTGACTCGCGAAATCAGCGAGTTTTGCAGAGCTCGCGGGATCACTTGATGATCGTGCAACACCCCGTCGACGCGCATGCGCACGACGGTGTCGGAGGCTCGCGGCTCGATGTGAATATCGCTGGCCCGCTTGGCCATGGCCACTTGAATCACTTCGGAAACGAGGCGCACTGCCGGAGTTTTTTTCTGCCGCAGATCGGCCTGTACTTCCTGGATGGCCTCCTGGTTGGCTTGCCGCGAACTGGTGGAAAGAAACTCCACTTCTTCAAATGGGATTCTTTCCCCACCGCGGACGGTCCCGTAACCGGAAGCGCCCCCCCCTTCCGTAGCGTAATGTTTGTTGATTGCCTGCTGCAGTTCGGTCCGAAAGGAAAGCCGGGGGGAAATCTCGAAGCCGGTCGTAAACCGCAATTCGTCCAAGGCGGCCAGGTTCTGCGGCGCGGCCATGGCGACAATCAGGCGCTTGTGTTCCGTTCGCAGGGGAAGGACGCACAGACGCTCTGCCATCGAGCGGGGCACCATCCTCAATGCGCCGAGATCCGGTACGGTCGAGGCGCAGTCCACGTATGGTATGCGCGACACTTCTTCCAGGGCCGCCCCCAAGTCTTCCTTGGCAACGAGGCCCCGCTCCAGCATCAATTCACCGAGATGGATGACTTTCCCTTGCTGTTCTCCAATGACTTTTTGGAGGTCGGCAGCGGAAATCTTCCCCCGGTCCTGCAATACTTCCCCTATCTTTTTCTTCTTCATGAATCCTCATCATGGCAACAACAAACCCCGGTGCAGGATATCGGGGGGAGTCGGTGGCCGCCAGTTTCCGTTGTGGGTGAACCTGGATTTACGTTAGCAGCCCTAAGTCCATTCTGGAACACGGGAATTGGACGAAGTGCGCCAAATAGAAACATGGCCGTTTAATGCGTTGATTGTAATTAGGTTAGCGAGCTTGGGGGAATCTATAGCTTCGCACTGCAGGTCAGATATGCTGCGGGAGAAGAATTTCCCGCAGTTGACACTAGGCTTGAATTTCCCCGAATGACTTGTCGAGGATCCGCGCGGCCTCATCCACATCCGCTTTACCGATATTCAGCATGGGGGAAAGCCGGATGACGTTGCCGTACAGGCCGCCCTTGCCGACCAGCAATCCGTGCACGCGCGTACGTTCGAGAAGTTGCGTGGTCTCTTGGGGAGCAGGCTCCTTGGTTTCGCGATCCTTCACGAGTTCGAGGCCTATCATCAGGCCTTTGCCGCGCACGTCGCCGATCACCGGATATTTCCGCTGGAGTTCGTCGAGCTTGCCGCGGAAATAGTTGCCCATCGTTTCCGCGTTCTCAAGAAGTTTTTCCTCCTCGATGAATTCGATCGTCGCTTTCGCCGCCACCGACGTCACCGGATTTCCGCCGAAGGTGGAAATCGTCAGGCCTTGATACGAGGCGGCCAGTTCTTTTGTGGTGATCGTGGCGCCGATGGGCACGCCGTTGGCCATGCCCTTGGCGCACGTCATGATGTCCGGAATCACTTCCCAGTGCTCGATGCCAAACCATTTCTTCCCTGTGCGCCCGAAGCCGGTTTGCACTTCGTCGGAGATGAACAGGCCTCCGTATTTCTTTACCGCCTTGAAAACAATTTTGAAATATTCGGGCGGCGGCGTGATGAATCCGCCGACTCCCTGAATCGGTTCGGCCATGAAGGCGGCGATGTGGCCGCTGGTGCCCGTCTGGATCAGATTCTCGACATCATTCGCGCAGGCGACTTCACAGTCCGGATATTTCAAGCCCAGCGGGCAGCGGTAACAGTACGGATTG
>Ga0116219_10003845_pt1 | contig 11630 bp, 15 predicted proteins | sample Sb_taG_4_FD_91019 | JGI IMG/M metagenome (GOLD analysis project Ga0116219, IMG submission 91019) | Peat soil microbial communities from Weissenstadt, Germany - Sb_50d_6_BS metaG | ecosystem: Environmental > Terrestrial > Soil > Wetlands > Peat | place: Germany: Weissenstadt | collected 2010-09-21
CCCATCCTTCCTCCTCAACTCAACATGCACACGGTGATAGCTTTGCATGCTCCAACTATGAAAGCCTACTCGCCTCCAGAAAAGTATCTACAAAGGTACACCTTCATATTGCCACAGACCTAGATCTGAACACTCTCTCATTGCATAGGCTTGGTGAACACGTACTGCAGATACGGGGAGAAATATTGGTCGATCCGTGTCCATCGGTACCGGTTAAAGCCGCGGATTTCCAACAGCATTAGGCCCACCGCCTCTGTCTGTCGCACCACGTACCTCGGGACGGTGTAAAGCATATACTCTGCCCCGTCCCAGATGTAACAGTGTGTGCCAAACGCACGAAACATATTACGAAACTTCCAACGCCGCCTGTTGCGATAGTACGGCGAAAACCAATGTAGCGACTTTAGGTTGTGGGAGGAAAAAATTAGAATACCCCTCGGTTTCAGCACGCGCGCACACTCGCGCAGGGCCGCAACCCTCTGTGCTTCGGGAATCGCATAGTCAATTCCGTTGAGTGCGATAACAATCTTGGTGAAAGATGCGTCTTCTTCGTCGATCGAGTCGTAATTACCAACCCGTAGATCGAGGTAAGGGAAGCGCCGCTTCGCCAATTCAATGAAGACCTCGGACCGATCAACTCCGCGCACGCACACGCCCATCTCATGCAGCAGCAGAGTCGTCCTGCCCAAACCGCAGGCAAGGTCAAGTACGGTATCTCCGGGATTGAAATACTTTTGGAATACATACTCCTCTTCCTGGAGCAGGTTATAGAACGAATAGGCGGCAACGCTTTCCGACGACGTGTAATAGGCCAGATTCGCGGCCAATCCAGCTTGCGATTCGTTGGTCACTGCTGTCTCCTATCTGCTGTGATCAGCGGCTACCGGATACCGTCACAGGTGAGAATGGTCTTCCTGCGACACCGGGACACGATGCCGAACATATGAGGCAGCGAATAGTTTCGAGAGCCAGCGGCTGTTCCAGAGAATCATGCGCCGATTCCGTCGGAATTCATGGGTCCAGCGCAGTTTATACGTGTCCATGCCCCGGAGAAAGTCAAACTCATCGCATCCATGCGAGAAGCCGTAGTCGATGGCGGCGCAAATCAATACCGTTCCGGGCGACAAGGCCGAGTATGCATAATCGTAGGCGGTCATATAGTCCCAGAGCTTTGTACCGCATCGGTAGAGAAAGCGCCAGGCAACAAGTTCTTCGTTCTTCTCCACGAGGACGATTATGAGCGCACCTTGTGGACCGAGTACGTCGAAGAGCGATTGGAACACTTCACGATATTTTCCGATGATGGGCGGTAAAGGCAGACCGTCGATCCGTTTTTGTGATTCCACAGCGATGATGCGATCCAGGAGCCCTTTCTCCAACTGCGGTTGGCCTGTCACTCGCACGCGAAAGCCCTCGCCGGCCCTTTCCTCAAGTCCCACACACGCACGCCGTGCAAAGCGCAGGTGCTTTTCCTTTCTTGTCGTCGACCAAGGCGCGTTGATCGGCATGTAGAGGCACTTGTCCTCTTCCCAAAAGAGTCGGTAAGGCAGTTTAGCGCTCGCGGCCGCGGCTTCCATGTCGGCGATTCGGTTACCGTCATCGCGCATTTCCTTCAGATCGACAAGGTCCCAGTCTCGCGCTGAAGAGGCCAGATAGTCCATCACCGCATGCGTCAAAGCGCGCACGTCCTTGCCCACTACCAGTTCGTTGTAGTCAGAATGATGAGTCGCAAATTCCAGCTTTTGCCGGCGGAATCCGGGGCGAGTGACAATCCGCCGCACAAGGGGCGCGATTCCCACCACGGCTTCTTTCTGCCTGATCAACAGTAGATTTGGTAGTAGCTGTCCGCGGCCATCGTCGCATATAAGCCTCCGCAACCAAGTGCGGAACCAACTGTAGGTCATAAAGACATTCGGGCTTTCGGCGCATGCGCTCAGGCGGTTCCAGTCGCTCTCCAGTGCGTCAACGCCCTCTTCCGTCGAGATGAGCTCGACACAGTAGGGGGAATTCAGCGCCCCGGTATAAACGTCATGCATTTCGCGCACCTTCATATCGTTTCACGCTTGCCTTATTAGGAATCCCCAGCAGGCACCGTTTTCCATCCAAGCTGGGCCGCACATCGTCGCACTCCGACCAGTAGGCTAGAAGTTGGGCGAGCCCGCTGCACTCCAACAGGGCGCGCTTAATGATATGGAGGCAAGCGGGCATCGGTATCTAATGATAAATGCGATCCTGAGGCATGGATTTCCCGGCAGCGAGCATCTGCGGAGAATGGTAGATCTGCACGCATTCTCTCACTGAGTAGGCTTTGTGAACACGTCAGCCTCTTTCTGCTTGATCAAGAGCATGTGGAGCTGTATGAGCCGGCCGCCCTCGTCGCAAGTGACCCGCTGAGTCCATCCCCGGAACCAGTTGTAAGCGGCGAAAATATTCGGCGATTCGATCGATGTGCTCAGCCGGTTCTAGTCGCCCTCCAGTGCGGCAACGCCCTCTTCGGTCGAGATGAGCTCGACAGGGTAAGGGAAATTCAGCGCCCGAGTGCAAACTTGACAGTTCCAGCTCGCGACTGCCCGAATTGGATTGGCAATCTAAACTTAATGAGAGTATTAAGCTGTTCATCCTAATCAGCTCCGGGTTCTCCTCCAAGGGAGATGTCGGCCTGCATCACCGTCGCTCCAGGAAACGCCGAACTTGAGTCCCACTGCGAGCTAACAGACCACCCGTTTCCGAGGCGTAGAAGCACCTTTGTCAGTGGATCAAACCTCTAAACGGATAAAGATAGCGGACGTTGTAGTTTTGCCTTTTGGGGTTGATGTGAGTGGGTGCACACTCTTAAGTGCATTACCTTAGTAATGAGCGCTGGTAACGTCCTGCTAGTGGATTCCGCTGAAATGATGGGGCTTATTGGAAAAAATGTGCTCCCGCCTGTGGTCATTGTGGTACGTTTATTGGTGCTGCATTGATGTTGCAACGCTTCGCACGTGGTGCGAAGCCAACGTTACCAGAGCTGATCTAAGTCTGCTCAAGAATTGCACTTTTCCATCTGGCTGCATTAGCCAGTCTGCGGAGGATAACTGAATGCAAGCTCCTGATTTGAGAACTGTTGGCCGGGTTTTAGCCTTGGTTTTGCTGGGGTCGCTACCGGTTGCTCTGGCGGCTCAAGCTGCCTCGTCTGCGAAATATTCCTCAAATGATTCGCCTTCCAGGTTCGATATATTCGCTGGATACAGCTATCTTGCTCCTAAAGGAACAGTCCAGGTACCACAGCCCAGCGGCTCAGCCGTGCCTTATTCCTACGACGCAGTCAATGTCGGCGCAATCGTGAGTGGCGCCTATTACTTCAATCGCTTTGTAGGCGTTCAAGCAGAGTTGGCTGAGCATGAGTGGGGACAGGGAGTGCCCGGCTCCAATGTCGGCACACGAGGCAACGACGATGGATTCGCAACATTCTCTGGTGGCTTGATCTTTCGCTTCCCTCAGGAAAATATCACGCCATTCGCTCATGCATTAGTGGGTGCTTCGTATATCGATGGGCCGTTCCACAACCCGTACAAATGGGGTCCTGACCTTACGGTGGGCGGCGGCATGGATTATGAAACGCCGTGGTTTAATCACCACCTAGCGATCCGCGTATTCCAGGCGGACTACGAATACATGCATGCCGATTTTGGCACGCAAGCCAATCCCCCGGGTGGGCGCGCCAACGTCGACGCGGCGCGGCTGAGCGCAGGCGTCGTCATTCACGTTGGTTCGCTGGCGCCTCCGCCACCGGTCACACTGGCGTGTTCGGCCAGCCCCGACTCGGTCTTCCCGGGTGAGCCGGTGACGATCACGGCAACTGCAGGCGGGCTGAACCCCAAAGATCATGTGATCTATGCCTTGTCTGGGGAGAGCGTCACCGCCACCGACAACACGGCGAAAGTGGACACTGCTTCTCTGGCACCGGGCCAGCACACGGTGAATTGCAATGTGAAGGAAGGCAAGCCGGGCAAAGAGGGCCTGAAGCCCTGGGAGTCGGCGCAAGCGACGGCGAACTATACCGTGAAAGAGTTTGAGCCTCCGACAATCAGCTGCTCGGCCAGCCCAACCACCATCAAGCCCGGCGACACAGCAACCGTTACTGCCACGGGCGTGAGCCCGCAGAACCGTCCGCTGACTTACAGCTACTCGGCCTCGGCCGGCACGATCACGGGCAGCGGCACGACCGCGGAATATTCCTCGGCTGGCGCACCGACTGGAGCTGTGGGCATCACCTGCAATGTGTCAGACGACAAAGGACACTCCGCGACCGGGCAGACCAGCGTGACCATCGAGGCTCCGCCACCGCCGCCACAGCCGCACGCGCAAACTCTGTGCTCCATCAGCTTTGCCAACGACCTCAAGCGGCCCACCCGCGTTGACAACGAAGCCAAGGCCTGCCTCGATCAGGTGGCTTTGGACCTGAAGCAGCAAGCTGACGCCAAGGCCGTGGTCGTAGGAGAGTCCAACGACAAGGAGAAGGCGACAACCGCCAAGCAGGAGAAGTTCGCCGAAAAGCACAAGAAGGCTATAGTGGAAGACTTCGCCGCACAGCGCGCCGTGAATGCCAAGGACTATCTGGTCACTGAGCAGGGTATTGATGCTTCGCGAATCAGCGTTGCCACGACCCCAACGGACGGCCAGACTGTGCAAAACTACCTGGTGCCCGCTGGAGCGGACTTCGGCACTGATGTCACGGGAACCACACCGGTCGACGAGACGACGGTCAAGCCCGAAGTGCGCAAGCCGCTTCCTGAAAGGCAACACGCGAAGTAATCGGTCGCGCAGGTCTCCCTCCAGCCTGCGCTGCAACGACGTTTCTACGGGCTCTCCCAATGCAGGGTCAGCCCATAGAGCCCAAAACAAATCTTCCTGCATAGTTCAAAGGCCGACCGTTTCCCGGTCGGCCTTTTTGCGTCTGGCCCACCGAGCGAAGAGCGTGGTCTGAAGCGGTTGCTCCATAACGCCGCATGACCTATCTGCACACGCATTAGCCAGGATTCCCATTATGGTTTCCCGGACGCCGCATTTGTCCGCTCGTCTGCCGCATCGCCCGCACATGCAAGAAAGACTTGCGCCCCGATACTTACCGTTACAACCCCAAAGGTGTCAGCTTGCCGCTGCCTTTCGCCAAAAAACATGGGCGGCAAAGAACAGGTCTACTTTGCTTGGTGTGAAGGGAGCTGGACTCTCCAATCCACATCCGCAGGCCAACTGCTCCCTTCAGAGTCTGGCCGAGCCCATCCGGAGCGGCTACTGCGCCGACCGCGCGAGGTAAACTATGTTTCCCTGGCGAGTTGCCAGCCGCGCACTTTCCCGGGGGCGCTTTAGCGGCCGGCCTCCCGTTTCCCCAAGTGATAGCTGATTCCGGCGTTATAGGTCAGCGAGTCGAGTCCCGGATTGCTGTTTACGACAAACCCATTCGAAAAATGAAAAAAGAGGAACCCGGTGCGAAACTCCCATCGGTCGGTCAATTTGAACTGAGCACCCAGGCTTTCCTGAAGCGTGAAGTTTTCGTACGACGCGTTCTTTGAGAGCGCTTTTTTTGTGAAGCCGATCAAACCGCCTTTAATAAAGAAATAGGGCTTGATGCGCTTGCCGTCGAACCACATCATGCGCAGCCCGGCGGGCGAGATCGCCAATCCCGCAACGTGTTCACGATCAGTGGTCAGCGGATTTCCCCACACGTCGGTTTTGCTTGGTTGGGTGAGGATCGCCGGCAGAATATCGGCGGTATAGTCCATTCGCGCTCCGATGAACTTTCCCCAGGAGTGTCGGTCATACTCGAGACCTGCGAGGCGGAGATTGCTCCACCAAGAGTTGGCGAAGAGGTGGTAGTGACCAAAGGAGCTGATGGCTTCGTAGACCAACTCGCTTTCAACTGGCTGACGTTCATGGCGCTTGCCGCTGGACGCTGATTCGAGATGGGGAAGCCAAACCAATCCGGTGGAGACCCGGCTGAAGTTGTTGGGCAGCCCCGGAATCCGGTAAGGCAACTTAGGGTTCAAACTCTGGTACAAATAGAAATTCGTATACTGGTACCCGCCTTCAACACGAATTGCAAAATGCTTGCTGACCGGCGTGTCTACGCCGCCACCGAATAAAGTGGAGAAGGAAGCACTGCTCCCTGGCGAACCGTTTGCGCCCCAATTCTGATTCAGACCCGCATCGCCAAATAAGGCCTCGCCGAAGAGCCTCTCCTTGCCGACTTCGTGCTCGTACTCACCGCCTGCCATGATGAAGAAAGCGTGCTGCGGGGCGCCGAGATTGGTTCCGTTGAAAGCTGCATAGTCAAGTTTTGGCCGCAGATGATGCCAGGCGGGAAACGCAACGGCCGCTTCCCAGCCCAGCAACGGCTGACGGGATCCAGGTACGCCATTGAAAGAATTGGAGAGGGAAGTGAACCCGCCGTAAATTTGATAGGAAGCGAGATCCCCAGACTGGGCCGTCAAAACAACCGGAAAGAAGCACAACGCAAATAGCGTGAGAGATCGAGTGCGCATTCCCATTCTCTCGGCGGAAGGCGATTTGACTCTGGCGTTCAGGAAAACATCCTCCCTCTCCTTTCGTACGGTCGGAAATCGCCAAAATGTACGGGATAGAAACTGTCTCGGGGTCAAGCAATAAGAATATAGGGAGCCTCCCCCTTGGACAAGGCGGTTTACGTCCTCGCGTCGTATGGAGACAACCATCCGTGGATACGTGGCCGATATCCCTTGCCCGCAATGGCCAACTGCCCCAGTAAGTGTCAGGCACAGCTCACCTCAACCACCTGCGCCCCGAATCACCAAAGTAACCTCTCCGCCACCGCGCCCGTCTGCTGTCTATTTCCCTGGACGCATGCGCTGATTTCGTCCGGATCGGTGCCCCGGGTGGAGGAATCAGGGAATTCGTCCCAGCTCCCTTTCGTGCACCACTAGCGGTTTCTCCGCTCCAGGAGCGTGTTTCGTGGCTTTCGCCGTTTATACAGGCGGAAGAGTTCCCTCAGGCGCATCGATTACAACGACCAATTGCGGATTCCTGTGATGTCGATTAGGGTTCCCCTTCGTCGGCGCCATCACCGCGACCGAAATGAACCCATCCGATCAGTTCTTTCAGCAGTTCGTCCGAAAGCGCCACGACGGCAGCACGAAGCTTTTGTTTCTTGATCTCGTCGCCGGCTTCATGCGAGGAATACGGGGTTTTTCCCCTGGAACGGCATGCGCATTACTCATCGCTCAATCGAGCGATTTGTTCGAACTTCGCGGGCAGTTGAACCATGATCGACTCCAAATCTAGACAAACCTGCCATCAAGTACAGTCCTTTGCTGCCGATCAGTGCATCGGCAACTGCTGCATGCAAGTTGTCGTAAGAGAATAGTTTGATATCATCCATGTCGAAGGCATGCCGGCATTGTTCATCATGCATGCCAAGGGCGTGCCCCGCGCTCGTACACCGCGAGGGATTCGCACACAGACGTTACACAGCGAACGGCGGTTTTGCCAGAAAGCGGAGCTTTTCGGCAACCCGCGTAAGCCCATCGTCGTCCGTCCAGAGCTCGGTCGGGGTTTGGACGATAAGGAGCGAGGCGATAAGATGGGCATCGACCAAGCCAATGCCCTCTGTGTAGAGCTTTCGCAGTTCGATTAGTTGACGGACTTCGTGAAGTTCGGCGACCGGCAACTCGGGAAGGAAATCAAGCAATGCAAGCGTCACTTTGCGATCCCGGAGACCACCGAAAGCCAGTTCCGCAACAATGAAGGGGTGCATCACCACCCTCCCGGCTTCCAGCAAGGCCGAGACTTCCTTGTTCTCGGTCTTGAAATGTTCGACCCAGATGTTCGTGTCGATCAGGATGGGCGTGTCTGTCGGAGTCATTTTCGTGGCATTCTTCGGCGTGGAATTCTTTGCAAATCGGGCATCGTTCCGCCCAGCGCCGCCAGCCTCCGCGCCGCTTCCCGCTGGACTAGTTGCGTTAGGGCCGCCCGAATCAACGCCGATTTTTCTTTAATGCCTGTGTACGCCTGCGCTTTGCGGATTAGATCGTCTTCGAGCGTTACTGTCGTCCGGATGCGCTTTACATTTCCCGTTCCGCCAGGCTCATCTTTGATGGCAACCGTGGAAGATCTCGGCATATTCGCCTCCCTTACATACCATTATGGCATCGATTGATGCAATTTTCATCATACACGCCGTACGCGTGCGGGCATGCTTGCCTTCCTGTATTCACTGGCAGAATTCGATCCTAATGTTTAGCACCAAAGGAGTGTAATGGGTGGCAGCAACGCTATGTATTCAACACCGTTTTGATGCGACGGGGCTACCGCCCCGGAAGCGAACGAAAAGGCGCAATTCTGCGATGAACGAATGCGGTCTCGGAGTGGATTGTCAAGAAGCGAGATCCTCGACGCCAAGCGAAGAGCGCAGGCCGAGATTTGCAGTCTCCAATGGTCGAATTCTCCCACTTCAGATTAGCTGCGGCGCTTCTTTGCGAAAGAACTGCTTCACCCTGTCCCAATCGAGCGCGACGAGCATGTGGGGCAGGGGATCGCGTTCTGCGTCGTCGAAGAAGGAAAGCGATTTTAGGATGTGAATGCGGCTGTAATTCGTCTGCGCGTACTTTTGTTCAAAGAGGTTTAGGATCGCTTTGAGGCCGTAGCGTTGGACGCAAACGTAAAGATCAATGAAATCACGCTTAGTACCGCGGCTGGCGATGGCACTCAATCTCATACAAGCAATATCGCGAGGATCAGCGACGGCCACCTCCAAGAATGAGTTCGTCGGAAAGAGCACTGGGTACGTATAGCCCAGGAAACTCACTTTCGCTTCATGGATCGTCGCGTGGAGTGTGTGGGGTGCTTTAGCAGCCAATGTAAAGCCACCGAGTTTCTGAAGGCGTTGGAGAAAAACATCCTCGTTGAAGTGATCCTGCATAAAGAAATCTAGGTCCCGAGAGAGCCGATGCCCAAGCTGAAGAGCCAGACCGGTTCCGCCCGCGAGGTAGAAACCATCGAGCAGTGTTGCATCTCGCAGTGCACCAAGCGCGGCTTCGGTTGAGGCAGCAATCACATTGCTGTGCCACGCCGCGCGTTCAGGATCGGTCATGGCTACTTCCTTCGCTAAGAAAGTGATGGTCAGCGGCTGCCATTCAAGGCCGCAACCTCTCCAGATGGAATTCCATACACCAGAGCCCAAAAATTGGCCGATTTCAGAGTGAGGCGATGCTCAGTTCGGAGCACTCGGCGGATTTCGGCCTCAGCGAATGTATGCCGCAGCCACTTTACTGCAGCTTCGTCGCCTAATTCCAACACTCGGAAGATCGTGTAGTCAGGACAGGCTTCGGGGATGAAGGTTTCCAGGTTCGTATCCCAAAAAAGTGATCGTAAGTTACTAGGAATCATACAGTTACCATTATACGCCAATTTCAGGATAGATCAACACATGACAGCCTGCGCAATGGACCCTGTCATGTTTGGGTCAAAGCGCCGCGCTTCCTCAAATCAACCCCAGATTGCGCGCTACTTCGCGCTCCAAACCTCGAGCCTGTTCTTGACGAATTTTTATCGCCGGGACAGCTAGTTATCCGCTCCATGCATCACACAAGTGTTTTGCCAATCACCAGTTCCTTAAGAGACGATTTCTTGCCTTGAGTCCGACCGAAGCAGGACAGGTTCGCAGTGCGGAGGATGAAGATCACGATGGTTGATGCCTTCGATACCAGCATTCTGCACTTCCTGAATCAGTTTGCTCAAAGATCCTGGGTGTTCGACAAAACTATGGTGTTCGTTTCCACTGACCCCTTCGTCACCGGCGCCAATTGCGCGACGGCATTCACCTGCAGAACACCGATTACAACAACATGCTCTACGGCAGATGGATCCAGCTCGGGAATCTCGGTGTTCGCTTCGACGCGGTTCTCGATCCGCGCAGCAATCTTGGAGCGCTGAGCGGCGCGATGCTCGATGAAGTCGATTCGTTGTCTGGCCACACCATGGAGTCGTTTAAAGGGCCAAATGAAATGGACATCAGCGGCGAGACCGACTGGCCATCGGTCGATCAGGCCTACCAGAATCAGATTTTTGATTCCAAAGAATCGATGAAAGAGGCGAATTCGATCGCGATCATCGGCCCGTCGCTGGCCTTCGCTTCGAAGAGTGCGCAATTAGGCGACCTGAGCAGCCGCATGAACGAGGGCAATCTCCATCCCTACCCGGCTGGCAAGATGCCGTCCGTTGTCTTCCCTGACCAAATCAATCTTGAGAAGGTCATCTGCGATGGCGAGCCAATCGTCTTCACCGAAAGCGGTTATCACAACGCGATCTCTCGCGCCGCCGATAGCGCACCATCGCCCGCAACACTTCCAGTTGCCCACAGGCACGCCGTTCCGAGCACTCCGCTGCGGCGCGAAAGAGATTCACGGCTTCCCGCTTGGCCGGTGGGCTTACCACTTTTTTGATAGCACCGCCTTGAAGCCGAATATATCCAGCGCCTGTTCGGCCACCAACTGCTTCAACTTGCGGTTCTCTTCTTCCAGATGGCGAAGCCGCTGCGCCTCGCTCACTTCCAGACCACCGTACTTGGCCTTCCAGCGGTAGAATGTCTGCTCGCTGATCCCATGCTTGCGGATCACTTCCGCTACAGGCACCCCGACCTCGGCCTGCTTCAGTACTCCGACGATCTGCTCCACAGAAAAGCGCTTCTTCTTCATCGGCAAAATCCTCAGCCCTTCGCGGGCTCGGTTCTGGCCGAAGACTAACATTTACCGTGGTTCAAAATTCCCAGGGCCCATCACCCCGAGTCACTCAGCGAGCGAAAAATCGCGCTCTGGGTGGTTAACCAGCAACTCGGAAGCAACGCGGTGCAAATCACGTTAGGTCATCCTTGGCGACCACTCGGGCAGGTTCCATCGATGAGCGCTAAAGCCTATCGCCGCCAATTGAGAATCGCTTTCGGATTGCGGGTCTTTCGGTCAGCCTTGAGATTGACTACCATAACAGTGCCAGATCGAAGACAGGAGGTGACGACCTGCGCTTTACTTGCGGTCGGGCCGTCGAAGAACACGGATCGATTTGAGTAAGCTACAGGAAGGAGAACGACTATGGCCGACGAGATTTCACGCGTTGAGTATTACGTCGTAGCGATACCTCACAAAGTCGGGGAAGCTGCTCGAGTTCTGAACGCTTTCAAAGAGGCAGGAGTGAACTTGACTGGCTTTTTGGGCTACCGGAAGACGGCTCGGAACGCCGAAGTTGTCGTTGTCGTCGATGAGAAGACACAGGGAGTCAGCGCGGCAGGCAAGAAGGTGGGCCTTACCCTTGGCAAGAAGCAGACCGCGTTCATGGTGAAGGGCGAAGACCGTCCCGGTGCACTCGCCGAGCTAGCAAGCAAATTGGCAAAAGCCGGGATCAACGTGACCTCGCTGCATGCTCTAGCTACGGGGTCGGGCCGCTTCGGCGCACTCATCTCAGTGGAGCCAGCCAACGTGCGCAAAGGGGCTAAAGCTCTGGCCCAGGAATGAATTGCCGAAGCGACTTTGCCGTTTTCCCTTGATGTCTTTGAAGCGGGCTAGCTCGCCTCGCGAGGGAGTAGTTTTGCGCGACGGCGCGGGGAACAAAGTAAATGCCCGTCCGGC
>Ga0116219_10003852_pt1 | contig 11617 bp, 2 predicted proteins | sample Sb_taG_4_FD_91019 | JGI IMG/M metagenome (GOLD analysis project Ga0116219, IMG submission 91019) | Peat soil microbial communities from Weissenstadt, Germany - Sb_50d_6_BS metaG | ecosystem: Environmental > Terrestrial > Soil > Wetlands > Peat | place: Germany: Weissenstadt | collected 2010-09-21
TGGACGGCTCGGCGTTGGCGCCCAAGGGCAGGAAGCGGGTGGAACTGGGCGAATCCTCGGGCGGCAGGGGCATGGCCTTCCTCTTGAACTGGACTGGGCGTCGGCCGGCAAGAGGACGCGCAACCGTCCCGGATGAGGACAACGTCCAGCGGGGTTTGCTGCCCCTTCGGACACGAAACGAATTCCAAAGATACTTGAAGAGTAACCGTCCCGCCGCGCGAACGCAAGAAAATAGTTGACACTGGAGCCGTCGGGCCGTCGGTTTGTGGGGGCCGGGTCCAAAAGCGGGAAGCAGTCGCGCCGGGCCAAGCTCATCCCTGGGAGGGGGAGTCCTGCCACGATTCGCGCAGCTTGGCCAAACTCCCCCTTGCGGGGGTGTGGTTCAAGAGTCGGGACGTCAGAGTGACGCCTGAAGGAAGAAGTCTGTGTGGGGTTTGCAACGCAATTCTCCTGCGGAACCCGGCTGCAGTTGGTGAGGCGGACGCGGCCGGAGAGGAGCGGCTCCAGGAAGGCATGGCGGCGCGAGACGTTGTCGCGCTCGTCTTGCCGGGCGATGATGAGGCGGGTGGGGGTGGAACCGTCGGCGGGGAGCCAGGCGTACGGCTCCGGCTCGCCGGCCTGCTGTCCGCCCAGGTCCAGCGGGCAGCTCAGACGGCCCTCGGACGCCGTGCGCTCGTCCTCGAGGACGCGGACTGGCAGGGACTCGGACATGGGAGGACCGTTTGCCATCGCACCATGATAGCCGATATCGAGGAGGGCTGCGCTATCCTGCCTCACGCGCCCCGCGCCTTGCTCACGGCTGCGGAGTGCGATCGCTCGTCGCCGGAGCACCGGTCCTGTCGCGGAGCCAGGGCCGCACCCGTCAGTACCAGCGCCAGCTGCAACATCCCACCCCGATCCGACCACGGGGGCGACAGGGCAAAGACCATGTCGGTGGCGCGCTCCGCCGACACGGCTGCACACTCTGGCGCCACCGTGACGCCACCGGGGCCTTCGGCCCCTGGCTCGTTCAGCACCGGCAGCATGCCGGCGACCTCGGACTCGAATACCCGATCAACCCACACCAGACCGAAGTCCCCGCGCGCCAGCGCCTGCGCGGGAGCGGGAGCCACGGCCGCCGGCAACTCGGCGGCGAGGGCCATGAGGAGCGTGCCCCACCCCGCCTCACCGGGTGGCTCGGACGTCGGACCGCCCCCGCCCGGGAGGCGGAAGAACGGGTTGAGGGAACCCTGGGGTTGCGCGGGGTCGGGGTCCGGCTTCTCGGGGGCGTCGGCCCCCGGGGCGCCGCGCTGGTCGCGGATCTGATCGCGGATCGTGCGGAGGCCGTCGCCCACCCCGATGATGAAATCGTTCAGGGGCGAGCCGAGTTCGGCGGCGGGGCCCGGCGGCACGACGGGAGGGGAGCCCGGATCGGTCGGGTCGTCAGCCGCGCCAGAGCCGCCCACCAGCAGGACGGCCAACGGAACTGCCAGGTTCCCCGCGGCGAACGGGCCAACGCCCACCCCCAACTCGGCGCCCGCCAAGGCCGCACCGCCGCCCTGTCCGGCACCCTCCCCCACGTCCGTCACGAATGCGGCTACCAGGAAGAGCCCGGCCTCACTGACCGGCTGCACCTCGGGAGACTGGCCGCGCGACTCAAAGGCGCTTTGGGTCCCCGGCACCGCGATGCCCTCGGACAGGGCGAAGACGAAAAGGCTGCCCTCCCCCGCGTTCGTGGCAAGGATGTCCGTCCCGACCATCTGCAGGGCGCTGGGGTCGGTGAGCTGGGCGTCCCGGAAGAGGAGGTCGGGCGCGAACTGCCCGGCGCTGTCCGGGGTGAGCAACTCCACGGTGCCGCCGCCGAAGCCCGCCACCACGTCGCCGCCAGCGCCCACGCTGAAAGCGGTGAGGTCGGTCGAGGCGAAGGCCGGCGTGATCGCCAGGGTGTTCAGGTTGACGCGGAAGATCCCCTGCGTGGTCGGCAGCAGGCCGCCGCTGACCGGGCCGAGCGGTATGCCAGGGGCGGTCACGGATCGGGTGTTGGGGACGGCGAAGAAGCCGCTGCCTGTGCCGGCCGACCCGATTCCCGGCACCAGGGCAACTGTGCCGTCGCTGTTGGTCGCCAGCAGGTCGGGCCCGCGGCTGTTGCCGGGTTGCTGGACGAACGACACGCCCACCGGGCCGCTGCCGCCTGAACTGACGCGCTGATACGACGTCGCCATCCACTGGCCCGTGCTCGAATCGATGGAACCGATCAGGATGGAGACATCGTTGGACCCCTGGTTCGCAACGGCGAGGTCGGGAATCTGGTCGTCGTTGATGTCCTGAACCGTGATCGACACCGGATCGTCGCCGACGTTGTAGCTGGTTAGCAGAGTGAACTGGCCCGCGGACGGATCGTATTGATATAGCAGAACGTCATTGCTCAGGCTGTTGGCCACGACCAGGTACGGGTTCGGGTCGCCGGGGACGTAGAAGGTCTGGACGGCTCCCGGGGCCAGCAGCGGCAATTGATCGGTGCTGCTGATCGTGACGGGGCTGCCAAACTGGTTGGTGCCCGGGATGCGGTAGTACAGCGACACCTGGTCGAGTTTCTGGTTGGCGACCACGGCGTATTGCTGTCCGGTGGCGGCGATGGTGCCGACGGCCAGGGCGGCGCCTTGCAGGTTGGCCCGGTCGGGCGCGAAGCCGCCGTTGCCGTCGTACAGCAACGTCAGGATGTCGCCGTAGGCGTTGCCGACCAGCAGGGCGAGTGTGCCGTTGACGGTTGCCACGGAGAAGCCAGTCGGGTCGTTGCCGGCGTTGATCACCGTGGGCTGGGCAAAGGTGCCGTCGCCGTTGTTGCGGTAGATCCAGATCTGGCTGAGGTCCTCCATCAGGACGGCCAGGCTGGGGAGGGTGTCCCCGGGGAAGGTCAAGGGGGCGGCCTGGCTGGGCTGGTCGCTGGTAGGAAAGTAGGTGTTCGCCGGCTGCGGCGCAGCGAAACGGCCCTGTCCCTGGTTGGGGAGCAGGGTGAAGCTCTTGGCGCCTTGATTGAGCACGACGAGATCGTCGCTGCCGGAGCCGGTGAAATCGCCGGCGACGACGCCGACGGTTTGCAACTGACTCAGGACCGTTTGGTCATTGGTCGTCTCAGCGATATCAACTAGGCCGCTGCCCGCCCGATAGCGCGATTGTTGACTGAAGGAATGCGCTGTGTCGTTGAACAGCACGGTGAAGTCGCCCGAAACCTGATCGCTGACCACGATGTCGGGCCCGTTCTGTCCACCCAGATTCGCGAAGGCGATGCTGGAAGGTCCCGCCCCGACCGGTTGGGTCGCTGTGGTGAACGTGCCGTCTTGTTGCTGGAATGCAATGGTAATGCTATTGTCGAAATCGTTGGCCACCACCAGATCGTAGCGGCCGTTGCCTGTGAGGTCGTCAGCGGCAATGCGAACAGGCAGATTGCCTGTGGCAAACCCGACCGTGCGCTGGAAAGACTGCGTGGTCGCGTCCCAGGTGTAGAGGGACACCGTCGCACCCATCTCATCGACAGCAGCCACGGCCCAGCCGGCGGCCGTTCGGTAAAGGGTGACGTCGCGCGCGGGGTGACCGGGGTTGATGGTCACGGGGGGAGCAAACTGGTCGGGTGTTCCAGCCAGACCGCGACGGAACAGCAGAGTGCCGGAGCCGTTGAGGATCAGCGCATCGGGGATGCCGTCGCCGGTAAGGTCCTGCAAATACGGAATGTCCCTGAGCGCGACGCCGCTCCCCGCCGTGGACGGCTGAAAGTTAGCGCCGACCAACTGCGCGGAAACGGTGTTGGCCGCCGTGTTGGTGGTGAAGATCTCGAAGTTGGCGGCGCTGTTGAATGCTCCTACCGCCATGGCCGAAGGACGAGTGCCCAAAATGCTGCGCGGCAAGGGCAGCGTGGCGACGCTTTGGAAGCTGCCACTGCTGTCGGCGTGCAGCACCGAAACCGTATTGTCGCCGGCGTTGGCCGTCACGAAACCGAAATTGCCGAAGTTGTCGTAGCCGACGACCACCGCAATGGGACTTTTTCCCACCGGAAAGGGGCCGGCGGACTGGAAGGTGCCGGCGCTGTCGCTCTGCAGCACCGAAACCGTATTGTCGGCCGCGTTGGCCGTGGCCACGACCAGGTTTCCAACGGCGTCCGGGCTCACCGACACCGCGTCGGGGTCGTTCCCGACGGGGCATGTGGCGGCCAGGACCAGGCCCCCGGGAGTTTCCTGCAAGACGGAGACGGTATTGTCGCCGGCATTGGCAGCGATGATGTTGAGGTTGCCGGCCGCGTCGATCCCCATCGTCACCGCATCGGGGTCGTTGCCGACCGCATAGGTAACGGCGGGTTGGAAGGTGTCGTTAGCGTTCCCTTGCAACACCGACACCGTATTGTCCCCGGCGTTGGCCGCGACCACGACAAGATTGCCGTTGTTGTCGCGGCTCACCGCCACGGCATCGGGGTGGTTCCCGACGGCGTAGGGGACGGCAGGCAGGAACGTGCCATCGACGTTGCCCAGCAGCACCGACACGGTATTGTCGCCGGCGTTGGCCGTGACGATGACCAGGTTGCCGGCGCTGTCATTGCCGGACGCCATAGCCACCGGGTCGTCCCCGACCGAGCAGGTGACGGCGGACGGGAAGGTGCCGTCGCCGCCGGCAGCAGTGTCGGTGCCCAGGAGCACCGTCACCGTATTGTCGCCCTGATTGGCCGTGACGACGTCAACGCTGTTGCCCCCGCTGTCGTTGCAGATCGCCACGGACGCGGGAATGTTGCCGACCGCGTAAGTGACGGCAGGTTTGATCGGGTTTTGCCCATTGCCCAGCAAGATCGACACCGAATTGTCGCCGCTGTTGGCAGTAGCGATGTCGAGGTTGCCGGCGTGGTTGAAATCGCCCAGCGCCACGGAAGCCGGACTGTTTCCGACCGGATAGCTTGCTTCGAGCAGGAAGTTGCCGTACTGCTCGGTGCCGGTCTGCACGTTGTAAACGGGTTGGTTCTGCAAGATCGACACCGTGTTGTCGTCATTCGCGGTGACGATATCGATATGGCCGTTGTCGGCTAAATCGCCCACCGCCACTGCCTCGGGGCCGCCCGGCACGGAGAAAGTGCCGGGGGGCAACCCTGGCGACGAGAAAGGATCAGGCATAAAGGTGCCGTCGCCGTTGCCCAGGAGCACCGACACCGTTGCGCTGGGCGAGTTGCTGCTGACGCCGCCGCCGACGAGCCCGCTGTTGGCGGTGACGATGTCGAGATTGCCGTCGTCATTGAAATCGGCCAGGGCTACGGAGTTGGGAGTGCCGGTGACGGGGTAGCTGGTTGGGGGCCCGAACGTGCCGTTGCCCTGGTTCAGCAACACCGATACGGAATTGGTCACACTGCCGCTGACGCTGCTCACCACGATATCGGGGTAGCCATCGTTAGTGAGATTGCCCACGGCCACGGCCACCGGATTACCGGGGATGCTGATAATGGGCAGCGATGGGGAGATGGGCAGCGATGGGGACAGGATGGAAAGCGGGGTACCCAACGAGTAAGTGACGGCGGGCTCGAACGTGCCGTCGCCTCGACCCAGCAGCACGGATACGGTGTCGTCCCCATAGTTGGCGGTGACGATGTCGAGATGGCCGTCGTCGTTGAAATCGCCCACCGCCACGGCCTCGGGGTCGTTGCCCACGGCGTAGGAGGCCGCCGGCAGGAAGGTGCCGTCGCCGCGACCGAGCAGCACCGACACGGTGTCGTCCGCAGAGTTGGCGGTGACGATGTCGAGATTGCCGTCGCCGTTGAAGCCTCCCACCGCCACGGCCTCGGGGTCGTTGCCCACCGGGTAGGTCGCTGCGGGTAGAAAGGTGCCGTCGCCTCGGCCCAGCATTACGGAAATCGTGCTGCTCGCACGGTTGGCGGTGACGAGGTCCAGGTTGCCGTCGCGGCTGAAGCTCCCGACCGCCACGGACTTGGGGGTGACGCCGACCGCGTAGCTGGGGATGGTCAGGAAGGTGCCGTCGCCTCGGCCCAGCAACACGGACACCGTGCAATCAGCCCCGAGGACCCCGTTGTTGGCCGTGACAAGGTCGAGGTTGCCGCTGTGCGTGAAATCCCCGGCTGCGATGGCGAGGGGGAAGACGCCGACCGAGTAGGTGGCGGCGGGCTGGAACGTGCCTCCTCGACTCAGCAGCACCGACACCGTATTGTCGGTATAGCTGGCGGTGGCAATATCGAAGTTGCCGTCGTGGTTGAAGTCCCCCACCGTCACCGACTCGGGATTGCTCCCGACGGCAAGGGGAGCGGTCGGAACGAAAGTGCCGTCGCCGTTGCCCAGGAGCACCGAGACCGTGCCGGCGTAGTCGTTGGCGGTAGCAATATCCAGGTTGCCGTCGTGGGTGAAATCCCCCACCGCCACGGATAAGGGGCCGACTCCCACGGGGTAGGTGGCCGCGGGCAGGAACGTGCCGTCGCCGTTGCCCAGGAGCACTGACACCGTATTGTCAGAGGAGTTTGCAGTGACGATGTCGAGGTTGTCGCCGTGGGTGAAATCCCCCACCGCCACGGAATAGGGGCGGTTCCCCACGGGGTAGGGGACGGCGGGCTGGAAGGTGCCGTCGCCGTTGCCCAGGAGCACCGACACCGTATTGTCAAAGGAGTTCGCGGTGACGATGTCGAGGTTGCCATCGTGGGTGAAATCCCCCACCGCCACGGAAACGGGGTCGTTCCCCACGCTGTAGGTGACGGCGGGCTGGAAGGTGCCGTCGCCGTTGCCCAGGAGCACCGACACCGTATTGTCAAAGGAGTCGGCGGTGACGATGTCGAGGTTGCCGTCGTGGGTGAAGTCCCCCACCGCCACGGAAAGGGGGCCGTTCCCCACGGTGTAGGGGACGGCGGATTGGAACGTGCCGTCGCCGCGACCCAGGAACACCGACACCGCATTGGTGGAGTTTGCGGTAACGAGGTCGAGGTTGCCGTCGTGGGTGAAGTCCCCCACCGCAACGGCAGTGGGCCCATTCCCCGTCGGCAGCGCCTGAAACGCCGGCAGGGCGGGAGCAAACGTGGAATCCAGCAGGTAGCCCTGATTGCCCGGAAGGTCAGCGGTGCTCGGCGAAACGGCCAGGTAATACGTACCGGACTGCAAATGCTGGCTCAACTGAGCCGAAGCATTGCCAGGGCTAGCATCCGACTGGATCAACAGCTGTCCCGAGTCTCCATAGAGCGTCAGCCGCGGCAGGAAAACCGTCCCGTCCACCGCTGTTGCCGAAGCGGTCAGGCCGCCGGCGCCCGTGGCTGTGAAACTGTAATACTCGGTCGTGCCGTTCACATAGGTTCCCTGGAGGATCGTGTTCTGGGTAATCGGCTGGGACGTCCCGAGGGTGTAGTTGGACGGGCCCTCCGTGACGAGGATGGAAGTGCGGGTCAGATTCAGGGTAAAGGAACCGGTTGTCAAACCGCCGCCGCCGCTGCCCGCGGTGTTCGGGTCGTAGCTGGAATTGCCGTTGCTGGAAACACCCACGTAGTACACCCCGACTGCCGGGGCGTCGAATGTCAGCCTGGTGTCCGTACTGCCGCTCGTGTTCGCCTGGAACCCGACTTGCCCGCCGCTCCCGTTGAAAACCCGCAGACACGTCGCCGGACTGCCTGGGCCCTGGGGGGTGGCGTCGGCCGCGACCTCGTCGCCCGCGGCCAATGACACAGCATACAGGTCCACCGCGCCGGGACCGGCCAGGGTGCCGGACACCTGGGCCTGGCCGCCGGCAACCGTCAGGGGAATGGCCGTGCCCAGCGTATCGTGTGCGGCCGGCGCCAGCCGATCCTCCAGCCACTCCAGGTGCGGGCGGCAGCGGCGGAGGGGCGCGCGGCTCCCTGGGGCCAGGAGGCTGCGAAACCAGTCCGGAAACCTGTGGCGTGGGGGGGCGCGTTTCATGGAATCTCCTCTTGTATCACACCCAGAGGAATTTCTTCCGTTGAGCGGCGGGTCGCAGACCCGCGCGGGTCTGCGACCCGCCGCTCAACAAGGGACTTTTTCATCGCTGGCCGCTTACTTGATCGGCGCGGTAGTCTCACTTCTGATGCGGGCAAACTCGGCGGTGCCACGGATCGGCCGCAGAGCGGGATCGGCCTCGACGTATTGCTTCCAGAAGGTGGCGCGCTCGGCCGCCGGCGTCTTCGCGCAGGCTCGGCCCAGCAGGTGCAGCGCCTGGCGCTCGTATTGCCGGCCCAGGTCCTCGCCCCGCCAGTCCCGCTGCGCCGGGTCCGTTCGCACCCTGGCGGCCGCTTGCGCGTAGGTCCGCGCCGTGAGGTACAACGTCCGCGCTGTGGGCGCTTCCTCCTTGAGGGCGGCGTCGGCGTCGCTGACCGCATCCCGCCACTGGCCCTGCTGTACCCGCGCGTAGCCCCGGCCGGCGTAGCAGTCCGCCTGGTTGCCCCCCCGTAGCCGCAGCGCCGCGTCGAAGTCGCGCAGCGCCAGCTTCGGTGCGTCCTGGATCAGGTACGCCCAGCCGCGATAGGCCAGCGTCACCGGGTCGGCAGGCTTGCCCTCCACGCGATCGATTTCCAGCGCTCGGGTGTAGTCCTCGACGGCCCCGGCGTAGTCGCCCAGCTTGGTGCGGCCGAGCCCCCGCGCCTTCGAGGCCACGGCATCCGGCGGCCCCTTCTCCAGGTAGCGGTCCAGGGCGGCCACCGCCTCCGCGATGCGGCCTAGCTCCAGCAGGGTTTCGCCGCGCAGCTGGTGCGCCTTGACCCGGTTCGGGTCTGCGGCCAGGGCCTCGTCGAAGGCCCCCAGGGCCTCCGGGTACTTCTCCAGCCGGAACAGAATCCGCCCGCGCTGGAGTTGATCGCCAGCCACTTCCAGGAGGCGGCCCTCCGCTCGCGCCAGGCGGATCGCTTCCTCCAGGTCCGGCAGCGCCTCGGCGTAGGCCGCTCGCTTCTCGTGCAGCCCCGCGCGCGTACGGTACAGTCGCGCCGATGGCGCCAGGGCGATCGCCTGGTCCAGCTGCGGCCGGGCTTCCTTCCCCCGGCCGCGGAGCAGGTGGACCTCCGCTAAATTGGCGTAGGCCTGCGGCTGCTGCGGGCGCAGCGCCACGGCGCGCCCCAATTCGGGCACCGCCGCGTCGTAGCAGGCCGCGGCCAATTCGACCTCACGTCCGGCCTCGCCCGGTTGGCCGCGCTGGCGCAGCGCCCGCGCCCGCTCCTCGTGGTCCATCCCCTGCCGCACGCGCACCGCCGCCCGGTTGACCCACAGGCCGTAGCGAGCTACGTCGTCGCGATCCAGCTTCTCGGCCGCCTCGAGATCGGCGAAGGCGGCCTCGAAATCACGCAGCTCGCCGTTGACGAGGCCGCGCAGCAGATACGACCAGACGAAGGTTGGCTTCAGGTGAATACAGGCTGTGAGCGGTGCCAGCGCCCGCTCAAAGCGCTGCGGCCGCATGCGTAAGTAGCAGCCCGCCAGGCAGTAGCTAGCCCAGAAGTGATCCGGCTGCTGCTCCAAGACCTTTTGCAGGTGTGTCCGGGCCTGTTCCAGGTTCCCGGCGCGATAGAACGTCTTGCCCAGGAGGAAGTGGTCCACGGGATGCGCTGGCGCCAGGGCCGCGGCCTGTTCCTGCTCCTGTTTGGCACGGGCTTCCTCCCCCATCGCCTGGAGGAATTCGGCCCGGCGCTCGTGGAAGGAGGGCGTGCTCAGTCCCAGCTGCGCGGCCCGGTCCAGCAGGTGCAGTGCCTCGTCGGCCCGGGCGCGGCGGTCTTCCGGGGTGGCCGTCGCAGGGGGGGACAGAACCTCCGCCCAAGTCAGGTACATCTCGTAGCAGCTCGCGGCGAGCCATTGCTCGACGTCCGCGCTGAACAGGCCGCTCCCGAACCGGGCCGGCGTGGCAGGGATGTCGCGGGTCAGGCCGAACACAGCGAGTCCTTCGCGGGCCGCCGCCTGGGCCGCCTCCCGGTGGCTCTGCCGGTCGCCCTCCTCCAAGGCTAGCTCGGCATGGAACATCGCCTTGTCGCGGTACTCGGTAAAGCGAAGCACGCCCTCGGCGGCATCGCGCAAACCTCGGGCACGCTCTTGCAGGTCGGCCAGCGCCGATTCGTCTCCGACCAGGGCCAGCGTCTCGTTACCAGCAGCCACAGCGCCTCGCCAATCCCGCTTCTTCAGGGCGTCCTCGGCCGTCGATACCCCGGTGGAGGCGCGCACGCGGGTGTCCGCCGTGGCTTTCTGGCGGGACAACTCCGCCTCCAGGTCGAGGCTTCGCCGGTAGAGGTAGTAGCCGCCACCGGCCAGCAAAAACAGCAAGGCCGCGACCCCTGCCGCCCAGGCGCCCACCACCCAGGGCCTGCGCCGCGCGTACTTGAGGCCGCGTTCCCACAACCGCGCACGCCGCGCCAGGATCGGCCGGCCGTCCAGCCAGCGCTGCAGGTCGTCGGCCAACTCACGGGCGCTGGCGTAGCGCTGGCGGATGTCCTTGCACAGCCCCTTGAGGCAAATCGTCTCCAGGTCGCGCGGCACCTTCGGCTGCAGTCGCGACGGCGGCACCGGTTCCTGGGTGCAGACCAGTTCGAGGGTGTCCCGGACCGTCGCCCCCTTGAAAGGCACCCGGCCGGTCAGCAATTCGTAGAGGATGGCCGCCAGGGCGTAGACGTCCGTCGCGGGGCCGAAGTCGTCGGTGCGGCCCTCCGCCTGCTCGGGGGCCATGTACGACGGCGTGCCCAGGATATCGCCGCGTTGCGTTCGCCGACTGTCGGCGTCGAGCCGCTTGGCCAAGCCGAAGTCGGTGATCTTCGGCTCGAAGGCCTCCAGCGGCGGTTCGGCCTCGCCCCCCGCCTCATTCGCCTCGGGGTCGGCGTCCGGCTTGCGGCTGAGGAGGACGTTGGCCGGCTTGAGGTCGCGGTGGAGGATGCCGGACTGGTGGGCGGTGTGCATCGCCCGGGACAGGGTCGCCACGAGCGTTGCGGCCAGAGGCGCCGGCTGGGGATTGCCGCGGACGTGCCGGTCGAGGCTGCCGCCGTCCACGAACTCCAGGGAGAAGTAGGGGCGACCGCCCTCTTCGCCGACTTCGTAGATCTGCACGATGTTGGGATGGCGCAGGCGGGCGATGGCCTCGGCCTCGGCGCGGAAGCGCTCGATCTGTCCGGGGTCGGCGTGCTCGCCGGCGAGGATCATCTTGAGGGCTACCGGCCGTTTGAGCTTGCGCTGGACCGCCCGGTAGACGACCCCCATGCCGCCCTTGCCCAACTCGCCGAGGATGTCGTAGTCGCCGACGCGGGCCGGGCAGGAGCGGCGCCGGGCTCGCCGGCGATCCTCGCGGCCGGCCGGCTCCCTCCGCGGCGCGGATGGGGAGACGCGAGTGGCGTCGGCAGCTTCCGTGGGGGGCGCCGCGCCTGCGGGTGTGGAGACGGTCCCGAGGGGATCCTGGGGCAGTGCGCTGGGCGCAGCGGGCAGTGGGTCTGGGGTGGGCGGGCACGTCTCCGCCGAAAGAGGCGGCTGCGGGGCCGGGTCTTGCTCGTGGAATGCCGGGTGGGGCCCGGACAATCCGGCCGGGATGGACGGCTCGGCGTTGGCGCCCAAGGGCAGGAAGCGGGTGGAACTGGGCGAATCCTCGGGCGGCAGGGGCATGGCCTTCCTCTTGAACTGGACTGGGCGTCGGCCGGCAAGAGGACGCGCAA
>Ga0116219_10003854_pt1 | contig 11610 bp, 10 predicted proteins | sample Sb_taG_4_FD_91019 | JGI IMG/M metagenome (GOLD analysis project Ga0116219, IMG submission 91019) | Peat soil microbial communities from Weissenstadt, Germany - Sb_50d_6_BS metaG | ecosystem: Environmental > Terrestrial > Soil > Wetlands > Peat | place: Germany: Weissenstadt | collected 2010-09-21
GCCTGCTCGGAATCGATGTTGCGACCGCCGAAGCCCTGGTCATCAGTCACGGCCACTCCGATCATACCGGCGGCATTGCCGCGGTGATGGGCGCTGGCTTTCGCGGCAAGATCTATATCCACCCCGCGGCATTGAGCGGCAAGTACCAGCGTGAGAAAACACCTCCGCACCGGGCGAAGGGCATACCCCCTACGTCATACAAAGCCTTGCTCACGAGGGTAGCTGACGTTGTCGAATCGCCCCAGCCCACCGAAATCGCTCCCGGGGTAATCGTGACCGGGGCCATCCCCCGGCGAAATGCGTACGAAGATATTCCCGACCCCTTTTTCTTGGATGAAAACTGCACCCAACCCGATCCGCTAATTGACGACCAAGCGCTGTTGATCGAAACCCGCCGGGGTTGGGCCGTAATTACCGGTGCGGACATTCGGGGTTGATCAACACCTTGAGCTACGCCAAAGAACTAATCGGCAATAGCCGCATTGTCGCCGTGATCGGAGGTCTGCATCTCTTTCGGGCATCGGCCGAGCGCATTAAGGCGACAACGGAAAACTTGCGCGCGTTCGGGGTCGAGCTGATCGCGCCTTGTCACTGCACGGGGTTCGAAGCCACTGGCGCTCTTCAGAATCAGTTTGGGAACCGCGTGGTCGCGCTCCGCGCCGGCCTGACCGTCCGGGTTTCCGAGGCATGATCACGAGAAATAAAAGCCGCTTTGCGGCGAGTGAAGATTCATGAGACGCGTGAGCCGGGCCTACTACGATACCGTTTTGAGGTTTTACTGGCAGCCCCGCGAAGAGACAGCGCCTTTCCAAGGCTGACCAATGAACGCCACACTGGGCAAATTGTTGCATCAACTCAGCCTCTATTTGCGCGCTGAATGGAGATCTGTGGGCCATGGGATTGGACCGCGCGGGCGGAAAAGGAAGTCCGTCTTTTGGGGATTCGGGGCACTTTCTGCTAATTTAGTGATTCACATGATGGCCGCTCGAAAAGTCTTCTTTGTTCTTATCTTTCTGGCTTGTTTTACTGGCTTCCTTTCACCGCCGGCTGCACTGACGTTGGGCATTCTTTACGGCCTAATCTTATCCAATCCTCTGCCCGACGAGAGCCGCTCGGGAGCGCGACTGTTATTGCAGATCTCTGTGGTCGCCCTTGGTTTTGGCATGAACCTTCACGAGGTTTTGAAGGCCGGTCGCAGCGGGTTTCTATACACGGCTTTGGGCATCGCTTTTGCCGTTCTGATCGGTCTCGCCCTCGGAAAGCTGCTTGAAGTGCGCGGCAATTCTTCCTATCTCATCACGACGGGAACCGCCATCTGTGGCGGCAGCGCCATTGCTGCCATCGCCCCAATTCTCCATGCGAGTCCAGAAGAGATGGCTGTATCTCTAGGAACCGTTTTCGTTCTGAATTCCATTGCACTTCTGATTTTCCCACCCTTGGGTCACTACCTCGGGCTGACGCAGACCCAGTTCGGACTCTGGGCCGCCCTAGCGATTCACGACACGAGTTCCGTGGTGGGAGCCGCTTCCCGTTACGGTACAGCGGCTCTCATGGTCGGCACCACGGTTAAGCTGGCGCGCGCTCTTTGGATCGTTCCTCTGGCGCTGGCGACGGCTGCTATCAAGCGCAGCAAGTCAAAGATTCATTTACCCTGGTTCATCCTCTTCTTTTGCCTCGCTGCAGTCGTCAATACTTACCTCCCTGCGTTTTCTACAGGCGCCAAAATGCTGTTCCAGTTCGGACGGCTTGGCCTTACGGCAACGCTCTTCCTCATCGGAAGCGGTATTTCAGGCCCAGTTCTGCGAAGTGTCGGCTGGCGACCTCTCGCACAGGGTATTCTTCTGTGGCTGGTCGTCGGTCTGACGTCGCTCTACTTCATCCGCACGGGTTGGATCGTACTCTGAACTCACGAAGAGTCATTCTCTGGCTGGGGATTGCCGCTTGTATTTTTGAGAGTGGCCCTTCTTAAGCCATGTCAAGCAAATTTTCACGGCAGGTAGTTCCGTCATATTCTCGCCGGATGCGTCCTCTCTATTGCAATTCCAATGTCACCAATTTCGCGAACTCCAGGTAGCTGAGCAGCGGTATTGGGTCCGATATGTTGAACCCTTCTATGTCAGCCGTTTCCAACCAATACTCGAGATCTTTGTAACGGTGCGCTTGGCTTTGTGGGTGGCGCCAAAGACCGACGGCAGCGTGCCCCAAGGTTGGCTGCTTGAATCCATTCAAGAAGATGCGCTTGGTTGTCATAGTGTCAGCAGCAGACCTGCATGTGCGACCAACAAACTCAACCGGGATTGGATTCCGGCGCGGCCAGATTTGAATTTGGAACAACAATCGGGCCCTGCCCGCCGGATTCTTGCTCGCGGAGCGCCTTGTGCCAGGCGCGCAGCCCCAGCACCGCCAGAAAAATGAGGAACGCGAACAGTACGGAGGTAAGATAGAGCCGCTTATAGAGGAAGACGCCTATTTCCAGGGCATCGACCACAATCCACAGCCACCAATTGGCAATGTGTTTGCGCGTTGACCACCATTGCGCAACTAAACTGAAACTCGTCAGCGCGGCGTCAATGTGCGGCAACGCCGCATCCGTGTAGCGCGCCATCAAAAAGCCCAGCACGAAACTCCCTGCGGCCCCAACAACGACTCCCGCCGCGATCCCTCGCGCGGAGAGCCGTTCCACTCTGACGATGCCTTCTTCCTTCACGCCACGCCACCAGTGCCACCAGCCGTAGATCGCGAAGGCCATATAGACAAACTGCAGCAACATGTCTGAATAAAGCTTCTCCCGGCGAAAAACCAGCGCGTACAAAACGCAGGAGACAAGAATCACCGGCCAGGACGAAAGCTTGCGCCGCGTCGTCAGCCAAATACCGATGACACTCGTAAGCACCGCTGCAATTTCGAGAGGCGACATCATTTCCTTACCTCTTCGGAAATCGCCAGGCTGACCGCTGCTTTGCCTTGATGCAATTCAGCCCAGCTTTGCAAATGATTCAGGAGTCGCTTCCCCGCCTCGCTGTCGAACCAGCGAGCGTGCCCCAAAAAATAACCGATGTACGCGAGGTCCGCTTTCTCACGCGATTGCAATACTCGCAGAAAATAATCCGTCTCGGAGAGCGCGAACTCCGCATGCACGAGCGGCAGCAAAGCGACGATCGCTTCCGCCTCTTCGCGCGACAAGGGATGCATTTCCTCGTAGCCGCTCAACAGCGCGTCGATCTGCTCCAGGTGCAGTGGATCGTGCGAAGCGTCGTGGATCTCCAGCCATTCCACACCGTTCCGCTCGATCGCCGTGGCGATGTCGTGAAGAGCGTTGGTGCGATCCGCGAGACCCACGTCGATGATGTCCGTGACTTCCGCTTCGGAAGACGAATTGCTCCAAAAAAGATTCGAGCCGTGAAAATCGTTGTGTGTCCACAAGGGCTGAAACACGGGCAGGAATTTCCGCAATCGATTGTGAAGAGGAAGAAAAGTCTCCCGCGTTTCCACCAGCCAATTCCGTTTGGCTAGATAGCCCTTCAGCGCGGGGCGTTCTTCAATGTAACGCGCAAGTTCGGGCCACGGGTCATCGCAGGAAAAAACCTTAAAGCTTGTCACCAATGTCCCCGCCTTGCGCGCCGGCGCCTCATAACCGGCGGAAGCGGCATGCAACCGGGCAAGAGCGCGTCCCGCATGGCGTGCGTGGCCCACACTTAGAAACGGTGTCCAGGATTGCGCTGTCTCATACAGGTCCAGACCGTCACCCACTGGATGGACTTCGTAAGTCCATTCGCCAATCTCCACGGCGGTTTCCCCGGACCCGTTTTCAAGTGGCTTCTTGACCAGGGTGTCGCGGCGGCTCAAGTAATTTAGCCATCGATGTTCTTCGAGCAGCGAGTCCGTGTCACGAACCGCGCGATGATGACGCTTCACAAACACGTGCCCAAGCGGCGTCTCCACAACGCTGGCCGCCGAAAAAGGGCGCGGGCTGAACGACAGGATGCGCTGCGCCTTCTGCGCTTGCGGAAAGCGCCGCAGCAGCCCGTCCAACTCATCCAGCGTTAATGCCGGCCAGTCTGGCTCGACGAGATTTCCCTCGAGGCCGTGCGCTTTCACCTCGCCGCTCCTGCCGCCACCCGCGACTCGATCTCCATTTTGCTCCCTGTTCAACGCACGAATGTCAGGCCCGTTTGCCTCGTCCTCAAAAATTGTATTGCACGGAGAGCCGCACCGTCGTGGGTGCGCCGAGATGCAAAAACGTATCGCCTAAACTCGCGCCCGTGTCCTTCCAGTAGCGCTTGTTCAGGACGTTATCGGCAAAAAGACGAAACGTCACTTTTTTCCATTCGCCGCTCGGCGTGTACCGTGCGCCGATATTCAGCAGATTGTAGCCCGGCACGCTGACCGCATCGTCCCGCGTCGCTTCCTTCGGCCCGGTGTAGCTCCATCCCGGCAAGAGATGCAGCCCGGTGATGAAGGGAACGTCGACGTCCGCAAACCAAGCCGTTCGGAAGCGCGGCACGTTGATGACTTGCTTGCCGTTGAACTCCGGCGTGCTGCTTCCCGAAGACACGGCGCGCAGGAGCGTCGCACTTCCCGTGATTCGCAGCCACTCCTTCACTTTGCCCTGCGCGCTCAACTCCAGCCCGCGATGCGTTTCATGGCCATCGGAAAGAAATGTCGTCAAACTATCTGAAATGTCCGGCTTCGGATAGAAGAATGGCGCACGCGCGCGAAAAAGCGCGGCGGTGATCAGGATGCGGCTGCCGGGCGTGAATTTCAAGCCCGCCTCAGCCTGGCGCGTAAAGAAAGGGGCAAGGAATACGCTGCCATTCGAGGCCCAGAAGGGCGCCTGGAGTCCAAGCGACAGCGCCACGCTGTAATTTCCGTAGAGAAGCACATTGCTGACAGGGCGAAAGGACACCGCATATTGCGGCAACCACAAATTCTTATCCGTGATGAGCGGCACAGGGCCCGGAGGATCGGGCTGCGTGAAATTGTGATCGCGAAGCGCATCGTACTGGCCGCCGACGGTGATGTCGATACGCCCCGGCAAATGGATATGATCCGCAACGACGAGTGCGTACTGGTGCGTATCTTCCGCGAGCAGCACAGGGCCGGGCGTCGGTGGATTAGTGGGAGGCGCCGGCGGAAAAACTTGTTCGGGCTGATAGATATTTTCTGTTCCGACATAGGTGTAGACAACGCCGGTATCCGCGGGCACAGCCGGATTGGTCAATGCAAGATTCACGTTGCGCCGCTGCAAGCTTGTCCCGATGGCAACATCGTTAGTCACCGGCCCGGTTTTCACTTGCCCCTGCAAAATGGCCTCGAATTGATCGTTGATGCGCACTTCGCCGGGGCTGCGATAGTCGTAGACGTCGTAGTCGCCGGTGGGACTGAAGAAATACGGAGGCGTGTTGCCGCTGGCGCATGAAGCAGCGTAGTAGCAGCCATACGGCCAGGCAATATTATCGTCCAGCAGCGTGTGGCTGAAGTCCCCGGCAACGAAAAATCGCCAGTGAGCCGAAAGGTTGTGGTCCAGTCGAACGCTGGTATTAAAATCGTCGTAGGTGTTCGGCTTGGCCCACTGCTCATAGCCGAGCATCACATCGGGCGAAACATCCGCCGGCACGGTGGTGCCCCCAAGCAACTGATAGCCTCCTACGGACCGCTGCACCACGTGCTGGTAATCGAAATCGCCTTTCAGGTATGTGCTGGCGTTGATTTTCCAGTCCGCCGCGACAGCACCGAACCCCCGCGTTCCATCCGCGCCGTGCACATAGGATCGTATGTCCTCGCCGGCCAGATTCGTGCGAATGCCAAATTGCTGCCGCGCGCCGAAGAATCCGCCAAGATCAATGCCGGCGTAGAGCGTCCCGCGCTGGTCGGTTGACAGGTTCAGCGTGCGAACACCCGCAGGGCGCTTGGTCACGTAGTTGACCAATCCCCCTCCGGAAGCTACGCCCACTTCGTCCGAATCCACACCGTGCAGGAATTCCACCGCATCCTTGTTTTCCAGCGCAATGAGCTGTTCCCCGGCCGCTGATAATCCATTGATCTTGATCCCCGAGGCCAGATCGAGCGGAAATCCGCGTATCTGAAAATCCTGATACCAGCCCACCGGCGCATAGTCTTCTCCGACTGACGCATCATTCTTCGCCACGTCGGAAAGCAAGCGCGCCTGCTGATCATCCATCAGGCTCCGTGTTACGACCAACGCGGAAATCGGCAACTCCTGCAGCGGTTGGTTGCTCAGGTTCCCGATGGCCATGGCGGCTGGTTTGTAGTCGTCCGCCACCGCGCCGTTCACGATGACCACCTTCCGCGCGGATTCCACCGCCAGCCTGACCGGCAAGTTGTAAGGAGATCCACTGGACACGCCGATTTTGTTTGCGCGAAATACCTGGAAGCCCGCGGCGGACACTTCCATGGCATAGGAACCCGGAGGCAGATTCTGCAATTGAAACTCTCCGGACGCGCCGGATGCGGCAGTCCACGTTTGGCCAGTGGCCTCGTTCGTCGCTTTCACTTCCGCGTTCGGGACCACACCCCCGGACGCGTCTGTAACCACGCCAAAAATCGTGCCCGTCAATGTTTGCGCCCGGGCAAGCCGGCACTGCGGCATAACAAGAGCCAGCGACACCACGAATACAGCCACGAATATTTGCCGGAATCCCATGATCTGCTTCTCTCTAAGTTTATAGGAAACGGTTAGAAATTGCCTTCTCTGCAATGGAGCGCGGGAGATTGATCAACGAATGCTGGTTCTGGGCCAACAAACAGCCAGGTGCACCAGGTGCGGGTGGTGATTGGCCCCTTGCAGTTCGGAGACCTGCCTAACGGCGCGTTCCGTTCCTTGCGCGCGGAGGAGAAGGCGGCGCTCGCTCGCGCCATGGGGCGCAAGCCCAAGTCTGAATCGTGAGCAGGGACGACTTGAGGAATGGCTCCGCACGAAGACGGATTCGTCCACAAACGCAGCATCCGCAGATGATCTGCAGCGAGGATGTCACGCGCGGACAAACTCCCAGAAAAACTCAGAGAATGGGCAACACTTCAACTTTGTTAAGTGTTTTGTTGTCAGTCGCATTGGAGCGGGCGATGGGAATCGAACCCACGTCCGAAGCTTGGGAAGCTTCTATACTGCCATTGTACGACGCCCGCTCGTTTCTCCAGCTTTCCGATTATACACAACGAAGCAACTGCTCGTACAGACCGGCCATTTTCCATATTTTCCAATTCCATGCTGGAAAACGCTGTTCGCACCTGCTCGAGTGAGATTTCTCCGTTATATTTTGCCGTCATCACAATGGCATTCCTCTCCACGAATTGGCCAGGGCCCAAGCAATCAGGAAGATGTTTGGTCTGCGCCACAACCTAAGTATCCTTGCCACTCAACTGCAACGACACTTCCCACGATGCTTCTTTTCGATTCAACGCTGAGAATTCCCGCGGTGTGCGAACCTAATTGGCGCTGGACGCACGCGAGCGCAGGGGGACAGGGCTTTCACTTTTTTGATTGAGCCCGCCCAAAACCTCTCGGATCTTCCGGACGAGCGCTTTAGGACGATAGGGTTTCTGGATGAAGACGACACTGGGGTCCAGCTCTGCTTGCCGGGGAATCGTGTCGTCGGTGTAGCCGGACGTGAGAATTACCTTTATGCCCGGACGCAGTCCCGCCATCTGGACCGCCAGCTCCGGGCCGCTCATTTCCGGCATCACCACATCCGTCAGCAAAAGGTGAATCGGACCCTGGAAATCCTTGGCCCGCTCCAGCGCTTCCCTGCCAGAGGGAGCCTCCAGCACGGTATAGCCCAGGCTCTCCAGATATTGCACGGCCACTTCCCGGAGAGACGCGGAGTCTTCCGCGAGCAGAATCGTTTCGCAACCCCGGAGCACCGTCGCCTCCGGCTCTTCTGGTGTGCTCGGCTCAGCGGCTCCTTCGACTCTCGGTAGATAGACCTTAAACTTGCTTCCCTTACCTGGCTCGCTGTCCACCCGGATATATCCCCCGCTCTGTTTCACAATGCCATAGACTGTGGCCAAACCTAATCCTGGGGCTTTCCAGATTGCTTTGGTCGTGAAAAACGGATTAAAGATTCGCGACTGCGTCTCGCGATCCATCCCGCAACCCGTGTCTTCGACCGCGAGCATGACGTAGCGACCGGGAATAACCGCCTCCTTTTCATCCTTATAGGAATCATCCAGCTCACAATTGTGGGCTTCTATTTTCAAGCAGCCTCCCTGCGGCATCGCGTCGCGGGAGTTCACCGCGAGATTCAGCAGTACCTGCTCGACTTGTCCCGGATCGGCCTTGACGCAACCCAGCGAGGCTTCCAGCGAGATTGTAAGCGCGATGTTTTCCCCGAGCAGACGCCCGAGCAATACATCCGTGCGCTCCACAATCTCCTTCAGGTCGAGCACTCGCGGCTGCAGCATTTGTTGCCGGCTGAACGCCAGCAGTTGCCGCGTAAGATCCGCCGCCGACGCGCCTGCTTTTCGGATCATCTCCACTTTCTTGGCGGCGGGGTGCTCGGGCGCGAGAGTATCAAGCACCACATCGGAACACCCCAGGATGACCGCCAGCAGATTGTTGAAGTCGTGGGCCACCCCGCCCGCCAGATTGCCGATCGCCTCCATGCGCTGCGCGATTCGTAGTTGCTCCTCCATCTTCTTTCGGGCCGTGATGTCCACAACCGTGGCCGAAACCAGCGTCCCTTCCTCGGTCGCCAGCTGTCCCAGGCTGATTTCCGCGGGAAACTCTGTGCCATCTTTTCGCCGCGCGAACAGCTCCAATCCCAATCCCATCGGCCGCACGTGCGGCTCCTTCAGGTAGCCAGACAACTGCTCTTCATGCGCGAGGCCTTGGCGCTCGGGAAGCAGCGTGTCGATCGTTTGCCCGATCAACTCCCTGCGCACATAGCCGAATATGCGCAGCGCCTCCGCATTCGCCTGCACCACCATTCCTCGTTCATTGGTTATCACAATGCCCGTGGGCGCCGTTTCCAAAAGCAGACGGTAACGCTCTTCGGAAAGTTCCAGCGCCTGCTGCACTCGTGCCCGTCGGTCGATCTCGGCCTGGAGATCACTCTGCAGCTTGTGGCGCTCCACGGCGTAGCGCAGGATTCGGCGTAGCTGGCCACCGTCCACCTGGCCCTTGATGAGGTAGTCGTGCGCGCCTTCCCTTATCGCGGCAATCCCCAACTCTTCATCTGGCAGCCCGGTGATGACCACGATGCTCGCCTCCTGCGCCACAGGTATGATCCGCTGCAAGGTCCGCAGCCCGCTTTCATCGGGAAGTCCCAAGTCCAGCAGGATCACCTGGTTAGCCGCGCCCGGCGCGAGGGAGCTCATGGCCTCTTCAAGAGTGGACACATGTTTGACTCGAAAAGCATTTCTTTCGTCGTGTCCCAGTATTTCCTTGACGAGACGCGCGTCCCCCGGATTGTCTTCCACAAGCAAAACGTGGATGATTTCCCCATTCATTCTTCACGCTCCCGCTGAACTCGGGCGCGCGCTTAGCGCCTTGTGTTGCTTGTCCTGATACATAAGCGCATCCGACTTTGCCAGCAGATCCTCGAAGGAGCATCGCACGTTGGCACCGCACGGCACGATGCCGATGCTGAACGAAAGAGCGTACGCTCGATTGGGTTGCGCGTTGACTTGTCTGAATTTCTGTTCGAGGTGGGCCCGCAAGGCGGCTTCACTGGACTCCCACGTTCCCACGGCAAGCACCGCAAATTCGTCCCCGCCAAGCCGCGCCAGGATGTCACACTGTCGAAAGGACGAGCGCAGCACTCCGGCAGCCTCGACAATCGCACCGTTCCCCGCCGCATGCCCCAAGGTGTCATTGATTCTCTTCAGCCCATCGATGTCCAGGAACAGCAACAGGCAAGAGGAGTGATTCCTTCGGCTGATCTTCATTTGTTGTTCCGCAAGCAACAGAAAACCTCGGCGATTGTGCAGGCCCGTGAGATCGTCGTGCAGCGCTAGACTGTGCAGCTCTATCTGCATGTCGTGGCGCTCCACTGCGAAGTGCAGGATCCTTCGTAGCTGGTGGCCGTCAATCTGGCCCTTGATGAGGTAATCGATCGCTCCCACCTTCAGCGCTTCAATCCCAAGCCTCTCATCCTGGCTGCCGGTGATCACAACCACGCTGGCCTCCTCGGCGAATGGCGCGATTCGCCGCAAGGTCTCTAGCCCGCACACATCGGGGAGTTCCAGGTCCAGCAGGATCACCTGGTTCCCGCAGCTCTGTGAAAGGAGGCGTATGCCGGCTTGCAGCGTCCCCACGTGTTTCAGCTCGAAATCGTCTGCCCCGCTTTCTTTCAACATCTCTTCGACCAGGCGCACATCTCCGGGATTGTCTTCGATCAGCAGCACATGCATCTTGTCTTCGGACATTCGTTTCGTCTCCGGCGTTGCTTTTACCTTCGTGAATCAGGGGTTCCGATCCTGCCGCCAGCCTTCCATCCGTCTGGATGGTCTCTCATCAGCAAGACTTGACTCTCCTCTTTCATGGCCCTTCATGGCTTCGGGGGCAGCTTCACAATGGTCACCCAGAACTCCTCGATGGCTTTCACCACGGCCACGAATTTCTCCAGGTCCACGGGCTTCGCCACATAGCAATTGGCGTGCGTGTTGTAACTCCTCAGGATGTCTTCTTCCGCCTGCGAACTGGTGACAATCACCACCGGGATGCTGCGCAGATGGGGATCCGCTTTGATCTCCGCCAGAACCTCGCGCCCGTCCTTCCGCGGTATGTTCAGGTCCAGCAAGATCAGATCTGGCCGCGTTGCCTGCGCGTAGCCCCCCTGCTTGCGCAGGTAGGCGAGGGCCTTTTGGCCGTCCGAAACGGTGGCTATCCGGTTCAGCAGTTTCCCGTCCTGCAGCGCCTCTTGGATCAGCCTGACGTCGCCGGGATTGTCCTCTACTAACAGGATGTCGACAGACTGTGGTGCCTTTGCTTCGGTCTGCACTGATCACTCCTTATCTTCGGCAGGCTGAAATAAAAAGTAGAACCTTTCCCAGGTTCAGACTCCATCCAGATTCGCCCGCCATGCCGCTCGAGGATTTTCTTAGCAATTGCCAGTCCCAAACCCGTTCCCGGGTACTCCGCGCGACTATGCAGCCGCTGAAAGACCAGAAAGATCCGGTTGGCATATTGCGGCTCGATACCGATTCCGTTATCGCGCACCGAGAATCGCCATTCGCCCTTTATTTCCTGCGCAGAGACGTGCACCCTCGGGGGTTCCGAGCCGTGGAATTTGAGGGCGTTCCCCACAAGGTTCTGAAGCACCTGCCATAATTGTGTTTCGTCTCCCATCACCGTGGGTAAGGGATCGTGGGTCACCTGGCCACCGCTCTCCTCCAACCTTAGTTGAAGGTTCGTCAGCACCAATTGCAATACTTGTTCCAAGTTCACGGCGGCAAGTTCCTTGCCCCGTGTCCCGACTCGGGAATAAGACAGCAGGTCGTTCACTAGCGCCTGCATGCGGTGCGCCCCGTCCACTGCAAAACCGATGAACTCGTCGGCGTCGGCGTCGAGCTTGCCTTTATAGCGCTGCCCCAGAAGTTGCGTGAAGCTGGCCACCATGCGCAGCGGCTCCTGGAGGTCGTGCGATGCCA
>Ga0116219_10003870_pt1 | contig 11582 bp, 7 predicted proteins | sample Sb_taG_4_FD_91019 | JGI IMG/M metagenome (GOLD analysis project Ga0116219, IMG submission 91019) | Peat soil microbial communities from Weissenstadt, Germany - Sb_50d_6_BS metaG | ecosystem: Environmental > Terrestrial > Soil > Wetlands > Peat | place: Germany: Weissenstadt | collected 2010-09-21
CATGCCCCGGGCGAGTTCGCAGAAGTCGAGCTCGGGATCCGTGAGGTCCAGGAGTCGTCGGGCCATTGGGCCGCCGGCGTCGGCACCGACCCGGTGCAGCTCCATGTTGAGGATGGCGTAGCTCCGGTTGGACAGTACGACCGTCGTCACGTGCAGTCCCTCGCGGGCCTGGGTCCACAGGGCCTGCAGTGTGTACATGGCGCTCCCGTCCGCCTGCAGGCAGAGCACCGGCCGCTCCGGCGCCGCCACGGCCGCCCCGGTGGCCATGGGGAGCCCGATGCCGATGGCGCCACCAGTGAGCGTCAGCCAGTCGTGCCGCGGTGCGCCCGCCGTCGCGGCCGGGACGAACAGTCCCGACGTGTTGCCCTCGTCGACCACGATGGTGCCCTCGGCCAGGGTGGCCCCGACCGCCGCCGCCAGGGACTCCGCCGAGAGCGCGCCTGTCGGGCGCCCGGGCCGACCCGACGGAGCGGGGCTGCCCCCCTGCGCCGGAGCACCCACCGCCTCGGCCAGGGCCTCCAACGCGCCCGCTGCGTCCTCGCCGGGACGAGCCAGGGTGTGCACGGTGCAGCCCGCCGGGACCAGGTCGCTCGCCTTGTCGGGGTAGGCGAAGAACGACACCGGGGACTTGGCGTCCACCAGGACGAGGTGGCGCACGCCGTCGAGTTGGGCCTGGGCCATCTCGGCCAGGTACGCCAACCGCTCCACGGCCGGGATGCCCGCCCCACGCTCCAGGTTGGCCGGGAAGGTCTCGCCCAGCAGCGCGGCGCCCGTCGCCACGGCGACCCGGCTGGCGGCGTGCAGCCCGTCGGCCCGCAGCGAGGTGCCGCCCATGAGCAGCGCGGCCCGCTCGCCCGAGCGCAAGGCCTTGGCCACCTCGTCGACCGTGTCGGCCGACACCACGGACTGCCGCCCCCGCGGGCGCGGCGCGCAGGGGCCGGTGGCGGACTCCGACCACGACGAGTCCGCCGGCAGCACCAGGGTGGCGACGCAGCCGGGCGGCCCCAGCGCGGCCGCCACCGCGTCCGCCGCGTCACCGGCCACGTCGTCGGACCGGGCGGACGAGCGGTACCAGCCCGAGACCGCGCTGGCGATGGACGCGATGTCCGACTGGAGCGGTGCGTCGTAGCGGCCGTGGTACGTCGCATGGTCACCGACGACGTTGACGACGGGCGTGCGGGCCCGCCGTGCGTTGTGCAAGTTGGCCAGCCCGTTGCCGAGCCCGGGCCCGAGATGGAGGAGCGTGGCCGCCGGGCGCCCCGCCACGCGCCCGTAGCCGTCGGCGGCGCCGGTGACCACGCCCTCGAAGAGGCACAGGACGCCACGCATCGCCGGCACGTCGTCGAGTGCGGCGACGAAGTGCATCTCGGAGGTCCCCGGGTTGGCGAAGCACACGTCGACGTCGGAGTCAACCAGCGTCGAGAGGAGGGCACGTGCGCCGTTCACGAGGTCTTTCCCGTCTGCGCCGTGTCGAGCAACCGGTCGGGCCCGAGGATCCCGCCGGGGTCGAACGCCCGCTTTATGGAGCGCATGAGCTCCAGCGACACGGGGTCCTGCATCTCCAGGAAGTAGGGCAGTTTCGCGGTCCCGATCCCGTGCTCGCCCGAGATGGCGCCGCCGGCCGCCAGGGCCATCTCGAAGCTGGCCCGCATGAGGGCGTGCCGGCGCTCGTCGTCGGGCTGGAAGACCGAGACGTGGACGTTCCCGTCTCCGATGTGGCCGCAGCCGGTCACGAGGGCCCCGTGCTCCTGGGCCAGTACCGCGACCTGGGCCAGGTAGTCGGGGATGGCGGCCCGCGGGATCACGGCGTCGATGAGGTCGTCGCAGCCGGCCGCCTTGCCGACGAAGAACGCCCGCTCCCGGGCGGCGATGAGCTGGGCACCCGAGGTCGCCGGGAGGACGTAGACGTCACGCGCCCCGAGCTCGTCGAGCAGGGTACCGAGGCGTTCGACGTCCTCTTCGACCCGGCCGGACTCCATGCCCTCTAGGACGACGACGAGGTAGGCGAGGGTGCCCGCCTTGATCTCCTCGGGGATGCCCAGGTCCAGCCCGGCGGCCTGGGTGATGCCGGCCATCACCATGACGTCGACGTACTCCAGGATGGACGGGTCGATGCCGCTGTTCACGATGTGGGGCACCGCGTGCGCCACCTCAGCCAGCGTGCCGAAAGGCGCCAGCACGGTGGACGACGCAGTGAACCGGGGCTGGACCTTCACCGTTACCTCGGTGGTGATGGCCAGCGTTCCCTCCGAGCCGATCAGCAGCTGGGTCAGGTCGTAGCCGGTCGAGCACTTGACGAACTTGCCGCCGGTCCGCAGGACCCTGCCATCGGCCAGTACGACCTCGAGGCCCAGGACGTGGTGGCGCGTCACCCCGTAGCGCACGGCGCGCATGCCGCCCGCGTTGGTGGCGACGTTCCCGCCGAGGGACCCGCTCTGCTCGCCGGGGGAGACGGGGTAGATGAGCCCGAGCGGCGCCAGCTCGGCATTGAGCTGCTCGAGGGTGACGCCGGGCTCCACCACCGCCACCTGGTTCTCGGTGTCGATCTCGCGGATCCGCTTCATGCGGTCGAAGGCCAGCAGGATGCCGTCGGCCACCGGGACAGCGGCGCCCGAGAGCCCCGTGCCGCTGCCACGGGCCACCACCGGCACTCCGTGCTCGCTCGCCACCTTCAGGACCTCGGACACCTCGTCCGTCGAGCCGGGCAGGACCACCGCAAGAGGGACCACGGGCACGGTGGTGAGCGCCTCGTCGTGGGTGTAGTCGTCATGCACCGCAGCGCCGGAGACGACGTGGCTCTCACCCACGGCTTTGCGCAGCTGTTCCAGGAGTTCCGGCATACGACGGTCCACCCCCACCTCGGATCGATCGGGCGGACCGACCTTACCGGCCCCTACCGCTCTGCATCGGCCCCCTCGGCCAGCCGGCGTCGCAGTTCCGCCACGTGGGCCGAGACCTCCTGCGCCCCGGTCGGAGCCGCCTCCCTCTCGAGCACCGCGATCGCCCGCTGAATGGGCGCCAGCCACGGGCTCTGGCCCCGCGCCGTCCCGCGTCCCGAGTCGTCGCCTCCACGCTCGGACCAGCTGCACCACAACTCCTCCTCGGAGCGGGTCAGGGCCACGTACAGCAGGCGGCGCTCCTCGTCTACGGCAGCGGGGGTCTGGGCCGACGCGATGGGCATCAGACCGGCATGCAGCCCGATGACGATGACCGTCGGCCACTGCAGGCCCTTGGCCCGGTGGAACGTCGTGAGCACCACGCGGTCGCGGTCCTCGGGCTCCCTGCGCCCCGCTTCCTCGTCCTGGTCGTGGCCGGTGCCCCGCCGGCCGCTCTCGGCACGCAGGTCGGACGCCGGGCCGAGGTCCGCGCCGGCGATCGTGCTCGGCACCCGGGCCGCGTCCATGGCCGCCTGCACCTTGGCCAGCTGGGCGTTGGTTCGCGTGAGCACCGCGATGCTCGACCACCGCCGCCCCGGTGCGCGGGACATCTTGGCCTGCAACGCCGCCCAGGCCGCCTCGTCGTCGTCGGTGGCGTGCGCCACCACCTTGGGCACCGGGCCGTCGATGCGCGTCGTGCGCGGCGCGATCACCGCGTCGCCCGCGCCGCCCTCGCGCAGCACTGCGGTCGCCACCGCCACCACCTGGGGCGTGCAGCGGTGGTTCTCGTCGAGTCGGATGACCGTGGTGCCGCGCAGGATGTCGGGCAGTCGGTCGAGGAGTGTGGGGTCGGCCCCGTTGAACCCGTAGACGGATTGGTTGGGGTCGCCCACCACGAAGAGGTCGGGCTCGTCGGCCAGCATGGTGGTGAGGAGGCGGAACTGGGCCGGATTCACGTCCTGCATCTCGTCGACGAAGAGATGGCGGGTACGCCACCGAATGGAGTCGGCGAATTCGCGGTCGCCCGCCAAGGCGTCGGCACAGGCGACGATCAGGTCGTCGAAGTCGAGCAGCCGCCGACGCGTGCGCTCGCTCTCGTAGTGGGCGTAGGCGTCCGCCACCTGCTCGGGGCCGATGCCCGGCCGCCGCCGGTGCCGTCGCGCCTCGGCCTCGTAGCGGTCCGGGGTCACGAGCCGCGCCTTGGCCCAGCCGATCTCCCCGTCGAGGGTCCGAGTACGGCGCGGGTCGCCGGTGGTCACGTCGGCCAGCAGCCGCCGGCGGTCCGGCAGGAGCTGGGGGAGTGGGCGCCCCCGCAGCTCGCGATGCTCGCGCAGCAGGCCGAGCGCGGTGCGGTGGAACGTGCCCGCCTTGACCCCCGAGACGCCGAGCGACCACAGGCGGGTGCGTAATTCCTCGGCCGCCTTGCGGCTGAACGTGGTGACCAGGGTGCGGTCGGCCTCGATGGACCCGTCGCGCACGCGGCGCGCCACCCGCAGCGTGAGGACCCTGGTCTTGCCGGCCCCGGCCCCCGCCACGACGCACAGCAACGGATCGTCGGACTCGATGGCCTCCCGCTGGGCCAACGTGAGGCGGTTCGCGCCGGGGAGCCCTTCCCAGGTGTCGCTCTCGAAGCCCTCGAACGTCATGACCACACTCCGCACGGTACTGAACGGATGCTCGCAGCACCCGGGGGACCTGCGCCTATCGTGGCCCATCGGGAGCCCCGGAACCTCATGGAGGAGGAGCAGGCGATGGCCGAGCTGGAAAGGGAGTGCGAGGTGGTGGTGATCGGTGCCGGCTACTCGGGCCTGGCCGCCGCCCGTCACCTGGCCCGCTCCGGCGAGGACGTCCTGGTGCTCGATGCCCGGCACCGCGTCGGCGGGCGCTCCTTCACCGACGTCACAGGGGCCGGGTTCACCATCGACCGCGGGGGTCAGTGGATCGGCCCCACCCAGGACCATCTCGCCAGGCTGGCCACCGAGCTGGGGGTGGCGACCTTCCCGACCTACACCGCCGGGCAGGGGGTCGAGCTGCGCGACGGGACGCGCGACCTCTACGTCGGCCTCATCCCCACCTCGGACCCCCACGGCGCCGCCGACGGCATCGCCGGCATGCTCGACCTGGACCTGGCCGCCTTCGACGTCCCTACCGAGGCCCCGTGGGACGCACCCGACGCCGCCACGCTGGACGCCCAGACGCTCGCCTCCTGGTTGGACACCCACCTGTCCTCGGCGTCGGCCCGAGACATCCTGGAGGTTGCGGTCAAGGCCGTCTTCGGCACCGGGTCGGGCGAGCTGTCGCTCCTCTTCGCTCTCTTCTACCTCCACGCCGGCGGCGGGCTGACCAACCTCGCCCGCAGCACCGGCGGCGCGCAGGAGCGTCGTTTTGCCGGCGGTTCCCAGCAGTTGGCGCAGGGCATGGCCGACGAACTGGGGGACCGGGTGATCCTCGGCGCCCCCGTCGAGTCGGTGGCCCACGGCCCCGACGAGGTGGTCGTGGGGGCCCGTCTCGTCGGCCCGGACGCCGATCCGGCCGACCCCTCGGCGGAGCACAGGCCGCTGAAGGTGCGCGCCCGGCGCGCCATCCTGGCCATGTCGCCCGTCCTGTGCGGGCGCCTCGCCTACACGCCCGCGCTCCCCGGGCGCCGGGACCAGCTCTGCCAGCGCATGCCCATGGGCGCCGTCACCAAGATCCACGTGATTTACGACAGCGCCTTCTGGCGCGACGACGGGCTCAACGGCCAGATCGTCGCCCCGCGGAGCGCCATGGGCGCCACGTTCGACAACTCGCCCGAGGACGCTTCCCACGGCGAGATCGTCGGGTTCATCGCCGGTGACGACTGCCGCCGCCTGGAGAGCGCCGGGCCCGAGGTGCGCCGGGAGATCATGCTGGCCGATCTGGAGCTCGCCTTCGGTCCCCGGGCGCGCACGCCGATGGAGGTCGTCGAGCAGCACTGGCCGGCCGAGCCGTTCACCCGCGGCGGACCCGTGGCCGTCAGCTCTCCGGGGGCCCTGACCGCACTGGGCCCGGCCCTGCGCGAGCCAGTCGGACCGCTGCACTGGGCCGGGACGGAGACGGCGACGGCGTGGTGCGGCTACCTCGACGGCGCGCTCTCCTCGGGTCTCCGCGCCGCCGACGAGGTGCTGCGCGCCCTGAAGGGAGAGCCCGTTGGCCTCGACTGAGGAGCTGCTCGAGGCGTACGCCGAGTGGTGCACCCGCAGCAATGCGAACCCCCGCCTCACCAAGATGCTCAAGGGCTGGGACCGCGTCATCCACTTCACCACGACGGACACCGCGCAGGGCTACACCATGCGTGTCGAGGGCCGGCAGCTGTCCGAGCTCGCGGTGGGCCACGAAGGGCAGCCCGACGTGGTGGTGACGGGCAGCAGCGAGGACTTCTGCGACATGTACTGGGGCGACCTCAACCCGTCGGAGAAGTACATGTCCGGCGAGATCACATTGGCCGGCTCGCAGCAGGACGTCATGCGGATCGACGCCATCTCCATGGTGGCCTTCCTCGATACCTGAGCCGCCCGCCCCTCATGACCGACGCCACCCTCGCGTCCCGCGCCTCGCTGCGCCGGGCGCTGGGCCTGCGCACCGTCGTCACCACCTCGACCGGCCTGGCCTTCGCTGCACTGGAGTACCTGGCCGCGGCGGGCCTGGTGGCCTATGTGTCGGGCGACTCCGCCTACATCCCCATCATCGTCGCCGGAGTCCTCGCGCTGCTGGCCTACGGCTTCTTCGGCGAGCTCAACGGGATGTTCCCCACCGCGGCGGCCATCCGCCTCTACATGAAGCGGTCCATGGACGACCGCGCCGCGCTCATCATCACCTTCACCTACATGACGACGATCATCCTGGTGATCGCTTCCGATGCCTTCATCGTCGGCAGCGCGCTGGCGCACGCGTTCGGCGAGCCGGCCTGGGTCGCGTCCCTGTGGATCATCGGCCTCCTGACGGTGGCGATCGTGACCAACCTGCGCGGCATCAGCGTGGCCGGCCTGCTGCAGGACGTCGCCACCTCCGTCGTGGTCCTGGCCACGCTCGCCATCGGTGTGCTGGCGCTGGTACACAGCGGCCACGGGCTGCACACCCCCTTCCAGCCGCTGCACCGGCATACGCCCGGCGACCTGTTCGAGGCGGTGGCGCTGGGCGTCTTCCTCTACAGCGCGTTCGAGTGGGTGACGACGAGCGCCGAAGAGGTGCGCAAGCCGGCGTCGATCAACCGCGGCATGCTCATCGCCATCGGCATCCTGTGCGTGGTGTGCTCGGTGGCCACGGTCGCCATGAGCCACACCCTCACCCACAACGAGCTCACCTCCGCCTACCCTCAGCTCTACCTCGGCATCGCCGCCATCGGGCACTCCGGGTTGTGGGTGATGGCCGGAGTCACCGCGGTGACCGCGCTCAACACCTTCAACGGCGGCTTCATCACCGCGTCACGGTTCATCTACGGCACAGCGCGCGAGGGCTCGCTGCCCCGCCAGCTGGCCCACCTCAACGACCGCGCCGTGCCGTGGGTGCCGGTCGTGACCCTCGGCGTCCTCTCCGCGGTCGTCGCGCTGGTGGTCGCGGTGACCCATGCCTGGCAGGTGCTCGTCGCCACCGGGGCGGCGCTCGAGGCGATGATCTACGGCGTGGCGGGCTATTGCGCGCTACGGCTCCGGAGGCGCGAGCCCGACACGCCGCGCCCCTTCCGGGTGCGCGGCCTGGCCGTACTCGGCCCCATCGGGGTGGTCCTCTTCGGCCTGCTGGCGGTCACCGCCTCGGTCTCGGTGCAGACCAAGTTCAACCCGGCACCGCTGATCATCATCCTCGTCGTCGGCGCGCTCAGCGCCTTCTACGTGCTGCGGGTCCTCCCCGGCGTGCGGGAGCGGGAGGCGGCGCGGCGCGGCGCCCGGCCGCGGCGCCGTCCCGGCCGCTGAGCCTCAGGGCACCCGGTGCGTGCGGAGCAGGCGCCGGCGGGCGTGCCGGGCCCGGGCCAGGGTGACCAGCTCCTCCACCACGGCCCGGAACGGCAGGCCGTCGGCCTCCCACAGCATGGGGAACATGGAGATGGGGGTGAAGCCGGGCATGGTGTTCACCTCGTTGACCACGATCTCGTCGTCCTCGGCGAGGAAGAGGTCCACGCGTGCCAGCCCCTCGACCCGGAGGGCCCGATAGGCGTCCGACGCCACCCGCTGGGCGTGGGCGAGCTGCGCGTCCGTCAGGTCGGTGGGCGCGATCGTCTCTGCGGCACCCAACACGTACTTGTCGTCGTAGTCGTAGAACTCGCGGCTGGCGATGATCTCGCCGGCCCTCGACACGCGGATGTCCTCGTTGCCCATCAGCGCCAGCTCGAGCTCGCGGCCGCGGATGAACTCCTCGAGGATCACGTGGTCGTCGAACTCGAAGGCGGTGAGCACTGCATCGCCCAGCGCGGCGAGGTCGGACACCTTGGCGATCCCGATGGACGATCCGAGGTTGGCCGGCTTCACGAAGACGGGCAGGCCGAGCGCTCCGACGGCCTCTTCCATGATCTCGGCCGACCACGAGGACCGGGACACCAGCCGCCACGCCGCCACCGGCAGACGGTGGTCGTGCAGGACGGACTTCGAGATGCCCTTGTCCATGCAGATGGCCGACGAAAGCACTCCGGCACCGACGTAGGGGACATTCAGCGCTTCCAGATGCCCCTGGATGACGCCGTCCTCACCGAACGGCCCGTGCAACGCCGGGAACACCACCACGTCGCGTGGCAGGCCCTCGTCGAGGTGCCTGAGCTCGACGGTCCGGTCGTGGTGGAGCAGGTCGTCCGGAGAATCGAGGGCATCGACCTCGTCGACATCGGCAAGGACCCGGTTGGCGTCGACCCACCGCCTGTCGTGGGTCAGCCCGATGGCCTTGACCACGAACCCGGACTCGACTGCGGTCTTGACGATCCGGCGCGCCGAGATGCACGAGATCTCGTGTTCGGCCGAAGGGCCGCCGTAGACAACCGTCAACTCACCCGGATCTGGCATCGACCGAGGCTATACAATCGGCCATGAGGGCGATGCGTGCGATTCTCCACATCTGAACTCGCAGCCCAGCTCGGCGGGGAGCTGGTCGGGCCCGATGTCACCGTCGACGGGGCAAGCATCGACTCTCGGACGGCGCGGCCGGGTCAGCTCTACATCCCGATCGTCGCCGAGCGGGATGGGCACGCGTTCATCGCCGCGGCCCTCGACGCCGGCGTGGCGGCCTACCTGACCATGCAGCAGACCGTGGGTGGGACGGCGGTGGTCGTGGCCGACACCTCCTCGGCGCTCATGGACCTGGGCCTACTGGCGCGCGCCCAGGTGGGAGGGGTCGTCGGGATCACCGGCTCCGTCGGCAAGACGACCACCAAGGACCTGGTGCACCACTGCCTGGCCTCGGCCTTCCAGACCGCGGCGAGCGAGCGCTCCTTCAACAACGAGCTCGGCCTCCCGCTCACGCTCCTGAACGCGCCCGACAACGCGCAGTGGGTCGTGCTCGAGATGGGCGCCCGCGGCGTCGGCCACATCACACGCCTCGCGCTGGTGGCCCGACCCGAGGTCGGCATCGTGACCAGCGTGGCCACGGCGCACGTGGAGTTCTTCGGCGACCTCGATGGGGTGGCGCGGGCGAAGAGCGAGCTCGTGATGTCGCTGCCCCCGTCGGGCGTGGCCGTCTTGAACAACGACGACCCCCGCGTGGCGCGCATGGCGTCGGTCAGCCCCTGTCCGGTGCTCGGCTACGCCGTGGACGGCGACGCCGAGGTGCGGGCCGATGAGGTCGTGCTCGACGGCGACCTCCGCCCGAGGTTCCGCCTCACCACGCCGTGGGGCAAGGGGGAGGTGCGGCTCGCGTTGCACGGGGTGCAGCAGGTCCCGAACGCGCTGGCGGCAGCCGCGGCGGCGCTGTGGTGCGGCGTCCCCTTCGACGGCGTTGTGTCCGCGCTCTCGGAGGTGACCGGCTCCCCGCTGCGTATGGAGGTGCACCACCCACCGAACGGCCCCGTCGTGATCGTGGACTGCTACAACGCCAACCCGGCCTCGACCGAAGCGGCGCTACGCTCGCTCGCGGCCCTGGCGGGCGGCAGGAAGCTGGCCCTCCTCGGCCTCATGGCCGAGCTCGGCGGCGAGACCGAGGCGGAGCACCGGCGCATGTCCGCGCTGGCCGAGGAGCTCGGGATCGAGGTCGTCGGCTACCAGACCGGCCTCTACGGGCCGGCCCAGGTGGCCGACGCCGGCGACGCCGTCGCGCTGCTGCGGACCACGGGGCCGGGTGACGCGCTGCTGGTCAAGGGCAGCAGGGTGGCGCGCCTCGAGGACGTCGTGCGGGCGTACGGGGAAGCGGCAGGGACTCAATCACCGGGCACCGGCGCGTAGCGGGGCCGTAGCGCGTCGGAGCCTCCCGAGCCGACGAGGACCCGGCGGCTGAGCTCGCCGTAGAGAGACTCGGTGCGCGAGGACGGCGAGCTGCCGGGGTCCAGGGCGTCGACCCGGCGCTGGCACTCTCGCCACTCGAGGCGGAGCCTGTCCGCGTCCCCCTCCGCGGCTGCGAGCTGCATGGCGGCGCGGGAGAGCGCTTCGCTGTAGGGCTCGACCATGCGTGCGCGCTCGAGACCCCACCGGGCCAGGTCGAAGTGCCCAGCGTCGGACGCCAGCGCCGCCATGGAACAGGCGGCATCCACGAGCACTGCGGCGATGCGCCCCCCGTGGCCCTCGGCCTCCCACCACGAGTAGCCCGACAGTGCGTTGGCCAGCGGCTCGCCCTCGACCAGATGGAGCGCGGCGCGGTAGTGCGCGATGGCCAGATCGGGATCGGCCTGCGACCTCCCCGTCTCGGCGAGTGCGGTCGCCCGGTGCACGTCGACGGTCACCTGGGGCGAGACCTGGTACAGACCGTTGCGGGAGCCGGCGGGGAACAGGGGAGCGTCGTGCTCGTCGACGCCCATCGCCCGACGCGCCGCGTAGGCCGTGTTGAACAGCGTCTTGGACGCTGCATCGGCGTCGGATGACCCGAGCACGCGCGTGCGCAGCCGGTCACCGGTGACCACGTCAGGATGGTGGAGGGCAAGGTAGGCGACGAGCTCGACCGCCCGCCGGGCGCGATTGGGAGGGAGGTCCTCACGGAGCCCGTCCAGGCGGGGGGTCATGGTCAGCAGTCGGACGTCAACGGGCCCCGGTGCCAGCGCCGCCGTGCCCTCGCGCGCGCCAGGAGCGGGCTCCGGGACCGCGGTGACGCCGGGTGGCTCGGGGTCGCGTCCCCCGGGTGGCGCCACGAGCTCTCGAATCTGCCGGGCTGTCTCGACCGACTGGAGGTGCGGCCGCACGAGTCGACCCATCGGGTGGAGGGTGGCGCCCTGGCGGTCGACCAGCACCGTCAGGTCGGTGGCGGCGACCGTCGCGGTGGTGACCACGGCGGTCTGACGCGCCACCTGCGGGGACAGGGATCCGGGGTCGCCGAAGAAGAGGCGGTGTTGCGCGCCGAGCGGATCCGCGGTCCCTGGCGTACGGAGCTCCGGGTCATCCGGGTCGTCGGTCACCAGCACCGTCTCCGACCAGGCCCACGCGTTCGCCGCCGCCCGGGCCGACCGCGCCAGCGCGGGCGCCGACTCGCCGAGCAGCGGCAGCACGTCTCCCGGTCCGAGCGCGACCAGCCAGGTGCCCTCCTCGTCGTCGCCGACGGGGAGGGCGATCGGGACGTAGGGGGACG
>Ga0116219_10003871_pt1 | contig 11581 bp, 8 predicted proteins | sample Sb_taG_4_FD_91019 | JGI IMG/M metagenome (GOLD analysis project Ga0116219, IMG submission 91019) | Peat soil microbial communities from Weissenstadt, Germany - Sb_50d_6_BS metaG | ecosystem: Environmental > Terrestrial > Soil > Wetlands > Peat | place: Germany: Weissenstadt | collected 2010-09-21
CGCCTTGCCGATCGCCCGCGGCCTGATCCAGAGCTACCCGCATGACGTGTTGCTGGCGCTGGAGGAAGGGAATCTGCTTCGAGCCGAGGGCAATGATCAGGACGCCGCGGCAGTCTATCGAAAAGTCTGGCAGGCGGGGCGGGATGGGCGATATGACGACCTGCACTATGAGATTGCAGCACTCAGTCTGGGAGATCTGCTACGCAGCCAGAAGGACTACGCCGGCGCCGGCGCGGCTTATGAGCAGGTAAATGAGGCTACGCATGGCGATCCGGAAATATTGCAGAAGGCGAATCTCGCCGCCGGCCAGGTATACGACGTGACAGGTAAACGCGAGCTGGCGGTGAAAAAATATCAAGCAGTGGTGGCTACAGATGCCACGACGCCGCTCGCGGAGAGTGCCAATCGGTATCTGAAAGAAGCCTATCGGGGAGAATGACGGCACGGGCCGCGTGATCTTAATCGGTTCGTAACGCCCGCATGGGGTCAAGCGTTGCGGCTCGGCGAGCGGGCACGACCGCTGCAATCAGCGCCGCGAAGCTCAGAACCGCAGTCGTTAGCAACAAAATGCCGGGATCATAGGGCTTCACCCCAAACAGTTGCGCGGCCAGCGCTCGCCCTCCAAGGATGGTTGCCGGCAGACCAATCGCCAGACCAATTCCAACCTGTAGAAACGCTCCCCGCATCACCAGCTTTAAGACGTTGAGCCGATCAGCACCGAGGGCCATGCGGATTCCGATTTCGCTGGTGCGGCGCTCGACCGAGTACGCGGTCACGCCATAAAGCCCGACCGAGGCCAGTGCCAGCGCGAGCAATCCGAACAGGGAAGTCAGTTTTGCGATCATTTCCTGCTGGCTGAAGTTTTGTTCAACCTGTTCGGCGAAGCTCACGAAGTCGATCACAGCGAGGTCAGGATTGACCTGGGCCAAAGCGTGACGAACCTGCGGCTCGAGTCCGGGCACATTGCCTGCCGTCTGTATCTCGATGGCGTTCAGGTAGTGGTTCCGGTTTTCGAAGGTGGCGAATCGCGGATTTTCGTAGGTCGAACTCTGGACAGCGGGGAGGAAGAATGTAGGTGGAATCGGGTGAGTGGCGTCCCGATATTGGGTGTCCTCGGTCACGCCAACAATCTCGAAGTTCCCGGCGTATTTTGGCTCCAGGTTGCCAAAGTGCTTTCCGATTGGGTTCTGATCCTTGAAAAACTTTTTGACGAAGGTCTGGTTCACCACTGCCACATGTTGAGACGTGGGCGTGTCCTGGTCGGTGATGGCACGACCCTGCACGATTTTGGTGCCGATGGTTTCGAAGTAGCCGTCGCTTGCGCGCACCCACGACGCGTTGTACTCATCGCTGTCCGGCGGCGGCGGAGCTTGCCCTTCGAGGTAAACGGTTTCGCCCCAGTTATCTCCTTCCATCGGGCTGTAGAGAGAGAAACTCACACGGCTCACACCGGGGATTGCCGCCAGCGTATCGTGCAGTTGACGGTAAAAGGCAATGAGCTGTTCCGGTTTGTACCCGGCCATCTGCGGATCAATATGCGAAATGTAACGGTTGGCGGTCTCGAACCCGAAGTGTTGATGGCGCATGTTTCTCAAGCTTTGAGTCAGCAATCCGGCCGCGCACAGGAGCACCAGCGACAACGCCGCCTGGGCCACGACCAGCGACTTTTGGGTCCAGTTCGTACTCTGCCCGGTGGCGCGGTTGGCTCCGCGCAACGCATCGGCCGGATTCGCCGTAGCCGTCATCCACGCCGGAGCGACGCCAAACAGGATTCCAGTCAGCAGAGCCACGACAAAAGTGAACGCCAGTACCGGCAACGAAGGCGTGGCCTGGATGGCTACATATTCCTTTTGAAATGCAAGGTGGAGGATGAGCCGAGTCCCGGCAAACGCAAGGCCAACTCCTGCGAGTCCACCGAGCAATGCCAGCATTGTACTTTCCGTCAGAGCTTGGCCGATCTGGCGCGATCGCGGAGCGCCTAGCGCAGCTCGAACTGAGTTCTGTTGCTTGCGGGTGGTGGCGCGAACCAGCGTCAGGTTGGCCACATTGGCGCAGGCGATCAAAAGAACAAACGTCGAGATCCCCATCAGCAGATGCAATCCGCTCTGGTACTCGTCCCGCATCATCTGTACACCAGCACCGCCGTACGACAAGTGCAGCACTTGTTTCGGCACCACGGCCCGTTCTCCAGGTTGAAGCTTGCTCATCGGGCCCAGAAGCCATTGTTGCAACTCGACCTGCATACGGGCTTCAATGTTCTTCATATTGCTCTTCGTGTCGGCGCCGGGCGCGACGCGCCCGATTAAGTCGAGCCAGTCCTGTTCCGCGAAATCGAGGATGCTGCTTGATCCATTGATCAACGGCTCATCCGCGAGCGGAAGCCAGAACGCGGGCGCACTGTCCAGTCGGTCACCAAAAAAACCGGGCGGAGCGACTCCGACAACTGTGAAGGGCTGACCGTTCATCGTGAAACTCGCCACTATCACGGATGGATCGTGTCCGTACTTCTGTTGCCAGGTGCGATAGCTCATGACTGCGACAGGATCTGCTCCCTTGCGATCGTCCTGGGGCGTGATGACGCGCCCGGCGTAAGGGCCAATGCCAAACATGGAGAAATAATTCCCCGAGACGTACTCGCTGCGTTGCGACTCCGCCGGCTGATTGCTGCCGTTGCGGCGGACGCCGATCAGGCTGCGCCCGGCCTGGAAAGCCGCAAGTTCGAGGAAGCCCGGCGTCCCGTCGCGGAAGGTTTTGTATTTGTCGTAGGAGAAAAGCGACCAGTTATCCTGTAGGCCGCCATTCACACAACAGTTCTCGATGTCGCCGACCCGATAGAGTTCGCTCGGTTTGGCTACCGGCAAGGACTTCAGCAAGACCGCGTGCACCAGGGAAAAAATCGCCGTGGTGGCGCCAATTCCCAAAGCGAGCGTCAATACGGCTGTGGCTGTGAAACCGGGGGCGTGGGCGAACTGTCGTAGGGCGTAACGGGCGTCTTCTCTGAGCTGCATGTTTTTTCGATCCTTCGTGCGAACTGGCTTTTTCCTTAAATACGATTAAAGTTCGCCGACAGTTCAGATTGGCAAAAGGCGGCCGAGAAATCGTTCCCCGCCGCCTGCCACTGTTTGGACGCGGTCTCTTGCCATTCGTGAGCACGTGTCCAATCTCGGACCGTCAGAATCCATCCGGGAACCTTTTCGCACAAAAACGCGTATCCTAAGTAGCGGGAGGCAGGGCTATGTATTGCAATTACTGCGGCAAAGTAATTCAGGACGATGCGAATATCTGTGCCTACTGCGGCGTGCGAGTGGCTGCGGTGACAGCGCGACAACGATTGGTGCGCCCACGGCTGGACCGGAAGATTGCCGGCGTGTGCGCAGGCTTCGCGGAATATTTTGACGTAGACGTTACCGTGGTTCGTCTGGCTTGGTTGTTTGTTGCCCTGATGACTGGCGTGGGCCTGCTGGCGTATCCGATTGCGTGGATTGTTATGCCGGAAGAACCACTGAGGTTTGCGCCTCCCGCAGGAGCGCAGCAGGCGATTAATCCCTAGCGTTTTGCACCGTGCGATTCGCCCTCGATCTTTCGTCCGCCAAACATTTCTCCGGATTCGTCTCTTCACCCTTGGCTGTGTTTAAATCTGGCGATGCCCCGAATCACCAGCGGCGATGCGGAAATCTTCTATGAAGTCTTAGGCAGTGGCCCACCCGTGGTATTGCTTCATCCTTTTCCGGCCAATCATGAGTTGTGGAAACCAGCTGCTCAGGATCTGGCGTCACACTATCGCGTCATTCTCCCCGATCTGCGTGGCCATGGGGATTCCGGCATAGGCGAGGGTCCGGCGACGATGGCAAAACATGCCGCGGACATCGCTCGCGTGCTCGATCACGAAGACGTAGGACGCGCCCCGTTCGCAGGCGTCTCGATTGGCGGGTATGTCTTGTTCGAATTCTGGCGGAAGCATCGCGGGCGAGTAGAGGCGCTGGTGCTGTGCAACACCAAAGCCCAAGCGGATACCAGCGAGGCGCGTGTGGCCCGACTGCAGGCCGCTGCCGATGTGCTGGAGCGAGGAACAGAACCGTTCTTCCAAAGCATGATTCCCAAGCTGATGGGGAAGACATCCCAGAGCACGCGTCCGGACCTGGTCGAAAGCGCGCTACGCATGATGCGGAAAATGTCTCCGGAAGATGTGGCGTCGGTGCAGAGAGGCATGGCGGAGCGTCCAGATTCCGTGGAGACGCTGAAGACAATCAACGTGCCGACTCTGATTGTAACTGGCGACGAGGATATTCTTACCGGCATGGCCGAAGCAGACTTGATGCGGCAAAACATTTCTGGCAGTCAGATGAAGGTAGTCGCAAAAGCGGGCCACTATTCTCCGTGGGAGCAGCCTCAGGAAGTGGGGAAGTTGGTGCGGCAATTCCTTGACCAGGTGCGTGGAGGCTGACAAACGTCGTGAAAGTCATTTTTGTTACAATGCTGGCGGCATGATTGATACCTTTCTGGTTCCAGAAAAAACCGTGGTTAACGCCAAGGGCGACGGGCCGGCGGTAGACATTGGCAGTGCCTCGAGCCGAGTTTTCCTGTTGAGTCTGAACATTACGGGCATCGTCGAGCAGGAGTCCCTGGACGTGAGTATTTACGGATCGGGGGATGGCACAGCCTGGGGTCCGAAGCCGGTCACGAATTTTCCTCAAAAGTTCTATCAGGCGCAGCACCCTTTGCTGCTGGACTTGACTGGACATTCAGACGTCAAATTTCTGCGCGCCCATTGGGAAGTTGGCCGCTGGGGCCGCGGCAGCGAGACACCGATGTTTGAATTTAACGTGACCGTCAAGGAAGTGCCCTCCGATATTCTGAAAGAAGCGACCGCCGAGGCGAAGGCAATGGTGTAGGGCATTGCCGATCGGCGGTCGATAATCTTCGACCTCGCAGGTTTCTTCGTAACTGCGAAGCGTGCCGGATCTGCCATCGAGTCTCGCCCCCTTTTTCCGTTATATTGATTGACAAATGCTGAAACAGACCATGAAGAGTTCCACGGTCGTGGTTCGTCCAGCGCGTAACATTGCGGGAGCGCTGCGCCTGCCGGGAGACAAGTCGATCTCTCACCGCTATGCCATGCTGGCTGCGATTGCGGAAGGAACCACGCGGCTGGAGAACTTTTCCACCGGAGCGGATTGCGCCAGCACGTTGAAGTGTCTCGCCGAACTGGGCGTAGCGCTGGAGCAAAACGAAAAAGCTGTCCTGATTCATGGGCGTGGGCCCAAGCTGCGCCCACCGAGGATTTCACTGGACTGCGGCAACTCGGGATCAACCATGCGCATGCTCAGCGGCATTCTGGCTGGGCAGGAATTCAGCAGTGAGCTGGTGGGGGATGAATCGCTGTTGCGGCGGCCGATGGCGCGAATCATCGCGCCGCTCGAAGCGATGGGGGCGAAGATCGTCGCAGACGATGAAGGTCGACCGCCGTTACGAATCTCCGGCGCTTATTTGAAATCGATTGACTACAAGTTGCCTGTCGCCAGCGCCCAGGTGAAATCTGCGTTGTTGTTCGCCGGGCTATTCGCGGACGGAGAAACTTGCATTGGGGAACCGGTTCGCACTCGAGATCACGGAGAACTGGCGCTGCGGGCGTTCGGCGCACAGGTGACCCAGAGCAACAATCAGGCGCGGATTGCAGGTGGACAGAAACTTCATTCCATTGAGGCCGAGATTCCGGGCGATCTTTCAAGCGCGGCTTTTTTTCTTTGCGCGGCGGCATTGTTTCCCGGATCGCGGCTGTTAATCAGCGGTTTGCTGATGAACCCAACGCGAGCCCGGCTGCTCGACATACTGGTATTGATGGGAGTGGGCATCTCGGTAGCGGAATTGGAAGACAAACATGGAGAGCTAGCAGGGACTGTGGAAGTTGACGGACGCGACTTGCTCGGAGCCACGATCGCGGGCGCAGATACCGCGGCGCTGATCGATGAGATTCCGGTGCTGGCTGCTATTGCCCCGTACACAGCTACGGGGATCGAAGTGCGCGACGCCAGAGAATTGCGAGTGAAAGAGTCTGACAGGATTGCCTCGATTGCAACCAATCTGCGTGCCATGGGAGCGGAGGTCGAAGAACGCGAGGACGGGTTTAAGATTCCGGGGGGACAGACCTTGCGGGGAGCGGAATTGGATTCGTTTGGCGATCACAGAATCGCGATGGCGTTCGCCGTCGCGGCGCTGCGGGCGGAAGGCGAGACCACGATTCATCGAGCTGACGCAGCAGTCATCTCTTGCCCTGGTTTTTTTGGAGCGCTCGATGCTCTAACTCAAACGTAGATCATCGCAAAAGGTAGATGAAGATGCCTCGCGGGTGAAAGTTGAGCCGCGTTTGCAAGTCGTGGCTCAACCTCACCCAGCGCGGGCTGCAATCTCAGATGTGTTCGGTCTTGCCGTCGTATTTAACGGTACCGTTCGTCTGGTTGACGTGATCCACATCCTGGTTGGTGTAGGTTCGCGACGCTTTCCCTGCGCCGGCCGAACTCCCCATCAGGTGAGCGACACTGTCGCTGCTCTGCCACGATGAGACGCCAAGTTCAAGTGCATGATCCCGTTGCCCATGCCGATGCTCGGACATCGTCTCGGCCGCTGTTTCCCCAGACGGGCCGTACCAGACCGGTTGGGTGTACACGCCGACCGGCGGTTCAGACACAATGGAAAGCGTGGCATTGGCGGCGCCGGCCACATTCCCGTACGTGGCATTGCTGGCTCCCGTCGCCGAAGGCGATACCGTGGCGAGCGTCACCGACGGAGTCGTAACCAGAGGCACGAACGGTGCTAGATAAACGCCGTAAGCGGGGGCCCAGTTGCTGGCCGTCCCGCCAATTACCGTCGCTTGCGCCAAAGCTAACCCAGACAACAATAAAACCAAACACACATTACTAAGCAAACGCATACGATCCTCCACAGACCTTGGGTGATCCGACATCGCCGAGACCTAATCAGGAACGCATTCTTTGGGGGAAAGCGACTACAGGTTGTGACTGCTTTACCGTGGAAGCGTTCGCCATCGGGTATCTCGTCGAAACCAGACGACAGCATCATAACCCGAAACACGGCTCTGGGAGCGGGTTATATTAGGATCCGACATATCGGGCATAGAGACTTCTGGCTACAGTCTTATCGGTTGTACCCTTAATAATGGCCCTGCCATCGGGGAACAACGTCATTTCATAGGGCTCGATCCAGAACTTCAGAACGAAGTCATTATGACGAACTGCACCGTGCGGTTTGAGAAGTTCGCTCATTTGCGCCAGGTCGACTGGACGGTGACGCTCGTGAATCTGGACGGAGTTGCGTCCGCATAACGTAATATGCGGGCGGCCTTCTCCGGCGAGGTGGGGGAACTCGTGGTCGCCGCAGGTTCGGCAGCCGGCACGGGGTTTATCCGCTGCCACCTCGGCGCGCTCGTTCCTCCAAACATCAAAAGAGAGCAGAGTACGCCGGACCCACTGGTCTGCCCCGACCAACATTTTGATCGCCTCCGTGGCTGCGATCGATGCGGCCAGACCCACCGCCGAATTCAGAATTCCCGCTGTTTCGCAGGTTTCGAAAGTTCCCTCCGGAGGGCTGGAAAAAATGCAAGCCAGACATGCGGTCTGGCCGGGAAGCACATTTAACGTAACTCCATAGCTGCCTACGGCTGCGGTGTAGATCCAGCGTAGCGAGTGCTTCACTGCGAAATCGTTGATGAGATAGCGCGTCTCGAAGTTGTCGGTGCCATCAAGGATAAGATGGGCCTCTCCAAGCAGAGCTGCAATGTTGGCTGGAATGAGATCGGCAACGTGTGGCTCCACGATGATCTGGGAATTGAAAGCCGCGATCTTTCTGGCGGCGGCGATTGCCTTCGGCAGGGATTCGGCGGCATCGGCTTCGTCGAAAAGCGATTGCCGCTGCAAGTTACTGGGTTCGACGTAATCGCGGTCGATGATGCGTATTGTGCCCACACCCGCACGGGCAACCAGCGAAGCCAGCGTCGATCCAGTGGCGCCGCAGCCGACAATGGCAATGCGAGCGGCTGACAGCTTGCGCTGGCCTTCGACCCCGATCCCCCGGAAAAGCACCTGCCGCGAATATCTCTCGTCGAGTTCCGAAGAGGTCACCAGTTTCCCTCGTACAAACCATTATGATAGGTGGCGCGCCGCTTTCAAAACGGAAGCCGAGGCACGACGAAACGAGGACTTCCGGGTTTGAGGAAAAGACGAGCGCCGAGGTCAGTGACAAGATACAACATTGTTCTAACGCGTTTCATCGAACGATTGACCCGCTACGCTTTCATCGAGGAGCTTGTTTGCAGCTGAGGGGGACTTTGCTCGCAACCCTGATTGCGCTGGCGCTCACGGCAACGTGTGCCGTGAAAGCGTCTGCCAACGCCTCCGCTGGGACATTGGAATCATTGCAGGATCAGGGTCAATCCGCCGAACCCCAATCACCCGCCATGCCGGGCGAAGACGCCATGGCTTCATATCAGGGCCTTACAGTGGCAGAGATTCGGTGGCCTGACGTTCCCTTGGATGTCGATCAGAAGCGGTTTCGGGAGCTTATTCCTCAACAGGCGGGGAAGCCGCTTGACCGCGATCTCGTCCGGGAGAGCATTCACAAGCTTCATGATACCGGGCGCTTCGCGGACATTCGCGTCGAGGCGGAGCGAACCCAGGACGGCGAAGTGTCTTTGTCGTTCTTTACTACTCCCAATTACTTCGTGGGCAGTATCAACGTAGACGGCGTCCCCAACCGGCCCACCGCTGGGCAAGTCGTGAACGCCTCAAAGTTTCAACTGGGCGAGTTGTTCACTCCCGACCAGGTTCAGCGCGCTCTGGTCAACATCAAGCAACTCATGCAGGAAAACGGTTACTACCGTTCTGCGGTCAACGAACAGGAACAGAAAGAGCCCGCAAGGCAGCAGATCGACATAACTTTCCAAGTCAATCCGGGACTTCAGGCTCGGGTGGGGGACGTGAGCGTCACGGGCAATCCGGGATACTCGCAGGGACAGATTCAGGACATCGCAAAAATGCATCCCGGCAACCCGGTCTCTGTACAGCTCGTGAGCAATGCACTGGATCGGCTGCGCAAGAAGTATCAGAAACAGAATCGATTGCTGGTCCAGGTTTCGATGTCCAAGAAGTCCTACCGCGAAGAGGCCAACGCCGTGGATTACACCTTCGACATCGTTCCCGGACCCACAGTGCTCGTCACGACCGAAGGACTTAAGATCAGGCGGAGCGCGCTCAAGCAGAACGTACCCATCTTCGAAGAGAACGCCGTAGATGAAGACCTGCTGAACGAAGGCCGTCGCAATCTCGTGAACTATCTCCAAGGCCGCGGCTATTTCGATGCCAAAGTCGGGCTGAAGGAGTCGGGTGCGGGGGGAAGCCAACTGCAAATTGTCTATGTCATCGAACCCGGCGCCCGGCACAAGCTGGTAAAAATTGAGCTAACAGGGAACAAATACTTTTTGACGGAGCGGCTGCGCTCTCGCATGCAGATGCACCCAGCTACGCGGTTCGACTCACGGGGCCGCTATAGCCAGGAACTACTCAACGGCGATATTCGCGGAATGGAAGACCTTTACCGGTCGAATGGATTCCAACAGATCAAGATCACCAGCAACGTCGTCGATGACTATGAGGGACACGAAAATAATCTTGCGCTCAGAATTTCAGTGGACGAGGGTCCGCAAACACTGGTGGGAGCGTTTCAGATACTGGGTAATCTGGCCTTCTCTGAAACCCAGCTTGCGGCTGACATCGACACGGCGGTAGGCCAACCTTTTTCCGCCTTCAATATCGCGCAGGACCGCGACAACCTTCTGAATTATTATTTTAACCACGGATTTCCTCATGCCAGTTTCGAGGCTACGGCAAAGCCGATGCCCGGCGAGCCCAATCGCATGGACGTGACATTTAACCTCCACGAAGGAGATCAGGTCTTCGTTGACAATGTTTTTGTTTCGGGATTGAACTTCACCAAACCATTCGTTGTGCAGCGTGAACTACAAGTCAAATCCGGCGACCCGCTTAGTCAGATCGACATGTTGCAAACCCAGCAGAGGCTTTACGATCTCAGCATTTTCAGCCAGGTGGGCACGGCGGTGCAAAATCCCGATGGCAATGAGCCAGAGAAGAACGTTTTGGTCGATGTCGAAGAAGCCAAGCGTTACACCTTCAACTATGGCGTGGGTTTGGAATTCCAGACGGGACAGCCGTCGGCCGTAGGGAACAACCAGGCAAAAGGTCAAACCGGAGTGAGTCCACGAGTCTCGCTCGGCATAACCCGCCTGAATTTCCGCGGCCGCGATCACACGCTCACTTTCAAAGCTGACGTAGGCAGCCTGCAACAGCGCGGCCTGGTCAGCTACACCGCGCCGCGCTGGTTCAACAGTCAAAATTGGAAGTTGTCTTTGACGGCCTTCTATGACAACACGATCGACGTTACAACCTTCACCTCGCAGCGTCTGGAAGGGTCGATTCAGGCGGAGGAGATCGTTAGCAAAGCCACTACCATGGCGTATCGCTTTACCTATCGTCGGGTCAAAGCCAGCGAGATAGACATTAGCGCCGACCAGATCCCATTGCTTTCTCTGCCAGTACGCGTAGGCGAACCCGGCTTCAGCTACATTCGCAATAAGCGTGACAACAATATAGAAAGCACCAAGGGCAGCTACACCACAGTCGACGCCGGAGTCGCCTCCAGTTATTTCGGCTCGGAGGCAAATTTCAGCAGCATTCTGGCCCAGAACTCCACCTACCATGCATTCGGCAAGAACCGGCCGACGGAGAAGAAATTCGTGTTCGCACGGTCCTTGCGAATCGGTTTGGAGAGTACGTTCGGAAATACCGTAATCCTCCCGCCCGGGCAAGCCTGTCCGGACCCAACCCAAACCAGTTGTCCATCGACGACTGTCATTCCGCTGGCCGAGCGTTTTTTTACCGGCGGCGGCAACTCTCATCGCGGATTCGGGTTGAATCAAGCAGGTCCGCGCGATCCCACGACCGGCTTTCCGCTCGGTGGGAGCGCGCTTTTCCTGAATAACTTGGAAATGCGTTTTCCACCAGCGACGCTGCCATTTTTTCAGGACAACCTAAGCTTCGCTATTTTCGAAGACGCCGGAAACATCTTTACTAACGGCAAGGAAATGCTGGATAACCTGCTACGCTGGCGCCAGAAGGACCCTCAGCTCTGCCTGCAGCAGAGCACCGCCAGTCAGTGCAATTACAGTTATGTCTCCCACGCGGTTGGGATCGGGGTGCGCTATAAGACGCCGGTGGGCCCGGTGCGCTTCGATTTCGGGTACAATTTAAATCCACCGGCATTTCCAAGTACGCAAACCGTCACCGATGCGACGGGCAAGACGACAACCATTTTCGTGCCCCAGCACGCGCCGCATTTTAACGCTTACTTTAGCATTGGGCAGAGCTTCTGATGAATCAAAAGTATTCGATTGTCTCCTGCATGATGGTTTTACTCGCGATTGCTCTGCCTGCCCGGGCGGGCGACGTTTTGGATCGCGTCGTGGCCACGGTGAACAATCAAATCATTCTGCAAA
>Ga0116219_10003874_pt1 | contig 11575 bp, 8 predicted proteins | sample Sb_taG_4_FD_91019 | JGI IMG/M metagenome (GOLD analysis project Ga0116219, IMG submission 91019) | Peat soil microbial communities from Weissenstadt, Germany - Sb_50d_6_BS metaG | ecosystem: Environmental > Terrestrial > Soil > Wetlands > Peat | place: Germany: Weissenstadt | collected 2010-09-21
CCGGAGATGCTCCCGGTCGTCGTCACCACGGCGCTGGCGCGGGGCGCGCGGGTGCTGGCCGGCCAGGCCGCGATCGTCAAGCGGCTGCCGGCTATCCACAACCTCGGGGCGATGGACGTGCTGTGCACGGACAAGACCGGCACGCTCACGCAGGACCAGGTGTCGGTGGCCTGTACCGTCGACCCGCTCGGACGCGACGATCCTGACGTGCTGCACTGGAGCTGCGTCAACAGTTACTGGTCGGCCGAGGTCGCGGGTCAGGCGATCACCGAAGTGCTCGATCAGGTGCTGCTCAGCCACGCGGCAGATCTGGGCGTGACGGCGTACGACGCCGATGTCCTGGTCGGTGTCGTCCCGTTCGACGTCAGCCGCCGCAGGGCCACCGTGCTGATCCGGCGGCCAGGCAGCCTGACCGCTCAGACGCTGATCACCAAGGGAGCCGCGGAGGAGGTGCTCGGCTGCTGCACGCAGATCCGCGTCGATGGCGTCGCGGTGCCGCTCGGCGCGCCGGAGCGCGCCCGCCTGCTCGCCCGGTCGGAGGAGTACGCCCGCGATGGCGTGCGGCTGCTAGCCGTGGCGTCCGCCACCCGGCAGTCCTGGCCAGGCAGCTGCGGCCCGGCGGTTGAGACTGACCTGACGCTGCTCGGTTTCGTGGGATTCCGCGACCCGCCGAGGTCCTCTGCGCGAGCGGCCCTGGCCGGCCTGACCGGACTCGGGATCGCCGTCAAGGTCGTGACTGGCGACCATCCGCTGGCGGCGGCCAGGATCTGCCGCGACATCGGGATAGCAGCCGGGCAGCCGGTCACGGGCCAGGAGATCGATCGGCTGGACGACGCTGCCCTGGGGGCGCTGGCGCGGAGCACGACCATATTCGCCCGAGTCGATCCGGCCCAGAAGGCGAGGATCGTCCGGGCGCTTCGCGCCGACGGCGCCACAGTCGGATTCCTTGGCGACGGGCTCAACGACACGGCCGCGCTGCGCGAGGCGGACGTCGGGATCTCGGTCGACGGCGCGGTGCCCGCGGCCATGAAGTGCGCGGACGTCATCCTGCTTCGCAAGGACCTGACCACCTTGCACCAGGCAGTCATCCAGGGACGCCGGACCTTCGGCAACATCGTCAAGTACCTGAAGATCACCGTCTCGGCCAACGTCGGCAACGCTCTGTCCATGCTGGTGGCCAGCGCCGTGCTGCCGTTTCTGCCGATGCTGCCGGTGCAGGTTCTGGTCCAGAACCTGTGCTTCGACCTGTGCCAGCTCTCGCTCGCTTTCGACACGGTCGATGAGCCATCGCTGCGCGGGCCGCGCACGTTTGACCGTCGCGACCTGACCAGGTTCGTGGTCTGCTTCGGTCCCATCAACATGCTGGCTGACCTGGTCACCTTCGTGATTCTCTGGCGGCTGATCGGGCACCATGACAGCCTCGCTGGCCGCGCTGTTTTCCGGTCGGGCTGGCTGGCGGAGAACTTGCTGACCCAGGCCGCGGCCGTCCACTTGCTGCGCAGTCGATCGCTGCCTTCGCCCGGCCGGCTAGCTGCCCGTCCGGTGCTGCTGGCCACCCTCGCGCTTGCGCTGGCCGGCCTGTGCCTGCCGTTCTCCCCCTTCGCATCGCTTCTTGGCCTGTCCGCCCTGCCCGCTGCCTACTTCCTGCCGCTCACGGCGGTGCTTGTCGGTTACTGTGTGGCCACCGTCGCGGCCAAGTCCGGTTATCTGGCCCGCAGCGCCCGGTGGCTCTGAGGCCGCTACGAGACTTTACTTGCAGGATTGCGCAACAATAAGAACCGCCACATAGGATCTCGCCTAGCAGCCATCAGCTGGGCGAAGGCGGCTACGCGACCCACGGGCCAGGGAGGGAGATGCCGTGAGATGGCGCAGGGCAGCCGGCTCCGGCCGGGTCGGCTCCGGCCGTGGCGGCTGGCGCCAGATGAGCGTCCTGGCGAAGATCGGCTACGCGACCGCGACGGTCGCCACCGTGCTGATAGTGGCAGCCAGCCTGCTCGCGTACGGCATCTACCGGCACCTGAACGACAACCTCCAGGTGACCACCGTCAGCGGGCTGACCCACCGCTCCGTCTATGGCGTCCAGAACATCCTGGTCCTGGGATCGCAGACCAGGGACGGGCAGGGACGCGGCTTCGGCCGTGACCCCGGTACCAACCTGTCGGACAACCTGATCCTGGTCCATCTGGATGCCACCCATACGCACGCGACCATCTTGTCCATCCCGCGCGACACCATGGTCTACGAGCCAGCCTGCAAGGCCCGGGCCGGCGTTGGCACCGGTACCTGGCCGGCCTTCCCGTCGGCCATCATCGACGGGGCGATGAACCTGGGCGGCCCGTCCTGTGCGGTGCACACGGTGGAGGACCTGACCGGCATTCAGATTGACCATTTCGTCGAGTTCAACTTCAACTCATTCCGCGCCATGGTCGACGCGATCGGCGGAGTCGAGGTCTGCGTGCCGCCGAGCGGCTATTACGACCCGTGGAGTCACCTGCGTCTCAAGGGCGGCCTGCACCTGCTCAGGTACAACCAGGCGCTTGCCTACGTCCGCACCAGACACGGTGTCGGCAACGGCGGCGACCTGGGCCGGATCCAGCTGCAGCAGGCGTTCATCTCATCGGTAATCCAGAAGGTCAACAACCAGGGCCTGCTGTCCAATCTCAGCGGTCTGTACAAGATCGCCGACCTGGCCACCCAGGCGCTCACTGTGGATACCGGTCTCGGCTCGGTGTCCAAGCTGCTGCACCTGGCGCAGACTGTTCGCTACCTGCGTACCAAGAACGTCACCCTGATCACGATGCCCACGGTCATTGACCCGACCAACGCCGACCGGCTGCTGCCGGTGGAGCCGCAAGATGACGTCGTGTTCCGGATGCTGCAGACGAGCACCAGGTGGCACGATCACCTACCCAGGCTGGCACCAGCTTCGGTCCAGGTGCAGGTGCTCAATGGCTCGGGGATCCCCGGGCTTGCCGCTAAGACCGCCAGGGGCCTGCGGAAGCTCGGCTTCGACGTGGTGCACGTCGGAGACGCGCAGGCGACCTCCACGACGACGGTGACCTACTCGGGCACCGCCCAGGCGGATAGCGCCTACACCGTCATGACCGCGCTCGCCACCCTCCCGGCCGGGCAGAACCTGATCGCCGAGCCGGCGCCGCAGACCGGCACGGCCGGGCCGGTCACGCTGATCATCGGGTCCGACTTCGCCGGCCTCGCCAGTCCGCGAGTCCACCACCCGGCTAGTTCCAGCGCCACCCCGACGGTGCAGTCGCGTAATGCCGCCCAGAACATCTGCTCCGGCCTGCCTGCCGCGAACCCCAATCCGGGCACCCCGCCGTGATCCGCTGACGGCGCTGACGGCGCTGACGGGGCTGACGGCGCTGACGGCGCTGAAAGCTCCGCGCCGGGGCTTTGTGCCGCCGTTCTGCAAACGTCTTGCGCCGCATCGTCCGCGCTGGCCGGGTTCGAGGCCATATCTCGGCTGGCGCGGCCGCGGCCGGTGTCCACTCTGCCCGCGGTCGCTGCCGCTGCGCTGATCGGTTTCGTCGGCAACGAGCTGGTGGCCCGCTACCGGATCCGGGTCGGCCGCAAGATCGGCTCGGCCGCGCTGGTCGCGGACGGATTGCATGCCCGCACCGACGGGTTCACCTCGCTGGCTGTGCTGCTTGGCGTGGCCGGCGTCGCGGTCGGCTGGAACTGGGCGGATCCGGTCGTAGGCCTGCTCATCACGGTGGCGATCTTGGCGGTGCTCCGCCAGGCCGCACGCGAGATCTACTGGCGGCTGATGGACGCGGTCGACCCGTCGCTGGTGGACCAGGCCGGGGAGGTGCTGCGCGGTGCGTCTGGCGTGCTGGACATCGGTCAGGTCCGGCTCCGCTGGATCGGCCATCGGCTGCGGGCCGAATGCGAGGTGATCGTCGATGCCAATTCCACCGCGATCCAGGCGCATCTCGTGGCGGTCAGCGCCGAGCACAATCTGCTGCACGCGCTGCCGCAGCTGACCGCGGCGCTTGTGCACGCTGATCCCCAGCCGCGCGACGGCGAGGACCAGCACGCGGAGCTGATGTCTCATCGGTGACCGGTTCACTATCGCCACAGCCAAGCCGGATCATCCACACTTCTACCGCGCTAGTTGGTGCCGCGCCTATGCTGGCCATTGAGCTTCTCGTGCTGGCCAACTGAGCCTCATTGAACGCGGCCGGTCACCGACCGCGATGCAGGACCCGAGAACCCGGAGGAACACCATGGGACTGATGGACAAGGTCAAGGCGCAGGCGAGCACGCTCGCGCAGCAGACCAAGGATGCGACGAGCGCGGGCATGGCGAAGCTCGACCAGTCGCAGGCGAGCAGGAAGGCAGACGGGATGCTCCGCAGCCTCGGCCTCGCCATCCTGGCCGAGCGCACCGGCCGTGCCACCGCCGAGACGGCGGCCCAGATCACCCAGCTGCTGTCCGACCTCAGCGCGCATGAGACCCAGTTCGGGATCAACCTGGTCCAGCAGGCGGCGCAGGCCCAGGCTCAGCAGCTAGCGAATCAGATGCGGCCAGGCGATTTCCTCACCAGCTCGGCCAGCCCAGTGGACCCGAGCGTGTCGGCAACCATGCCAGGCGCGGCTCCGGCGTACGGCGGGGCGCCGGCTTATGGTGGCGCGCCGGCCTACGGTGCTGGCCAGCCGACATCGTTCCCGCAGTCCGGCGGGGCGACCGGGTTCCCCGATGCGGGTCAGTCGACATCCTTCCCTGGGTCGGCCCCGGGCGGCGCCCCGGACGCTGGCCAGCAGGCCGGGTTCCCGGCACCGGCGCAGACCGGGTTCCCAGGACCGGCGCAGACCGGGTTCCCGGGCCCGGCGCAGGCCGGGTTCCCAGGACCGGCGCAGACCGGGTTCCCGGGCCCGGCGCAGACCGGGTTCCCAGCGGCGCAGCCGACCGGGTTCCCGCAGGCTGCTCCGGCAACCGGCTTCCCTGAGACGACTCCGGTGCAGGAGGCTCCGCAAGCTGACCCGGCATCCCCCGAATCAGGCGACGCTACTGGTTTCCCGCCCTCATCCGGCGGCTAAGCCGCTGCGGCCAGGCCGCGTGCCGGTGGTATTCCTCGTGCGGTGGTATGAGGTCCGCCACCGACATGCGGCCTGAGCATATGGGGAGTCGGGTCAAAGCCACCCGAGGGCGCTCGATCTGCACTTGGCGCAACTGACCTGTCCGCGGTAACCGGATCACGCGGACCGCAGCACGGGAGAGGACGCCCCATGAGAGCGAGGCTTCCCGAGCCGCTCCGGCTTCCCTGGGAGCTCAAGCCGAATCTGGAGGCAAGATCCGGAAGCGAGAAGCAGGCAGACGGGCGGCGCAGGTACTGGGTCGATGAGGTGCTCAAGGGCGTAACGCCGAAGATGCTCGTTTGGTGGTTCAGTCACCTTGAGGGCGACATGGAGGTCCGGCTACCTCACCGGCGCCTGGCGAGTAGTCACCGACCCGAGTCACCGGTAGCCAGAGCTGAGCTCATCCGCAATGGCGTTGCAGGAACGCCAGAGTCTGCTGGTTGAACCCGTCCACGTCCTCATAGATCGGCGCATGAGCACAGTGCTCGAATACCACCAGTTCGCAATCGGTGATCGCCGTGCGGATCGGGTCGGCGAAGCGGGTTGAGGTCGCCATGTCGTGCCGGCCGAAGGTGAGCTGGGTCGGTGCCTGGATCGATCCGAGCGCCTCCTGCGCGTCGTGGCTCAGGACGGCACCGGACTGGCGCAGCAGGGCATCCACCGGCGGCATCGGCCGGCTGCGAACGAAGTCGGCCAGCGATTCGATGTACTCGGGTCTGGCCGCGTACAGCTCAGGGGTGAAGCACCAAGGAAAGATCCCCTTGATCACCATGTCGGTCACACTGCCCAGGGCCTGCGCCATGATCTGCCAGCCTTCGACCACCACCCGAAGGTACGGATCCGTCTTCGGCCAGGCACTATGCAGCGACAGGGACTTCACCCGGGCCGGGTGCCTGGCAGCGAGCCACATCCCGGTCGCCGCGCCAAGCGACAGCCCGGAGACATGAGCGCGGTCAACCCCAGCCGCCTGCATGAACGCGGCGATATCGTCGGCGAGCAACTCCGTGGTGTAGGTTCCCTCCGGCTTGCCGGATAGCCCAGCGCCGCGCAGATCAACGGTGAAGCAGGTGAAGTGCTTCGCGTATTCCGCCACCTGGAATGCGTAGCAAGCCTGATCAGCCGCGAGGTACGGGATCAGCACGAGAGGCTCGCCCTCGCCCTGGACCTCGTAGTAGATGTCTATGCCGTTCGCCTGCACGGTCGGCATCGGTGACCCCCAATCTGCCGGCCTGCGGTCGGCTCGCCTGCCACCAGTCAATCGTGCCCCGCCAGCCGCCGCCAGACCAGGAGCACCACGAATACCGTCAGCGCCGCGCAGAACTGACTCAATCGAATGCGGCGAGCCCAGCATAGTGTTCTGGCCAGCTGCCGATCGCTACGTCTCCCGTGGACCGAGCCAGTCGCTCGGAACTCCCCCCGGTTCGCCGAGCAGCGGACGATCGGGCCTGCTGTCAGGTGCGGAACGAGTCGGCGAGCGGACCAGCGCAGGCAGGCCGAAGGCCCAGGCGCGGATCGCCTCCCAGTCACGGAGGTCCCGTCGTTCCGTCGGCCGGCGCTTCGGCGGGTCGACCCCGCCGAAGACGGCGATCGTCACCGGAGCCAGCCATCCCCGCTTTGCCAATGCCCGGTCGAGCTGGCCTCGTGACCGTTGCCAGCCCTCCTCTGCTCCGGACCGCGGGCCCATGCCGAACACGGCGACCGGGACGTTCGCGAGCTCGTTCCGGTGCCGCCTGAGGAATCGGTGCGCATCGCTGTGCCACCGCCCCGAGTAGATCGGCGCTCCGAGCACCACCAGATCCCACCCGGCAACCGGCTCCCGCACCTCCCGTGCGGGGCGAAGATCGACCGCGCAGTCGGCCGCACGCAGCGTTCCGGCGATTGCGCCCGCCACCTCCCGCGTCGAGCCGTTCCTTGTGGCGAACGCGACCAGAATCTTGCTCATCGCAGACACCTCCTACGCTCCATGATCTGGCGGTCGGCCAGACCTGAATCAGGGCCAAAGGTCACCCGCGCTGTTACAGCCTCGGGCGAGTGCTGACCGCGACGGTCGACCTCGATGCTCGCCGTCATCGATGTGCTGAGTGCAGGCGCAGGGCAGCGCGGCAGCAGCCGACTCTCGTACGCTTGGTGGGTGCTCGGTCTCCCGGATGGCATTCGCGGCTGCCTGTTCGACCTAGACGGCGTCCTCACCAAGACCGCTCAGGTGCACGACGCCGCATGGAAAGAAATGTTTGACTGCTACCTGCAGCAGCGGGCGCGGCAGACCGGCCAGCCATTCGTGTCGTTCGACCTGGTGCGGGATTACGACGAGTACGTTGACGGCAAGCCCAGAGCCGAGGGGACAAGGTCGTTCCTGGCCTCACGGGGCATCGAGTTGCCGGATGGCGGCCCAGGTGATCGACCCGATGCTCAGACGATCTATGGCCTGGGCGAGCGCAAGAACGCGATCGTGCTCCGGCGGATCCGCACGGATGGCGTGCACGTGTACGAGGGCTCGGTTCGCTATGTTCGGGCGGTTCGCGATGCGGGGCTGCGCCGTGCGGTGGTGTCATCCAGCGCCAACTGCCGCGACGTGCTCGTGGCGGCGGGCATCGAGGATCTGTTTGAGGCGCGGATCGACGGTGTGGTAGCGGAACGAGAGCACCTGCGGGGGAAGCCGGCGCCGGATTCTTTCCTGGCGGGAGCACGTGCCCTCGGGCTGAGCGCGTCCTCCTCGGCGGTCTTCGAGGATGCGCTGGCCGGCGTGGCGGCCGGCCGGGCGGGCGGGTTCGGTTTCGTGGTTGGAGTGGATCGGGCCGGGCAGGCGGCAGCGCTCAAGTCGCACGGCGCCGACATCGTAGTGGCCGATCTCGCCGACTTGACGGATCATTCGTGATCCGGCAGGCGGCGTTCACCGTGGAGCCGTGGTGCTTGCGGGAGACGGCGCTTGACCTGGACCTGCTTGCTCAGACGGAGTCCGTGTTCGCGTTGTCGAACGGCCATCTGGGGTGGCGCGCCAACCTGGACGAGGGCGAGCCGCACGGTCTGCCTGGGAGCTACCTCAACGGGGTGTACGAGCTGCGGCCGCTGCCCTACGCCGAGATCTCGTACGGTCTGCCCGAGTCCGGGCAGTCAATCATCAACGTGACGAACGGCAAGCTGATCCGGTTGTTCGTCGACGACGAGCCGTTCGATGTCCGTTACGGTGAACTGCGCGCCCACGAGCGCATGCTTGATTTTCGCGCTGGGCTGCTGAGCCGCCGTGCCGAGTGGGTGTCGCCGGCCGGAGGTTCGGTCCGGGTTTCCTCGATCCGGCTGGTGTCGTTTTCCCAGCGGGCCGTCGCGGCGATCTGCTACGACGTGGAGCCGCTTGATGGTCAGGTGCGGATCGCGGTGCAGTCCGAGCTCCTGGCGAACGAGCAGCAGCCGCCTTCGGGCGGAGACCCACGGGTGGCCGCGGCGCTCGACCAGCCATTGGTTGGCGAGCATCTGGCGGCGGACGGCACTTCCGTGGTACTCGTGCACAGGACCACGCACAGTGAGCTGCGGATCGGCGCTGCCATGGACCACCTGATCGACGGGCCGAACGGAGTTCAGGTCGAGTCACGGGTGTTCGACGATGGTGGCTCAGTCACGGCCGCGGCGGTCCTGCAGCCAGGAGAGCGGCTGCGCGTGATCAAATTCGTCGCCTATGGCTGGTCAGGCGAGCGATCGCTGCCCGCTGTGCGCGACCAGGTGTGGGCGGCGCTCAGCGCGGCGCGGCAGAGCGGCTGGGACGGGCTGCTGGCTGAGCAGCGTGCGTTCCTTGACGAGTTCTGGGATAGCGCCGATGTGGAGGTAGACGGGGATACCGAGGTGCAGCAGGCGGTGCGCTTCGGGCTTTTCCACGTCCTGCAGGCCGGTGCGCGCGGCGAGAACCGGCCGATCCCGGCGAAGGGCCTGACCGGGCCAGGTTATGACGGGCACGCCTTCTGGGACACCGAGACCTTCGTGCTGCCCGTGCTCACCGTGACGGCGCCGGATGCTGCCGCCAGCGCGTTGCGCTGGCGGCACAGCACGCTGCCCCTGGCCATCGAGCGAGCATCGCTGCTCGGCCTCAAGGGCGCGGCCTTCCCATGGCGAACGATCGCCGGGCAGGAATGCTCGGGCTACTGGCCAGCCGGCCTGGCCGCCTTTCATGTCAACGCGGACGTCGCCGACGCGGTAGTGCGCTACGTCGATGCCACCGGAGATGAGGCGTTCGAACGCGGAGCCGGCCTGGATCTGCTGACGCACACCGCACGGTTGTGGCGTTCCCTCGGTCACCATGATGCCCGCGGGCAGTTCCACATCGACGGGGTCACCGGCCCGGACGAGTACAGCGCCATCGCCGACGACAACGTGTACACCAACCTGATGGCCAGGCAGAACCTGCTCGCGGCCGCCGAAGTAGCTGAGCGTCATCCGGATCGCGCCCGCGAAGTCGGCATCGAAGCTGAGGAGGCGGCCAGCTGGCGCGACGCGGCCAGGGCAATGCACATCCCATTCGACGCGACACTCGGCGTGCACCCTCAGTCCGAGCGGTTCACGATGCACCAGGTTTGGGACTTCGCCGGCACTTCCGCTGACGAGTACCCGTTGCTGCTGCATTTCCCTTACTTCGAGCTTTACCGCAAGCAGGTCGTCAAACAGGCCGACCTTGTCCTGGCCATGGTCATGTGCGGCGACGCGTTTACGGCCGAGCAGAAGGTGCGGAACTTCGATTACTACGAACCGCTCACGGTACGCGACTCATCGCTGTCGGCCTGCACTCAGGCGGTGATGGCCGCTGAGGTCGGGCATCTGGGCCTCGCCTACGACTACCTGGGCGAGGCGGCCCTGATGGACTTGCGTGACCTCGAGCAGAACACCCGCGACGGCGTGCATATCGCATCGCTGGCAGGCGCGTGGACCGCCCTGGTCAGCGGTTTCGGCGGTATGCGTCATCACGACGGCTCTCTCAGCTTCGCGCCCAGGCTCCCCGAGGGCCTGACCAGACTCGCGTTCAGTGTCCTGATCCGCGGCAGGCGCCTGCGAGTCGAAGTCACCGATGCCGCTGCCCGGTACCTCCTGGCAGCGGGCGAGCCGCTTGACATCCTGCACCACGGTGACGACGTGAGCCTCTCGGTCGGGCAGCCGCAAGTCCGTCCGGTCCCGCCAGCACCGTCCCGCGCTCGGCCCAGCCAGCCGGCTGGCCGGGCGCCGACTCGGCGATTGCTCAGTCAGGACGCGAGCTGACAGCTGCCTGGTGCAGGTTCTGGCCAGGCGACCATATGCCGGCCATGGCGGCGCACAGCTGTTGCGGCCGCCCCATCCCTCGGCAGGGCTCACTTCGCTGGCGGCTCTGGATCACGCGGCAGGCCAAGGATGCGCTCGGCGATGATGTTCAGCTGGATGTCGGTGGTGCCGCCCCCGATTGTCAGCGCTCTGGTCAGCAGGACCTGTCTGGCCCACTGGGCACCGTTCGGATGCCCGGCCGGGCCGACCGATGGGCCGTAGCCGCCCACGAGCGCGCCGCTGTCACCAGACACCGCCCAGCAGAGTTCAGAGACCTGCTGAGCATGGCGCATGCCGAGCAGCTTGCGCACGCTGCCGGTCGCGCCTGGTTCGGTGCCGGAGAGTCGCTTGAGCGTTACTCGGAGGCCGAGCAGATCGATCGCCCTGCCCTCGGATACCAGCCTGCCGACGTCGGTGACTGGGACCTTGCTCGCAGCCCTGGCCACCTCAAGCAACTCGGGCACACCAGAGCCGAATGCCCAGGATTGCGACAACGAGACCCGTTCGTTGGCCAGCGTGGTCCTGGCGATCTTCCAGCCGCCGTTGACCTCGCCGACCAGGCAGTCGTCGGGTACGAACACGCCGTCCAGGAACACCTGGTTGAAGATCGCGTCGCCGGTTATCTCGCGCAGCGGGCGGACCTCGATGCCCGGACTGTGCATATCGACCAGGAAGTAGCTGATCCCGTCGTGCCTGGGCGCCGACGGATCGGTCCTGGCGATGCAGATCGCCCAGGCGGCCTCGCGGGCAAGTGACGTCCAGATCTTCTGGCCGGTGATCCGCCAGCCGCCGTCGGCCCGCTCCGCCCGGGTGCTCAGCCCGGCCAGGTCCGATCCGGCACCGGGTTCGCTGAACAGCTGGCACCACAGGTACTCGGCCCGCAAAGTGGCCGGGAGGAAGCGCTGTTGCTGCTCTGGCGTGCCGTACTGGATCAGGGCTGGCACCACCCAGGCACCGATGGCCAGGTTCGGTGCCCGTACGCCGGCGGCACGCATCTCGGCGTCTATCACGAGCTGCTCAAGCGGCTTGGCGTCACGACCCCACGGCAGGGGCAGATGCGGAGCCACCCAGCCGCCGGCCGCCAGCCGATGCATCCGCTCCTTGCCAGTCAGCCGACTGATCTCGGCTAGCTCGGCACGAACCTCGGCACGGAACTCGGCGTCCCCCTCCGGTAGTTCGATCCGGACCCGGTGCCTGGCACCGGC
>Ga0116219_10003878_pt1 | contig 11564 bp, 10 predicted proteins | sample Sb_taG_4_FD_91019 | JGI IMG/M metagenome (GOLD analysis project Ga0116219, IMG submission 91019) | Peat soil microbial communities from Weissenstadt, Germany - Sb_50d_6_BS metaG | ecosystem: Environmental > Terrestrial > Soil > Wetlands > Peat | place: Germany: Weissenstadt | collected 2010-09-21
CGGCGGCGGCGTCGCCAGCGCCATCGCCATCGCCCTCGCCAGCGCCATCGCCAGCGCCCACGCCATCGCCGTCGGCATCAGCGCCCGACCCCAAGCCCCCGACGTCCGTCGCTGCGGAACCCCATGAGCGAGGACAATGAGGCGCTGCCCGAAGGCACGCTGATATCGCATCTGCTCGAGCTGCGCTCGCGGTTGCTGCGGGCCATGATTGCCGTCCTGATCGCCTTTCTGCCCTGCGCGTACTACTCGAATCAGATCTTCGATTGGTTGGCGAGGCCCCTGGTGGCCAAGCTGCCGCCGGGCCAGAAACTCATCGCAACCACGGTCACGGCCACCTTTACCGCGCCGCTCAAGCTCGCGCTGGTCACGGGCCTGCTGATCGCGATGCCTTACGTGCTCTACCAGATCTGGGCGTTCGTGGCGCCGGGGCTTTATCGCAAGGAGAAGCGCTTCGCGATGCCGCTGCTGGTTTCGGCGATCGTGCTGTTCTACGTCGGGGTCGCCTTTTCGTACCTGTTCGTGTTTCCGCTGGTATTCCGTTTCTTCGTCGCCACGACGCCGCACAACGTGCAGCTCATGGCCGATATCACCAACTACCTGCACTTCGCCCTCACGCTGTTCGTCGCCTTCGGCGTGGCCTTCGAGACGCCGGTCGCGGTGGTGCTGCTGGTGCTGACCAACATCGTGACCTTGCAGAAGCTGCGCGCGGTGCGCGGCTACGTCCTGATCGTCGTGTTCATCATCGCCGCAATTCTCACGCCACCGGACGTGATGTCGCAGACCGCGATGGCCATACCCATGTACCTGCTGTTCGAAGGCGGCATTCTATTCGCGGCGATTCTGCAGCGCAGCAGCGCCTCGGTCAGCGACAGCAGTCCGGAACAGGGCTCGACTTGAGAGGGATGCCACCGACCTTGCTGGGCCATCCGGCGGGGCTGGCGACCATCTTCTTCCTCGAGATGTGGGAGCGGATGAGCTTCTACGGCATGCGCGCCCTGCTGCTGCTGTATCTGGTTCACCGCGTCGCCGAGGGTGGTCTCGGATTCGACGTCGGCACTGCCGCGGCCATCTACGGGCTATACGTCGGGGGCACCTACATCGCCTGTCTGCCCGGGGGCTGGCTCGGTGATCGGCTGCTCGGCAGTCAGCGCGCCGTGCTCCTCGGCGGCCTCATCATCACCTGCGGACACGTGCTGCTGGGCCTGGCGCCCTCGAGTGCCGTGTTCTTTCTGGGACTGCTGCTCATCGTGTTGGGCACGGGCTTGCTCAAGCCCAACGCCAGCGTGCTCGTGGCCGGGCTGTATCCGCAAGGCGGAGCGGCTCTGGATGCCGGCTTTACGATCTATTATGTCGGTGTCAATGTGGGTGCGACCATTGGCCCACTGATCACGAGCTTTCTGGGCGAGCGTTACGGCTGGTCCTACGGTTTCATGGCCGCAGCCTTCGGCATGGCCATCGGCCTGCTGCAGTTTCTGTGGTCGCGCAGGTTCCTCGGCGGCGTCGGTCGCGCGCCCACGGGTTCGGGCAGCGAGGCCGCCGGCGTTGCCGCCGCACGCCGCGCCTTGTGGGGCCTGTGCGCCTTAGCGCTGGCTCTGGGTGCGGCGGTCGCGTTGGCGTGGAGCGGCCGCATGCACTACTCGGCGCAGGCGCTGCTGAGTGTCTCGACCTACGCCATCATCGCAATCGCCGTGCTGTACTTCGCCTACTTGCTGTTCGGCGCCGGACTGGATGCCGTGGAACGGCGACGCATCGGGGTCGTGATACTGTTGTTTGTCGCCTCGATCCTGTTCTGGGCCGGCTTCGAGCAGGGCGGCTCGAGCTTCAATCTGTTTGCCGAGCGCGACACGCTACGCACCGTGCGGGGCTTCACCGTGCCGGCGGGCTGGTTTCAAGCGCTGGAGCCGATTTTCATCGTGCTGTTCGGTCCGCTGTTCTCAGTGCTCTGGGTGCAGCTCGCACGGCGCAAGCTCAATCCCTCGATTCCGCTCAAGTTCATCTTCGCGCTGCTCGGCATGGGACTGGCCTTCATCGTCATGGCCGCGGCGGCACGCCGGGTGGCGGCCGGTGAGCTCGCCGGCATGGAATGGCTCACACTGACCTACCTGCTGCTCACCTGGGCGGAGCTTGCGCTGAGCCCGGTCGGGCAGAGCGCCGTGAGCAAACTGGTGCCGCGACGATTCGTCGGCCAGAGCTTCGGCGTCTGGTTCGCCAGCATCGCGCTCGGCGAGCTCATTGCCGGGCGCATCGCCGGCAATTTCGACCCCACGAACGCGGCCTCCCTGCCGGTGTTGTTCATGCGCGTGGTCTGGCTGGCCGTGATCTGTGCCGTCGCGCTGGCTGCATTTCGACCCCTCATGCGACGCTGGATGGCTGGAGTACAGTAGTTCGAATGACCGCCGCGCCTGCTCCGCAATTGACGCTGCGTGCCATGACGCTCGCGGTCGTGCTCGCGGCTCTGATGGGCGCGGCCAACACTTATCTGGGGCTGTTTGCGGGCGCGACCGTGGCCTCGGCCATTCCATCGGCCGTGGTATCGATGGCGGTGCTCAAGTTGCTCGGCGGCGGCGGGATTCTCGAGAACAACATCGTGCAGACCGGCGGCTCGGCCGGCTCCTCAGTGGCCACGGGAGTCATTTTCACGACCCCGGCGCTGGTCATGCTCGGTGCCTGGCACGATTATCCCTACCGCTGGGTGTTCGGTTTCGCGGCGCTGGGCGGCGTGCTCGGGGTGCTGTTCTCGGTACCGCTGCGGCGCGCGCTCATCATCGAGCAGAAATTGGCCTTTCCGGAAGGCACGGCGGCCGCCGAAGTGCTGCGCGCGGGCGCCGATCCCAAACAGGGTGCGAAGCTGCTGTCGCTTGCGGCCGCCGCAGGCGCGCTGCTCAAGATCGCTGCGGCCAATGGTCTGCAGCTGATCCCCGACGCTGCCACGGCGGCGCGCTATGCCGGCCGCGGCATCGCCTATCTGAGTACCAATCTGTCGCCGGCGCTGCTCGGCGTCGGCTATATCTGCGGCCTCAATGTCGGCATCGTCATGCTCGCCGGGGGCGTGATTTCCTGGAACATTGCAATTCCCATCTACGCCAGCCATTTCTTGAGCGGCAATGCCGCGCTCGCGGCCGCGCTCGCCGGCCTGCCGGCGGCCGATGCCGCCGCTGCGATCTGGTCGCAGCAGATCCGCTTCCTCGGCGTGGGCGCGATGCTGGTCGGTGGCGTCTGGACCCTGATCTCGTTGCGCGGCTCGCTGCTCGCAGGCGTGCGTGCAGGATTGGCCTCGACTCGAGCCGCCGCCGGCGCCTCGGCCGTCGAGGTCCCCGATACCGAGCGCGATCTGCCGATGAAATACGTGATCACCGGCGTCATCGCCGCCTCGCTGCCGTTGATGCTGATGTATCACTCGGTGGTCGGCAGCTTTCTGATCAGCGTGCCGATGACGCTGGCGATGATCGTGCTGGCGTTCCTGTTTTGCTCGGTCTCGGGCTACATGGCCGGCCTGGTCGGCAGTTCCAACGATCCGGTCTCTGGCATGATCATCTCGACCATCCTGGCCGCCTCGGCGATGCTGCTGCTGCTCACGCATGGCAATGCCGTCGTCGGCCCGGTGGCGGCCGTCATGATCGGTGCGGCGGTCTGCAGCGCGCTGTCGATCGCCGGGGACAACGTGCAGGACCTCAAATGCGGCCAGCTGGTCGGCGCCACTCCCTGGCGGCAGCAGCTCATGCTCTGCATCGGCGCGGTCACCTGCTCTACCGTGCTCGCGCCGGTGCTCAATCTGCTCAATCGCGCCTACGGCATCGGCGTGCCGGATGCGCTGCATCCGCATCCGCTGCTCGCGCCCCAGGCATCGATGATGGCCGCGGTTGCCAAGGGCCTGTTCGGCGGCAGCCTGCCCTGGACCATCATCTGGATCGGCGCCGCACTCGGCCTGCTGATCATCAGCCTGGATGAGTCTCTGCGCGCCCGCGGCAGCCGCTTTCGAACGCCGGTGCTGGCCGTGGCCGTCGGAATCTATCTGCCGATCGATCTGTCGGTGCCGATCTTCATCGGCGGACTGCTGGCGCATTTCGCCGGCCGCGCGCAGTCGCGCAGCGCCAGCGAGGGTTTGGGGGGGCGCGGCATGTTGTTCGCCGCCGGCATGATCGCGGGTGAGTCGCTGACGGGCGTGATTCTGGCCATACCGATCGTCGCCTCGGGCCGCGCCGACATCCTGGCGCTACCGGCCACCGTGCGGCTAGCGCCGAGCGCCTCGAGTCTGCTGGGGCTGGTGCTGTTCGCAGCGCTCGCCGCGCTGCTCTTTCGCGTCGCCAGCGGCGCTTCGCGCTCGGACTAGCGCGGCGCTAGAGCCCGGTCAGGCGCGTGAACTCCGGACCGCGGTCCGGCGCCCTCTCGAGCAGCACTTTGAGGCGCAGCAGGGCGCGCTCCCAGCCGCGGCGCAGGGCCACATAGGTGGCAGTCCAGGCGTCGCTCTCAGGCACGCCGGAGCCCATGAGGCGCAGCACGGTCACGGCGCTGATGTTGTGCGCGCGCGCCGCCGCCGGGTCGCGATCGAGCAGGAAATCCTCGACCACCACGGCGCCCTCATCGGGCAGGTCCGGGAAGGGCATGTAGATGAGCCGCAGCCGACGCGGCGGCAGGAACACGTCGATGTGCGCCTCGCGCTGCAGATTCTCGCCGTGACGGGCACTGTAGAGGCCGCCTTCGCGGGCATCGACGCGCGCCCCCGGCGCGTACCAAATCGCCAGCGTGGCCGGCTCGATCAACGCATTCCAGACCACCTCGATGTCGGCGCGGATATCGACCCGCTGCGCGTAGCCTCGCGTTTCAGCGGCCATGCATCAGCTCGTCGGCAGGGCGGCGCTGCGGCGATCGCGGATCGCGACCAGCACCATCGGCAGCAGTGAAATCGCGATCACGATCAGCGTCACGACGCTGAAATGCGTCTTGACCCAGGGCACATTCCCGAAAGCAAATCCGCCGAACACGAACAACGCCACCCACGCGGCCCCTCCGATCAGATTGAATGCCTGGAATCGGTGGTAGGGCATGCGGCCAATTCCGGCGACGAACGGTGCGAAGGTGCGGATGATGGGCATGAAGCGTGACAGCAGCACCGTCAGGCCGCCATGGCGACGGAAGTATTGCTGCGTGCGCTCGAGGTGCGAGAGCTTGAAGAAGCGATAGCGCCCGCTGAAGGCCTGCTGCCCGAGCAGGCGTCCGATCGAGTAGTTGACCGAATTGCCCAGGATGGCCGCCACGCTCAGCAGCACGAACGCCAGCGGCACCCGCAGCGTGCCGCTGCGATCCACCGCGGCCAGCGCGCCGACGCCGAACAGCAGCGAGTCGCCCGGCAGAAACGGCGTCACCACCAGTCCCGTTTCGGCGAAGATGATCACGAACAGGATGGCGTAGATCCACTCGCCGTAGCGCACCAGCAGCTCGACCAGATGATGGTCGAGATGCAGAAACAGATCGACGATCACTGCGCGAGGGGCAGCGTGGCGGACACGCCGCGGGCGATCTGCCCGGGATGGCCCGACAGCGATTGCAGCGCCAGCATGACCTGCGGGTCGCGCCGCGACAGGGTCGAGACCGCGGCGTCTTGCGCCAGATCCATCTCGGCGGGCGGTTGTTCAGGGCCGTCGAGCACGGTGTCGGGCACGATGCCGACGCCGTTGATCGATGCCCCTGAAGGCGTGAAGTAGCGTGAGGTCGTGATCTTGAGCGCCTGCCCATCCGACAGCGGCATGATGGTCTGCACCGAGCCCTTGCCGTAGGTGCGCCGTCCGATCAGCGTCGCACGATGGTTGTCATGCAGCGCCGCGGCCAGGATCTCCGCAGCCGAGGCCGACCCGCCATTGACGAGCAGCACCAGCACGGCACCGTGGGTGATGTCGCCGGGCTTGGCCTGCATGCGAAACTGCGCATCGTGTGCGCGCCCTTCGGCGCTCACGATCGTGCCGTGGTCGAGGAAGTCGTCCGCGATCTGCACGGCCGCATCGAGTACGCCGCCCGGATTGTTGCGCAGGTCGATCACGTAGCCTTTGGGCTTCGCTGCGCCGCTGCGCTCGAGCCGCTCGACCGCGTGCTCCAACTCGCTGGCCGTGGTATCGGTGAAGCTGGTGATGCGCAGATAGCCATAGTCGGGCGTGAGCATTTCGGCCGCGACGCTCTGCAGCTGCACCTGCGCTCGCTCCACCGTGAATTCCAGCAGCGCCGCACTGCCGGCGCGGCGAATCACCAGATGGATCGCACTGCCGTCGCGCCCGCGCATGCGGGCGATGGCCGCGTCGAGATCACTCGGGTCGACCGCAAGCTCGTCGATCTTGACGATGATGTCGCCGGTCTCGATGCCGGCACGCTCGGCCGGGGAATTGGGTATGCGCCGCACGATACGGATGCCGTCCTTGCCCGGCGCCACTTCCACGCCGATGCCGGCATAGGAGCCGCTGGTGCTGACCTTCATGTCCTCGAATTCATCCGGTGCCAGAAAGGTCGAATGGTCGTCGAGCGCCTCGACCATGCCGCGGATGGCGTTCTGCATGAGCTTGTGGTCGCTGACTGCATCGACGTAGTTGTCGCGCACGCGTTGCAGCACCTCGGCCAGCAGCCGTGCGTCGCTCCAGGGCAGGGCGGCGCTAGGCGCCGGTCGCGACAGGCTCGCCGTGGACAACGGATCACGCTCGGCCAGTACCCGGTCGGCCAACGACAGCGACAGCCCGAGCAGCACTCCGAGCAGCATTGCCAGGATCAAACGCGCGCGATTACCCATGATCCTAATAGTACAGGGGTGCGCGCCCGCGCCAAAATCGTCTCATGCGCGCCACACGGGCCGCACTTTACGGTGCGCCGCTGGCCCGCGGCAGCGGCGCGTCATGCGGCCAGACGCCGCTCGGGTGGGCGGCCGCCAGATAGAGCGGCAACTCCGCGAGCACGTCGGCCAGCGGCGCGGGCTGCGCGATCGCAAATCCCTGCCCGTAATCGACGCCTAGCGCCTCGATGCGCGTGCGGATCTCGTCGGTTTCGATGTACTCGGCGACCGTCGTGAGCGACATCGCGTGCGCCAGCTGCGCGATCGCCTGCACCATCGACTCGGCGCGCGAATCCTTGAGCACATCGCGCACGAAGCTGCCGTCGATCTTGAGCATGCCGATCGGCAAGGTGCGCAGATAGGCCAGCGAGCTCAAGCCGGTGCCGAAATCGTCCAGCGCGATGTTGCAACCGAGCTTGCGCAGCCGGCGCATGAGCTCCTCGGCGCGCGCGAGATTGCCGATGGCCGCGCTCTCGGTGAGCTCGAAGCACAACGCCGAAGGAGCGAGGCCGCTGGCTTCGATCAGGCCCGCGACGTGCTCGGCGAATTCCGCGTCCTGCAGCGACTGTCCGGAGAAATTGATCGAGAACACCACCGGGCTGGTGCGCAGCAGCTCGGTGTGCGGCTTGAGCATCTCGATGGCGCGCCCGATCACCCAGCGATCGAGCGTCGGCATGAGCTGGTAGCGCTGCGCCGCCGACATGAAATGGTCCGGTCCGACGATCTCGCCGTTCTCGGCGATCATGCGCAGCAGGATCTCGAAGTGCGGTGCACCGCCGTGGCCTCCCAAGGGCGCGATCAGCTGCGCATTGAGCTCGAGGCGGTTTTCGGCGATGGCATCGCGCAGATCGCTGATCAGATTGATGTCGGTGAAGCGACGCACGATGCTGGCGTCGGCTTCGTGGTAGACCTCGACGCGATTGCGGCCGCGATCGTTGGCGGCCTTGCAGGCGGTCTCGGCGGCGGCGAACGCGTGCACGAACTCCTTGGTGCGCGCCTCCACGGCGGCGACACCCACGCTGATCGATACCTGCATCTTGCCATCGCCCAGAGAGGCCCCGACTTCTTCGGCGCCGGCGCGCAGCGCCTCGGCGAACTTTGCCGCATCGTGCAGCGCTGCCGGCAGCAGAATCGCGAAGCGGTCGCCGGAAATGCGCGCACCGAAGGAGCCGGGCGGCATGCGAGCGCGAATCAACTCGCCGAGATGGCCGATCACGCGATCGCCCATGGGCATGCCGTAGTTATCGTTGATGACGTGCAGGCGATTGATGTCGATGAACAGGGCGCTCCACAGGGCCTGGGGCGGACTGCTGGCATCCGGCTCGACTTCAAGGGCGCGGCGCACGCGCTGCTCAAACGCCGGCCGCGTCAGCAGTCCGGTCAGTGCGTCGTAACTGTTGGCCAGCACCGCGGCGACGCGTCGCGCCAACAGTTCCGTGAGCCGCGCGTGGTGCGGCGTGAATTCCGGAGCGGTTTCGGCCCGGAACAATGCCAGCACGCCCACGCAGCGGCTGTCGGCGCGCGCGATCGGACAGGCGAGCACACGGTAGGCCACCTCGCTCTCGCCGCTCTGCAAGACCATGCGGTTGACGATGGTCGCGCCGCGGCGCATCTGCGCCATCGACAGCAGATGCCGGTGCGCCTTGGCCAGTAATGAGCTAGGCAGCGGAGCTTCGCCCGAGGATTGAACCACGGCGATGCCACGTTCGGGGATGATCAGGGCAGCCAGGCCGACTTTCAGATGATCGGTGGCGCTCGCGACAATCTCCTTGAGATCGCTGGCGCTCTCGGGCTTGGAATCGGGTCCGCCGCCGGAGACCGACAGCAGCATTTCCAGGTCATTGTCCTGCTCGGCCAGCGAGCTGTGCAGGTTGAGAATCTCATGACGCGCCAGCAGCTCGCGGCGCAGACATTCGAGCGCCGGCTTCACGAGCCCATGCACGAAGGAGAATGAGCGCAGCTCGCCATCCGAGCTCGGACGGAAACCGATCGCAACCACCACGAACGGGGGCCCATCCGGCGCCGCATCCGCGCTCATGAGCCAAAACAGATAGATCGGCTCGCTGCCGGCCATGCGTTGCAGGCCGACGCTACCCGGCTCGCGCGCCGGGTCCATGACCGATTCGGCGACCGCGGCCGCGATCTCCGGCGCCACGGTCATCTCGCTCGACCAGTGCATGTGGCCACGGGCATCGAACACACTCAGACTGCTCATCCGCGGCAGTAAGGCGCGCAAGAGCTGGGAATAAGGCTCCAAAGACGACCAGGGATTGGTCGGAGCGCGTTCAGAAGATGACTTGCTCATGCTTGACGGTGTCCCTCGTGGTCGCAGAATCGCCCACGGCAGCCGAGCGCGCCTTGACGGACGTCGCTTTTCAGGTATTCGGGGGCGCGAAACCACCGACTGGCGTGAAATCGCTGGCCATTCAGGGGATCGGGCGGCGCTCCCGGAACCAGGGCCGCGGGTCGACTGGCCGCCCCTCACGCCGGATTTCGAAGTAAACCTCCGGTTGGGGGCGCCCGCCGGTATCCCCGGCGGCGGCGATCACCTCGCCGGCCGCCACCGGCTCGCCTGCGGCTTTGTAGAGCCGCTCATTATGTCCATACAGGCTCAGGTAGCCATCGCCATGGTCAATGATCGTCAGCAGCCCGAGTCCGGGCAACCAATCGGCATAAACCACGCGTCCAGATGAGACGGCCTTCACAGGCGCGCCGCGCTCGGCCGCCACGACCATGCCATCCCATCTGACCCCGGTGGCGCGCAGGTCGCCGAAGACCGCCGTGACGTGCCCCGCGACCGGCCACGGCAGCTGACCGCGCAGCCGCCCGAATGCGCTCGCGGTTTCGGGCGGCGGCACCGACTTGAGCGAGCGGTTGAGTTGCCTGAGCAATTGCTCGAGATCGGCCTGCTGAGTCTTGAGGCGCACGAGGCTCTGCTCGCGCGTGCGCGCCTCGGATTCCAGGCTGGCGAGCACTTTCTGCCGCTGGCTGCGCGAGTGCTCGAGTAGCGCGAGCTGGCTCTGCTGCTCACCCTTGAGGTTCGCGAGCTCGCTCTGCTGCTGCGCGAGCGCGCCATCGAGCTCATCGAGCCGCTGCACGTGCTGCTGCATGTCGGCGATGGCATGCGCCCGAGCGCGCCCGAAATAGCCGTAATAGGCAAACAGGCGAGCGCTCTGCAGCGGATCGCGCGCCGCGAGCAGCAGCTTGAGCGGTTCCTCGCGACCGATCAGATAGGCGGCGCGCATCTGCGCCGCCAGGGACTGCCGCTCCGTGCTCAAAATGCGCTGCTGCTCGGCCCGGTCCGCACCCAAGGCGCCACGGCGCTCGCTGCGCTCGGCATACTCGCGGCCGATGCGCGCCATCTCGCCGTGCGCCTGACCGACCGAGAGCTCGGCGGCGCGCAGATCGGCCGACAGCCGATCGCGCTGCACGGCATCGTGGCTGACCTGCTGCGTCATCCGCTCGATCCTCTCCCGCAGCGCGCGCAGCTGCGCCTCGGTCCTTTGCGGCGTCGCGGCGAGTGCCGAGGCAGCCAGGGCCGCAGCGGCAAGTGTAAGGGCAAGGCGCAATTTCAAGCCGCTATAATGGCAGGCTTGAACGCGGGAGTCCGCGGCCGCCGCCGGGAGAGCGATGGATCGACTGCTCGAGTATTGCGCGCACCACCCCTATGAGGCGGCACTGGCCCTGATCGCGGCCGTGGCTGTGCTCGGCTACGAACTGCGGCTGCGCATGCAGAATGCCGGCGCGCTGGCGCCGCAGGAGGTCATCCGGCTCATGAATCAGGGTGCCACCGTGCTCGATCTGCGCGCCGCCGACGCCTACGCCGCCGGACACATCAACGGTGCCCGTCACTTCGATCCGGGTCAGATCGCGAGCGCCGCTGAGGCGCTCAAGAAGTACAAGGAGCGTCCGCTCATCGTGTACTGCGACCGCGGCAGTACCGCCCCGAGCGCCGTGCGCACGCTGGTGCAGCAGGGCTTTACCAAGGTGTTCAATCTGCGCGGCGGCCTGGCCGCCTGGCGCGCCGAAAACCTGCCCTTGGCGCGCGGCAGCTGAGAAGCGCATCATGAATACGCGCACGATCCTCATGTTTGCCAAAGCATGGTGCCCGTACTGCGACCGCGCCCGGGCATTGCTCCAGTCCAAGAACTTAAGTTTCGACGAGATCGATATCGAAGCTCGGCCCGAACAGCGCGAGGAGATGATCCGGCGCAGTGGCAGGCGCACCGTGCCACAGATATTCATCGGCGAGCGGCACGTCGGCGGCTGTGACGAGCTCATGGCCCTCGAGCGGGCCGGCGAGTTGGATCGGCTGCTGAGCGCATGAGCGACACCCTGATCGGGCTCGTCCAGCTCCGCACGCCGGCGAGCCAGGCCGCCGCGCTGGCGCATGCCGCCCCGCTGGTGCGCGAGGCCGCGGCCGCCGGCGCCCAGTTCATCGCCACCCCGGAGGCGACCAACATCCTCGAGCGCGATCGCGCCAGGCTGTTCGCTATCCTCGAGCCGCCGGAGACCGACCCGTGCGTTCAGGGCCTGATTGCGCTGGCCCGCGAGTTGAAGGTTTGGGTGCTGATCGGGTCGGCGCTGGTGAAGCGCGAAGACGGCGGGGCAGCCAACCGCTCGATGCTGATCGACCCCGCCGGCCGGACGGTTACGACCTACGACAAGATCCACATGTTCGACGTCGACCTGCCGACGGGCGAACGCGCGCGGGAGTCCGAGGCCTACACCCCCGGCTGCGACGCGAGCGTCGCCC
>Ga0116219_10003879_pt1 | contig 11564 bp, 14 predicted proteins | sample Sb_taG_4_FD_91019 | JGI IMG/M metagenome (GOLD analysis project Ga0116219, IMG submission 91019) | Peat soil microbial communities from Weissenstadt, Germany - Sb_50d_6_BS metaG | ecosystem: Environmental > Terrestrial > Soil > Wetlands > Peat | place: Germany: Weissenstadt | collected 2010-09-21
AAACCTCGATTTACATGGCTACACATTGGACGGAACAAAACGTGATATTGCCGAGATATCAATCACTTGATCAGGGGTGAAAGAGGGAAGCTCCGGCTAGGAGACCGGAGGCAGGCCGATCGCCTCCACCACGCCATAGGGCGTCGTTTACGACGCCCGTCTCTCGACGGGCTATGGCGCGGTCCCCCTCCCCCAGCGCTTTGCAAGCGCATGGGAGGATAAGGCCGCGGCGCGCTTTCCTCACCCGCGGAGCGGTGGAGGGGGCCCGGCGCGGACTTCGGGCCGGGCTCGCTAACCTGAAGCGATCGCGCTGGACCGCGAGGCAGCCCGCGGCGTTCGCGGAGGGCGCTTGCGCGCGCAAGCACGCTTACCAATCCGTAATGCAACCGCCGCCCGATTCCGGCGGATCGCCCTTGCGGAGCGGCGCCACGCGGCCATATTATGCGGGCAGGCGTCGCCCTAAGCCTCGCGGCCGGGCGGCGTTACATCCTTATCAAGAGGTTTTTCTCATGTCCGACTATGACCGCTACGCCAACTCGCGCGTAGGCGCGGGGCTCGCACGGTCCGGCGTCGCCGTCGATCAGGGCCTGCGCGCCTACATGATCGGCGTTTACAACTACATGACCCTCGGGCTTGGCGTGACCGGCCTGGCCGCCTACGCCGCCTTCACCCTCGGCACGGTGCAGACCGGCAGCGGGCGTCTGGCGCTGACCGATTTCGGCCATGCGATCTATGTCTCGCCGTTGCGATGGATCATCGTGCTGTCGCCGCTTGCGGTGGTCTTCTACCTCTCGGCCCGCATCAACTCGATGTCGGTGGCGAGCGCGCGCAACGCCTTCATCGCCTTCGCGGCGCTGATCGGCCTCTCGATGTCGGCGTTGCTCGTCGTTTATACCGGGGGCTCGTTCGCGCGGGCGTTCTTCGCCACCGCAGCGGCCTTCGCCAGCCTCAGCCTCTACGGCTACACGACCCAGCGCAGCCTTTCGGCGATGGGGTCGTTCATGATGATGGGCCTCATCGGCCTCATCATCGCGAGCCTCCTCAACATCTTCCTGCAGAGCTCCGGCCTGCAGTTCGGGCTGTCGATCCTTTGCGTCATTATCTTCGCCGGCCTCACTGCCTGGGACACCCAGTCGATCAAGGAGATGTATTTCTCCGGCGACGGCTACGAGATGGTCCAGAAGAAGTCGATTCACGGGGCGCTGCGCCTCTACCTCGACTTCATCAACATGTTCCAGGCGATCCTGATGCTGACCGGGTCCCAACGCAACAACTGACACATAATCGTCAATCGGACGATGTAGGTTCTCCCGGCTCGCTTGGTGGCGAGCCGGGATCATTTTGCGCAATTGATCTTACGTGGCGGGAGGAGGGGTCATGAGTGCGCTTCGCGCCGCCGCGGCGGCCTCTTTCGCGCTTGTCGGCGGCGTTCAGGCGGCCGACCTCAAGATCGTCGACGTCAAAGCTTATGCATTTCTCGAGCACGCGGGCAAACTGTCCGACGATCTCGTGAGCAGCGGGCAGAGCCTGGTCGACGCGCCCAACCGGCCTGCTCCTGGACTTCATCTTCGCGGGCGATAAGAACGCCTCGCCCAAATACGCGACCGCAATCGTCGAGCTGACGCAGACCGGCCATGCCGGCCAGCCGGTCGTCACCCACAAAGCGTTCACAAATTTCATCTTCGGCCCCGACGGGATCGAGCACAAGGCCGTGTTCCTGGAGGCCGCGACCTGCATGCCGCTCGACATCGTGGTCCATGCGGGCAAGACCCAGAAATCGGCGAAGCTCGACTTCCAGTGCACGGAAGCGCGCGCGCCGAACTGATGGCGACCGCGAGCCCGCGGCCGAAGCGTCAATCCTTGCCGAGGCCGAGCACGTCCGCCATCGAATAGAGCCCAGGCTTGCGCCCGTTCGCCCAAACCGCCGCCTGGAGCGCGCCGCGAGCAAAAAGCGCGCGATCCTCGGCGTGGTGGCTCAGCACGACCCGCTCGCCTTCGCCGGCGAAGATGACGCTGTGCTCGCCGACGACCGTGCCGCCGCGCAGCGACGCAAAGCCAATGTCGCCCTTGCGCCGCGCGCCCGTCAGGCCGTCGCGGCCGCGCGCCGAATGGCCTTTCAGCGAAACGCCTCGGCCTTCAGCGGCTGCTTCGCCAAGCAGGAGCGCGGTTCCCGAGGGCGCGTCGACCTTCATGCGATGATGCATCTCGACGATTTCAATATCGAAATCGGGCCCAAGCACGGACGCCGCGCGCCGCGTCAACGCCGCAAGAAGATTGACGCCGACGCTCATGTTGCCCGACAGCACGATCGGCGCGTGCTGCGCCGCCGCGTCGATCTTGTCGAGATCCCCTTCGTCCAAGCCGGTCGTGCCGATCACGTCGGCGATGCGCGCTTGCGCCGCGAGTCCGACGAGTTCGACGCTCGCAGCGGGTGAAGAAAAATCGATGATCGCATCCGCGGCGATCAGCAACGGCAGCGGATCGGCGACGATCGCGAGGCCGCTCGCGGGGCAGCCCGCCAGCAAGGCGGGATCTTGGCCAAGCCAGGGCGAATCCTCGCGCTCGAGCGCGCCCGTGAGCCTAAGCCCGTCCGCCTCATGGATCGTCCTCACGACCATGCGGCCCATGCGGCCCGCGACGCCGCTCACGATCAGCCTCATCTCGGCCATTTCTGCTCCCCTGACCGCTGTTCAGCCTGGTTGCGGGCCATCGTAGCCTTCGACGATCACGAGATCGACGACGCTCGCGGCGTCGCGCAGTTTCGCGGCCTCGCGATATACCTCGGAATCGTGGCAGGCGAGCGCGGTCGCGTAGTCGGGAAACTCAATGACTACGCTGCGCGCTCGCGCCGCGCCTGCCGCGACGACGCCCGTTCCGCCGCGCACGAGGAAGCGCGCCCCAAATTTCGCGAAGGGCGCCGCGTTGGCCTTGAGGTAGAGTTGGTAAGCCTCGGGATCGCGCACATCGACATGGGCGATCCAATAACCCTTGGCCATCGCTCAGATTCCCTCGACCAGAACCATCTCGATCTCCGCGGCTCCTTGACGCAGCGCGCGCGCCGCCTGGTATTGCTCGGAATAAAAGTAGCGGCGCGCCGCCTCGTCGTAGCTCTCGAACTCGAGCACGACGTTGCGCGCTCGCGCCTTGCCCTCCAGCGCCTCGCTGCGCCCGCCGCGCGCCAGCGCCTTGCCCCCGTGGTCGGCGATCGCCTTGGTGGCGGCTGCGGCGTAGCGCGCATACGCCTCCCGGTTGGTGACGTCGACGCGCGAAATGACGTAAACCTTCGGCATGTGCTCTCCTTCAAAAAGCGGGCGAGCAAACCTAGCGCGACTTCGCGGTCAATCAAGCCTGCGCGACGCCGCGATCTCCGCCACGATCGCCTCCGCGGCGGCGCGAGGGTTCGGCGCCTGTGTCACCGGCCGGCCGACGACGAGATAGTCGGCGCCGTTGCGGATCGCCTCGGCGGGCGTGGCGACGCGCTTCTGGTCGACGGCCGCCGCGCCCTCGGGCCGGATGCCGGGCGTGACGAGAAGCATGCCCGCGCCAACGAATCTGCGCACCGTCGCCGCCTCGACGGCGCTCGCAACGAGGCCATCGACGCCAAGCGCAAGCGCCTGTTCGGCGCGCCGCCGGATCGTTTCGACAACGCCGAACCGGTAGCAGGCGTCGAGAAGATCGGCGTCGTCGCATGAGGTCAATACGGTGACGGCGAGAACCTGCATTCCCGAACCCTTTGCGCCCGCGACCGCGGCGCGCATCGTCTGCGGATAGGCGTGGACGGTCAGAAATCGCGCGCCCAATTTCGCCGCCTGCGCGGTCGCCCGCTCGACGGTGTTGGGAATGTCATGCAGCTTGAAATCGAGGAAGACCTGCTTGCCGGCCGCGGCCAATTCGGGAACGAGCGCAAGCCCGCCGCCGCAGGCGAGCTCCATGCCAACCTTATAGAACGTCGCGCTCTCGCCCAGCCGCTCGACGAGACGTCGCGCCCCGCCGGCGTCGGGCGCGTCGAGCGCGACGATCAATCGATCGCGCGGCGCGAGAGCGCCGAACCCATCGACCTTGAGCTGCATCTTCAAGCCTCTCTCGATTCGTTCGACGCGCGCCCGAGCGCGGCGCTTTCGCCCCCGCCGGCGTCGACCGCGAGCCGATAGGTCCACACGCGGGCTGGCGGCAGATTGCGCCAGATCGGCCTGCCGCGATGCGCAAAGTAGCGCCTGGCGCAGACCTCGCGAGGAATGGGCGATCCGAAGCCGTAGGTGAACTGAACGAACACGCCCGCCCGCCCCATCAGCGAAAAGGCGTCGCCGATGAGCTTTTCGCGCCGAGCCGGCGGCTGATTGAGGAGAGGCAGGCTGGAGACGACGGCCGCAATCGGCTCGCCCGCGAATTCCGCCAGCGCCACGGCAAGATCATAGGCGTCGCCCTGGACGATTTTCGCCGGCGCGAAGCGCTCTTTCAGGAGGCCGCAGAATCCTGAATCATATTCGACCAGCACCAGCCGCTCCCGCGCGACGCCGACCTCGATCAGGGATTCGGTTACCGGACCGGTGCCGGGGCCAAGCTCGACGATGAGGCCATGCGGCGCAGGACCGATCGCCATGGCCATTGCGCGCGCCAGCGCCCGCCCCGACGGCGCGACCGCGCCCGTCAGTCGCGGCGCAGTGACAAAAGATCTAAGAAAATGCGCGCCGTCAGCGAGCCCCCGCCGGTCCTTCTCGTCTGGCGTTTGACCCTGCATTCCGGCTCCGCGAATGAGCGGCAGGCCCTTAAGCTCCGTTCGGCGCTTATATCGGGTCGGTTTTGGCGCGGCAATGGCGGTCAGCCGCGACCCTCGAAAAACTCCTTCATCTTGGCGAAGAAGCCGGCGCTTTCGGGGTGGGTCTTGTGCGAGGATTCTGAGGCGAACTCCATCAAGAGCTCGCGCTGGCGGCGCGTGAGGTTTTGCGGCGTCTCCACGTTGAGTTGAACGAACAAATCGCCGGAATCGTGCGTGCGCAGGACCGGCATGCCCTTGCCCCTGAGTCTCAATTGCCGCCCCGACTGCGCGCCTTCGGGAACGCTGACCTTGGAGTCGGTTCCGTCGAGGGTTCTCACCGTGAATTCGCCGCCAAGCGCGGCCTGCACCATCGAGATCGGCACCCGGCAATAGAGGTCCGCGCCGTCGCGTTGGAAGATCGGGTGCGGCTTGATCGAGAGGAAGATGTAGAGATCGCCAGCCGGGCCGCCCCGCATGCCCGCCTCGCCCTCGCCGGTCAAGCGAATACGCGTGCCGTCCTCGACGCCGGTGGGAACGTTGACCGACAGCGTGCGCTCTCGCGTCAATCGGCCAGAGCCGGCGCATTTGTCGCACGGATTGTCGATCGTCTGTCCGCGGCCGTGACAGGACGGGCAGGTGCGCTCGATGGCGAAGAAACCTTGTTGCGCCCGCACTCGCCCATGTCCGCCGCAGGTCTTGCAGGTCACAGGCCTCGAGCCCGCGCGCGCCCCGGAGCCGGCGCAGGCGTCGCAGGCCACCGAAGTCGGCATTCGGATCGTCGCAGTCTTGCCGTGAAACGCCTCCTCGAGCGTGATCTCGAGATTGTAGCGCAGGTCCGCGCCCCGCTCTCGACCCGAGGACTGACGACCGCGCCGTCCGCCCATCATGTCGCCGAATAGATCGTCGAATATGTCCGACATCGAGGCCGAGAAGCCATCGCTCATGCCGCTCTGTTCGAATGCGGCGTGGCCGTAGCGGTCGTAAGCCGCGCGCTTCTGGGCGTCCGACAGGTGCTGATAGGCTTCGTTCAGCTCCTTGAATCGCGCCTCGGCCTGCTTGTCGCCCGGATGCCGGTCGGGATGACACTGCATCGCCGCCTTGCGGAAGGCGGACTTCAACTCAGCGTCGCTCGCCGTTTTGGAAACGCCCAGGGTCTCGTAGAAATCGCGCTTGGCCATTCTCTAGCGCGCCCGTCGTCTATGCATACCTACGACCTGCTCCCCCTACGCCGCGTCCTTTCGGGCGGGGCCCGCGCGATCCTCGCGTTCGCGCGGCGCACAACGAGCCTCGTGCGAGACAAAGCGTCCGACAGCGCCATCTCGACCTCAGCCACGCATCCGCCTGCCATTGCGGCGTCCCCCAAAGGCGAGGCCGGCCGCTTCGGAGCGGCCGGCTTCATTCGTTCATGACGGCTTCTTCTTGTCGTCGTCGACTTCGCGGAATTCCGCATCGATGACGTCGTCCTTGGCCTGCCCGCCGTCGGACGCCCCCCCGCCGGGGGCGCCGCTCGCAGCTTGAGCCTTGTACATGGCTTCGCCGAGCTTCATTTGCGCCTGCATGAGGTCGTTGCTCCGCGCCTTGATCGCCTCGACGTCCTCCCCCTGCAACGCTGTGCGCAGCGAAGCGACTGCCGCTTCGATCGCGCTGCGGTCGGATTGGGCGACCTTGTCGCCATACTCCTTCAGCGCCTTTTCCGCGTCATGCGCCAGCGATTCGCCGTGATTCTTGGCGTCGACCATCTCGCGCCGCCTCTTGTCCTCGGCGGCGTGGGCCTCCGCGTCCTTCACCATCCTGTTGATGTCGGCTTCGCTCAAGCCCCCCGACGCCTGGATGCGAATCTGCTGCTCCTTGTTCGTCGCCTTGTCCTTGGCGGTGACGTTGACGATGCCGTTGGCGTCGATATCGAAAGTCACCTCGATCTGCGGCACGCCGCGCGGCGCGGAAGGAATGCCGACGAGATCGAACTGGCCGAGCGCCTTGTTATCGGCCGCCATCTCGCGCTCGCCCTGAAAGACGCGGATCGTGACCGCCGTCTGATTGTCCTCGGCGGTGGAGAAGACCTGGCTCTTCTTGGTTGGGATCGTCGTGTTGCGCTCAATGAGCCTGGTGAACACGCCCCCGAGCGTCTCAATGCCGAGCGACAGCGGGGTCACGTCAAGCAGCAGCACGTCCTTGACGTCGCCCTGCAGCACGCCCGCCTGGATGGCGGCGCCGACGGCGACGACTTCATCCGGGTTGACGCCCTTATGCGGCTCCTTGCCGAAGAACTGTTTGACGACCTCCTGCACCTTTGGCATGCGGGTCATGCCGCCCACCAGCACGACCTCGTCGATCTGGCCAGCGGAGAGGCCGGCGTCCTTCAGCGCCTTGCGGCAAGGTTCGACCGTGCGCTGGATGAAGTCGTCGACCAGCGCCTCGAACTTCGCCCGGGTCAGCTTCAAGGCCAGATGCTTGGGCCCGGCCGCGTCGGCGGTGATGTAGGGGAGGTTGATCTCGGTCTGGGTCGCGGACGAGAGCTCGATCTTTGCTTTCTCAGCGGCCTCCTTCAGACGCTGGAGCGCGAGCTTGTCCTTCGTCAGATCGATGCCCTGCTCCTTCTTGAATTCGCCCGACAGGTATTGGACCAGGCGCATGTCGAAGTCTTCACCGCCGAGGAACGTATCGCCGTTCGTCGACTTCACTTCGAAGACGCCGTCGCCGATCTCGAGGATCGAAATGTCGAAAGTCCCGCCGCCGAGATCATAGACCGCGATCGTGCCGACTTTCTTCTTGTCGAGGCCGTAGGCGAGCGCGGCCGCCGTCGGCTCATTGATGATGCGCAGCACCTCAAGGCCGGCGATCCTGCCGGCGTCCTTGGTCGCTTGACGCTGGGCGTCGTTGAAATAGGCGGGAACCGTGATGACAGCCTGAGTCACCGGTCCGCCGAGATAGGCTTCCGCCGTCTCCTTCATCTTCTGCAAAATGAAGGCGGAAATCTGGGAGGGCGAATATTGCTTGCCGTCCGCCGTCACCCAGGCGTCGCCGTTAGGCGCGCGAATGATCTTATAGGGGACGAGGGTCATATCCTTTTTGGTCATCGGATCTTCGAACGACCGGCCGATCAGGCGCTTGATCGCAAAGAAGGTCCGCTCGGGATTGGTCACCGCCTGCCGTTTGGCCGGCTGGCCGACCAGACGCTCCCCGTCGTCGGTGAATGCGACGATCGACGGCGTCGTGCGCGCGCCCTCGGAATTCTCGATGACCTTGGGGGTCGCCCCCTCCATGACAGCGACGCAGGAGTTGGTTGTGCCTAAGTCGATGCCAATAACCTTCGCCATATCTTTAATCTTTCCCCTGTTCCTTCGCGGGATCGCCCTGCCCCAAAGCGGCCAGGCCCTCGAGAAGCATTCCGCCGCGCGCTTGACAGCCGTCGGCCTAGCTCTTCCGATCCCCGTTTCTCAACGCCAAAATTCGTCCGACTCGCCTCGTTTTCGAGCCCGGACCTGCCAGTCGGGGCGTATATAGGTGGGGCGATTTGGCGGCGCAAGGCGCGCAAGCAGCGGATTTTCAAGCCTCGCGCACGCTCTCCGGGCAGCCGAACGCCTTCCCCTTTTTCCCCAACGCCTCTACACTCAGCGGATGAGTCGACGCTTTCGCCCCCTCATTTGCGGCTTCGTCTGCGCGCTTTTCGCGGCGAGCGAGACCCATGCGCAATTGATGCTCCCGGGCGCCGCCCCCGCCGCGCCGCAGGGAGCGGCGACCGCGCCCGCCAAACCCAAACCCGCCGGCGCGCCGTCGCAAGGCGCGGGGGCGAGCGCCAAGAGCGCAAAGGCGCCGGCCGCGCCTAGCGTGGCGGGCCTCGTCGGGCGCCCGCTGCTCCTCAATGGCAAGTCGGGGCTCCTGCAGATTTCCGGCGACGACAAGATGGTGACGATCGACAAGCTGCAGCTTGCCGGGGAAGGCGTTTCCGATCCCTCGCAGGGCTGCGTCGTCGATATCGTCGGCGAAAAGCCGATCGAAGCGACAAACGTCGGACGTCCCGACGGCCTGGAGCGATTCGAGGCCGACATCCCGGCCTGCCCGATATCCTTCGATGTCCTGGACGGCGCGGCGCTCGTGCCCTCGCAAATCACCGCGTGCGTGTTCAAGGCCGCCGATTGCCAGACCAGTCCCGGCGGGCTCTGGGGCCCCAACGGCTCCTCGCTCGCCGGCGACACAATCGTCAAGGAACGCGCCCAGGCCGAAAAGTCGATGGCCAAGGTTTTGCAAGCGATCCAAGCCCGCGCCGCGGACAGTCCGGTGGCGGCCAATCTCGTGCGCGATCAAACCGCCTTCGCCGGTCAGCGCGACGACGCCTGCCGGGAGTATGTCAAGGAGAGCCTCCTTGGCTATTGCGCCTTGCGCCTGACCGAGGCGCGGACCGCGCTCCTTGAGACGCGGCTCGATGAGTTCCGCGCCGCGGGCGCCGCCAAGGCCGCGAACGACAAGGGCAAGAAGACGAAGCCAAAGCAAAAGCCGGCGGCCGACGCCGCGGGGACGCAATAGCCCATTTTAAGGATTGCTGTCCGATGCCCGACCAAATGGCGAACGCAAACAGACGGCCCGAAGGCGCTTCTTTGCCAGCGCCTGGCCTCAAGGCCATGGCCGCAGAGGAAGCGCGAAAATTCGTCGTTCTCTTCCTCTATCTGTGGGTGCTGTTCGGGGTCTTTGTTCTGAACCAGAGCATAGTTCTGCGCGAACAGGGGATCGGCTTCACCGCGCAGGGCTTTGCGGTCGTTAACGCGCTCGTGCTCGCCAAGGTGATGCTTCTGTTCGAGCACTTCGATCCCGGCCGCTGGCTGCGCCGGCGGCCGCTGATCTATCCGATCTTATACGAAGCGCTGCTTCTGACGATCCTGTTCATTCTCGTTCATATCCTCGAAAAGGTCATCGAGGGCCTTTTCCGCGGCAAGACGATCGTCGCGAGCCTGCCGAGCATCGGCGGCGGCGGTCTCGCGGGGCTCTTGAGCGCGGCGGTGATCATGTTCGTCGCGCTCGTCCCGTTTTTCGGCTTCCGCAACCTCAGCTTCGTCCTCGGTTCGGATCGGCTGACGGCGCTCTTGTTCAGCTCCTCGTCCAATCCTACCGGGTCGGGTCCGCGCTGACTGAGGATCTGAAGCCGCCTGCGGGCGCGACGCTCCTTTGATTCCGCGTCCGCGCTCGGCTAGCGTCTCGCGCGATTTGCGTTCGACTCGGCCGAAAAACAGCGGCAAACCGTCATTCATGCGTGGGGAAAGAGGCATGTGGCAGGAATTCAAAGACTTCGCCATGCGGGGCAACGCGCTCGATCTCGCGGTCGGCGTGATCATCGGCGCCGCCTTCGGCAAGATCATCAGCGGGCTAGTCGACGACATCATCATGCCAATCATCGGCATTGCCGGCAAAGCCGACTTCTCGAACTACTTCATTCCGCTTTCGAGCGCGGTGACCGCGACCAACCTGGTGGACGCCAGGAAGCAGGGCGGCGTGTTCGCCTACGGGGACTTCATCACCATCCTCATTAATTTTCTCATTGTCGCGGTCGCGCTGTTCGCCGTCATCAAGGCCATCAACACCTTGAACAAGAAGCCTCCGGCTGCGCTCGCCACTCCGGCGCCGCCCAGCCAGGAAGTCGTTCTCCTGACCCAGATCCGCGACGCGCTCGCCAACCGTTGAGCCAGCGCCGTTTAGAGGACAAGGCGGCGCAGCCGCAGGGCGTTGGCGACGACGCTGAACGAGGACAGCGCCATCGCGGCGGCGGCCACGATCGGCGACAGGAGAAGCCCCGCACGAACGCCGCCGGGACGAATCCGGTCATCTAAGCTATAATTGTCATCCTACAGCCCAGTGGACGGAGAACTGCTCCTGAGGTCCGGGCACTACCTAAGACAAAGGCTCAATGGCAGAGCGAACTGCACCGATCGACGAATACACGCGTCGCGATCTGGCGTTCCTGGACAGGACCAAGCCCGTCTTGCTCATGGGCGCAACCGGTCCGGCCGTGATCGTTATCCACGAGGTCTACGGTTTCACACCGACGCTCGCCCGGTTCTGTCGGTGGATTTGTGATGCCGGATTTCGTGTCTACGCGCCTGTCCTGTTCGGAAGCGCAGACACCAGCAACCCTGAGCGGATGCAGCTGGGGCGCGTCCTCGGCCTTTGCGTCTCGCGTGAGTTCTATCTGTTCGCAGCGGGCAAGAGCAGCCCGGTTGTTGAGTGGCTGAAAGCGCTGGCGCGCTTTGCGCATAAAGAGTGTGGGGGTCCTGGAGTTGGCGTGATCGGAATGTGTCTGACTGGCAATTTCGCTCTGGCCATGGCGGTCGAGCCGGTGGTGCTCGCGCCAGTGGTCGCCCAGCCCGGCTTACCGTCGCACAAACCCGCGGCGCTCGATGTAACAGCCTCCGATCTTGCGGCCGTGCGCAAGCGAATCAAAGAGGAAGGGTTCGTTGTGCGCGGGTATCGCTTCGATGGCGACAAGTTCTGTCGCGCCCCCCGCTTCGATACGCTGCGCCAGGAATTGGGCAACGGTTTTGTTGGCAGAACGCTGCCGGACAGTGCCGGCAATCCCACTGGCCGCAAGCCGCCGCCCGGGCATCGGTTGACGAGGTGATCGCTTTTTTTCGTGAAAGGCTTCGGGCTCCCGCTGGATCCGCTCCATAGACCGGGAGCCAAGCGCCGGGTTTTCGCCCCTAGTCGGCCGATTCATCTAAAGCACGGGGTATAGGTGCTTGAGCTTGATGCGAGCGGTCTCGGTTGTGAAGCGCCAGTCGGCCTTGGCGTGGTGCTGGTTGCGGTGTTTGACCCAGGCGGC
>Ga0116219_10003892_pt1 | contig 11537 bp, 14 predicted proteins | sample Sb_taG_4_FD_91019 | JGI IMG/M metagenome (GOLD analysis project Ga0116219, IMG submission 91019) | Peat soil microbial communities from Weissenstadt, Germany - Sb_50d_6_BS metaG | ecosystem: Environmental > Terrestrial > Soil > Wetlands > Peat | place: Germany: Weissenstadt | collected 2010-09-21
CGCACCGACGCGATCATCGCGCGGCCTTCAGCTTGGCCAGATAGGCGTGGCGCTGCCGGGCGGCCAGGGCTTCCGCCTCAGCCAGCCGGGCCAGCATCGGCGCGCGCCAGCAGTGGCAGATCGCCAGCGCCAGCGCGTCCGCGGCATCGGCCGGCGTCGGTTTAGCTTGCAGCGCAAGTATTTTGGTGACCATCGCGGTGACTTGCGCCTTGTCCGCGGCGCCGTTGCCGGTGACCGCGGCCTTGACCTCGGTGGGGGTGTGGAAGTGCACGTCGATTCCGCGCTTGGCCGCCGCCAACGCGACCACCCCGCCGGCTTGCGCGGTGCCCATCACCGTCATCATGTTCAGTTGCGAGAACACCCGCTCGATGGCCACCACGTCCGGACGGTGGGTGTCCAGCCAGTGCTCGACGGCCTCGCTGATGGCCAGCAGTCGCTTCGACAAGGCCGCGTCCGACGGCGTGCGCACCACGTCGACATCCAGCGCGACGACCTGTCGCCCGCGCCCGGTTTCGACGACCGAAAGGCCGCATCGGGTCAGCCCGGGATCGACGCCCATCACCCGCATTCCCGCTCCCACCGCTTTAACCTCTTGCCGAACAGCTGTTCGATAGGCTAGCGGCTGGGTGCGACATCGACGGGCGCGACACGCGGTGACAGGGCGACACCGCGGTATCGCGGAGCCAGCGCGCGCCCGGCCATCAGCAGCGGCTCGGTGTCGCGCAAAGTGCGAGCCAGCACGAACGCCCCCTCCAGCGCCCCCACCAGGGCGACGGTCACCTCACGGGCGAGACCCGCCGGCAGGCCGCGCGCGGCGAAGTACGCGGCGCCCCCGTCGAACCAGGCGGTGAACACCGACGCGCAGGCGTCGCGCAGCGGTTCGACCGTGTCGGCCACCTCCGCGGCCACGCTCGCCACCGGGCACATGTTGGCGAAGCCGGTGGTGCGCATGTCGTCGGCGGCCTGCGTGAAGACCGCGGCGACGGCCTCGCCCAGGTCGGTGTGGGCGTCCACGATCGAGGGGATGAGCTGGGCGTAGGCCACGCCCGCGTTGACCAACGCCTCGCGGGCGATCTGCACCTTGCCCCCGCGGAAATGGTGGTAGAGCGACCCTATCGGCGCACCGGAGGCCGACGCGATCTCTTTCATGCCGACCGCGCCGTAGCCCTTGCGGCGCAGCAGCTCCATCGTCCCGGTGAGGATCACTTCCCTGGTGGACCTTGCCATGACACCTCCCGCGATACAGACTAGAGCATACGTTCTAGAATTATCGTTCTAGTGGAGGACTGGTGATGAAATCCGTCGACCTCGCCGCCGGAACCATCGAGTACCGAGAGGAGGGCGACCCCGCCGGCCCGCCGGTCGTCCTGTTGCACGGCCTGATGATGAACGACGCGCTCTGGGAACTGGCGCTGCCCCTGCTGCCGTCGGGCTTCCGCTACCTGCTGCCGGTGCTGCCGCTGGGGGGCCACCGCATTCCCATGCGGCCCGACGCCGACCTGACGATGCCGGGGATGATCGGCGTCGTCGCGGACTTTCTCGACGCACTCGACCTTGCCGACGTCACGCTGGTGGTCACCGACTGGGGCGGCCCGTTGTTCCTCACCCACATCGGCCGCGACACCCGCATCGGGCGACTGGTGATCTGCCCGTGCGAAGCGTTCGACAACTTCCCGCCGGGATTCCCCGGCAAGGTCGTCGCGCTGGCCGTCCGCAACGACCTCACCGTGCGGGTGACGCTGCGGATGCTGAAGGCCGGTTGGCTGCGCCGGCAACGGCCCGTCTTCGGGATGATGGCGAAAAGGCCGGTGCCGCAAGGGATCGTCGACGCCTGGCTGGCGCACGCGCTGGCCGACAAGCGGATCCGCACCGACCTCACCAAGTACTGCCGGACCCGGTTCGACCGCGACGAGCTCGTCCGGGCGACCACCGCCCTGTCGAACTTCGCCGGTCCGGCCCTGGTGCTGTGGAGTGACAACCCGGTGATGCCGACGCGGCACGCGCATCGGCTGGCCGCGCTGCTGCCAGGCGCCGTGCTACGGCACATTGACGAGGCGTACGTGTTGACGATGCTCGACCAACCGGAGCAAACCGCCGCGCAGATCAGCGCCTTTCTTCGTCAGTCGACCGGCGTGTCGCCGTAAAGCTGTTAACTTATAGCCCACATTCGAGCGACTCCGCTGGGCGGAAGGGTTTCTGTGGGCACCGTGCTGGTCGTGATCGCCGCGGCGTTGTTCCTCGCGTCGATCGTCGTTCTGGTCATGGCGCTGCGGCGGCCCAAGACGCAAACACCGCGGGGCGCGCGCCAGGACCCGCTCGCGTTCAACGCGATGCCGGAGTTCGGGCCCCGGCAGCTCGGCCCGGGCGCCATCGTCAGCTACGGCGGCGTCGACTACGTGGTGCGCGGCTCGGTGACCTACCGCGAGGGACCGTTCGTGTGGTGGGAGCATCTGCTGGAAGGCGGCGACCAGCCGATCTGGTTCAGCGTCGAAGAGGATGACGGGCGCCTCGAGCTGGCGATGTGGGTGAGCCGCAAAGACGTGACGCTGCAGCCCGGGGGCCCCTACGTCGTCGACGGGGTGACGTTTCACGAGTCGGAGCGCGGTCACGCGTCCTACACCACAGAAGGCACCACCGGGCTGCCCGCGGGCGGCGAGATGGAGTTCCTCGACTGCGCCAACGCCGACGAGAGCGCGCTGCTCTCCTTCGAGCGCTGGGCCCCGGACATGCCGTGGGAGGTATCGACGGGCAAGCCGGTGCGGCCAGGCGAGCTCACGCTCTACCAGGCGCCCCCCTCCTCGTCCCCCTAGGAAGGCAATCGGTGCCGCTTCATCAGCTCGCCGTCACCCCGGAGGACGTGTCCGGTATGGCACTGGGTCTCGTGCTGAACGCGGCCCCGCCGCTTTCGCTGGCCGCTTGCCGGCTGGACCATCCCGCAGGCGGCGCGCTGCTGCTCGGGGTCCTCGGCGCGTCGCACGTCGTCTCGGTCGAGCACGTCACCGGCCGCTTTTCCGAGCAGGTCTCCTGCACCGCGCGCCGACTCGGCGGCAGCCTGCCAGAGCGCACCGACGCTCCCGGGTACCGCCTCGAGTCCCGTACCGACACGCACGACGAGGCGACGTTCCGCCGCATCGCGCGCGAACTCCGGGCCCGGTGCGCGCGCGAGACGGGCTGGCTCGGCGGCACCTTCCCGGGCGACGACGCCGCGCTCACCGCGCTGGCCGCCGAGCCCGACGGCACCGGCTGGCGCTGGCAGACCTGGCATCTATATCCGGGGTATCCCGGCGGCTCAGGCGGGATGGTGGTCCACACGGCGAGCCGGTGGCGGCCGTGAGCCGCAACCGCCTGTTCGTGATCGCCGGCGCGCTGGCGGTTGCCGCCACCGCATGCCTGATTTTCGGGATCACGTTGCTGCACAAGAACATTGCGTCGTACATCGCGAGCCACTACCACGAGTACTCCCACGATGCGAACGGAACGCGCTACGAGTGCAGCGGATCGGCGGACGACGTCGCCGACACGCTGGCCGACTATCAGGCCCCCGAGGCGCGCGCCGCCAACGGCAACAGCGAGTACCTGCGTTACAGCAGCAACATCGTGATCGTCGGTCCCGACGGCAGTCACCCGTGCAGCATCCGCGTCGAAGGCCTGAACGCCGGATACAGCCACGGCGCGTTCATCTTCCTCGGCCCAGGATTCACCCCCGGATCCCCCGCGGGCGGCGCCGGAGGCAGCCCCGGCGGACCCGGCGGGACCAAGTAACAAAGGAGACAGTCATGCACGCCCTCAGTTTTGCGGCCCTCGATTTCGGAGCGCTCAACTTCGGCACGATCGCCCAGGGCGTGGTCGCCGTCGTCCTGTACTTCGTCGTCGGTGTCGCCGTCCTGATCGCCGGCTTCCTCATGGTCGACGTGCTCACCCCCGGCAGCCTGCGCCGGTTGGTCTTCATCGACCGGCGCCCGAACGCCGTAGTGCTGGCGTCGGCGATGTACGTCGCCCTCGCCATCGTCATCATCAGCGCCATCGCCAGCAGCTACAGCCAGCTGGGCCAGGGACTCCTCGGCGTCGCGGTTTACGGGCTGGTCGGTGTCGTGCTGCAGGGCGGCGCGCTGCTGGTCCTGCAGCTCGCGGTGCCGGGCCGCTTCCGCGAGCACGTCGACGAACCGACGCTGCATCCGGCCGCGTTCGCCACGGCCACCATGCTGGTGGCCGTCGGAGGAGTCATCGCCGCCGCGATCTCATGACGGAGGCTCCCGGGCGCTGGCGGGCCGTGCTGCTGGCCGCCGTCGCGGCGTGCGCGGCCTGCGGCATCGTCTACGAACTCGCGCTGCTCACCCTGTCGGCCAGCCTGGACGGCGGCGGCATCGTGGCCACCTCACTGATCGTGGCCGGCTACATCGCCGCGCTGGGCGCGGGCGCGTTGCTGGTCAGGCCGCTGTTGGCGCACGCGGCCATCACGTTCGTCGCCGTCGAGGCGCTGCTAAGCATCGTCGGCGGCCTGTCCGCCGCAGCGCTGTACGCGGTCTTTGCGTTCCTCGAGGGCGAGTCGACCTGGGTGCTGGCGGTGGGCACGGCCCTGATCGGCGGCCTGGTCGGCGCGGAGCTTCCCCTGCTGATGACGCTGCTGCAGCGAGGGCGCACCGTCGGCACTGAGGACCCGGCCACGGACACCGGCCGCACGCTGGCCAACCTCAACGCCGCCGACTACCTCGGCGCGTTGCTGGGCGGGCTCGTCTGGCCCTTCTTCCTGCTGCCGCAGCTCGGCATGATCCGCGGCGCGGCGGCCGCCGGCGTCATCAACCTGGCGGCCGCGGGCGTCGTGGCCGTTTTCCTGCTGCGCCCGGTCGTCTCCCTGCGTCAGCTGGCGACGGCGCTGTGCGCGCTGACCGCCGCGCTCGCGCTGCTCGTCACGCTGCTGGTGCGTTCCCACGACATCGAGGCGACGAGCAGGCAGCGGCTCTACGCCGACCCGATCATCGCCTACCGGCATACGCCGTACCAGGAGATCGTGGTCACCCGCCGCGGCGCCGACATGCGGCTCTACCTTGACGGGGGCCTGCAGTTCTCCACCCGGGACGAATACCGCTACACCGAAAGCCTCGTCTACCCCGCGCTCGGCAATGGTGATATCGGGGGCGCACGCTCGGTGCTCATCCTCGGCGGGGGCGACGGGCTGGCGGCCCGCGAGCTGCTGCGCCAGCCCGGCGTACAGAAGATCATGCAGGTCGAACTCGACCCGGCGGTCATCGAATTGGCGCGCACCACCATGCGCGAGGCCAACGGCGGATCGCTGGACGATCCGCGGGTAAACGTCGTGATCGGCGACGCGATGAGCTGGCTGCGCCGGCCCTTCAACAACACCGGGGACCGGTTCGACGCGGTCCTCGTCGACCTACCCGACCCCGACACGCCCGTGCTGGGCCGGCTGTACTCGACCGAGTTCTACGCGCTGGTCGCGCGCGCGCTGGCGCCCGGGGGGCTGATGGTCGTGCAGTCGGGCAGCCCGTTTTCGACGCCGACGGCGTTCTGGCGCACGGTGTCGACGGTTCGGGCCGCCGGCTACGCGGTCACGCCGTACCACGTGCACGTCCCAACCTTCGGTGACTGGGGTTTCGCGCTGGCGAGCCGCGCGGCGACTCCACCCGTACCGACCATGCCCCCCGACGCGCCGCCGCTGCGGTTCCTCAACCAGCAGGTGCTCGACGCCGCGACGGTGTTCTCCGGCGACATCGGGCCCCGCGCTCTGGAGCCATCGACCCTGGAGAATCCGCGCGTCGTCGGGGACATGCGCCACGGGTACGACTAGTTGGGAGCGCCCACGCTTAGCCGTTGTTGCCGGGGCTGCCGGGTTTGCCGGCGCCTCCGCCGGGAGTGCCGCCGCCGGTCGCGCCCCGTCACCGCCATTGCCGCCGCTACCATGACGCCGCACCGCGCAAAAGAGCCCAGCGCTCCTCGAAGGAGAGCGTAATACGCCCTACAATCGTTGTATGACGATGATGAGCTTTCGCGCAGATGACGCCGACGCCGCCGAAGCCGAGCGATGGGCACAACGGCTGCATATCGACAAATCAGAGCTCCTTCGCGATGCGTTGCGCCGCCACTTGGCGGAGCTGTCAGCTGACCAGGACGTGCAAGCTTACGCCGAGCAACCCCTAACTGACGCCGAGAAATCCCTCGCCGACATCGCCGACTGGGGACCTGCCGAGGACTGGGCCGACTGGGCCGATGCGGCGCGGTGAACTCTGGTTCGCCGCAACCCCCGGCGGCGACCGGCCCGTGCTCATCCTGACCAGAGATCCGGTCGCGGACCGGATCGGCGCGGTCGTCGTGGCAGCACTCACCCGCACCCGCAGGGGACTGGTGTCCGAGCTGGAACTGACCCCCGCCGAGGACCACGTGCCCAGCGACTGCGTTGTCAACTTCGACAACATTCACACGCTGCCGCGCACTGCGTTGCGACGCCGCATCACCCGCTTGTCTCCAGCACGATTGCATCAGGCCTGCCGCACCCTGCGGGCAAGCACCGGTTGCTGACAGCTACCCGAGACGGGCAAGACAGACGGTAGTCGCTACCTATCTCGGCGCTGGATCGTCACTCCTCGTCGAGAGCGGCCAGCACCTCGTCGGGAATGTCGGCGTTGGTGTAGACGTCCTGCACGTCGTCGCTTTCTTCGAGCGCGTCGACGAGTCTCATGACCTTCTGCGCGCCCTCGGCGTCGAGCGGAACGGTCACCGACGGCTGGAAGCCCGCCTCCGCGGAGTCGTAGTCGATGCCGGCGTCCTGCAGGGCGGTGCGCACGGCGACGAGATCGGTCGGCTCGGAGATCACCTCGAAGCTGTCGCCGAGGTCGGTGACGTCCTCCGCGCCGGCGTCGAGCACCGCTACCAGGACGTCGTCTTCGGTCAGGCCGTTCTTCTCCAGGATGACCACGCCCTTGCGAGAGAACAGGTAGGCGACCGAGCCGGGATCGGCCATCGTGCCGCCGTTGCGCGTCATCGCCACCCGCACCTCGCTGGCCGCGCGGTTGCGGTTGTCGGTGAGGCACTCGACCAGCACCGCCACCCCGTTGGGCGCGTAGCCCTCATAGGTGATGGTCTGCCAGTCGGCGCCGCCTGCCTCCTCGCCGGCCCCGCGCTTGCGGGCCCGCTCGATGTTTTCGTTGGGCACCGAGCTCTTCTTCGCCTTCTGGATCGCGTCATACAGCGTGGGGTTGCCCGCCGGGTCGCCGCCACCGACGCGGGCCGCAACCTCGATGTTCTTGATCAGCCGGGCGAACATCTTGCCGCGACGGGCGTCGACGACGGCCTTCTTGTGCTTGGTGGTGGCCCACTTGGAATGGCCGCTCATCGCTGTCGTTCCTCTTCTGTTGCTCGTTCGCCTGACGAGTCTACGTTGACGCAGAGCCGCCGAGCGTGGGCGCTAAGTCCGTGATCTGCCTCTCGAATTAGTGCATAGGCCCCACGCTCGGCGTTCCGTGACCTCAAGGCTGGCCGCTCACGATGTCGACGAAGAACTGGTGGACGCGTCGGTCACCGGTCACTTCGGGGTGAAAGGCCGTCGCCAGCATCGGGCCCTGCCGGACCGCGACGGCGTGGCCGGCGGCGCTCGCCAGCACCTGCACGTCGTCCCCGGCCCGCTCGACCCAGGGCGCGCGGATGAACACTGCCCGCACCGGAGAGTCGAAACCCGCGAACGCGACATCGCCCTCGAAGGAGTCAACCTGCCGTCCAAAAGCGTTGCGGCGCACCGTCATATCGATCGCGCGCAGCGGCAGCGCCTGCCTCCCCCGCGCGCCGGCGTCGAGAATCTCGCTGGCCAGCAGGATCATGCCGGCGCACGCGCCGTAGGCCGGTAGCCCGTCGGCCAGCCGCCCCCGCAGTGGCTCCAGGAGGTCGAGGTCTACCAGCAGGTGGCTCATGGTGGTGGATTCCCCACCGGGGATGACCAGGCCGTCGACGGCCTCGAGTTCGCTGCGGCGGCGCACCGGCATCGGCTCGGCGCCGGCTTCCCCGAGCGCCGCCAGGTGCTCGCGGGTGTCGCCCTGCAGCGCCAGCACGCCGATCCTCGGAGAGCTCACGTCTTCGTCGACAAGTATCCGCGCGGGAAGCGGGTCAGGCCCTCCTGCATGACGGCCGCGACCATTTCGCCCGACTGGTTGAAGATCTTGCCCTGGCAGAGCGCCCGGCCGCCGCAGGCCGACGGCGAGGACTGGTCATAGAGCAACCACTCGTCGGCCCGGAACACCCGCATGAACCACATCGCATGGTCCAGCGACGCCACCTGGAGATGCTCGCGCTCCTCGAGGTGGGTGACCTGCGCCGACCCCAACAGTGTGAGGTCGCTCATGTAGGCCAGCGCGCAGATGTGCAGCACCGGGTCGTCGGGCAGCGGGTCGTGGTGACGGAACCAGACCTGCTGCTGCGACGCCCTGCCGGGCCGGCGTTCCAGGCGCTCGGGCGGCACGATCCGGATGTCCCACTCCTCGAACTGACGGAAGCCGGCGTCGTCGAAGACCTTCATCGAGCTCAGCCCCGGCAGGCCGTCCGGCGGCGCAGCGGCCGGCATCGCGTCCTGGTGATTGATGCCTTCCTGGTCGGCCTGGAACGACGCCGACATCGAGAAGATGGTCTCGCCGTGCTGGAGGGCGTTGACCCGCCTGGTGCAGAACGAGCCGCCGTCGCGGAGGCGCTCGACGAGGAAGACGGTGGGCGCCTTGGCGTCCCCGGGCCGGATGAAGTAGCCGTGCAGCGAGTGCACCAGGTGGCCGGGCTCGACCGTGCGCACCGCCGACACCAGCGACTGGCCGGCCACGTGACCGCCGAACGTGCGCTGGAAATAACCCGAGTCCGGGCTGAAAACGCGCCCGCGGTAAATGTTGACCTCGAGTTGTTCGAGATCGAGGATCTGCTCGATCGACACGCTATGACTGTCTGCTCTTCGCGCGAGCGCTCATCGCAATTCTTACCAGCCGCGCTGGGCCAGGCGATGCGGCTGTGGGATGTCCTCGACGTTGATGCCCACCATCGCCTCGCCCAATCCGCGTGACACCTTGGCGAGCACGTCGGGGTCGTCGTAGAAGGTGGTGGCCTTGACGATCGCGGCGGCGCGGTGCTCGGGGGCGCCGGACTTGAAGATGCCGGAGCCCACGAAGACGCCCTCGGCGCCCAGTTGCATCATCATCGCCGCGTCGGCCGGGGTCGCGATGCCGCCCGCGGTGAACAGCGTGACCGGCAGCTTGCCGGCCCGGGCCACCTCGACGACGAGTTCGTAGGGGGCCTGCAACTCCTTTGCGGCAACGTACAACTCGTCCTCGGACAACGACGTCAGCCGACGGATCTCGCCGCTGATCGCCCGCATGTGGGTGGTCGCGTTGGAGACGTCGCCGGTGCCGGCTTCGCCCTTGGACCGGATCATGGCCGCGCCCTCACCGATGCGGCGCAGGGCCTCGCCGAGGTTGGTCGCCCCGCACACGAAGGGCACGGTGAACTTCCACTTGTCGATGTGGTGGGTGTAGTCGGCGGGAGTCAGCACCTCGGATTCGTCGATGTAGTCCACGCCGAGGCTCTGCAGGATCTGCGCCTCCACGAAATGGCCGATGCGGACCTTGGCCATCACCGGGATGGTGACCGCGTCCTTGATGCCCTCGATCATGTCGGGATCGCTCATCCGCGCCACCCCGCCCTGGGCGCGGATGTCGGCGGGCACGCGTTCCAGCGCCATCACCGCGACCGCGCCGGCGCCCTCCGCGATCCGGGCCTGCTCCGGGGTGACGACGTCCATGATGACGCCGCCTTTGAGCATTTCGGCCATGCCACGTTTGACGCGCGGCGTACCGGTTTGGTTGGCCTGGCTCGACTGTCCGGCGCTCTCCACTACTCTCCTTCACCTCGTCAGTTCGGGCACCAGTCTAGTGGTGCCCGACAAACGAGTTTTCCTCCTCTCACGGTATGCGGGCGCTGGTCGCCTAACAGCATGCCGCTACTACACTGACCGTCAGCAAACACCTTGGAAACGTTTGGTGGAGACCCCGAGATGCTGCCGGGCAGGTCATAGGGTCGCTGCCGGACTGCCCGATGGTCTGGGCGTGTTAGCGCGGTGGGGGCGACCGAGGAAGGCCCGGAGAGATGAGCGTAACGCTGAATTTCGCCGTGTTGCCGCCGGAACTGGCCTCGGCGCGCATCTTCGCCGGTGTGGGCCCAAGCCCGATGCTGGCGGCAGCTGCGGCCTGGGACGGGGTAGCCGAGGAGTTGCACGCCGCGGCACGCTCGTTGGCAGCCATGATCTCTGAACTGGCCGGCGAGGTCTGGCGGGGCCCCGCAGCGCGGGCGATGACGCGCGCGACTGACCCTTATTTGACGTGGTTGAACGCGGCGGCGGGCCGAGCTGAGCAGACGGCCACCCAGGCCCGGTTAGCGACGCGCGCCTTCGACACTGCCCTGGCCGCCACTCTGGATCCGTTTGTGGTAGCCGCCAACCGGAATCAGCTGGTGTCGTTGGCAAAGTCAAACCTGCTGGGTCAGAACGCCCCAGCGATCGCGGCAACCGAGGCCGAATATGAGCAGATGTGGGCGCGGGACGTGGCCGCGATGTCAGGCTATTACGCCGACGCATCAGCGGCGTTCGCGCAATTGACCCCGTGGCAGGAACTGGACACCGGCACCTTCAATGTGGGAAAGGGAAACATCGGCGTCGACAACATCGGGAAGGGAAACATCGGGAACGCAAACATCGGCATCGGAAATCACCACACCGGAAATGTCGGCATCAACAACATCGGCAACGGAAACATCGGCATCGGGAACACCGGCCGCGGTCTCATCGGCTTCGGAATCCCCGGTAACGGAAACGTCGGCGTGCTGCTCGTTAACGAGAACCGGGTGGGTGCCGGCGGTCCGGGGCAAACAGCGTTGATCATGGGTGGCACCGGCTTGAACCCGCTACCTGCGACCATCGACATCGCAACCGCCGAGAACTTCATCACCCCCACTCATCCCACGTACACCGCGCAGTTCCTGGTGACACCCGAGAAGCTTTTCCCGCTCACCGGCTTGGGCAGCCTGACCTTCGACGCGTCCGTGGCCCAGGGCGTCACGAACCTGAACACCGCGATCATGGCGCAACAGGCTCCGGGACACCACACCACCGTTTTCGGCGTCTCCCAAAGCGCCACGATCGCCACCCTCGAAATGCGCCATCTGGAAACCTTGCCGCCCGGCCAACGGCCGGGGCCGGACGAGCTGTCCTTCGTGCTGATCGGCAATCCCGACCGGCCCGACGGCGGGATCCTCGCGCGCCTGCCCGGTATCTCTATACCGTTTCTGGGTTTCACGACTTACGGCGCGACTCCCACCAACGCCTACCCGACCATCGATTACGCAATCCAGTACGACGGTGTCGCCGACTTTCCGCAGTACCCGATCGACGTCTTCGCGGACGCCAACGCCATCGCGGGCTTCGTATTTCTGCACCCCGCGTATAGCTCGGTAACGTCCAGCCAGATCGCGTCAGGTGTGGTCGAGCCGGTGTCTCCGACAGA